>Ga0308163_10000417_pt1 | contig 81009 bp, 83 predicted proteins | sample PhyTR1_FD_201037 | JGI IMG/M metagenome (GOLD analysis project Ga0308163, IMG submission 201037) | Phyllosphere microbial communities from UC Gill Tract Community Farm, Albany, California, United States - DLSLT.R1 | ecosystem: Host-associated > Plants > Phyllosphere > Unclassified | place: USA... | reverse complement strand
GGCTCGATTTGCCCGCGCCATTGGCGCCGATCAGGCCGATCTTGTCGCCCGGGTTGAGGGTGACGTCGACTTGTTCGAGCAACGGTTTGATGCCGCGCATCAGGCTTACTTGTAGGAAACGTATCATTTTTTTCTTTGTGAAGGCTGGGGTCAGACCCGGCGGGTCTGACCCCGGAATTTAATTGCGTGTCGTTAGCTTATAGTTTCAGTTGCTCAGCCGTCAGCAAAAACACCATGTCGTCGCCGGCACTGGTCGTCAGCCAGGTCAGGCCCAGTTCGCCAAAAGCCGCCTCCGCGTAGTCACGTTCGTTGCCGATTTCGATCATCAGGATGCCGTCGTCGGTCAGGCGCTCGGCCGCGCCGGCGATGATCTTGCGTACCAGGTCCATGCCGTCGCTGCCGCCATCGAGGGCGATTTGCGGCTCGGCCAGGTATTCCTGTGGCAGCGCGCGCATCGATTGCGAATTGACGTAAGGCGGGTTGCTGACGATCAGGTTGTATTTCTTGGCCGGCACGTTGGCGTACAGGTCGGACTCGATCAGGTTGATGCGCGAGGCCAGTTTGTACGTGTCGACGTTGCGCTTGGCCACCGCCAGCGCGTCGGCGGAAATATCGACCGCATCGACCGTGGCGCTCGGGAAGGCGTCGGCCATCATGATCGACAGGCAGCCCGAACCGGTGCACAGTTCGAGGATGTTTTCCACCGATTCCGGTTCCGGCACCCACGGCGAAAAGTAGTCGGGGATCAGTTCGGCGATAAACGAACGCGGCACGATCACGCGCTCGTCGACGTAGAAGTTGTACGTGCCCAGCCACGCTTCGCGCGTGATGTAGGCGGCCGGCACGCGGTCGATGCTGCGGCGGTCGATCACGTTCATCACGGCGGCCACTTCCGACTGCAGCAACTTGGCATCGAGGAACGGTTCGAGCTTGTCGAGTGGCAGTTTCAGTGTGTGCAGGATCAGATAGGCCGCTTCGTCGAAGGCCTCGGCGCTGCCATGGCCGAAAAACAGCTTGGCGGTATTGAAGCGGGTGGTGGCGTAGCGCAGCAGGTCGCGTGGCGTGGTAAACGGATTCGGGGTCATGGCATTCTCGAAAAGACGGTGTTCTGGCCCGCCTTGACGGGCCTCGGTAGTGAGTCAGGCGGGCAGCAAATGCTCCAGCGTGCGCCGGTAAATATTCTTCAAAGGATCGATGTGGCGCAGTTCGATGTGCTCGTCGATCTTGTGGATACTTGCATTGGGCGGCCCGAATTCTATCACTTGGGGGCAGATCTGCGCGATAAACCGGCCATCCGAGGTGCCGCCGGTGGTCGACAGTTCGGTGCTGATGCCGGTTTCTTCGAGGATCGCCTTTGATAGCGCATCGCTCAAGCTGCCGCGCGGCGTGAGGAAGGGCAGGCCGCTCAGGGTCCAGTCGATATGGTACTGAAAATCGTGCTGGTCGAGGATGGCGTGCACGCGCTGCTGCAGGCCTTCGGCCGTGCTGGCGGTGGAAAAACGGAAATTGAAGTCGATCACCATCGCGCCCGGAATCACATTGTTGGCGCCCGTGCCGGCATTGATGTTGGACATCTGCCACGAGGTGGGCAGGTAATACTCATTGCCGTCGTCCCACTTTTCCGCCACCAGGTCGGCGATCGCCTGCGCCGCCACGTGGATCGGGTTTTTCGCCAGTTGCGGGTAGGCGATATGGCCCTGGATACCCTTCACGCTCAAGCGGCCCGACAGCGAACCGCGGCGGCCGTTCTTGATCATGTCGCCCAGCTGCGCGCTGGAAGTCGGTTCGCCCACCAGGCAATAATCGATGGTTTCACCGCGCGCCTGCAATTGTTCGCAGACGATGACGGTGCCGTCCGTGGCCGGGCCTTCCTCGTCGCTGGTGATCAGGAACGCGATCGAGCCGGAGTGTTGTGGCGTTGCCGCGATGAATTCCTCGCAGGCGATGACCATGGCCGCGATCGAGGTCTTCATGTCGGCCGCGCCACGGCCATACAGCTTGCCGTCGCGCTGGGTGGGAATGAACGGCGCCGAGGCCCATTGTTCCGCCGGGCCGGTCGGCACCACATCGGTATGGCCGGCAAACACGAACACCGGCGAGGTGGTGCCGCGCCGCGCCCACAGATTGGTCACATCGTTCGACTGTATCGTTTCGCACACGAAGCCGAGCGGCGTGAGCAGGTCGATCAGGTGCTGCTGGCAGCCCTTGTCGTCCGGCGTGACCGACGACAGGGCGATCAGTTTTTCGGTCAGGGCCAGGGTTTTCGAGGCGGTCATGGCTCAGGCCTGGAAGAGGGTGGTGTATTGCGCATCGGAAAACGCCACGCTGAACTGGCCGTCGCGGTCCAGCACCGGCCGCTTGATGATGGAGGGATTTTCCAGCATCAGATCAAGCGCGCTGGCCGCGTCGACAATGCTCGCCTTGCGCTCTTCGGAAAGAGCACGCCAGGTGGTGCCCTTCTTGTTGACCAGTACATCCCACGGCAATTGCGTCAGCCACTGCTCGACGGTGGCCCGTTCCAGGCCCTGTTTCTTGAAGTCGTGAAAGTTGAAGGCGTGCTGATGGCTATCGAGCCAGGTACGGGCTTTTTTGACGGTATCGCAGTTGGGGATGCCGTAGAGTGTGATGGTCATAGTGGGTCGGGCCAGGGAAGGACTGCGGATTGCTTGATCGCGACGCTTGCGCATATGCAAGTTCGCGAGGTTGGCCGTCATTATACAGTCGTTGCATGGCGATGCGGCGTTGCAACACGGCTTCGCTCAGGCTTGTTCGTTGCGCGATGGCGTCATCTTGAACTCGCTTGAGGTATTGAAATCGAGTCCCAGCCGCAAGGCCAGCGCGCGCATGGCGCCGCTCTGCTGCAGCTGCATGGCCAGCGCGATATGGCCGTCCGGACGCACCAGGTAGGCCATATCGCGGCCCAGGCCGGCCTGCCTGGCGGCCGCATTGAAGGTATAGCAATGCACGGGCAGCTTCAGGGTGCGCGCTTCGTGCAGCAGTTCGGGCGCCGGCTCGCCGTAGATGTGCAGCTGCCAGTCCATGCTGCGCAGGGCGATGAAATTGTCTTGCAGACCGTCAGACAGCCATGGCAGGCGGTCGCCGCCGCGCAGGTGCTCGGCGTGGCCACCGGACAGGGCGCTGTCTTCATAGCGGACCTGGATTTGCGACACGGTTTTGAACAGCAGGCGGCGCGCGCGCTGAAAGCCCGACAGATAGGGCAGCGCATGCGGCACCAGCCAGCGGCGCAGCAGGCGTCCGGCCGCGCCTTGCGCGACGATGGCGCGGAAGGCGCGGTCGGTGGTGGCCACCAGGCTGCGGGCAAAGCCGATGCGCTCGCTTTCGTAAGTATCGAGCAGGGCGTCGCCGGCCTGGCCGTGCAGTTTTTTCGCCAGCTTCCAGGCCAGGTTGACGGCGTCGCCGATGCCGGTATTCATGCCCTGGCCGCCGACCGGGCTGTGCACATGGGCCGCGTCGCCCAGCAGGAAGCAGCGGCGCCGGCGAAACTGCGCGGCGACGCGGTGGTGCACGCGGTAGGTGGAAAACCAGTTGACGTGGTTGACCTGGATGTTCAGCAAGCTTTCCACCTCGCCACGCACGTCGTCAAACACCGGCGCGGGTGCGCCATCGGGGCGGTCGGGCAGGATGCCGATCAGGCGCTGCATGCCGCTGGTGCGCACCGGCAGCATCAGCGCGAAGGCGTTTTCGCCCAGGTGCGCATGCAGGTCGGTATTGCCGCCCGCCACCTCGGCGTCGGCCACGTAATAGCGGTGGTCATAGGTGCCGCCGGAAAAGTCGATGCCGGCAATCTCACGCACGGTACTGCGGACGCCGTCGCAGCCGCACAGGTAGTCGAACACGCCATGCTGGTGCTGGCCGTTTTTGATCAAGGTTGCCTGCACTTCGCTGTCGACCTGCACCCAGCTATCGAGCGTGGTATTCCATTCGACTTCGACATGGGCCCGCGCCAGCTTGCCGATCAAAAACAACTCATGTTCATCTTGCGGCAGGCTCAGCACGAACGGGTAGGGACTGAGCCCCGCGCCGATCTCGCCCAGCGGCAGGCTGGCCAGCTCCCTGCCTGCCTCGTGGATATGCATGGCCTCGATCCTGATGCCCAGCGCGACGAGCTCGTCGGCAAAGCCCATCTGCTGGTAAAACTCCAGGGTGCGCGCATGCACGGCCATCGCCCGCGACGCCTCGCCGGGGCCGCTATTCTTGTCGATGATGCGAAACGCCACGCCATGGCGGGCCAGCCGCAAGGCAAGCATGAGGCCGGTCGGGCCGGCGCCGACAATCAAAACCTGGGAGGTGTTCATCCCTCCAGTATAGGACAGCTTTTTCAGCAGCACGGCGAAAACGCGCGGCCCATGAAAAATCCCGCACGCGGCGGGACTTGGCGGGTTCAACTCAAGCGCCTTGCGGCGCCGTCATCAGATACCGCGCAGCAACTCGTTAATGCCGGTCTTGGCGCGGGTTTTGGCGTCCACGCGCTTGACGATCACGGCGCAGTACAGCGAGTACTTGCCGTCTTCCGAAGGCAGGTTGCCCGACACCACGACGGAACCGGCCGGCACGCGGCCGTAGGTCACTTCGCCGGTGGCGCGGTCGTAGATCTTGGTCGACTGGCCGATATACACGCCCATCGAGATGACCGAGTTTTCTTCGACGATCACGCCTTCGACGATTTCCGAACGGGCGCCGATAAAGCAGTTGTCTTCGATGATGGTCGGGTTCGCCTGCATCGGTTCCAGCACGCCACCGATGCCGACGCCGCCGGACAGGTGGACGTTCTTGCCGATCTGCGCGCACGAACCGACGGTGGCCCAGGTGTCGACCATGGCGCCTTCATCGACGTAGGCGCCGATGTTGACGTAGGACGGCATCAGCACCACGTTCTTGGCGATGAACGAACCACGGCGGGCAACCGCTGGCGGCACCACGCGGAAGCCGCCCTTGGCGAAGTCTTCGGCGGTGTAGTTGGCGAACTTGGTCGGTACCTTGTCGTAGAACTGCATCGTGCCGTCGGACGGCAGCACGACGTTGTCTTCCAGGCGGAACGACAGCAGCACGGCTTTCTTGACCCACTGGTTGACGACCCAGTCGCCGGTGGTTTTTTCGGCCACGCGGATGCTGCCGTTGTCCAGGCCATTGATGACGTGGCCGACGGCGTCACGCAGTTCGGCGGCGCCGTTGCGCGGATTGATCTCGGCGCGGTTTTCCCAGGCCTGGTCGATGATGTTTTGCAGTTGTTGGCTCATGATATCTAGTCAGTTCAGTTGGTTGTTGCGGATGCGGAAAGCTGCTGGCAGAAGCTTACTATGCGCTGCGCTGCTTCCAGCCCTTCGGCCGTTTCGGCCACCAGGGCCATGCGGATGCGGTTGCGGCCCGGATTGCTGCCATGCGCGTCGCGCGCGAGGTAACTGCCAGGCAATACCGTCACATTATATTCGGCGTACAGGCGTTGTGCGAACTCGGTGTCGGACAGGCCGGTACGGCTGACGTCGGCCCACAGATAAAAGCCGGCATCGGGCAGTTGCACGTCCATCACCGTTTGCAGCAGCGGGGTGATGGCGTCAAACTTGGCGCGGTACTTTGCGCGATTTTCCTCGACATGGGTTTCGTCGTTCCAGGCCGCGATCGAGGCCGCCTGCACGGCGGGGCTCATGGCGCCGCCGTGGTAGGTTCGGTAGAGCAGGAATTTTTTCAGGACTTCAGCGTCGCCGGCGACAAAGCCCGAGCGCATGCCCGGTACGTTGGACCGTTTCGACAGGCTGGAAAACACCACCAGCCGCGCATACGGGCGCTCCACGCTGGACAAGCCCAGCATGTGGGCCGCCTGCAGCGCGCCCAGCGGCGCCTCGGTGCCATGGTAGATCTCGGAATAGCACTCGTCGGCGGCGATCACGAAGTCGTAGCGCTCGGACAGGGCGAACAGATGTTCCCAGTCGGTCAGGGTGAGCACGGCGCCGGTCGGGTTGCCTGGCGAACACAGAAACAGCAGCTTCACTTTTTGCCAGACGGCAGCAGGCACGCTGTCGTAGTCGCAGCCGAAGTTGCGCGCCGGATCGGAATTGACGAAATACGGCTCGGCGCCGGCCAGGTAGGCCGCGCCTTCATAGATCTGGTAAAACGGATTCGGGCTGATCACCAGCGAACCGGCGTTTGGATCGATCACGGTCTGCGCCAGCGCGAACAGCGCTTCGCGCGAGCCGTTGACGGGCAGGATCTGCGTGGCCGGGTTCAGCGCGGGAATATCGTAGCGGCGTTCGAGCCAGCCGGCAATCGCACCGCGCAGTGCTTCCGAGCCGATGGTGGTCGGGTAGCTGGCCAGTCCGCCAATATTGTCGATCAATGCCTGCTCGATGAAGTGTGGGGTCGGGTGTTTCGGCTCGCCCATGCCCAGGCTGATGGGCGCGTAATCTGGGTTGGCAGCAACGCCGGCAAACAGCTGGCGCAGCTTTTCAAAGGGATATGGTTGCAGTTTGGCAAGAAGTGGATTCACGGAACGGACCAGGGCAAGAGTGGGGATAATGGATACAGCGTGCTGTCTGCAAAAATGACAGCGGTCAAGCATTCCATTATAGCCGCCCTGACTGTTCCGCATGCCGGGCGCTGGCGCGGCAGGGTAAAATACGCGCCATGTCTACCATACTTGCCCTTGAAACTTCTTCCGAACTCGCATCGTGCGCCTTGCTGCGCGGCGATGTCGTCCTGTCCCGCTCGTCGTCGGGCGTGCGTACCCATTCACAGTCGATCTTGCCGATGGTGCAGGAATTGCTGGCCGAAGCCGGCGTCACCCTGGCCGAGTGCGATGCCATCGCCTATGGCTCGGGCCCCGGCTCGTTTACGGGCGTGCGCACGGCGTGCGGCATTGCCCAGGGTCTCGCTTTCGGCGCCAGGTTGCCGGTGGTACCGGTCGTCACCCTCGACGCCATGGCATTGGCCTGCCAGCAAGCGCATGGCGCGCAGCAAGTACTGACCGTGCTCGACGCCCGCATGGGCGAGGTGTACTGGGCGCAATATGATCTGTCCGATGGCGTGAAAACGGTGATGCCGCCAGTCTTGAGCGCGCCAGCAGGCGTGGCGCCGCAAGGCGATGTGAGCGCCTGCGGCAATGGTTTTGCCGCCTATGCGGAAGCGCTGGCCGCTTTGCCCTGCGCTGCCGGCGCCGATGCCGCCATCATGCCGCACGCGGTGCAAATCGCCCAGCTGGCGCGCGTCGCCTTTGCCGCTGGCCATTTCGTGACCGCCGCCGAAGCGCAGCCGCTGTATCTGCGCAACAAGATCGCCTATACCAGCGCCGAGCGGCTGGTGATGCAAGAGGAGAAAGCGCAGGAGAAAGCGGCCGCGGGGGCGGCGCCATGATGCAGGGCGGCCAGCGCGATCTGTTGCGCCTCGATTACCGGCCGATGCTGGCCAGCGACCTGCTCGAAGTGGCGGCGCTGGAGCAGCGCGTCTACCCGCACCCGTGGACGCATGGCAATTTCGTCGATTCGCTGCAAAGCGATTACCCGGCCTGGGTGCTGCGTGACCCTGACGGCGTCTTGCTCGGTTATTTCCTGCTGATGCTGGTGGTCGATGAAGCGCATCTGCTGAACGTGGCCGTCGAGGGCGCCATCCAGGGCCAGGGCCTGGGCCGCTTCCTGCTGGACCTGGCCTGCCACTGCGCGCGCCAGCACGGCATGGCTTCGATGTTGCTGGAAGTGCGTCCGTCGAACACGCGCGCGCTCGATATTTACCAGCGCTATGGTTTTGAACAGATCGGCCGGCGCAAGGGATATTACCCGGCCAGCAATGGACAACGTGAGGACGCCATCGTCATGCGCCATACCTTATGAACCGCAGCGCCGTATTTCTCGATGAAATGGGCGTCGGCCCGCTGTGGCACTTGCGCCAGGAAACGCTGCAGCCGGTTGCCGAAGAAATCGTGATGCAAGCCCCGGTGGCGCTTGCCGAGCCGGAATCCGAACCCGAACCGGTGGCCGAAATGGCGCCGCCAGTCGTGATTGCCGCGCCTGAACCTGAACCCGTTGCCGTCGCCGTCACCGACGACAGCTCCACCGCCTGGTTCGACGACGCACCGGCGCCAAAGCCCGCCAAACAGGTCACCGATGCCGAGATCGCCGCCATGGACTGGGATGCGCTATCCGCCGCGGTGGCCAAATGTACCCGCTGCGACTTGTGCAAGACGCGCAAGGGCGTGGTGATGGGGCGTGGAGTCCGCCAGGCCGAGTGGCTGATGGTGGCCAGCAGCCCGTCGCGCGGCGAGGAGCGCGAAGGGCGCGCGCTGTGCGGCGAGCAGGGGCTATTGCTGGACAATATGCTGAAAGCCATGCAGTTGGATGCCGGCAAGAATGTATACATCACGCACCTGCTGAAATGCCGTCCGCTCGACGACAGCGGCCAGGAGCGCCTGCCGACCGAGGCCGAATCTGCCGCCTGCCGTCCGTATTTCGAGCGCGAACTGGCGCTGCTGCAGCCGCGCACCATCGTCACGTTGGGACAGATGGCCGCCGCCGGCATCATCGCTGGCGAAAAACCGGTGCGCGGAAAGGTGCGCCAGCTGGGCAGCGCCGCCGTGGTGGCCACCTTCCACCCCAACCTGCTGCTGCAGGACGAGACCGGCAAAGCCAAGGCGCGCGCCTGGGCCGACCTGTGCCTGGCCACCGGCACGCATGCCGCACGAGCTTGACCACTACCAGCGGCGCTTCGAGCGCCGCTGGGGGCACTTGACCCGGCCGCATGTGCGCGCGCTGGCCTGGCTGCTCGATGCCCCCGACCTGCTCGATCCCGCCAGCCCATACTGGAACGGGCAGATCGCCAGCCTGGGACCGGTCACCAGCGATGTCGCCGCCTGGCTGGATGCGCTGCAAACGGACCCGGCGCCGCTCGATTGCGCGCTGGGCACGAAATTCTATTCCCGCCTGGGCCTGTACGCCGAAAAGCTGCTGGCCTTTTATTTTGAACAGCATGGCTTGCTGCAGGCCCACGGCTTGCAGGTGCAGGTCAACCGCAACCAGACGGTGGGCGAATTCGATTTCCTGCTGAAACACGACGATCGACTGCTGCACTGGGAATTTGCCACCAAGTTTTATCTGCTGGAAGGCCGGCCGGACGCTGGCGTGTTCCACCACCTGATCGGCCCCAACCTGGCCGATACGCTGGGCCTGAAAATGCGCAAGATCCTCGACAAGCAGCTGGCGCTGTCCACGCATCCGGCTGCAGTGACGCTACTGTCGCAGCCCGTCGATCGTGCCCAGGCGCTGGTCAAGGGCTGGCTGTTTTACCAGCATGGCGAAGTACGAGCAATGGACGGCATTTCCCACGATCACAATCACGGTTTCTGGTGCACGGCGGCGCAAGTGCAGGGCGGGCGCCACGTGATCCTGCCCAAGCTGCAATGGCTGGCGCCGTTCAAGGGGCGCGACGTGGAAGTATTCGATATGGTCAGCTTGCAGGCCAGGCTGGCCGATGAGGCGCAACCGGTGCTGGTTGCAGCCGTCGAGCAAGTCGACGGCTGGGAAGTGGAAACGGCGCGTGGTTTTGTCGTGCCCAATGACTGGACGCAGCAGGCAGTTGCGCGGCGCATCGAAGGTGTATTGCCGGCTTGACCTTAATGCTTCTGCTCGCCAATCAGCGACAGATTGTCATGCTCGGCCTGGTTCAGCTTGTGTTTGCGCATGATCATGAACATGGTGCCGGCCACGAACAGGCCGAACACGGTGATGATGATGTTCAGCGGCAGGTGCAAGCGGATCATGATGGAATACACGGCCAGCATGGTGAGAATCGACAGGTTTTCATTGAAGTTCTGTACCGCGATCGAGTGCCCCGCGCTCATCAGCACGTGGCCGCGGTGTTGCAGCAGTGCATTCATCGGCACCACGAAAAAGCCCGACAGCGCACCGATCAGTATCAGCAGCGGGTAGGCGATCCAGACCGAATGCACTTGCGTCATCATCATCACGATCACGCCCATGGCGATGCCCAGCGGAATCACGGTCAGCGATTTGCGTAGTGGAATGAAGCGCGCCGACAGGATGGCGCCGGCGGCCACGCCGATGGCGACCACGCCCACCAGGCTGGTGGCCTTGTCGAACGGCATGTTCAGCGACTGCTTGGCCCACTCCAGCACGATCAGCTGCAAGGTGGCGCCGGCGCCCCAGAACAGGGTCGTGACGGCGAGCGTGATCTGGCCCAGCTTGTCTTTCCACAGGATGCTGTAGCAATTGGCAAAATCGCTGATCAGTTTGATAGGATTGCGTTCCTGGTGTGCATACTTGCAGCCGGTGTCCGGGATTTTCAGGTTGGCCAGGGTGGCCAGGATATAAATGCCGACCACCACGCACAGCGCCGCTTCGCTCTTGTTGCTGATGCCGGTGTCGATCAGCGGGAAGTCGAACGACAGCAGCATGTCCGAAACATGGCCGCTGACGAGGGCGCCGCCCATCACGGTGCCGAGAATAATGGAGGTGACGGTCAAGCCCTCGATCCAGCCATTGGCTGCCACCAGTTTTTCCGGCGGCAGCAATTCGGTCAGGATGCCGTACTTGGCCGGCGAATATACCGCCGCGCCGAAACCGACCACGGCGTAGGCCAGCAGTGGGTGGACATGGAAGAAGACGAGGGCGCAGCCGAAGATCTTGACCATGTTGGCGATGAACATGACCTTGCCTTTGGGCAGGGAATCGGCGAAGGCGCCGACAAACGCGGCCAGCAAGACATAGAACAGCACGAACGATAATTTCAGCAGCGGCGTGATCCACGCCGGGGAATTCATGGACACCAATAAATCGACGGCGACAAAAAAGAGGGCGTTATCTGCCAGCGAGGAAAAGAACTGCGCCGCCATGATGGTATAAAAACCACGATTCATTCTGGATTGCCTGAAATCATATCTGGCTTGCTTTATACCACGAAAAAACGGCAACCCCCAAGTTTGGACGGGCCCGTTTTGGTGGAATTGCTTAAGTCTTAATTAAATCCTTTGCCATGGCAAAAATGTTTATATTCATGAACATTTTATAAATGGTGTCCAGCTGCGCGCGATGCAAGCGATCATCTGCTCGGTATTGAATGGCGCGTGACGCAGCCACCACGATTGTATATACTGTATATATAACCAGTTATTTTAAAGCGGACTCTCCCATGGCCAAAGCCAAGACCAATTACACCTGCAGCGATTGCGGCGCCATCAGCAATAAATGGATGGGACAGTGCACTTCCTGCAACCAATGGAACACCATGGTGGAGACGGTGGCCGATGCGGCGCCCGGCAATAACCGCTATTCGAATCCGCAGCACATGTCGCTGGCGCAGACGGCGCCGGTGCTGTCGCTCGACGATATCGACGCCATCGACGTGCCGCGTTTCGGCACCGGCATCGAGGAGTTCGACCGCGTGCTCGGTGGCGGCATGGTGGCCGGCGGCGTGGTGTTGATCGGCGGCGACCCCGGCATCGGCAAGTCCACCTTGCTGCTGCAGGCGCTGGCCAATATGTCGCACCACAAGCGCGTGCTGTATGTCAGCGGCGAGGAGTCGGGCGCGCAGATCGCCTTGCGCGCCAAGCGCCTGGTGATCGACGCCAAGGAACTGAAGTTGCAGGCCGAGATCCAGCTGGAAAAAATCCTGTCCACCCTGAATGACCTGAAGCCCGAAGTGGTGGTGATCGATTCGATCCAGACGGTGTATTCCGATGCGCTCAGCTCGGCCCCCGGCTCGGTGGCGCAGGTGCGCGAATGCGCGGCGCAACTGACGCGCGCTGCCAAGCAGACCGGCGTGACGATTATCCTGGTCGGCCACGTGACGAAAGAGGGCGCGCTGGCGGGCCCGCGCGTGCTCGAGCATATCGTCGACACGGTGCTGTATTTCGAGGGCGATGCCCATTCGAGTTTTCGCCTGGTGCGCGCGATCAAGAACCGTTTCGGCGCCGTCAATGAGCTGGGTGTGTTCGCCATGACGGAAAAAGGCTTGAAGGGCGTGTCGAATCCTTCGGCCCTGTTCCTGTCGCAGCACGACAACCAGGTGCCGGGCTCGTGCGTGATGGTGACGCAGGAAGGTACGCGCCCTCTGCTGGTGGAAATCCAGGCGCTGGTCGATACCAGCCATCTGCCGAACGCGCGCCGCTTGTCGGTCGGCCTGGAGCAGAACCGCCTGGCCATGCTGCTGGCCGTGGCGCACCGCCATGCGGGCATCGCCGCGTTTGACCAGGATGTGTTCATTAACGCGGTCGGTGGCGTGAAGATCACGGAACCGGCGGCCGACCTGGCTGTCTTGCTGGCGATTAATTCATCGATGCGCAACAAGCCCTTGCCGCGCGGCCTGGTGGTGTTTGGCGAAGTGGGCCTGGCCGGTGAAATCCGCCCGGCGCCGCGTGGCCAGGAACGCTTGCGCGAAGCGGCCAAGCTGGGCTTTACCCTGGCGATGATTCCGAAATCGAATTTGCCCAAGCAGGCGATCGAGGGTATCAAGGTGATTGCCGTCGAGCGCATCGACGAGGCCTTCAACAAGCTGCGCGATCACGAATAAATCGTGGCGTGGTCAAACTGATAATTTTATGTGGGGCTAAACGAAATTTCTATTTGGAACTATAATATTCGCCCTATCGAGACGCGCCATCATGGCGCGTTGAATGAACTTCTTGAAGAGCGTATACAGTGTCAGTAGAACAAAGGCAAAGCGCGCGCAAGATCTTGCGTGCCAAGGCAATGTTAATCATGGATGGCGCCGGCCCGGTGGCGGCGCGCACCATCGATGTGGGGCCGGGCGGCATGTCGGTGGTGGTGGCCGAGCCGGTGCAGGCCAGCAAGCAGGGCAAGGTATTGTTCGAGCTGTTTTTTGATGGCAAGGCCAATATCATCGAAGCGCGGGTGGCTGTCTCGCACTGCATCTTCAGCAGCGCCGGCTTCAAGGTGGGCTTGAACTTCATGCGGCTCGATATGGCCGTCACCAGCGCCATCTCCAAGTTCATGCGTTAAAATACGTGCAGTGCGGCAAAAGCGGCTCTGTTCGCTGTTTTAATATTCCATTAATGCTGCATAATGAACAATCAGAAGACGGGGATGCCGCCGCGCCATGCGCGCCGTGCCTGGTCTCTGGCTTGGCGCGCGGTCAGCAGTGGTACCGTGTGTTGTGAATCACATCAGACGGGACAACGACCATGTTTAATTCGACCATTAGCAGCAAGGCATATACCAATACGGCCGCCCAGACGGCGCCCTCGGCCGAAGTGTATGCCAAGGTCGAGAAGCAGATGCTGTCGCAAAATACCGGCGTCACCAAACTCAATAACAACCTGACGCGCGACCAGACCAAATTGTCGGCGCTGGGCCAGCTGCAGTCGGCGCTGGCCAAGTTCCAGGGCGTGGCGCAGAACATGGCCGGCAGCGGCCTGGCGACCTCGGCCACGTCCAGCACGGCCGGCGTGCTGAAAGCCACCACCAATGACAAGGCCGTCAACGGTACGTATGCCATCGATGTGAAGCAGTTGGCGCAGGGCCAGACCCTGGCCACCGCCGCGCAAAAGGCGTCGAATACGGCCATCGGCACGGGCGCCACGGCGCAGGTCAAGATCGAACTGGGCAGTGTTGACGGCAAGCAGTTTTCCGCCGGCGACGGCAAGGCCATCACCTTGACCATCGATGGCAGCAACAATACCCTGGAAGGCATCGCCGCGGCGCTGAAAAAAGCCGGCGTCGACGCCAGCGTGATCAAGGGCGAAGATGGTTATACCCTGACCATGAACGGCCAGAGCGGTGCCGACAACAGCATGCGCATCAGCGTGACGGGCGACGCGGCCATCAGCAACCTGCTCACGTATTCTCCCAGCGCCAGCAAGGGCATGCAGCAGACCATGGCCGCGCAGGACGCGCTGGCCACCGTGGCCGGCAAGGAAGTCAAGAGCGCCAGCAATACCTTGAGCAGCGCCATCGACGGCGTCACGGTCGAGCTGAAAGCCAAGGGCGAGACCAATCTGGTGGTGGCCAAGGACAGCAGCCAGATCGCCAGCAATGTCGCCAGCTTCGTCACGGCGTATAACGAACTGAACACCAAGATGCAAAGCCTGCAAGAGGGCGACCTGAAATACGACACGGCGCTGAAACAGGTCAGCACGCAAATGTCGCAGGTGCTGCGCACGGCCAGCAATGGCGTGCCGGTCTCGGTGCTGGCCAGCGCCGGCGTGACTTTGGGCAAGAGCGGCGAACTGGTGCTGGACGAAAAGAAACTCAAGTCCGCCATCGAGGCCGACCCTGACGCCGTCAGCAAGCTGTTTACCAATAACGGCAAGGGCGTGGCCGACCAGTTCGGCAGCAAGATCGGCGAGCTGACGGGCACCAGCAGTCTGATCACCAAGGAAGTGCAAACCGTCGGCAAGGAAATCACCACCTTGAACACCAAGAAGGCCGAGCTGGCCAAGGCCTTGACGGCGCAGGCCGAGGCGCTGGTGAAACTGTATTCGGCGCAGGAGCAGATGGGCATCGGTTCGGTGCTGCCCGGTTATACCGGCAAAAGTTCGCTGTTCGATTTCTTGGCGTAAGTAATTAGTTAACTCCAACCCCAACTGCAAAGGCTGGGGTCAGACCCGGCGGGTCTGACCCCGATCCGCAAAAAACGCCGACGGCGAACTGCCGAAGGTTTTCTTGAACATCGCCGAAAAGGCCGACTGGCTGGCATAGCCCAGTTCTTCGGCCACTTGCGACAGCGGCACGCCGCGTGCGATCAGCGGCGCCGCGTGGGCCAGGCGCACCTGCTGGCGCCACTGGCCGAAACTCAGCCCCAATTCCCGTTCGAACAGCCGCGCCAGGGTCCGCTCCGAGGCGCCCACCAGGTGCGCCCAGTGTTCCAGCGTCTGATTCGAGCCGGGCTGGTCGATCAGGCTGGCGCACAGGGTTTTCAGACGCTTGTCGGTCGGCAGCGGCACGCGGATCGGGCGCGTGCTCGAGCGTTTCAATTCATCCAGGATCAGCTCGGCCAGCAGCGCTTCGCGCGCCGGTTCCTGGCCCGGATCGAGCTGTTCCAGCGCCATGATCAGCTGGCGCAGCAGGCCGGACACTTCCAGTACCTTGCAGTCGCGGCCGGCAAACGGCGCGCGCTCGGCCAGCACGCACAGCGGGCGCAGCCTGGTTTTCTCGAGCATCGTCACTTCATGTTCGACATTCGGCGCGATCCAGATGGCGCGCATCGGCGGCAAGATCCAGCTGCTGCCCAGCGCGGTAATGCGCAGCACGCCTTCCAGCGCCAGGGTGACCTGGCCCCACGGATGGCTGTGCGGCAGCAGGAATTCATCGGGCTGCAGGTCGCGCGCGATCATGGTCACGGGGATGGCCGCGCTGGGCGCTTCGCGCGGCGGACACATGCGGGTATGGCGAAAAATGGGAACGGCCATCAGCTTGGCAGGAAGTCGATAAAGAATGTCATTCTATCGGAAAACAGGCGATAGTAAATTGCATACACTGCAAGCTGACAAGTATAAATCAGGGGATGACATGACAACAACAAGTACCTTGCGCAGCGACGCGCGCGTGATCGGCCTGGTCGGCCTGGCGCACGGCGTTTCGCATTTTTATCATTTGATCCTGGCGGCATTGTTCGTCTGGCTGAAACCCGCCTTCAACCTCAGCTATGCCGAACTGGGCCTCCTGATGACGGTGTTTTTCATTATCTCGGGCGTCGGTCAGGCACTGGCCGGCTTCGTGGTCGACCGTTTCGGCGCGCGCGCCGTGCTGTTTACCGGCGTGTTCCTGCTGGGCGTATCGGCGCTGGCGCTGGCCCAGGCGCACAGCTATACGGCGCTGATGCTGGGCGCCATGCTGGCCGGCACCGGCAACAGCGTGTTCCACCCGGCCGACTACACCATCCTGAACCAGCGCGTGTCGCCGGCGCGGGTGGCCTACGGTTTTTCCATGCATGGCATCAGCGGCAATATCGGCTGGGCGCTGGCGCCGGTGTTCATGACGTATGTGGCCACCCACTATGACTGGCGGGTGGCCTTGATGAGCGCCTCGGCGCTGCCGTTCGGCGTGCTGCTGATCCTGTTCCTGAACCGCCACGCGATTCGCCCCGAACCGCTCAAGCCGGTTGCTGCGGTCAAAGGCGCCGCACCGGCCGAGGGCACGCTGTCGTTCTTGCGCCTGCCGGCCGTCTGGATGTGCTTTGCCTTTTTCTTCATCACGGCGATTGCACTGGGCGGCATCCAGAGTTTTGCCAGCGTGGCGCTGGTGAAACTGTATGGCATGAGCCTGGCATTGGCCACCAGCGCCTACACGGCGTATATGCTGGCCTCGGCGGTCGGCATGGCGGCCGGCGGCGTGGTCGGTGCGCGCAGCACCCATCCGGACCGCAACGTGGCGATCGCCTTTTCGGCGGCGGCCTTGCTGGCGGTATTGCTGGGCATGAATCTGGTGCCGGCCTGGGGCGCGGTGGTGCTGATGGGTGCCATCGGCCTGACGTCCGGCGTGGCCGGGCCGTCGCGCGACCTGATGATACGCGCGGCGGCGCCGCCGAACGCCACCGGCCGTGTGTATGGCGTGGTGTATTCGGGTCTCGACAGTGGCCTGGCCGTGGGGCCCTTGCTGTTCGGCGCGCTGATGGATGGCGACCAGCCGGCGCTGGTATTCGTGTTCATCGGCGTGTTCCAGGCGCTGGCGATTGCCACGGCGGTCGGGGTTGGTGGAAAAACGCGCGCCGTGGCGCTGCAAAAGGCATAAAATCATGACTACGAGCATTGACTTCGGAGCTGCCATGACTTTTGCCACGACCGACCTGTGCGACGATTATGCCTCCATGCTGGAAGACGGCACCCTGGCCGTCTTGCCGCCCGTGTATCGATCGTTCGGCCAGAAAGCGCGTTTCTGCGGCCCGGCCACCACCTTGAAAGTGCATGAAGACAACGCCCTGGTGCGCAGCACCCTGGAAATGCCGGGGCGCGGCCAGGTGCTGGTGATCGATGGCGGCGGCAGCCTGCGCTGCGCGCTGGTGGGCGGCCAGCTGGGCGCGCTGGCCGAACATAATGGCTGGGCCGGCATCGTGGTCGATGGCTGCATCCGCGACTGCGATGAAATCAATGTCTGCCAGATCGGCGTGCGCGCGCTGGCCACGCATCCGCGAAAAAGCGGCAAGACCGGCGCCGGCCAGCACGACGTACGCGTGCATGTCGGCGGCGTGGCGGTGTCACCGGGTGACTGGATCTATGCCGACGCCGACGGCGTGCTGGTGGCCAGCCACGAACTGGACTGACAGCTTCAGGGATCTTGTGCGTAAGCGCTGACTTTAAGTTCGAAATGGTCGATCTGCGGCCACGCTTGGCGCGTGCGCACCTGCGTCTCGCCCGAAGCCATCACCAGCATATAGCCGATGCCGGTGCGGCGGTCGCGCCAGGAATGTGGCGAGCTGTCCCACATGCAGCAATAGCGTTTCAGCTCGGGCAAGCCATAGTTGCGGTGCAGATACGCTTCTGCCTGCCGTGCCTGTTTGCCTTCGACCCGGTAGCGCGCGACAAAGGGCTGGTCCTGCAGCGCCATTTCCTGCGTGCAGCCTTGATAGACCAGATAGTCGGGTTTGTCTTTCAGCTTGGCCAGCAAGTCGCCGCAGCGCAACTCGGCTTTCACCGTGCCTGCCGCCAGCAATAATAGCATCGGCAAGAGCTTACGCAGCGGCATCATGCGCTCCCCGCAGCGGACAGTCCTGCATCTGCGCCCCCAGCCGCCGCGCCAGTTCCGTGCGCAGCTGCGACAGCCCGGCGATGCGCGCATCGATGTCCGCCAGTTTGCTGGCCAGCGCGGCGCGCAGCAGCGCTGCCGTTTCCGGCGCATCCGGTGCCGCCAGCAGCGGCATGTCGGCCTCGATTTCGCTCAAGGTAAAACCCAGTTGCTGGGCCGTGCGCAGATAGCGCAGCCAGTCGACCGCTTCAGGCGGGTAGTCGCGGTAGCCATTGGCGCCGCGCCGGGCGCGCAGCAAACCACGTTTTTCATAGAAGCGCAGGGTATCGCGGCTCAATCCCGTGGCCTGCGCCATGTCGCCTATCCGCATGGACTTCTCCGTTAAAAGTGCTTGACCGTGGAGTGTACTCCACGCTTTAGCATGGGCGTCTTTATTTGACAGGAGTTTGCCCATGTTCTCGCTTCCCGCCTTTCGCCGCCTGGTACGCGCCAGCGCCGTCTATGATGTGCTGATGACCGGGGCGTTCGCCACGCCGTGGAGCTTGCTGCTGCTGCGCGAGCAGCTGAGCACGGTGAATGTGCGGCTCGGCGGCGCGCCCTTGCCGGTGTTCGAGCCGTTTCATCTCTTGACCGGTTGCCTGCTGGGCAGCGTGGTGCTGGTCTGGTCGGTGCTGCGCATCGTTGACCCGCAGCCGCGCTTCGGCCGCTACGACGCGGCGGCCCGCTACCTGTTTTCACTGTGGATGGGCTGGGCGCTGCTGGTCACGGGCGAGCCGGTGCTGTGGCTGTTCATCGTGCCGGAACTGGCCTGGGGCGTGGCACAAAGCCTGCCGCTGCGTGTATCCGGCTTGAGACAAGGATAACGAAATGCAATAATGCGGGAGCCTTTCAGCATCCACCACCAAGGAATTCCCATGCAAGCCGCCGGCAACCCAGTTGTTTTACTCGATCCGGTGGTCGCGCCGCGCATCGCCGTCGCGCGCCTGGTCGCGGGCTTGCTGCAAGGCCTGCTGCTGTACTGGCTGTACAGCGCCGCGCAAGACAAGGCCTGGCCGGCCACGCAGCCATATCTGCTGGCGCCGCTGATGCTGATCGGCTTGCTGTTGCCGGTACTGCTGGTGTCCAGCCTGGGCCATCTGTCGCCGCGCCGCATCGGACTGTGGATGGCGGGCGCGGCGCTGGTGTTGACTGCGCTGGCGCTGCACGACGTGTCGCGCGGCGCCGAGCATTTTATCTGGGGCAACTACAAACCCGGTGCGCCGCTGCGGGTGATCTCGGCGCTGCTGTTCGGCTTTTGCGTGGTCGGCTTCTATATTGCCCACGCGCTGGTGCTGGCCAGCGCGCAGGACCAGCGCCGCCTGGCCGGCTATGCCACCTATTTTGAAGTTGCCTGGAAGCTCGGCATCCAGCTGCTGTTTTCGCTGCTGTTCGTGGCGGTGCTGATACTGGTGCTGTGGCTCGGCGGGCAGCTGTTTTTGCTGATCAAGCTTAATTTTCTGAAGAACCTGCTGGCCCAGCCCTGGTTCGTGATCCCGGTGCTGTGCTTTGCGTTCTCGTTTGCCATCCATATCACCGATGTGCGCCCGTCCATCGTGCGCGGCATCCGCACCTTGCTGCTGGTGCTGCTGTCGTGGCTGATGCCGATCGCCGCCGTGCTGGTGGCCGGTTTCCTGCTGACGTTACCGTTTATCGGCTTCGAGCGCCTGTGGGCCACGCGCCATGCCGCCTCCGTGCTGCTGGGCATGGCGGGCCTGCTGGTGGTGCTGATCAACGCGGCCTTCCAGAATGGTGAAGCGGGCCTGGGCGTGGCGCGCGGCATCCGTTTCGGCACACGCCTGTCGTGCCTGCTGTTGCCCTGGCTGGTCGGCATCGCCATCTATGCCCTGATTCTGCGCGTGATGGCGCATGGCTGGACCGCCGAGCGCATCATTGCTGGCGCCTGCCTGCTGGTCGCCAGCTGTTATGCGGTGGGCTACGCCTGGGCCGCCAGCAAGTATGGCGACTGGCTGAACTGGATCGCCAATGTCAACGTCGGCACCGCCTTTATCACCCTGCTGGTGCTGCTGGCGCTGTTCACGCCGCTGATGGACCCGGCCCGGCTGTCGGTGGCCAGCCAGATGGCGCGGTTGAACAGCGGCAAGGTCGGTGCCGACAAGTTCGATTTCGAATACCTGCGTTTCCAGGGCGCCCGCTATGGCCAGGCCGCCTTGCAGGAACTGACGCTGCGCAATGCCGGTCCTGACGCGGCCGTGATCCGCGCACGCGCCACGGCCATGCTCATGCGTGAAAACCGTTTCGACGACACGGGCGCGCTCAGCGACGTGGCAATCAACCTGACCGTGCGCCCGGCCGGCGTGACACTGCCGCACAGTTTCCTGCAGCAGGACTGGAGCCAGGCGGGACCAGGCTGGCGCCTGCCAGCGTGTTTGAAGCGGGCAGGCCAGCAGTGCGATGCGTATGCCATGGATTTCGATGGCGATGGCCGCCAGGAAGTGCTGCTGATCAGCAATGATCCGCGCGCCTCCTCGGTCTTGCTGGCGGAAAAAGAGGAGGGCGGCTGGTATGCGCGCGGACAGATCCCGAGCGAGATCCTGCGCTGCCGGCCGCTGCGTGAAAAACTGCAGGCCGGCCAGTTTGCGCTGGTGCCGCCGAAAGTGCAGGAGCTGGAAGTCGATGGACAGCGCGTGCCGATGAGCCTGTATAACGAGCGCGAGGTCAGCTGCCCGGAGCAGTGACCCCGTTCATTCAGTTGCGGGTTTTCACCTGGCGCACGTGGCTTTCCAGTTCGCTGAAGGACGGGCGCTCGGTGGCCGAAATCACCTTGCGGCCGAACTCGACGGCCAGGGCCGGCGCGTAACCGTTCAGGCTGGCCAGCAGGGTCACTTTCACGCACTGGTACATCTTGGCGGTTTCATGGTGCTTGCGGCGCAGCAAGCTGGCCAGCGGGGCGATAAAGCCGTATGCCAGCAAGATGCCGATAAAGGTCCCCACCAGCGCTTGCGCGATCAGCACGCCCAGCTCGGCCGGCGGCAAGCCCACCGAGGCCATGGTATGCACCACGCCCATCACGGCGGCCACGATGCCGAAGGCGGGCATGGCGTCGGCCAGCTGCGAGATCGTCTGGATCGGCATTTCCGCGTCTTCGTGATGGGTTTCCATCTCGTTGTCCATCAGGTTTTCGATCTGGTAGGCATCCATATTGCCCGACACCATCAGGCGCAGATAGTCGGTAATAAATTCCAGCAAGTGCTCGTCGCCGAGGGTGTACGGATACTTGGTAAACACCGGGCTGCGGTAGGGATCGTCGACATCGTCCTCTATCGACATCAGGCCTTCCTTGCGGACCTTGCTCAGCACGTCGTACATCAGGCCCATCAGTTCCAGATAGCGCGACTTGGTGTATTGCGCGGTATGAAACAGGGTGGGCAGGGCGGCAAACGTGGCGCGGATGGCCTTGGCGTCATTGCCGACAAAAAAAGTCCCCAGCGCCGCGCCGCCGATCATCAGCAGTTCCAGCGGCTGGAACAGCGCCGCCAGATGCCCGCCCTGCAGGGCAAAGCCGCCAAAGACGGAAAACAGCACGACGATAAATCCAAGTATGACCAGCACCAGGCACTCCCCATAAAATTGCTATTACGCAATATTGTAGTGTAACCCGATTCAGCCGCCGTGAATGCATGGCCTGGCCGCTAGGGCCACAGGAATTTGATCAATATGCACAGTTTTTGCCGGCAATCATCAAGATTGCGCCAGCCGTTGCCAGAAACGCAGCTTGTTGCCGAACGGGTCAGCCACTTCCATGATGCGGCCCCAGTCCTCGTCGCGCACGCCCGGGCGCGCATGCGGATAGTCCTTCGCCAGCAATTCCGCCTGCAGGGCAGCGATATCGTCGACCGGGATCAGCAGCGCGGCGCCCGGCGTGGCGTCGTCATGATGTTCGGACAGGTGCAGCACCAGTTCGGCGCGCCGCAGTTGCAGGTACAGCGGCGCGGCGGCATCGAAACGGTGCTCCCAGTCGACGCTGAAGCCCAGGAACTGGCAATAGAATTCGCGCGCCTTGGTTTCCGAAAAGCTGCGCAGGATGGGGATGGGGGCGTGCATGGTGTCCTTTCAATGCGGGAAGAGGTCGTTTATTCTAGTGCTTTCCGGCCTGGCGTGATCACCTGAAAGACCTGCTGTCCATGCTTGCCTCTATAATCCCGGCATGACATTCTTATCACCTCGCGCCAGCTCCGTGCTGGCCATCATCGGCAAACTGGCCGCTTCCCTGCTTATTCTGTTGAGCGCCCTGTGGGGCGCGCTGGCGCTGTGGTACCAGCTGGCCGGCGGCGTGGCGGCGCAAACCATCGGCGCCGTGCTGTGGGCGGCGCTCGGCGTCGGCAGCATCGCGCTGTGGTGGACGCGCGGCGGCGCGCGCGCCTTGTTGCCGTATGCGGGCGGCTTTGTGTTGCTGCTGCTGTGGTGGAGCCTGATCGCACCAATGCAGGATCGCAGCTGGGCCGACGATGTGGCGAGGAACGTGACGGGCAGCGTCAAGGGCAGCGTGGTCACGCTCGACAATGTGCGCAATTTTGACTGGCGCAGCGACGACGATTACACCGTCAAGTGGGAGCAGCGCAGCTACAACCTCGATGAGCTGCGCACGGTCGACACGGCCCTGTCGTACTGGACCGGCCCCCTGATCGCCCACACGCTGGTGTCGTTCGGCTTTGCCGATGGGCGTTTTCTCACTTTTTCGATCGAGATCCGCAAGGAAAAGGGCGAGAGCTTTTCCGCCATCGGCGGCTTTTTCAAACATTTCGAGACCAGCCTGATCGCCGCCGACGAACGCGACATCGTGCGCGTGCGCACCAATGCGCGCGGCGAAGATATTCATCTGTACCGCGTGATGATGCCGCGCGCCGCCATGCGCTCGCTGTTCCTGGCCTACCTGGACGAAGCCGATGAGCTCAAGCGCAAGCCGCAGTTCTACAACACGCTCACCGCCAACTGCACCACCATCGTGTTTGAGATGGCGCGCCGCATCGTGCCGGGCCTGCCGCTCGACTACCGGCTGCTGGCGTCGGGCTACCTGGACCGCTACCTGTTCGACGTGCGCGCCCTGGTGCCCGGCTTGAGTTTCCAGCAGTTGCGCGACGGCGGCCATATCACGGCGCGCGCGCGGGCCGCCAATGACGATCCCGACTTTTCGCATGTGATCCGGCGCGGCATGCCGGGCTATGACGCGACCGGTTTCCCTGTGCGGCAAATGCCCAGGCAGTAGGCATTGCTTTATACTGGCGCCTTTTCAAGAATACAAGAAGGCCCGCCATGCCATTTTCCTCGTTGGGTCTGATTCCCTCCCTCGTACGCGCCGTCGACAAGGCCGGCTATGCCGCGCCGACCGCGATCCAGGCGCAAGCCATCCCCGCCATCCTGCGCGGCAGCGATGTGCTGGGCGCGGCGCAGACGGGATCGGGCAAGACGGCCGCCTATGCGCTGCCGCTGCTGCAGGCGCTGATGGCCCCAAGCGCCGGCCCGCGCCAGGTGCGCGCGCTGATCCTGGTGCCCACGCGCGAGCTGGCGGCGCAGGTGGGGCAGACCGTGCATGCGCTGGCCAAGCCCTTGCCCGTCAAACTGAAGATTGCCGTGCTGTTCGGCGGCGTGTCGATCAATCCGCAGATGATGGATTTGCGCGGCGGCGCCGATATCGTGGTCGCCACGCCGGGCCGCTTGCTGGATCTGGTCAAGCACAATGCCGTGAAACTCGGTGGCGTGTCGCTGTTCGTGCTGGACGAAGCGGATCGCCTGCTCGACATGGGTTTTAGCGAGGAAATCAACGCCGTGCAGGCGCTGCTGCCCGCCAAACGCCAGAACCTGTTTTTCTCGGCCACCTTCCCCGACAGCGTGCAGGCGTTGGCCGACAGTTTGCTGACGCAACCGGTGCGTATCGAGGTGGCGTCCGAGCCGCAGGACAAGCCCGATATCGTGCAGCGCGCGGTCACGGTTGACGTGCCGCGCCGCACCCAGCTGCTGCGCTACCTGATCTTGCAGCATCAATGGGAACGGGTGCTGGTGTTTGTCGCCACCAAGTATGCGGCCGAGCATGTGGCCGACAAGCTGCAGCGCGCCGGCCTGCACGTGGGCGCGTTTCACGGTGAATTCAGCCAGGGCACGCGCAGCCAGCTGCTGGCCGACTTCAAGGCCGGCCGCCTGCAGGTGCTGGTGGCCACCGACGTGGCCGCGCGCGGCATCGATATCGCCGGCTTGCCGGCCGTCGTCAATTACGATTTGCCCCGTTCGGCCGTCGACTACACGCACCGCATCGGCCGTACCGGCCGCGCCGGCGAAAGCGGCACCGCGGTCAGTTTTATTACGGCCGATACGGAAGCGCATTTCCGCCTGATCGAAAACCGCAACGACCTGCGCATCGTGCGCGAAGTGGTGGCCGGTTTCGAGCCGACCGAGTTGCCGGCGCCGGTCAGCGCCGTCACCGACACGGTCAACGGCGGCGTGAAGGGTGCGCGCAAGAGCAAGAAGGACAAATTGCGCGAAGCGGCGGCGAAGGCTGCCGGCAATTAATTTTGCTTATGTGCGCTGGCCGCTTGAACGGCCAGCCGTCCCGGTCTAAGATTGCTGTTTGGCAATATCACCAAGGGACAGCAATGCACAGCAAAACAATGACAACGGCAGCGATCCTTGCCACGGCGGCCTTGCTGGCCGGCTGTACCGGCATGATGGGGCAGGGAGGGGCTGGCAAAGCCGGCCTGCAGATGCCCGGCAAGGCCGCGCCGGACAGCGGAGAAGTCGCCACCACCTGGTACAACCCGCCCAGCGAATTTCCCGGCATCTGCCTGACCCAGTTCAAGGACGGCCGGCTGCGCTTCGATGGCGGTTTTGCCTTCTTCAACCCGGGCCGCTGGTCGTACGACCCGGACCGCGCCGAATTACGCCTTGATTTGCAGCCGTGGCCGAATCTGGCCAGCGCGCATGCGAATGCATCGCTGCACAAGAATCTGCTGCGCGTGGAAGTGGACAAGAATGCGCTGGTGTACGGCGTGAAAGCCGATACGAAAACCATCGGCATCGGCGGATTTGTTTTCTACCGCGACATGCCTTGTCCTGCCCGCATGTAATACATGCCAAACGGGAATATTTAGCCGTATAATTTCAGTCAAGCAGATTGTTGCGCAGGTATGCCAGGCGCGACAGTTCCCCTACAGGCAAGCTCCGATGTCGCTGTCGCGACGACAGGAATGGTCCGATGGATGTGCATAATGCGCCAGAAGGGCTGGACGCGCCGCAGCGCACCTTGCTGCTGGTCGATGACGAACAAAACATCCTCGCCTCCCTGAAGCGCCTGTTGCGGCGCGACGCCTACCATATCCTGACGGCCGCCAGCGGACAGGAGGGACTGGACCTGTTGGCGTGCCACGCGGTGGACGTGATCGTCTCGGACCAGCGCATGCCGGGCATGCTGGGCGCCGATTTTCTGCGCAAGGCCAGGCTGCTGTATCCGCAGACCATGCGCATCATGCTGTCTGGCTATACGGAGCTGCAAGCGGTAACGGATGCCGTCAACGAAGGCGCCATTTTCAAGTTCCTGACCAAGCCCTGGGATGACCAGCAACTGCGCGGCCATATCGCCGAAGCGTTCCGCCTGAAGAGCATCGACGACGACAACGCGCGATTGAATGAGCAGCTGCGCGAGGCCAACCTGGCGCTGGCCGGCGCCAATGCCGCCATGCAGGCGCTGCTGCAGCAGCAACAGCACCAGATCAGCCGCGACGAGGTCAGCCTGGGCATCGCCCGCGAAGTATTGCAAGTCCTGCCATTGCCCGTGCTCGGCCTGGATGAGGATGGCATGATCGCCTTTGTCAATGCCGCCGCCACCGAGCTGTTCGAGCGCGGCGCGGCGCTGTTGGGCAACGATGCGGCGCTGGCCCTGCCGCAGCTGTTCGAACCGTGCGCCGACGAACAGCGCCAGGTTGTCATCGCCGGCAAGTCGTATGCGGTGGCGCGGCATGCGATGGGCGCGCACTCGCATTCGCGCGGCAGTCTGGTGACACTGTGCGGTACCGGAGCGCCGCCATGAACGCAGGCGAGCGTGCGGTACCGCTGGAGCAAGCGCCAGAGGGCGCCATTCTTGCGCGCGCCCTGAGGGACGATCATGGCGCCGTGCTGCTGGCGCAAGGCGCCGTGCTGACCAGCGCCAGCCTGGCCGCCTTGCGCAGGCGAAATATCGATCAATGCTGGATCGTCGACCTGACGCTGGACGATGCGGCCGGCAAGGCGCAGGCCGCTGCCTTGCGCCAGCGCCAGCTGGAACGCTTGTCTATCCTGTTTCGCGGCACGCCGGCCGGTACCGCCGGCGCCGATCTGCAGGCCCTGCTGCTGCGCTACCGGCAAGGGGAGGACGCATGACGCCTTTGATCCTTGACGACGTCATCCGGCAGATCCGGGAATTGCCATCGCTGCCGTCGGTGGTGCTGGAACTGCTGTCGTGCATGGAGCAGCAAGATATCGATGTGCATGTGCTGGCGCACAAGATCGAACTGGACCAGGCCATGGCGGCCAAGACCCTGCGCATCGCCAACTCCTCGTTCTACGGCATGCAGTCGGAAGTGACCAGCATCGCGCAAGCCGTGTCGGTGCTCGGTTTTCACGGCATCCGCACGGTGGTCACGGCCTGCGCGCTGACCGGCAGCTTCGCGCCCGTGGCAGGCTCCGGCTTCGACTTCCAGGGCTTCTGGCGCCATTCGCTGGCCACCGCCGTGGTGGCCCGGCTGCTGGCGCCACACATGCGCGTCAATCCGGAAACGGCCTTCACGGCGGGCCTGCTGCATGACCTGGGCACCCTGGTGCTGGCCACGCGCTTTCCCGACCAGCACGCACTGGTGCGCAGCTATCGCCAGCGCCATGATTGCCAGATGATCGAGGCTGAACTTGCCGTGCTCGCCATCGACCATGCGCAGGTGGGCAGCGCGCTGGCCGCTTACTGGAAATTTCCCGCCGCGATACAGCAGGCGGTTGCCGACCAGCATGCCATCGCGCGCCTGGATGCGGTCGGCCTGCCGCTGCTGGTGCATATGGCCAATGCCGTCGCCCACGCGCTGGACCTGGCGGGGTGCGAGGCGGCGCTGGTGCCGCCGCTTGCGCCCGCCTGGCGCCTGGTGGCGCTGGACGATGCCGCCTGGTTCGCGCTGCTGCGGCAGGCCGAGCGCACTTTCGACGAGCTGTCGCGCATCATGCTGGCGTGACGCCGGCACCGCCAAGGGAACCCCCATGAGACCAGACGACGACACGATTTTTCCCGGCGCGGCCCTGTCGGCATTTTTCGATGGCCATCCGGTGGCCACCTTTGCCATCGATACCGACCATGTGGTGACGCACTGGAACAGTGCCTGCGAACAGCTGCTGGGCTATCCGGCTGCCGCGATGGTCGGCACGCGCGAGCACTGGCGGGCGTTTTATCGCAAGCCGCGTGCCTGCCTGGCCGACCTGCTGGTGGCGGACGATATCGCGCTGGGCGAGCAGGGGCTGTACCAGGGCAAGCTCAAGCCGTCGCCGGTGATCCCGGGCGCCTACGAGGCCGAGGATTTCTTTCCCAATATAGGCGCCAGCGGCCATTGGCTGCACTTCACGGCGGCGCCCCTGCGCGACCGCCAGGGACGCCTGGTCGGCGCCATCGAAACGCTGCGCGACGTCACTGAACGGCACAATGCCGAAAGTGACCTGCGCCGTGCGCACGATAACCTGGAAAACCTGGTGGCCAGGCGCACGGCGCAACTGGCCGAGATGAACGAGCGCCTGGCCGACGATATCGGCCAGCGCGAAATCGCCGAGCTGGCGCTGCGCGAGCGTAACCTGGCCTTGAGCGAACTGAACGACAAGCTGACGCTGGCCCAGCAAAAACTGCTGCAGTCTGAAAAACTTGCCTCGATCGGCCAGCTGGCCGCCGGCGTGGCGCACGAGATCAACAACCCGATCGGTTATGTCTTTTCGAATTTTGGCGCGCTCGAAGGCTACCTGGCCGACCTGTTCGTCATGCTCGACGCCTATGAACAGGCCGAAGCCGACATCGCCACGCCCGCAGTGGCGCAGCGCCTGCGCACCCTGCGCGAGCAGATCGACCTGGCTTTCCTGCGCACCGACATCGGCCAGCTGATGAGCGAATCGAAAGAGGGCATCGTGCGGGTGCGCCGCATCGTGCAGGACCTGAAGGATTTTTCGCGCTCCGACGCGCTGCAGGAATGGGTCTGGGCCGATCTGCGCCAGGGCATCGACACCACCCTCAATATCGTCAACAACGAGGTCAAGTACAAGGCCGACGTGATCAAGCTGTACGGCGAGATTCCCGATATCGAATGCCAGCCGTCGGAGCTGAACCAGGTGATCATGAACCTGGTCGTCAATGCGGCCCACGCCATGGGCGAAGAGCGCGGGCGCATCACGCTGCGCACCGGCTGCGATAATGACCAGGAAGTCTGGATCGAGGTCGAGGATACCGGCGGCGGCATCGCGCCCGAGCACCTGTCGCGCATCTTCGATCCCTTTTTTACCACCAAGGCCGTCGGCCAGGGCACGGGCCTGGGCCTGTCGCTGGCCTACAGCACCGTGCAAAAGCACCACGGGCGCATCGAGGTGCACAGCGTGGTCGGCCGCGGCACCACGTTTCGCATCACGCTGCCCGTGCGCCAGGCGCCGCTGGCCACGCCATCACTTTTACCGGACACCGCACCATGACGACCCTTGCCGCCGCCGCGCCGCCGACCATCCTGTGCGTCGATGACGAACCGAATATCCTGTCCGCCCTGCGGCGATTGTTCCGCCCGCACGGCTACCGCATGCTGACGGCCGACAGCGGCGCCGCCGGCCTGGCGGTGCTGGAAAGCGAGGCGGTGGACCTGGTCATTTCCGATATGCGCATGCCGCAGATGGACGGTGCGCAATTCCTGGCCCAGGTACGCCAGCGCTGGCCCGGCACCATGCGGCTGCTGCTGACCGGCTATGCCGATGTCCAGTCCATCCTCGACGCCATCAACCAGGGCGAAATCTACCGCTACGTGACCAAGCCGTGGGACGAGAACGACATCGTGCTGGTGGTGCGCCATGCGCTCGAACGGCGCGCGCTGGAGCAGGACAAGCTGCGCCTGGAAGCGCTGACGGCCAGCCAGAATGCCGAGTTGCTGGTGCTCAACGCCAGCCTGGAAGAAAAAGTGGCCGTGCGCACGCGGCAGCTCAAGCTGTCGCATGACGAGCTGCAGACGGCCAATGACAGGCTCAAGGCCACTTTTGTGACCACCATCAAGGTGTTTTCCAACTTGATCGAAATGCGTGGCGGCAAGCTGGCCGGCCATGCGCGCAGGGTGGCCGAGCTGTCGCGCAAGCTGGCCCAGGCGCTGGGCCTGGAAGCGCAGGAAGCGCGCGACGTGTTCATCGCGGCCTTGCTCAAGGATATCGGTAAGCTTAGCCTGAGTGACGACTTGCTGGAACTGCCGGCCAGCGCCTGGAATGGCGAGCAACTGGCCACCTTTCGCAAGCATCCGCTGCGCGCCGAGCAGTTGCTGATGGCGCTCGACGAACTGCGGCCCGTGTCGGTCATCCTGCGCTCGCAGCTCGAGCGCTTCGACGGCGCCGGCTTTCCCGACGCCCTGGCCGGGCTGGCCATTCCGCTCGGTGCGCGCATTCTGGCGCTGGCGTCGGACTATGACGGGCTGCAGATCGGCGCCATGGTGCAGCGCAGCCTGCGCGCCGACGAAGCACGCACCCTGGTCTATGACAGCAGCGGCAAGCGCTATGATCCGGCGGTGGTGGCCGCTTTTCGCAGCCTCATGGACCAGACGCAGGCGCCGCCACGCGACATGGCGGTGCTGTCTGGGGAGCTGGCGCCGGGCATGGTGCTGTCGCGCGACCTGATCAGCCGTGACGGCCTGATGCTGCTGGCCGGCGAACATGTGCTGACGGCGCGCGTGATTGCCCAGTTGCTCGATTTCGAAGGCAAGAATGGCGGACGCCTCGCCATCCGCGTCTATCCGCCGGCCACGGCGGGCTGAACCGGCACTCCGGCCAGCCGTGCCGCTGGCGGCGCCACCGGCAGGTGCACCGTAAAACGCGTGCCGCGCCCAAGTTCGGAGGCCACCTCGATGCGTCCGCCATGCTTCATGACGATGCCGTACGACAGCGACAAGCCCAGGCCGGTGCCGCTGCCGACGGCCTTGGTGGTGAAGAACGGCTCGAAGATGCGGTGCAGGTGGTCGGGCGCAATGCCGCCCCCGGTGTCGCCGATCTCCACCCATACCCAGCCGTCAAGGTGGCCGGTGCGGATGCTGATCACGCCCTCGCCGGTGATAGCCTGGCCGGCGTTGACCAGCAGGTTCATGAAGACCTGGTTCAGCTGCGAGGCCAGGCAGGCGATGGGCGGCAGCTGGCCGTACTGCTTGTCGATGCGCGCCTTGTACTTCAATTCGTTGCCGACGATATTGAGCGTGCTGTCGAGGCCGGCATGCAGCTCGGCGAGCTGCCAGTCGTTTTCACCGACGTGCGAAAAATCCTTCAACGCCTGCACGATGTCGCGTACCCGTTTCAGTCCGTCCATCGATTCGCCCAGCAGGTCTGCCATGTCCGATTGCAGGTAGGCCAGGTCGGCCTGCTGGCGCACTTGCGCCACGCACGCGGCCAGCGGCTGGCCCATCGCCGCCTCGTAGCGGGCAATCACGTCGAACAGGGTGGCGACATAGGCTTGCAGCGAGCTCATGTTTGAGTTCACGAAGCCGATCGGATTGTTGATCTCATGCGCGATGCCGGCCGCCAGCTGGCCGATGGAGGCCTTTTTTTCGGCCTGCAGCAACTGCTCGTGCGCTTCCTGCAGCTGGGTGATCAGGTGCTGCTGTTCCTCGCCGCGTGCCTGCAGCATCGCCTCCATGCGCTTGCGTTCGGTAATGTCGGTCAGGGAGCCGATCACCTCGTACGGCACGCCGTGCTCGTCGCGTACCAGACGCAGGCTGTCGTGCATCCACAGGTAACTGCCGTCGTGGATGCGGAAACGGTATTCATAGGCGCGTGCGCCCTGCACGAAGATCTGCGCCAGGCTCGAAAAAATGCCGGGTGCGTCGTCGGGATGGATATGATCGAACCAGAAGTTGGGATCGGCGACCATGGCGTCGGGATGGTAGCCCAGCACGTTCAGCGCATTGTTGCTGACAAACGTCATCTTGAAGTCGCCGCTCGGCACGGTGCAATAGATGATAGCGGGCGTGTTGTCGAGCAGGTACTGCAGGCGCCCCTGGCTGGTGCCCTGCGCCGCGCTGGCGGGCGGCGCTACGGTGTCGGAAAAACTGAAGTCTTCGAACTGCATCGCCGTACCTCGCTGCATCGGTGGCCGGGATCCCGGCCTGCCTCTGATTATGCCCGAAGCCGATGCCCCCGGCGTGGGTATTTATGCTGCGGGCGGCTCGCCGACCAGCGCCATGCGCCTTGCGATGCGCTGTGCTTCCTGCAAGTCGCCGGCCTGTTCGGCGCGCAGGCGCTGCACCCCCAGCCAGGCCAGCAGCGGCCGGCGCCAGCCCTGGTCCGAGGCGGTCGTGACGGCCATGTCGAGCAGTTCGGGCGTGGCGCGGTTGGCGCGCAGCAGCATGCCGGCCGCGACAAGTTTCCCCAACGGTTCCTTGATGGCGGCCGCGGCGCTGGCCGCCTGCGTGTCCGAGGTGGCGGCGGCCACCGCGCGCTGCGTTTCCGGCAGCAGGGACGTATCCGCCACCGCCGTGCCGGCGAGGTAAGCCGCATAGGCGCGGTCCGCCGCGCCGGCGTCTTCCCGCAAGGCCTCAAAACCAGCGCAGGGTTCGAACACCAGGCTGGCCACGCGCGTGGCGCAGCGCAGCAGTTCGATCCTGGCCACCAGGTCGACCTTGCCGGTGCCGGCCACCTGGCCGCGCGCGCGCTGGAATTCGTTTTGCTCGACCAGCGTCCTGCCGGCGAGGTAAGCCGCTTCAAAACGCTCGATCGAACTTTGCGCATTCATTTTCCAGTCGGGCACGGGCGGGCCGCTGGAGCATGCCGCCAATGCGCTGGCCAGTGCGGCGGCTGTCAGGATACGTGTGATGGTCATGGCAGGGTGATCTCCGGATTGCGCTTGAATGGCCATTTGCGGTTGATTTCATTGACCAGTTGCTCGACCTTGCGCAGATTGCTTTCCACGTCGGCGCGCAGCGGGCCCAGGTCGGCCGTGGCGGCTTTCGCGTTGGCGCCCACGGCCTGCGCTTCGATCAGCACGGCGTCGACCTTTTTCAGGCTGTTGCGGGTGTCGGCCAGCAGGGCGTTCAGCTGCACGATGGTGGCCTGCGCGTCGGTCATCACGCCTTGCGCGCCGAACACGCGCTGGTCCGCATTGGACACCAGGCCATCGGTGCGGCGCGCCAGCTGGTCGGCCGTGATCAGCAGGGCGTTGGCGCGGTCGATCAGTAGTCTTGACTGCTTGTCGTCGCCCGTCAGCAGGCCCATGGCGCCGCCCGGGCCACTGAGTTTGCCGGTCACCGTCTGCACATTGCGCATGGTGGTGTCCAACGCGGAATCGGTGCCGGTCAGGTTGCCCAGGTTGGCCAGCAGGTCCTTGGCGGCGGCCAGCAGGCGCGGAATCTCGGCCGCCATGTCGCCCACCAGCAGGTCGCGCGTGGCCTCGTCGGGCAAGGGCGGATCGGTCAGGATACCGCTGTAGGCGCGCAGCTTGGCACCGCCGACGATGCCGCGTTCCAAGGTGAAAATGCTGCTGGTGCGCAGCCAGTGCGCGTCTTTTTTCGGCACGTCGACGATCACGCGCGCCTTGCCATCGGGCGCCAGTTCGATGCGCTGCACGCGGCCGATGGGAAAACCTGAAAAGGTCAGGTCGGCGCCGACCACCACGCCGTCGGAATCGTCGGTGGCCAGCACCAGCGTCTGCGTCGCCTCGAATGCGCCGCGCGCATACATCAGGTACAGCACCGAGCCGACGATCAGCACGAACATCGCGACCAGCAAAATGGCGGCCTTCAGTTCGGCGTGGCGCACGGGGGGCGGCGCCGGCAGCGTGGCTTCGGGCGCCGTGATGTCGGTCTGGTCGGGGTTGGCGGGAGTACTCATGGCGGTGGGCTCGGATAAAAGTAAAGGGCGGACATCAGTAGTAATTCCCCATCAGCGAGGCCACTTCGACCAGCAGGATGACGGAAAACAGCCGCAGCATTTCGGACAGGCCATGCGCGGCAAACAGGCGCTGGCGGCGGTTGGTGTCAAGCGGGTAATAGGATGACGACAGCGGAATCAGCGCCACGGCAAAGCTGAAGAACACCACCTTCAGCATCAGGATCAGCACCACCGCCGGATTGAAGATCTGCCCCACCACCCGCGTGTAACCCTGCAGCGCCCACGGCGTGAAACCGTAGATGATGAGATAGGCGAGGATCAGCGAACTGACGCAGCTGGCGATGGCCAGCATCCAGACGGCGAAAATGCCCGACATCACGCGCGGAAAATACTCGCCGCGCAGCAGGTCGCGCCCTTGCTGGCGCAGCTTGTCGAGCAGGCCGTTCGAACGCATCTGCGCAAACGCAATGCCGTCGGGCAGGGTCAGCCTGAGCGCCACGAACAGCGCGGCGGTGAGCGGGATCAGTTCGAGCACCAGCACGCGCACCACCATTTCCAGCGCATAGCGCGACAGGCCATAGCTTTGCGCGCTGACCACCACGATGCGGATCAGCACCAGGCTGACCAGCGCGCAGGCGACGCTGAACCACACCAGGTTGGGCGCCGTGTTGATTACCAGGCGGTGCGCGAGGATGGGGCGGTTCTGCCGGTTATAGCTCGATGGCGACAGCGCCAGCGAAAAAATCAGGGTCGAAAATTGCAGCAAGCGCCACCAGCTGACGATCCACGCCGCGGCGACCCGGTTCAGGCGGCGCAAACGGATAATGATGGAAGTGGAGGCGGAAGCTGTCATCGTGGCATCTTATCATTGCCGGCGGCCGGCTTTGCGTTCCCTACGCTGGCGATGATGGCGTCGGCTGCGGCACGCACGCGGGCCGAGCGCGACAGGTCTTCATGCATCACCAGCCACACATCGTACGGCTCCGCGCGGTCGGGCCAGATGCGTACCAGCTGCGGGTCGATCTCGCCCAGGTGCACCGCCAGTTCGGCGATGCCGATGCCGGCGCGCGCCGCTTCCTGCAGCATCATGGCGCTATTGACTTCCATCGCCACGCGCGCCTTGGCCACCGGCTCGCCGGCGATCTTGTCGGCGTGGCGCGCGGTGATCGACTGGTGGTAGATGACGATGTCGTGGCCGGCCAGCGCCGTGCCGCGCACTGGGTCACCGCGCGCGCCCAGGTAGGCCGGCGAGGCATACAGGCCCAGGTGGCGCCGTACCAGGTGGCGCGAGATCAGGTCGGGCGCGAGCGGGCGCACGGCGCGCACCGCCAGGTCCGCTTCGCGCCGCGTCAGGCTGGCCAGCTGCGGCGCCACCTGCAGCACGATGCGGATGTCGGGATGGGCCGCATGCAGGCGCTGCATGGCGGCGATGACAAAATGGCTGGCCATACTGTCGGTGGTGGCCACCCGCACCAGGCCCGACAGACGGTTGTCGACGCCCTGCATCTCGCGCTGCAGCTGGTCGGCCGCGCGCTCCATCGCTTCGGCCGCCGCCAGCGCCAGTTCGCCCGCCGGCGTGGCCACATAGCCCGACGGCGTGCGCAGGAACAGGCGCGCGCCCAAGGACGTTTCCAGCGCGGCCAGGCGCCGCCCGCAAGTGGCCTGGTCGATGCGCAGCAGGGCCGCCGCGCCGCGCAGGGTGCCGGCGCGGCCGATGGCCAGAAAGATGCGCGCGTTATCCCAGTCCATCTGTTTTCCCCATTCTCTGTTGATGCATTTCTGCATCAGAGTGCCGAGTGTATGCATATTTACCGCATCACGCAACACTTCTACAATCACCGTCCTGATGACTGTTTCAAGGAAAGCTCATGTCTTCCTCCGCTCGCCGTTCCGGCAATTTCCTGATCCTGGCCACGCTTGCCTGCGGCTTCGTGATGGCCATGATCGATGTCACCGCCGTCAATGTGGCGCTGTCCGATATCGCCCGCGACCTGGCGATTCCCCTGAGCGGCCTGGTGTGGGTGGTCGACGGCTATACCCTGACGTTTGCCGCGCTGCTGCTGGCCGGCGGCGCGCTGGCCGACCGGTATGGCCCGAAAGCCGTGTACCAGAGCGGCCTGGGCGTGTTTATCCTCGGCTCTGTGCTGTGCGGCACGGCGCCCGATGGCGTGTTCCTGACGGCGGCGCGCCTGCTGCAGGGCGCCGGCGCGGCGCTGTTCATGCCCAGTTCATTGAGCTTGCTGACGCACAGCTTTGACGATGAGCAGGTGCGTACGCGCATGCTGGGCATGTGGTCGGCCTTGGTGGGCGTGGCCGGTGCGTCGGGGCCGCTGATCGGCGGCGTGCTGGTGCACCAGTTCGGCTGGCGCAGCGTGTTCTGGGTCAACGTGCCGCTGGGCCTGCTGGCCATCGTGCTGGCGCAGCTGGTCTTGCGCGCGCCGGCGCGCCAGTCGCGCGACTTGTCACTGTTGAGCCATGCGCTGGGGGTGGCGGCGCTGGCGGGCCTGAGTTTCATGCTGATCGAAGGCCCGGTGCTGGGCTGGCTGTCGCCACAGGTCTTGTCGGCCGGTGTGCTGGCCGTACTGTGCGCCGCCTTGCTGCTGCGCCGCGAGCGCCGGGGCAGTCATCCCTTGTTGCCGCGCGCGCTGTTTCATAGCAGCAGCTTTGGCGCGGCCAATGGCGTGGGTTTTTTGATCAATTTCTGCGTGTTCGGCCAGCTGTTTTTGCTCAGCCTGTTTTTGCAGCAGGCCGGTGGCGCCGACGCTCTGCGCTCGGGCCTGCTGTTGCTGCCGATGATGGCGGCCTATACGGTGGGTAATTTTCTGGCGGGTGGTATCGCCGCCCGTCACGGCACGCGCTTGCCGATGCTGGCCGGCCTGCTGACGGCCAGCGTCATGGCGCTGGTGTTGATGGGCTTGCGGCCAGCCACGCCATATGCGCTGCTGGCGCTGGGCACCGGCATCATGAACCTGGCGATCGGGATTGCGATTCCCTCCATGACGGCCACCGTGATGCGGGTGGCCGGCAAGCAGCATGCGAACAGCGCGGCGGCCGCCCTGAACGCCAACCGGCAGATCGGCGCCCTGGTCGGCGTGGCGCTGGTCGGCAGCATCCTGCACATGACACCGAGCTGGCCGGTGCGCCTGCCGCTGGCCTACGCCATCATGGCGCTGGCGTATGGGCTGGCCGCCGGCCTGGTGTACCAGCACGTGCGCCTGCCCCAGGTGCGGGCGGCCTGAATCAGTCGTGCAGCTTGCGCCAGGCCACCATCTCTTCGATGGTCAGGATCGGCATGCCATGCAGCTCGGCAAAGCGTTCGATATCGTCGCCGCGCATCATGGTGCCGTCCGGATTCATCAGCTCGCACAGCACGGCGGCCGGGTTGAGGCCCGCCATGCGCGACAGGTCGACCGAGCCTTCCGTGTGGCCACGGCGCTCGAGCACGCCACCGGGCGCCGCCCGCAGCGGGAATACATGGCCGGGGCGCACCAGGTCGGCCGGTTGGGCATCGGGCGCGATGGCGGCGCGGATGGTGGTGACGCGGTCGGTGGCCGATACGCCGGTGGTGACGCCCTCGCGCGCTTCGATCGAGACGGTAAACGGCGTGCCGTAGCGGCTGCCGTTGTCTGGCGACATCGGCGGCAATTCCAGCCTGGTCACGGTCTCGGCGGGCAGGCACAGGCAGACGATGCCGCTGCATTCGCGGATCAGGAGGGCCATGGTCTCGTGCGTCAGTTTTTCGGCCGAAATAATCAGGTCGGCTTCGTTTTCACGGTCGAAATCGTCGAGCAGGATGACGGGCACGCCGGCGCGCATGGCGGCCAGGGCGGATTGAATGCGACCTTCAAGGTCATGGGAAAGCACGGTGTAGCTGTTGACTAACATGGTGAAACGCTCCTCGCACAGGCGAAAAACGCTGCAGGGCAAGCGCACAGGCGCAGCAAGCCGCGACGCGCAAAGCGAGCGGACAGCAGGTCTGACGCACATCTTCTTTCATCCGGACTATACCGTCGGCTCTGGAGTCACACCAGATCTGCTGACCTTTCCAGGCCTTGCCTGAAAAGCGCTCGCGGGCTTGACCGTTGCCGGTCTTACCGCCGGTGGGGAATCGCACCCCGCCCCGAAGACGTATTGTTGTGCCGGTCCACATGACCGGCGGCAATACTTTAGCATAGTTCCGCCATGCGGGCAGGAGCTTGCCGTTTGTATCGCAGTATGTCCTCTAAGCTATTTTTAATCGGTGTTTCCGCGATTCGGTGTAAGGTATGCTTGTTGCATCTACCCTATGAGAACACATGAAACTGAGTAAATTACGCCTGATCTCGGGCGCCGTGCTGCTGGCCTGCGCTTCCCTGGCGCAAGCGGAACTCCGTTTGAGCGATCCCCTGCCATTGGCGCCGGAAGTGACGGTCGGAAAACTGCCGAACGGGCTGACCTATTACATCAAGAAAAATGCCCGCCCCGCGCAGAAAGTCGAATTGCGCCTGGTGGTCAAGGCCGGCTCGATCCTGGAAGACGACGACCAGCAAGGCCTGGCCCACTTCACCGAACACATGGCCTTCAATGGCTCGACCCATTTCAAGCGTAATGAACTCATTTCGTACCTGCAATCGATCGGCGTGAAATTCGGCGCCGACCTGAACGCCTATACCAGCTTCGATGAAACCGTCTACGTATTGCCGATTCCCACCAACAAAAAAGGCAACCTGGAAAAAGGTTTCCTGGTGCTGGAAGACTGGGCCCACGGCCTGAAATTCAATCCGGCCGATATCGACAGCGAGCGCGGCATCGTGCTGGAAGAGGCGCGCCTGGGCAAGGGCGCCAGCGACCGCATGAACAAGGTGCTGTATCCGAAGCTGCTGAACGGTTCGCGCTATACCGAGCGCATGCCGATCGGCAAGGAAGAGGTCCTGAAAACCTTCAAGCCGGACGCCATCAAGCGTTTCTACAAGGACTGGTACCGGCCCGACCTGATGGCCGTGATGGTGGTCGGCGACGTCGAGCCGAAGCAGGCTGAAAAAATGATCCGGCAGCATTTCGGCAAACTGAAAAATCCGGCCCAGCCGCGTCCGCGCGTCTACGCGGAAGTGCCGCAGCGCGCGCAGACGGAAGCGCTGGTGATCACCGACAAGGAAGCGGCCGACGACACCGTGTTCATCCGCTATCCGATCCGCCCGGCGCAGGAGCCGGTGACGATCGCCGACTACCGCCGCCAGATGATCGAAAACCTGTATGGCCAGATGCTCAGCGCGCGCATGCAGGAACTGACGCAGCAGGCCAATCCGCCGTTCATCCAGGGTGGCAGCAGCATGGGCAAGCTGGTGCGCGGTTATGAATCGTTCAGCGCGTATGCCTTGCTGGGCAAGGGCGGCGTGCAGCCGGCCGTCGATGCGCTGGTGCGCGAAGACGAGCGGGCGCGTCGCTTCGGCTTCAGCCAGGACGAACTGGACCGCGCGCGCAAGAACATGCTGCGCAATTACGAGCGCGCCTGGAACGAGCGCGACAAATCCGATTCGGCCGGCTTCGTGGCCGAGTATTCGCGCAACTTCCTGGAGCAGGAAGCGATACCCGGCATCACCAACGAGCTGATGTATGCGCGGGAATTGCTGCCGCAAGTGTCCTTGCAGGAAATTAACGAGACGGTGGCGAAAGTCATTCCGGAGCAGCAAAAGAAACTGGTGGTCTTTATGGGCGCCGAGGCCAAGGCCGGGGTTGCCACATCGACTGTGCCGAGCCAGCAGCAGTTGCTCGATGCGGTCGCCAGCGCCGAACGGCAAAAGGTCGAGCCGCGCACGGAAAAAGTGGTGGCCGGCAGCCTGATGGATGGCCCGCCCCCCGGCGGCAGCATCGCCAGCGAGAAGCTCAACAGCGCCATCGGCGTGACCGAGCTGATCTTGGGCAATGGCGTGCGCGTCTTGTTGAAACCCACCGATTTCAAGAACGACCAGGTGCTGATGGGCGCCACCCGCTTCGGCGGCCAGTCGCTGTATGACGACGCCGATATCTATAACGCCCGCTATGCCAGCGCCATCGTCGGCAGCATGGGCCTGAAGAACCTGGCGCCGCTGGACCTGCAGAAAATCGTCGCCGGCAAGACCGTCAACGTGGGCGCCTCGCTGGGCGAACTGAGCGAAGGCTTTGGCGGTTCGTCGAGCAGCGCCGATGTTGAATCCATGTTGCAACTGGTGTATCTGTACATGCATGACGCGCGCAAGGATGCCGACCTGTTCCAGTCGTATATCGGCAAGCAGCAGGACCTGGCGAAAAACAGCCTGGCCCAGCCCGATGCGGTGTTTTATGACGCCGTGCAGCACACCATGTTTGGCGACAATCCGCGCGTCGACGGCGTGCCGCGCGTGGCCGACTTCGACAAGGTCAGCCTCGACCGCTCGCTGGACATTTTCCGCCAGCGCTTTTCCAGCGCGCGCGAGATGACCTTCATCTTCACCGGCAGCTTCGAGCTAGCCAAGATCAAGCCGCTGATCGCCAGCTACCTGGGTACCTTGCCGGTGACCGAGGTGGCGCATGCCTACCGTGACGTCGGCATGCGCCCGGTGCAGGGCGTGGTGAAAAAAGCCGTGTACATGGGCAGCGAGCCGAAAAGCACGATTTCCATCACCTTTACCGGCGACGTGGCGTATTCGGACGAGCAGAAGCTGACCTTGCAGGCGCTTGGCGAAGTGCTGAACCTGAAGGTGATCGAGGTGCTGCGCGAAAAGATGAGCATGATCTATGGCGGCGGTTTCGAGACCTCGATGGGCCAGCATCCGTACGGCCATTATTCGGTGGCGCTGTCGCTGCCGACGGGGCCGGAAAACGTCGACAAGGTGATCGCCGCCGCCTTTGCCGAAATCAACAAGGTCAAAAAGGACGGGCCCAGCGCGGCGGACCTGGAAAAGGTCAAGCTGAACTGGATCACGCGCCAGCAGAAGGCGATGCGCGAAAACAACTACTGGATGAGTCAGCTGATGGGGTCGGTAACCCAGGGCCGCGACCCGGAGCAGATCCTGCGCTTCGAGCAGCGGGTGCGCGCCATCACGCCGCAAGCGGTGAAGCAGGCCGCCCAGCGCTACCTGAACATGGATAACTATGTGCAGGTGGTGTTGTATCCGGAACAGAAAAAGGTGGCGCTCAACGACAGCAAATGATGACAGGCGGAGGCGGGCGCGGCCGGAAATGGTAAACTGGTGCCTGCCGATGTGATGGCAAACGAACTCTCAGAAAGCGCAAGATGGCCAAGAAAGAAGAACTCGATCCGGAAACCCTGGAATTGATTAACTGGTGTATCGAAGTCGAAGGCTTTTTAGTCGCCGGCGGCGCCACGGTGGAGCAGGCGCAGGAGCATATCGAAGAGCAGGTCGAGTGGTTCACCGACCAGTTCTACGATGGCCTGACGCCGGAAGAGGCGGCCAAGGAAGCGTTGGCCTGAAGCGTCAGTCTCAAGCCAGGTTGATCTCAACCATTGCGGGCGGTGCCTGCCGGGCGCCAGCCCGGTAGCGCCGCCCGTTTTGCTTTTCTGAAAATGTTTTCTCGCACCATACCTTCTTTTTCCAGGCCTACGCCATGACACTTCGTTCACGCATCCTTTTATTATGTTTCAGCACCTTGCTGGGCATTATCCTGATCGCCGCCTTTTCGCTGTATTCGCTGCGCCAGACCATGATGGCCGAGCGCGTCGGGCAATTGACCGTGCTGGTCGAGCTGGCCAATGCCGCAGTGGAAAAAGCCCATGCGCTGGAGCAATCAGGCAAGCTGACGCGTGAGCAGGCCCAGCAGCAAGCCAAGCTGGCCGTGGGCAGCTTCGTCAAGGATGAAATGTATTATTTCGTGCGCGATTACAGCACCGATCTGCTGTATGTGCACCCGAAGGCGTCGCGCATCGGCGTGCCGCAAAAGGGCATGAAGGAGTCGGGTGAGCGCTATCGCGCGGCGATGGCGCAGCAGCGTATCGGCGTGGTGCAGGCCGATGGCACCCGTCCGGGCGTGACCGAGCCGGTGGCGAAAATGTATGCGGTGATCAAGTTCGCACCGTGGGACTGGCTGATCGGCACCGGCACGTATATCGACGACATCAATGCCGCCTTCTGGGCCCAGGCGCGCGTGCTGCTGGCGATCGGCGCGGCGCTGATGCTGGTGGTGGGTGGGCTGGCCGCGCTGATGCTGCGCCGCATACTGGGCCAGCTCGGTGGCGAACCCGACTACGCGGCCGGCATCGTCGCGCAAATTGCCGCTGGCGACCTGACCACGCCGGTGCACACGCGCGCCGGCGACACGGACAGCTTGCTGATGGCGATCAAGGCCATGCGCGACAAGCTGGCCCACCTGGTCAGCCAGGTGCGCAACGATGCCGAGTCGATCTCGGCCGCGTCCGGTGAAATTGCCGCCGGCAATCACGATTTGTCGGCCCGCACCGAACAGCAGGCCGGCTCGCTGGAAGAGACCGCCTCGACGATGGAGGAGATGACCTCGACCGTGCGCCAGAACGCAGACAATGCGCGCCAGGCCAACCAGTTGGCTATTTCCGCCTCGCAAGTGGCCAGCCAGGCCGGCGGCGTGGTGGGACAGGTGGTCGAGACCATGGGCGCCATCAATGCCTCGTCAAGGAAGATCGGCGACATCATCAGCGTGATCGACGGCATTGCCTTCCAGACCAATATCCTGGCCTTGAACGCGGCGGTGGAAGCGGCGCGCGCCGGCGAGCAGGGCCGGGGCTTTGCCGTGGTCGCCACCGAGGTGCGCAACCTGGCACAGCGCTCAAGCCAGGCGGCCAAGGAGATCAAGCAGCTGATCGACAGTTCCGCCGAGCAGGTGGGCACCGGTGAAAAACTGGTGGCGCTGGCCGGTGAAACCATGGCCAAGGTGGTCTCCAGCGTGCGGCAGGTGACCGATATCGTGGCCGAGATTTCCACCGCCAGCAGCGAGCAGAGCACCGGCATCGAACAGATCAACCAGGCGATCGTCGAAATGGACAACATGACCCAGCAAAATTCGGCGCTGGTGGAACAGGCCTCGGCGGCGGCCCAGGCCATGAATCAGCAGGCCGACGGGCTGGCGCAACTGGTCAGCGTGTTCAAGGTGGGGACTGCGGCGCGCCAGGCCGGGCTGCTCCTGAAATAAAATTTCCCGTAGTCAGGGAACTTTCTGGCGAAACGCCTGTCAATACTTTCTTGGTCCTTGCGTAATGACGCAAGGCATCCGGAAAGGTGAGCATGACAGACGGTTTTTCTTATCACGCGGCATTTGCCCGCAACTTGGGCTGGGTCACCCGGGCCGAACAGGACAGCTTGCGCGGCAAGCGGGTGGCGATTGCCGGCATGGGCGGCGTCGGTGGCGTACATTTGCTGACCCTGGCGCGGCTCGGTATCGGCGCGTTTCATATCGCCGATTTCGATACCTTCGATATCGCCAATTTCAACCGCCAGGCCGGCGCCATGGTGTCCACGCTGGGCCAGCCCAAGGTCGAGGTGCTGGCGCAGATGGCGCGCGACATCAATCCCGAACTCGACATCAAGCTGTTCCCCGACGGCATCAACGACGCCAACCTGGCCGACTTCTTTGATGGCGTTGACTTGTACGTGGACGGCCTCGATTTCTTTGCTTTTCCCGCGCGCCAGGCCACGTTTGCCATGTGCGCCAGGCTGGCGATACCATCGATCACGGCCGCGCCGCTGGGCATGGGCACGGCCGTGCTCAGTTTCCTGCCGGGCCAGATGACGTTCGAGCAGTATTTCGGCTGGGGCGACCTGCCCGAGGAAGAAAAAGCGCTGCGCTTCCTGGTCGGCCTGGCGCCGGCCGGACTGCATGGCCCGTACCTGGTCGACCCGTCGGCCATCAATCTGAAGGAGCGGCGCGGGCCGTCGACCATCATGGGCTGCCAGCTGTGCGCGGGCGCGGCGGCCACCGAGGCGCTGAAGATCCTGCTGGGGCGCGGCAAGGTGATGGCGGCGCCGCGCGGCATGCATTTCGATGCCTACCGCAACAAGATGGTGCATACTTGGCGTCCGGGCGGCAACCGCCACCCGCTGCAGCGCCTGGCGATGGCCATCATCAGGCGGCGCCGCGCCGCCAGGGGCGGCTGATGGCGACCACCTTCCCGATCGACGCCGTGCTGGAAGACATCCTCGACCAGGCGCGCTGGGCGCCCAGTGGCGACAATACCCAGCCGTGGCGCTTCGAGGTACGCGGCGCGCGCCATGTGGTGGTACATGGCTTCGATACGCGCAGCCACTGCGTGTATGACCTCGATGGCCACCCCAGCCAGCTGTCGCTGGGGGCGCTGCTGGAAAGCCTGGCGCTGGCGGCCAGCCGCCATGGCTTGAAAATGGAAGCACAGCGGCGCCCGGGCATGCCCGAGCACTTGCCCACCTTTGACGCCGTCTTTATCGACGCGCCGGGCCTGGCGCCCGATCCGCTGGCGGCGTTCCTGCCGCAGCGCACGGTGCAGCGGCGCAAGCTCAGCACGCGCAGCCTGCGCGTCAGCGAAAAGGCGGCGCTGGCGGCCAGCCTGCCGCCCGGCTTCGGCGTGCTGTGGCTGGAGGGAAGCCGCACGCGTTTCGCTTGCGCGCGGCTGATGTTCAACAATGCCCGCTTGCGCCTGATCATGCCCGAGGCGCACCAGGTGCACTGCGACGTGATCGAATGGAATGCCCGCTACAGCGCGGACCGCATGCCGGACCAGGCGCTCGGTGTCGATGCCATGACGGCCAAATTGATGCGCTGGATTATGCGCAGCTGGCGCCGCGTGGATTTTTTCAATACCTGGCTGGCCGGCACCCTGGCGCCGCGGCTGCAGATGGATTTGCTGCCCGGCTGGTACTGCGCCGCGCATTTCGCGCTGCTGGCCGAGTCGCCGCCGCGCCATGTCGACGATTACGTGGCCGCCGGGCGCGCCATGCAGCGTTTCTGGCTGACGGCCACCGAGCTGGGCTTGCAGATGCAGCCGGAACTGACGCCGCTGATCTTCGCCCGCTACGTGCGCGAGCGGCGCATTTTTTCACGCACCGAGGGTTTGCAGGAAGTCGCGCAGGAACTGGCCGGGCAAACGCGCGCCCTGCTCGGCAAGGAGCACACCGAGCGGGCCGTGTTCCTGGGCCGCATCGGCGCCGGGCCACCGGCCCAGGCCCGTTCGCTGCGCCGTCCCTTGCAGGAACTGATCGTGGCGCCAGCCACGGGGGGATAGGCATGCGCAAGATTGGCGCGAAAGAAATCGTGGTGTTCCTGTGCCTGCTGGCGCTGATCCTGGTGCTGGGCACTGGCAGCGCGCTGTTGCTGCTGGGGCCGCTGGCGCTGGGCGACTTTCGCGGTGTCGCGGTGGTGTCTGCCGCCGTGCTGCTGATCTATCTGTTCGCGTTTGCGATCTACCGCTTGTGCCTGCGCCTGCTGCCGCTGCGGGAAGGCGCCGCCGCGCCTGGTTCGCGCGATGAATTCGCGGCCAACCTGAACATATTGTTTTATCTGCTGCTGTTCAATTCGCTGATCCGCACGCATTTCCTGCCCTTGCCGCTGTTGCGCCTGGTTTACCTGGCGCTCGGTGCCCGGCTGGGCAGCAATACCTACAGCGCCGGCGCGCTGCTCGATCCGCCCCTGACCACGATCGGCAGCGACAGCATCGTCGGCCACGATGCGGTGGTGTTCGCGCATGTGATCGAAGGCGAACGGCTGGAATTGCGCCGTGTCGTGATCGGCAATGGCGTGACCATCGGCGCGCATGCGGTGGTGATGGCCGGCGCGCGCATCGGCGACGGCGCCATCATTTCCGTGGGCGCCGTGCTGACCAAGGACAGCGTGGTCGGCGCCGGTGAAGTCTGGGGCGGTATTCCGGCGCGCCTGCTCAAGAAGAAGACATGACGCTGGCAAGCCGCCGTCACGTTCCGCTGCGGCGCAGGCACAAGCCCAGCAGGCCCAGTCCCAGCAAGGCCAGGGTGCCCGGTTCGCTCACTTTCACCACGCGCGGCACGATGGTCAGATCGGCGCTGTTGACCGTGTTCAAGGTCAGTGTGTAGTTGCCGGCCACCAGATTGTTGGTCAGCGCCGTGTAGGCGCCGCCGCAACTGGTGCCGCCGCCGGTGCCGGTCGGCGCGCCGCAGCCCAGCGGGTCGTAGGTCAGCATATTGCCGGCCGTGACAGTATTGGCGGAATAGCTGATATTGAGGTCGGCGGCGTCGGCCAGTTCGGTGCCGCCTGAAATGCCGGAGCCGACCGTGCCGTCCGGCGACCAGTTGAAGACGTTTTGCCCGAGCGCGTTGGTGATGGTAAAACTGACCGACATATTGCTGCTGGCGGCGGAGCCGGGTCCGGCCAGGGCGTCGAGATACGCTTGCATGAAGGGCGCCGCCTGGAAGTTGAACAGGATGGTGGCGCCCGGCGCGCCGACCACCAGGTTGACCGACAGGCCGGTGTTCGAGCCGTTGCGCCCCGAGGCATCGGCGCTGCCCGTATCGAACAGGAAGGCTTCGGCGGCGTTCACGGAATGGGTGCTGGTCGCGCCTGCCGGAAACGGCGGTATCTGTGAGCTGATGATCTGCGCATCCCCGCGCGAATACGAGGCATTGCCGAGGCCTTGCTGCGTAAAATTGTTTTGCCCTTTGCTCACGGCGCCCAGCGCCGACTGCGGCGCGTCGACAAAGCCATTGCCGCCGCGGATGATGCTGCTGCCGTTCAGCGTGGCGGTGGAGCGCGAAATGTCGGTATTGCCGGCCACCGAGATGGAACCGGTCGGGTTGCTGACGGTCAGGCCGAAAATATTATTGTAGGAATAGGCGTAGGCCGAAGCCTGCACGCCACCGCTGGTGCCTGCCAGCAACAGGCCCGTCAAGCCCAGGACGGCGGGTAACAGGGTACGGGAAAGCGGTGTCATGGAAAATCCTCAACTTGTAAAAAAAACCGACAAAAGGGCGAGGAAGTCCTCGCCCTTGGCTTTCCCGGTCAATTTGATGCGGTGATTTTGCGGCGGCTGGCGTAGCACAGGCCGGCCAGGCCCAGGCCCAGCAAGGCCAGCGTGCCCGGTTCCGGCACCGCCGCCACTTTCACCAGGTCCACGCTTTCCACCGCGTTCAGGGTCAAGGTGTAGCTGCCTGCCGCCAGCGCATTGGTCAGCGCCGTGAAGGTGCCGCCGCAAGCCGTGCCGATGCCGGTGCCGGTCGGTGCGCCGCAACCGGTGGGGTCGTAGGTGAACAGGCTGCCCCGCGTGAGGAAGTTGGTCGACAGGTTGGTGTTCAGGTTGGCCGCATCGGCCGACTCGGTGCCGCCCGAGATGCCGGAGCCGATCGCGCCGTCCGGCGCCCAGTTGAACACGGTGGCGCCCGCCGCGTTGGTGATGCTGAAGGTCACCACCAGGTTGGCCGTCGACGACGATCCCAGCCCCACGTCGTTGTTCAGGAAAACCTGCATGAAAGGATTGGCCAGGAAGTTGAAGGCCAGGCTGGCCGTTGGCGAACCGACCACGAAGACGACGGAAAAACCGGTGGTCGAACCATTGCGGCCCGAGGCGTCGGCGGTGCCGGCCGTATCGAGATGCGACTCGGCGGCGTTGGTGGCCTGGGTGCTGGTGGCGCCGGCGGGGAAGGGCGGGAACTGGGTGCTGACGATCTGTGCGTCGCCGCGCGAATAGGTGCCGGTCGGACCTTGCTGCGTGAAATCGTTCTGGCCCTTGGTGACGGCGCCAACCGCCGATTGCGGCGAATCGAGGGAGCCGGAGCCGCCATTGATGACGCTCACGCCATTCAGCGTGGCGGTGCTGCGCGAGATATTGGTGGTGCTGGCGACAGTGACGACACCGGTCGGATTGGTGATGGTCAGGCCGAAGATGTTGTCGTAGGAATAGCCGTAAGCGCCTGCTTGCGCGCCGCCGGCGGCGCACAGCATGGCCAGCGCCGCTGCGGCCGGGAGCAATTTCAGTTGAGATAGTTTCATTTGGGTTACCTCACAGCATGGAGTGGACAAGAGGGGAAGTCTGGTTTGAGTCCTGCAGGCAGGTGCTCATGGCCATTCCCTAGCGACTTCCATGCCAAGCGCGGTCTTTGCTTGTAAATCAAGCACTTGCGTTATCGCTGTTGATGTCTTGCAGGGTTTGCGCGGCCGGCTGTAAAAAATGCCGACGCGGTTGCCGGCGAACTCAGGCAAGCAGGCTGCGGATGCGCTCTTGCAGGCGCGCCTGCGGTACGCAGGCCTGGAAGGCGGTGGCCAACTGCCGCGCCGCCTGCCGCGCTTGAGGGCTGGCGAGCAGGTGCGTGACGGCCTGGCGCAAGGCGTCTTCCTTGAACCGGTCGGCGCGCAGCAGCAGGCCGGCGCCGGCCGCGACGATGCCGTGCATATTGAGAAACTGGTCGAGGTTGCCGGCGATGCCGATCACCGGCACGCCCGCCGTCAATGCCTGCTGGCTGGTGGGGCTGCCGCCATTGCAGATTACCAGGCTGGCGCGCCGCGCCGCCGCATCGCCCGGCAGGAAGGGTGCCACATGGGCGTTCGGCGGTACGCTGCCCAGTTCGATGGTGCCGGCGGTGGCGGCCATCACGGTGACCGGCAGGGTCGACAGCGCATGCAGCACGCGCGGCAGCAGCTGCGACTGGCCTGAACTGCCGAGGGTGACGTAAATCAAAGGACGCGCCTTGCCCTCGCCGGGCGCCAGCCCATCCCACCAATGCGGCAAGGCCATCGGCGGGGCCCAGATGACGGCGCCCAGGTAGCCGTGATTGGATGGCATGGCCAGCGGCGGAAACAGTTGCGGTATATCGGCGTACAAGGTCTGGTCGGCATCGGTATAGATGCGGCGCAAATCGCTGCCAAGCGAGGGCAGGCCATGCTGGCGGCGCACGCGGTTCAGGGGCACGGCATGGCTGGCAAAGGCCAGCGGGCGGATCAGGCGGAACAGGGGATTGGCCACCCAGACCGGCAGCATGCGCGTCAGCGGCAGGCTGGGCACCTTGTAGTGCTGGCGCACGTAAGGGCTCCAATAGGCATTGCTGATGGTAATGTAGGGGATCTGGCGCAGCCGGGCGCTGACCGACAGCGACAGGCGGAAGTCGCCGATCACCAGATCGGGCCGCACGGCATCGAGCAGGCGCAAGTCATCTTCCACGTAGGCTTGCAAGGTGGCTTCGTCATACACGGGCTTGCCTTGCGCCAGCGCTTGCAGGAATTGCCGCGATGGGATGCTGCTGATGCGCCAGCGCTGGAAGGGCACGCCCTGGAAACAGAAATCGTAGCCATCGGTACAGGCGAAATGCACCTCGTAATGCGCCTGGTCCAGCCCTTGCGCCAGGGTCAGCGGACGGCCCACATGGGCCAGGGTAACGGCTTCGGCGACAAAGAGAATTTTCTTGCGATGCATCGTTGCTCCGTTTGTCGGCATGTACTGTTAGATCACGACGATACGGATAAGTTCCCGCGACGCTTTGCGCGCCAGTATTTTTGGCCATGCGTTACAGTGGCGCTCAAGGAGGAATGCCATGAACCCACTGCACAGCAAAGCCGATTTGTACGCCCACAGCACCCCGGAACCCGACAATATTCCGCCGCCGGAGGGCGATCCGGTGACGCCGCCGCCGGAAAAAATGCCCGACATCGATCCGGTGCCGATCGAAGAACCGACCCCACCGCAGCCGCCGGTCAAGATGCGTTGATGGCGGGCCAGGCGTGACGCCGGCGGCGCCACGCCAATAAAACAACACAGATGCCGCAAAGCGCAGGCTGGCGCATACAAACCTGTGGCGAACTGCCGTGTGTCACGCGGTCGTCATGATTCTGTTCTTATAATGAGACATCACAATAATTCCGCTACAGGAGACCACCATGGGCAATTCCCTGCATAACAAAATTTACCTGGGCCGCCGCCCTGTGCTGGACAGCAAAAGCTTGCTGGCGCTGGCACTGACGGGCGCCGTGGCCGGTTGCGGCCTGGCCTGGCTGCTGTTGCGCAGCTTCAAATAAACCAGGGCCTGGCGCCATTTCGGCGGGCCGCGCGCGCTGCGCCCGGCCACTGAATCACCTTGCCTGTTGCCGATGCGCAGCGGGGCGCGTACCATGGGGGCCGAACACCTGGCCTTTTATGGAAAAGCAATGAAGAACGAGAAATTAACAACCGATGAATATGACGCGCTGGAGCAAGTTGCACGCGGCATCAAGACCGAGCGCCCGAGCGCTTGCGTTGCCCGCAATGCCAAGCGCCTGTCGGGCCTGAAGCTGCTCAGCTATGCCAGGGATGGCCGTTTGTCGATCACCGACAAGGCGCAGCAACTGCTGTTCCTGCGCCGCTGCATCATGGGTTTGCGCGCCGTCGCGGCCGACCCGCTGGCCAAGCTCGACACCGAGGTGGCCTATTTCCTGGGCAAGAAAGCCCATATCGTGGCGCGCGCCGAAGGCGAGGGACACGACATTTCCGACAAGGGCCGCGAATCGCTGGCCGACATCGACACGCTGGGCCTGTAAGCCCTGTCACCGGCCCTTGAGGCCGGTTTTCAATTCCCCCATCACTTTTACTTTTCCCTTTGGAGAATACTTTGGACAGCGCGATGAACTGGTCGGCCCACGAACTGACGATGACGGTCCTGATGACGCCCGATATGGCCAACTTTTCAGGCAACGTGCACGGCGGTACCATTTTGAAGTACCTCGACAGCGTCGCCTATGCCTGCGCCAGCCGCTATTCGGGCAGCTATGTGGTGACCCTGTCGGTCGACCAGGTGATGTTCCTGCAGCCGATCCACGTCGGCGAGCTGGTGACCTTCCTGGCCTCGATCAATTACACCGGCACCACCTCGATGGAAGTGGGCATCCGCGTGGTGACGGAAAACATCCAGCAGCGCCTGGTGCGCCATGCCAACAGCTGTTATTTCACCATGGTGGCGGTCGACGCCAACCGCAAGCCGGTGGCCGTGCCGCCGCTGGTGCTGGAGACGGATGAACAGAAGGTGCGTTTCGAGCAGGCCAAGCTGCGCAAGCTGTCGCGCCAGAAAGTGTCGAAGAAATAAACCCCGCAAGGCATAAAAAAACGGCCACCAGTATCGCTACTGGTGGCCGTTTTTATTGCGCGCTTGCTTGCAGCGGAGAACCGTGATTAACGGTCGCCGTAGCTGCGGCGTGCGCCGTCGGTGCTGCGCGGGTTGGAACCCTTGTAGCCGCCGCCGGTGCTCGGTGCGCCGTCCTTGCGTGGTGCGCCCGGCTTGCTGAAGGTGCGTTGGCCTGGTTTTGCGCCGCCGCGGTTGTCGCCTGGTTTCCAGCCGCCTGGACGGGCGCTCGAACGAGGTGCCGACGCGGTTTTCTTCGGCTCGAAGCCTTCGATCACATTGACCGGGATCAATTGTTTGGTGAAGCGTTCGATGCGCTTGACGTTCATGCCTTCAGCGTGGTTCACCAGCGAGATCGCCAGGCCATTGCGGCCGGCGCGGCCGGTACGGCCGATGCGGTGGACGTAGTCTTCCGGGAACTTCGGCAGGTCGTAGTTGAACACGTGGGTGATCGTCGGCACGTCGATGCCGCGGGCGGCAACGTCGGTGGCAACCAGTACCTTGACCTGGCCGCGGCGCATGCCGTCCAGGGTGCGGTTACGCGCGCCCTGGTGCATGTCGCCGTGCAAGGCGGCAGCCGAGAAGCCGGCGATGTTCAGGCGGTCGGCGATGGTGTCGGCGTCACGCTTGGTAGCGGTAAATACAACGGCCTGGTCCAGCGTTTCGTCGCGCAGCAGGTGGTCCAGCAGGCGATTCTTGTGCGACAGATCGTCGACGAAGTGGACGCGCTGGGTGATGTTTTCGTGCTTGTTCGACGAACCGGCGATCTGGATGACCAGCGGGTTTTTCGTGATGCGGCGTGCCATGTTGCCGACCACGCCGTCCAGGGTTGCCGAGAACAGCATGGTCTGGCGGCCTTCTGGCGTGGCTTCGACGATTTTTTCGATGTCGTCGATAAAGCCCATGTCCAGCATGCGGTCAGCTTCGTCCAGCACCAGGATTTCCAGTTGCGAGAAATCGATCTTGCCCGAATCCATATGGTCGATCAGGCGGCCTGGGGTAGCAACCAGGATTTCCGGGTTCTTGGCCAGCAATTGCATCTGTTTCGGGTAAGGCATGCCGCCCAGGATCGACACAGCCTTGATGCGGCGGATGCCGGTGCTGTACTTGTCGGTATTGGTGGTCACTTGCAGGGCCAGTTCGCGGGTCGGGGTCAGCACCAGCATTTTCGGCTGGGCAGCCTTGAAGCGTGGACGCTCGCCGCGGGCGCGCGAAGCTTGCATTTCCTGGTTCGGCGTCTTGCCGGCGGCGCTTTGTTCGGCGCTGGCCAGTTTGTGCAGCGACGGCAGCATGAATGCCGCGGTCTTGCCCGAACCGGTCTGCGACGAGACCAGCAGGTCACGGCCTTCGATCGCGGCAGGAATCGCTTGCAGCTGTACCGCGGTTGGCGCGGTGTAGCCCGATTCGGTCAGAGCGGCGATGATGGACGGATGCAGGCCTAAGGATTCAAATGTCATTCTTTTTTCTTTCGTGAAAATCAGCGTTCTTGCAAAAAGCAGAACGCAAAATAGCAACGCCAACCAAAACGAAATGACTCAACTAAAAAGAAATTTCGGCACAAAAGCTTTGCGCCGGGACGGTGTCAGGTGCGACACACAAGGCGGGAGGGCTTTAATAAGCGGCATCCTGAAGATGCGCTAAGGCTTGCGAAGCTGCTAAATTTATCGTGCATCTGGCTGCAAGAGAAAACATATTGCAGCGCACAACGACACTATACCGTATTTTCCACGGTTCTGCACGTTCTAAATCGGTTTGCCAGCGTCAAGCGCCAGATTTGTAGCATTTCCGGTAGTAAAAAGCCGTACTAGCGCAGCATGGCCACGAGGTCGGCTGGCAAGGGCGCCGCGAGGGCCGCATCCCTGGCGAGATTGACCTGCATGGTGGCCTGCGCCAGTTCGACCAGGCTGTCTTGCAGTGCATAACCGCCCTTGGCCTGCAGCCAGGACAGTACTTGCGCCAGGCGCCAGATGGTGGTGCTGCCTTCGTGCACGGGCGCCGGGAAACTGTGGCGATACTTGTTCATCAGCTTGTGCATGTTTTGCCGCGTCAGTCCCAGTACCTGCGCGACGTCGCTCAGGCCGACGAAATCGGGCGCCGCCTCGACCAGGGTGGCGCCGGGAATGGCGGCCTTGACGTCGGCCATGGCGCTCAGCAGCGCGGCCTGCGCGCTATCGGCGTCGCGCGTGAATTCCAGCGCCAGCCGGCCAGGCTGGCCCAGGCCCAGCAAGGCGTCGTCGCAGCCGCCGCTGCCGAGCCGTTCGGCCAGCGCGTCGAAGTCGCTTTCCTGCTCCGGCAGGCGGTATTTGAGCGTGAAGAGATAGTCCATGGCAGCTACCTTTGCGGTTTCTTGTACATGATGTCGAGAATCACTTTTTGCGCGGTGCAGTGATCGACCACCCGGCGCAGCGCCCGCGCGTGGTTGGTGGCGTTCTTCGGCGTGCTCCAGATGCAGGCGATGCAAAACTCGCCGCAGCGGCATTCGGCATCGTTCCAGGGGCAGTACATCTTGCCCCAGGCATGGCTGCCACCGATTTCCACGCGCCAGCCCTGGGTTGCCGCATGACGCAGCGCCGCTTCGATGTCTTTTTTGTGGTGCGAAGAGCGGGCCATGGCATGCCTCCCAGAATAGGATGGAATATCGAGGTTGTCAAGTGACAACCGCAAGATGCCGGCTGCCAGCGCTTCAGTCCACTGTCGGATTGACCGCCATCACTTGCGAAAAGCCGCCGTCGACATAGGTGATCTCGCCCGTGATGCCGGAGGCCAGGTCGGACAGCAAAAAAGCCGCCGTATTGCCGACTTCCTCGATGGTGACATTGCGGCGCAGCGGCGCATGTTCGGCCACGAAACCCAGCAATTTGCCGAAGTCCTTGATGCCGGAGGCGGCCAGGGTCTTGATCGGGCCGGCCGAAATGCCGTTGGCGCGGATGCCGCGCGGCCCGAGCGACTCGGCCAGGTAGCGCACCGAGGCCTCCAGCGACGCCTTGGCCAGGCCCATGGTGTTGTAGTAGGGCACGGCGCGCATGGCGCCCAGGTAAGTCAGGGTCAGCAGCGAGGCCCCTGGCCGCAGCAGCGGCAGGGCGGCCTTGGCCATTGCGGGAAAGCTGTAGGCGGAAATATCATGCGCGATGCGAAAATTTTCGTGCGACAGGCCGTCGAGAAAGTCGCCGGCGATCGCTTCGCGCGGCGCAAAGCCGATCGCATGCACCAGGCCATCGAGTTGCTGCCAGTGCCGCGCCAGGTCGCTGAATACGGCGGCGATCTGCTCGTCGCTGCCGACATCGCAGTCGAATACCAGCTCGCTGCCAAACTCCGCCGCAAACTCGGTGATGCGCTCGCGGAAGCGTTCGCCGACATAGGTAAACGCCAGGCTGGCGCCTTCGCGGTGACAGGCCCTGGCGATGCCGTAGGCGATCGACCGGTTCGACAGCAGGCCGGTAATGAGGATGTGCTTGCCTTGCAAGAAAGCCATGGCGACTCCTGGAAGCTGGGTGGGCAATGTAAAACCGGCCGCGACAGCTAGGCTGTGGCGGCCGGCGGGTTCAGCGCTGTATCAACAGAAGATCAATGGCGTGCCTTGGCACGGCTGTTGCCGCCGCCGCGCTGGATGCGTGGCTTGACCAGCGAGATCGGCGCGGCCTGTACCTTGCCGCCCTTGACGGCGCGGCGGGCATTCTTCAAGGCCCGTTCCGGACGGTCCGCTTCGAACAGCATGGTGGCGTTGTCGGCGATTTCCTGGGTGATGTTCATGTTCATCGTGGCCGAGGTCTTCGGCACCAGGATGGTCGAACCGGCGCGCAGGCGCATGCGCTGGGGAATATTGTTGGCCTGGCGCAGCACGTCGGCCGTGGTGCCGAATTTCGACGCCAGCGTTTCGATGCGTTCACGCGCATTGGTGATCTTGTGCGTGGTCCAGCTCGACAGGGCATGGCCCCATTGCGCCAGGTTGGTGGTGAACTTGGCCGCGTTTTCCTGTGGCAGCAGAATCTTGGTCTTTTCGCCACCGATGATGACCGGGCGGTTGAATTGCGGATTCAAGGCCTTGAATTCGTCGGTCGACAGTTCGGCCAGCTGGGCGGCCACTGTGATGTCGATGTCGCTGGTCTTGTCGATGGCGGTAAAGTAGGGCTGGTTGTCGACCACCGGCAGGCTCAGGCCATACTGGGCCGGGTTGGCGATGATGTTTTTCACCGCCTGCAGCTTCGGCACGTAGTTGCGGGTTTCGGCCGGCATCAGGTCGGCCAGGCTTTCGAAGTCGGTCGGCTTGCCCAGCGACTGGTTTTTCTTGATGGCGCGCTGCACCGAGCCTTCGCCCCAGTTGTAGGCGGCCAGGGCCAGTTGCCAGTCGCCAAACATGTCATACAGGCGCTGCAGATAGGTCAGCGCCGCATCGGTCGAGGCGATCACGCCGCGGCGGTCGTCCTTGAACATGGTCTGCTTGAGGTTGAAATCGCGTCCGGTGGCCGGCACGAATTGCCACAGGCCGGCCGCACTGGCGCTGGAGAAGGCCTGCGGGTTGAAGGCGGACTCGATAAACGGCAGCAAGGCCAGTTCGGTCGGCATGCCGCGCTTTTCCAGTTCCTGCACCACGTGGAAAATATAGCGCGAGGCGCGCGCCGTGGTGCGGGCCAGGTGGTCGGGGCGGGTGGCGTACCAGTTGACGTGGTTGGCAACCAGCTGGTTGTTCAGGTCGGGAATCGCATAGCCGCTGCGGATGCGGCCCCAGACATCGGCTTCGCGCAGCGGATCGGAACTGTCGCTGAGATTTTTCATCAGGCGATCGGTCTTTTGCAGGCGGTTGTCGAGGGTGGGGAGTTTTGCCGTGACCTGGGCGGTCATCGGTATCAAGGCCGGCAGGGTGGCGGCGACTGGCGCGTTATCGCTCTCAACACCGGCTTCGTACGCCTGGCTCAGGGCTGGCGCCAGGGCCAGGACCAATGCCGCCAGCGCGGTCGATTTAAAGGAGTTTTCGTGCATAGTGTTCCATTGTTGTCGTCGAAGAAACATCGGACTGACCCATGATCAAGCAGCGAGTGTACGTATATCCACATGCCGGAGTCAAGAATTATGTCAGCCTGATGACGGCACAAAGGGAAGTTTCCATTCGCAAATAATGCAATTATTGCCAATAAAATTTGCCCAATGCCGTGTTCGGCCGCTGTTATAGCATAGTTGCGCCATGGCCTGGCGCAAGCGTGACAGCCCGCAAGTATGAGACTGCGCAAAGAGTGCGTACAATTTGGCTTTGGCCGGCCGCTGCCTGCCGGTCGCCTTCATCGATAGAGAGTCCTGCATATGAATACCCCGCCGCGCCACGACGACGACCACGCCGTCATTATCGCCAACACCGTCGACTGGCTGGAAAAGGCCGTGATCGGCCTGAATCTGTGCCCGTTCGCCAAGGCCGTGCATGTCAAGAAACAGATCCGCTATGTGGTCTGCGATTCGGCCAATCCGGAAGACCTGCTGGCGATGCTGATGGACGAGCTGCAAACGCTGGCCGACACCAGTCCCGAGCAGATCGACACCACTTTGCTGATCCACCCGTACACCCTGAACGATTTCCTCGACTACAACGAGTTCCTCGACGTGGCCGACGCGGCGGTGGAAGACATGCACCTGGCGGGCGAGCTGCAAGTGGCCAGTTTCCACCCGAACTACCAGTTCGCCGAGACGTTCGAAGACGATATCAGCAACTTTACCAACCGCTCGCCGTATCCGACCCTGCACCTGCTGCGCGAAGACAGCATCGAGCGCGCGGTGGAGGCGTTCCCGGAAGCGTCCGAGATTTTCGACAAGAATATCGCCACCCTGGAAAAGCTGGGCCTGGACGGCTGGGAAAAGCTCGGCATCGCGAAGGTGGCTTGAGATGGCGGACGATTTGCCCGAACGCCCCGACACGCCGTGCGTGGCTGTCTGTTCCACCACCTTTGATGAAATCTGCCGCGGCTGTGGCCGCAGCGTGGTGGAAGTGGCGCACTGGGTGTCGATGACGGCGGAACAAAAAGAGGTCGTCTGGGTGCGCATATTGGCGCAGGGGTATCCGCGCCGGAATACTTGATTTTAACCCAACGGCAACGGCTGAGGTCAGACCCGAAGGGTCCGACCCCTTGCTGTTTGAAGCCAACTATTAATAGCTGCCGATAAAGTCTTTCTTGCCGACTTCAACACCGTTGTGGCGCAGGATGTCATAGGCGGTGGTGGCGTGGAAGAAGAAATGCGGCAGCGCGTAGTGGAACAGGTAGGTCTGGCCCGTGAAGTGCTTTGTCTTTTCGCCGCTGCCGGTAGTGATCGCGCGCGTTTCGCTGCCTTCGATGTCGGCCGCCGGCAGGCTTTCCAAAAAGGCGATGGTTTTCACGATGCGCGCCTTCAGTTCGGCAAAGCTCTGTTCCGTATCTTCATACGGCGGCACGGCCACGCCGGCCAGGCGCGCGCCGCAGCCCTTGGCGAAGTCGGTGGCGATCTGGATCTGGCGCACGAACGGCAGCATGTCCGGGAACAGGCGGAACTGCAGCAGCGCGTTCGGATCGATTTTCTTGTCTTGCGCATGGGTTTCGGCCTTGTCCAGGATGGCGGCCAGGCTGCTCAGGATTTGCTTGAAGACGGGAATCGATGCGGAATGGATGGAGAAGGTCATGGTGGTTCCTCTAGGTAAAGTGGCGCGATGATAGCAAGGCGCGGCCTTTTCTGCTGGCCAGGCGGGGAAACGCCGGTGGCGCGTGTGGTTTCTGGTACATATTGCTGCCGCATGTGCCGCCAGATGTGACTTTATGCGCTTTTTCCATGCATAATTGCCTTTGGAAAATTCCTCCCGCCGTTCGCTTCCCGTAACCTCCCTCTACCATTCGATGACCGTTCGCATGACTTACCCTGGCCCGTGCCTGCATGGCTAATTCCCCCCATCGCCGCTGGCTGGCCAGCCTACGCACCCTGTATGGTTCCTCGATCTATGGCGCCTTGCTACTGGTGGTGCTGGGCGGGCTGGTGATACCGGCCCTGATCGGCAGCTATCTGCTGGTCGGCGTGCACGAGCGCCAGTCGGCGCGCACCAGCCTGAACGAAGCCTTGCAGCGTAATGCCGACATCCTGGCGCTGGGCATGCAGGAGTCCTTGTGGAACATGAATGCCGAATCGGCCCAGTCGCTGGTCGAATCGGTGATGCGCGACCGCGCCGTGCTGCTGGTGCAGGTGGTGGGCCAGGCCGACACCGAATTCATGCGACTGCAGGCGCCGCAGCGCCCGGTCGGCAATGTCTACCGCGCCGAACGCGATATCGCCGTGCGCGGCGAACGCATCGGCCATGTGGTGGTGGAAATGGACGATGCGCGCAGCCAGCAGGAATTGCGCGAAAAGCAGATCGCCTATGTGTTCGTGCTGGGCGCGCAGCTGGCCATTTCGATGGCGCTGATCGTGCTGTTCATGAACCGCCGCCTGCTGCGGCCGCTGCGCCGGCTGATGCGCTTTTCCGACCGCCTGTCGCATGGCGATTTCGATACGCGCCTGGAAGCGGGCGGCAATGACGAGCTGGGCCGGCTGGCCACGCAGCTGGAACAGATGCGCGCCGCGATCCGCCAGCTGTTCGAAGACGTCGGCCAGCGCGAAGAGCGCTTCCGCACCATCGTCACGCAGGTGCCGGGCGCCGTGTTCCGCTACCGCCCCGACGGCCCCATCGATTTCATCAGCGACGCCATCGAAGACATCGTCGGCTATACGGCCGCGCAGCTGATGCGCGGCACCACCCACTCGTGGGTCGACCTGATCTGCCCGGAGGATCGCCGCACGCACCGCCGCGCCGTCAAGCAGGCGGTCGCCGAGATGCGCCCGTATGCGCTGGAGTACCGCATCGTCGACGCCAACGGCACCGAGCGCTGGGTGGCCGAAAATGGCCAGCCGCAGACCGGCAGCGCGGGCATGGTCTGGGTCGACGGCATCATCGCCGACATCAGCCAGCGCAAGCACCACGAAATGCGCATCGAAGCGCTGCTGACCGAGCAGAGCGCGATTCTCGACAATGTGATGTTCGGCGTGATGTTCGTGCGCCACCGCCGCATCGTTTCCGTCAACCGCCGCTGCGAAGAGCTGTTCGGTTATGACCATGGCGGCATGACGGGCAGCTCGACCGCCATCGTGTTTCCCACCCGGTACGATTTCGAGGAAGCGGGCGAACGCCAGTATCCGGCGCTGGGAGCCGGCGGCGACTTCAGCGAAGAGCGCCATTACCGGCGCCGCGACGGCAGCCTGTTCTGGGCTCTGGTGAGCGGCTGCGCGCTCGATCCGCTGCGTCCCGGCGAAGGCAGCATCTGGGTGTATGCCGACATCACCGCGCGCAAGGAGGCCGAAGAAAAGCTGCGCCTGTCGGCCACCGTGCTGGAGCATATCGCCGACGCCGTGATGGTGGTCGATGTCGAGGGCGTGATCGTCGCCGTCAATCCCGCCTTCACGCAGATCACCGGTTATACCGAGGCCGAAGCGGTCGGCAAACACTCGTCGCTGACGCGCTCCGAACGCCACGACGAAGCGTTCTACCAGACCATGTGGGATGAGCTGATCGCCTCCGGCTTCTGGCGCGGCGAGATCTGGCGCCGGCGCAAGAACGGCGAGATCTACCTGGAATGGCTGACCATCAGCGCGGTGCGCGACACGCATGCCCTGACCACCCATTACGTCGGCGTGTGCAGCGATATCACCCAGGTCAAGCAGGCGCAGGAAAAGCTCGACCACCTGGCGCACCACGATCCGCTCACCGCGCTGCCGAACCGCCTGCTGTTCCACGACCGCTTGCAGCACGCCTTGCCGCGCGCCGCGCGCGACCGCGAGCAACTGGCCATCCTGTTCATCGACCTGGACCGCTTCAAGAACGTGAACGACACCCTGGGCCACCATATCGGCGACGAATTGCTGCAGCAGGTGGCGGCGCAACTGTCGGCGCGCCTGCGCGAAGGCGACACCCTGGCGCGCCTGGGCGGCGATGAATTCATCGTGCTGCTGGAAAACGTCGACGGCCAGTACGGCGCGACCCAGGTGGCGGAAAAACTGGTGGCCATGTTCGAACAGCCGTTCCTGGTGGCCGGCCACGAATTGTTCGTCACCTGCAGCGTGGGGGTGAGCCTGTTCCCGGACGACGCGCAGGACTTGAACATGTTGATCCGCAATGCCGACGTGGCGATGTACCAGGCCAAGGCGCGCGGGCGCAACGGCTACCGTTTCTATGCGCCGTCGATGACCGGCGAAGGCATTGAACGGCTGCGCCTGGAAACCTATCTGCGCCGCTCGATCGAAAAGAACGAGATCTTCCTCAATTACCAGCCGCAGGTGGAAATCGATACCGGCCGCCTGATCGGGGTCGAAGCGCTGGTGCGCTGGAACCATCCGGAACTGGGCCTGATTCCGCCAGCCCGCTTCATTCCGCTGGCCGAGGACAGCGGCTATATCAACCAGCTGGGCAAATGGGTGCTCGACGAAGCCTGCCGCCAGATGATGCGCTGGCAGGCGCAGGGCCTGCATGTGCCGAAGATGGCGGTGAACCTGTCGGTCAAGCAGTTCGAGCGCGGCAGCATGGCCGGCGTGGTGGCCGACATCCTGCGCGAAACGGGGCTGGCCCCAGAGCGGCTGCAGCTGGAAGTGACGGAATCGGTGATCATGAACACCGGTGACGCGCTCGGCTACATCAACGACCTGCACGCCATCGGCGTGGGCCTGGCCATCGACGACTTCGGCACCGGTTATTCCTCGCTGGCTTACCTGAAGCAATTGCCGGTGCAGACCTTGAAAATCGACCGCTCCTTCATCAAGGACATCTCGAGCGACGCCAACGACGAAGCCATCGCGATCGCCATCATCCAGCTGGGCAAGAGCATGCAGCTGTCGGTGATCGCCGAAGGCGTGGAGACGCAGGAGCAGGCCGCCTTTTTGCTGCGCCATGGCTGCCGGCTGGCGCAAGGCTATTTTTATAGCCGGCCGGTGCTGGCGCAGGATATAGTCGAGCGCTGGCTTGACAACTGAACACTGATACCGACTGGACCCATCCCATGGCTGCAACCCCATCGACCTCCCGCCGACGCTTCCTGTTGAAAGGCCTGGGGCTGGGCGTGGCCGGCTTTGGCGCGCTGGTGGTCGGCTGGGGCTTGCTGCCGCCGCGCCAGCGCCTGCATGGCAGCGCCCCCTTGCCGGTCAAGGATGGCGCCGTGGCCCTGAACGGCTGGCTGGCGATCCGGCCCGATGGCGTGGTGGCGCTGGCGATGCCGCGCAGCGAAATGGGGCAGGGCGTGCATACCGCGCTGGCGATGCTGGTGGCCGAGGAACTCGACGTGCCGCTGGCGTCCATCACCCTGATGCAGGCGCCGATCGACAAGATCTTCGGCAATCTCGCCATGCTGGTCGACGGCCTGCCGTTTCATCCCGATGACGACGGGCGGCTGAAACAGCTGGCGCAGTGGACGGTGGCCAAGGCCGCGCGCGAACTGGGCGTGGTCGTCACCGGCGGTTCTTCCAGCGTCAAGGATGGCTGGCAGCCGATGCGCGAGGCCGGCGCCTGTGCGCGCGCCATGCTGGTGGCGGCCGCCGCGGCGCAGTGGCAAACGCCAGTGTCGCAATGCCGCACCGAGAACGGCGAAGTGGTGCACCTTGACGGCCGGCGCGCCGGCTACGCCAGCCTGGCGCAGCGCGCCAGCGCGCTGGACCCGGGCACGCCGGTGCTGAAATCGCCGTTGGACTTCAAGCTGATCGGCAAGGCTGCCGCGCGCACGGACACGCCGTCGAAAGTCAATGGCAGCGCCGTGTTCGGCATCGATGCGCGGCCGGCCGGCATGCTGTACGCGGCCCTGCATCTGCCGCGCCGCCTGGGCGATACCCTGTCATCGTTCGATGCGCCGGTGGCGCTGGCTATGCCGGGCGTCAGGAAAGTGCTGGACCTGACGCCGGCCCTGGGCCAGCACCGCGTGTCGTGCGCGGCGGTCGTCGCCGATACCTGGTGGCGCGCGAAACAGGCCGCCGCCACCTTGCCGACCCAATGGAGGGCGGGCGCGCAGTCGAATTTGTCCAGTGCCGAGGTATATGCCGGCCTGGCGCGCCTGCTCGATGCCGAAGCGGGCCACACCTACCACGCCAGCGGCAAGGTCGACGGCAAGGAGGTGCGGGCGATGACGCAGGTCAGCGCTGAATACCGCGCGCCGTTCCTGGCCCATGCGGCGATGGAGCCGGTCAACTGCACCGCGCAGGTCCGGGACGGCAAGGTACATTTGTGGGTCTCGACCCAGGCGCCGGGCATCGCGGTCGACGTGGCGGCCAAGGTGGCCGGCGTGGCCAGCGGCGACGTCACCATCGAGGTGCTGCTGCTCGGCGGCGGTTTTGGCCGCCGGCTGGAAGTGGACATGGTGGCGCAGGCGGTCGCCATCGCGCTGCAGTGCGAGGGCGCGCCGGTGCAACTGATCTGGACCCGCGAGCAGGATACAAAGCACGATATGTACCGGCCGGCCGCGCTGGCGCGTTTCAGCGCCCGGCTCGACGCGCAGGGCCGCATCGCCGCCTGGAGCAACAAATCGGCCAGCGCCTCGATCACGCACCAGTACTTGCAGCGCAATTTCGGCCTGCCCGGCATGGGGCCCGACAAGACCACCGCCGAAGGCGAATTCGACATGCCGTACGAGATCGCCAACCAGCGCATCGCCCATGTGATCGCCGACAGTGCCGTGCCGGTCGGCTACTGGCGTTCGGTGGGCCACTCGCACAATGCGTTTTTCAAGGAAAGTTTTATTGACGAGCTGGCGCAAGCGGCCGGGCAGGACGGTGTCGCCTTCCGGCGCGCCATGCTGGTCAATCATCCGCGCCACCTGGCCGTGCTGGACGCCGCCGTGGCGAAGGCCGGCAGCGCGCCGCCCGGCCATGCGCACGGCGTGGCGCTGCACCAGTCGTTCGGCAGCATCGTCGCGCAAGTGGCGCAGGTGGCGCTGGAAAACGGCGAGATCCGCGTGCACAGGGTGGTGTGCGCCATCGATTGCGGCCTGGCCGTCAATCCCAATATCATCGCCCAGCAGATGGAATCGAGCGTACTGTTCGGCCTGTCGGCGGCGCTGGGCGGCGAGATCACCTTCAAGGACGGCAAGGTGGAGCAGGGCAACTTCCACGACTACCCGGTGCTGCGCATGGGGCAGGCGCCCCACGTCGAGACCATCATCATCGCCAGCGCCGCGCACCCGGAAGGCGTGGGCGAGCCGGGCACGCCGCCGATCGCGCCGGCGGTGGCCAATGCGCTGTTCATCTTGACCGGGAAACGGCTGCGCAGCCTGCCCTTGCGGCTGGGGTGAAACGCCTCAGGCAGCGGCCAGCATGGTGCGCAGATTGCAGTCGCGCTGCCAGCCGCGCCGCTCGCCGGTACTGGCCGACAAGGCCGCCAGTTCGGCCGCGGTGAGCGCCTGCTGCGCCTGCACCATGCGGTGCGCCAGGCCGCCATCGGGCAGCACGGTGCCGAAAAACGCCACGTTGTCGTCCTGCTGGATCAGCAGGGTCGGGAAGTTTTCAATATCGAGTTCGCCCACCACCTCGGACTGGTCTTCGATATCGACCCAGACGAACACGGCGTCCGGATGGCGCGCGGCCAGGTCCTCGAACGTGGCGCGGTAGGTGGCGCAGGTGCCGCACCATTGCGCGCACAGGCAGGCGACGATCCAGCGCGGGCCGGCCAGGGTGGCGGCGATCTCGGCGCGGTTCTCGGTGGTCAGGGTCAGGCTATGCATGTCTTTGTAGCATTCAGTGCAGATGGCGCTCGCGCCGATGCGCGTATTCTACCGTGCCAGGAGCAAGCTGGCTTGGCAACTGCCCAGTCCGCTGAAGCGGTTTTTTGATGCCGAGGCGGTTTCTAGTGGATAATGCTGGACAATTGCGCGCTGATTACGCTGGTCCATGCTGTTTCCTGGTCCGGCAGCCTGACCCTCCCAGTCTGTTCCCATGCTCTGCCCGGTGTAAGCGCAGCCCACCTTTACTTTATTTTATGGAATTGCCAGCTTATGTTGAGTTACCGCCACGCCTTTCATGCGGGTAATCACGCCGATGTGTTGAAGCATTATGTGCAGATTCAGTTGTTGCAGTACCTGAATCAGAAAGATACCGCCTACAGTTATATCGACACCCATTCGGGCGCCGGCGTGTATGCGCTCGACGGCGGCTATGCGTCGAAGAACGCCGAGTACGAGACCGGCATTGCCCCGCTGTGGGATCGTACCGACCTGCCGGCCTCGCTGGCCGAGTACTTGAAACTGATCAAGGAAATGAATCCGAGCGGCAAGATGCGCTACTACCCAGGTTCGCCGTACTGCGCCGACCAGGTCAGCCGCGAGCAGGACCGTCTGCGCCTTTTCGAGCTGCACCCGGCCGATGCAAAGATTCTTGCCGACAATTTCCGCAAGGTCGAAGCGCATGCGCAGGCACAAGGCGAGCGCCCGAGCGTACGCGGCAAGCGCGTGATCATCACCAAGGCCGACGGTTTCCAGAGCTTGAAAGCGCTGCTGCCGCCGCCATCGCGCCGCGCGCTGGTATTGATCGACCCGCCCTACGAAGACAAGATGGATTACCGCAAGGTCAAGGACACTCTGGCCGACGCGCTGGTGCGTTTTCCGTCCGGCATCTACGCCGTCTGGTATCCGGTGCTGCAGCGCATGGAATCGCGCCAGTTCGCCGACAAGCTCAAGCAGTTGCCGGCAACCGAATGGCTGCACGTGACACTGACGGTGAACACGCCGTCGCCGGACGGTTTCGGCCTGCACAGCAGCGGCATGTTCATCCTCAACCCGCCGTACACGCTCGAACCGATGCTGCGCGAAGTAATGCCCTACCTGGTCAAGGTGCTGGGCCGCGACGATGGCGCCAAATTTGTGCTGGAAACAGGCAAGGGCGGCGTCAGGAATACGGGCACGCGCCGCGTCTGAGCGTGGTTTGCGCGCACTGCGTGCGCTGCAGTACATAGTTGTACAGCAGGCCGGGGCTATACTGGGTGCGGGTCGGCAAGCGCCGGCCCAGGCCCTGCCGCAGCCTGAACGCGGCCCTTATCTATGGGCTGTCCCATGACTATTTCCTTGCAATCTGGCAATCCTGCGTTGCAGGATTTCTTTCTCGCCCGCCAGCCCATCCTGAACCGCGACCAGCGCCTGGTGGCCTACGAATTGCTGTTTCGCAGCACCGCCGAAAACCAGGCCATGATCACCGGCGACGCCGTGGCGGCCACCGCCACCGTCATCGCCCATGCCTCCGACCTGGGTATGGAGCAGGTGGTGGGCTTGCAGCTGGCCTTCATCAATGTCGATGCGGTAGCGCTGATGAGCGACTTCATCGGCTTCCTGCCGCATCACCGCGTGGTGCTGGAAATCCTCGAAACCGTGCGCCCGACGCCGGCCTTGCTGGCCCGCATCAGCGAGCTGCGCCAGGCAGGCTTCCGCTTTGCGCTCGACGACGTAGTGCTCGATACGCCAGACGTGCAGCAATTGCTGCCGCTGGTCGACGTGATCAAGGTCGATATCGCCCAGCTGGCGCCTGACGACCTGCCGCGCCTGGCGCAGGTGCTGGCAGTGTCGCGCAAAAAACTGCTGGCCGAAAAAGTGGAAACCATGGCCCAGTTCGAGCAATGCCTGGCGCTGGGCTTTGATTTTTTCCAGGGCTATTATTTTGCGCGGCCCGTGATTCTCAGCGGCAAGCGCATGTCGGCTTCGGAGCTGGCGATTTTGCATCTGCTCGAACTGATACAGGGCAATGCCGACAACCGCGAGCTGGAGCGCTGCATCAAGCACGATGCGATGCTCGGCCTGAACCTGCTGCGCCTGGTCAACACGCCCGCCGTCAGCGCCGGCGTGCGGGTCGATACCCTGGGCCAGGCCTTGATGCTGCTGGGCCGCCGCCAGCTGCAGCGCTGGCTGCAGATTTTATTGTATGTACGGCCGGGAACCTCGGCGCAATTCACTTCGCCCTTGCTGCAACTGGCCACCACGCGCGGCAAGCTGCTGGAACTGATGACGGAAAAACTGCGGCCGGGCCAGCACCAATATGCCGATATCGGTTTTACGGTGGGCATCATGTCATTGATGGACACCCTGTTTTCCATGCAGATGAGCGAAGTGGTCAGCAGCGTGCGCGTGAACAGCAAGGTCAGCGATGCGCTGCTGTTCCGCCATGGCGAGCTGGGCAACATGCTGGCGCTGGTCGAGCAGGTCGAACAAGCAGACGGCGGCCCGGCCACGGCCGCCATGCTGGAACAATTGCAGCTGTCGGAACACGAGCTGACGGCGATCCAGATGGCGGCCTATGCCTGGGTCAACGATTATGTGCACGGCATCTCGCGCACCGTGCATTGAAGCTTATTGTCCCAGCAGCAGGAATACGGTCGGCTTTTTATGGAAGTCGGGCGCTTTGCCGGCCGCCAGCTGTTTCTTCCATTGCCCGCCGTTCAGGGTCTGGATGCTTTCCGTATCCAGGCTGAGGTCGGTCGCCACGCAGATCAGCGTCGATGGCGCGCATTGCGCCACCAGCGCTTCGAGCATGGCGGCGTTGCGGTACGGCGTTTCGATAAACAGCTGGGTCTGCTTTTCGCTGCGGGAACGGCTTTCCAGTTCCTTGATGCGCTTGGCGCGCAGCGCCGCATCGGTCGGCAAATAGCCGTTGAAGGCAAAGCTCTGGCCGTTCAGGCCGCTTGCCATCACCGCCAGCAGGATCGACGACGGCCCCACCAGCGGGCGTACCTTGACGCCGTGCTGATGCGCCAGGCGCACCAGGTCGGCGCCGGGATCGGCCACCGCCGGCACGCCCGCTTCCGACACCAGGCCCGCGTCGCGCCCGGCCAGCAGTGGCGCCAGCAGGCTGGCCAGCGCCTGCGCCGGGGTATTCACGTTCAGCTCGGAAATGGTGATTTCCTGCAATGGTTTCGCCAGCGGATGCTTTGTGTTGATCAGTTTCAGAAAGGCGCGCGCCGTCTTGGCGTTTTCGGCGACGAAATAATCGAGCTGCGAAGTAATTTTCCGCACCTGTTCGGGAATGATATGGTCCAGTACGTCGTCAGGGTTGTCGGACAGGCCAAGATGGTTGGGGATCAGGTATAGAGTGCCGGTCATGGTGTGTTCGGGTTTAAATGGTAAAAAACGCCACGCCCGCGCGGCGCAGCATGCCCGTCAGGGCGATCAGCGGCAGGCCGGTGAGGGCGGTCGGATCGGTGGTGTTGATGCTGTCGAGGATGGCGATGCCCAGCCCCTCGTTCTTGGCGCTGCCGGCGCAGTCATATGGCTGCTCGATGCGCAGATACGCGTCCAGCTCGGCGTCCGGCAGGTCGCGCACCGTGACCAGGGTCCGGATATCTTCGACTTCGGCCGTGGCGACCGCCTGGCGGCCGTCCAGCAGGCACAGCGCCGTATGAAAGATCACCTCGCGCCCGCGCATGGTCTGCAGCTGGCGCAGCGCGTTGGCATGGTCGCCCGGCTTGCCGATCTGCGCGCCGTCCAGCGTGGCGACCTGGTCGGAGCCGATCACCAGGCTGCCGGGAAAGCGGTCGAGCACGGCCTGCGCCTTGGCCCGCGCCAGGCGCAGCGCGGTGGCACTGGGGCTTTCATGGGGCAGGGGGCTTTCGTCGAGGTCGGGCACGGCCACCTCGAACGGCAGGCGCAAACGCGATAAAAGTTCCTTGCGGTAGGCGGAACTCGATGCAAGTATCAAGCGCGATGGGGTGGAAGTTGGTATCATTCGGGTCTGGAAAGCGGCTGGCAAGGCCGCCAGTGTAGTCTGCCGCGGCGTTGCGGGGCAAATCTTGCTTGCAGTTGCACCCCTGACGTGGCCTGCTTGATATCAAAAAAATGCAAGCAGGCTTTGACTCCGGCTTCAAAACCCTGCTATCATCGCTGGTTTTCCGGGGAAATTTTCTACCAATGAATGCTTTTGTGATCGACGCCTTTGATTTTTGTCGCATCAGCGGGAGCCGCGAGGGTGTCACTCCTGTCGCTGAAATGACCCGGTTGACCAAGGATTGCGCAGATACTTCCGGTGAGCTCGCCTGGAAAATCGCCGGTGGCACCAGCAAGCTGGGCTATCCGCAACTGACCTTGTCGGTCAACGGCACGGTTCAGCTGGTATGCCAGCGCTGCCTGGCCCCGTTTGCTTATGATATCGATTCTTCGACAGTACTGATGCTCGGCAAGGATGACGAGCATGCGGACGAGATCGAAGAAATCATTAACGATGAGTCGATCGACGTGATCGTCGGCAGCCGCAGCATGGATGCCGCGGCCCTGATCGAAGATGAAGCCTTGCTGGCCCTGCCGCAGGTACCCAAACATGACGTCTGCCCCGATACGGCGCAGCTCGATGCTCTCAAGACCGAAAAGAAGTCGCCGTTTGCGGCACTGAAAGACTTGAAGCCAGAATAAGTAGCAGTAGTAGTACTTAGAGAACGTGTCAAACGCGTGTAGTAATCGAGTATGGCAGTGTGTAGTGAAACGTAGCATGAAATAAACGATGTGGTACGGCCTGTTTTCGGATAGTCTTTGCCGCTGGGATACTCGATTCGCATGAATTTGCTGATCGATTGTGCTAAAATTTTAGAACTTATGTATTAGGAGTCATCATGGCAGTTCAACAGAACAAGAAAACCCCTTCCAAGCGCGGCATGCACCGTTCGCACGACTTCCTGGTCGCGCCGCAATTGAGCGTCGAGCCAGTTACCGGCGAAACACACATGCGTCACCATATCAGCCCTAACGGCTTCTATCGTGGCCGTAAAGTGTTGAAGACCAAAAACGACGAGTAATCGACGTTTTGTTGGGTAAGATGAAAGCGGTGTTGCGTTGGTTTTTCGGCGTGGCGCCGCTTCTTCTTTTTTATCGGCTGCAATTCATCTTGCGCACCGTCATTTTGAATCATGCTGACCAGGCCTGTGCGTTCCTGCAGCAACAGTCCGATTCACATCTTGCCGCAAGCCCGCAGCGGTACTGAATCACACCAAATGACAATCAAAATTTCTATCGACTGCATGGGCGGAGATCACGGTCCCTCAGTTACTATCCCCGCAGCAATTTCCTTTATTGAACACGAGCCTGACGCCGAACTGATCCTGGTAGGATTGGAAGACGTGATCCGTGCCGAGCTGAAAAAGCACAAGGCAGAGACGCATCCGCGCCTGTCGGTATTGCATGCTTCCGAACAAGTTACCATGGACGATCCGCTCGAAGTGGCCCTGCGCCGCAAGAAGGATTCGTCGATGCGCGTGGCGATCGAACAGGTCAAGAGCGGCGCGGCGCAAGCCTGCGTATCCGCCGGCAACACCGGCGCCCTGATGGCCGTCTCGCGCTATGTACTGAAAACCATGTCGGGCGTCGACCGCCCGGCCATCTGCAGCATCCTCCCCAACCAGAAGAACGGTCCGACCTACATGCTGGACCTGGGCGCCAACGTCGATTGCGAACCGCATCACCTGCACCAGTTCGCCATCATGGGCTCGGTGCTGGTGTCGGCCATGGAAAACATCGAACGGCCGACCATCGGCCTGTTGAACGTGGGCACGGAAGACATCAAGGGCAATGAAGTGGTGAAACTGACCGCCAAGCTCTTGCAGGCCGACCACGAACGCGGCGCGCTGAACTTCTACGGCAACGTGGAAGGCAACGACATCTTCAAGGGCACCACCGATATCGTCGTCTGCGACGGCTTTGTCGGCAACGTCACCCTGAAAGCCATCGAAGGCCTGGCACGTTTCGTGAAAGACGTGCTGACCTCGGAATTCAAGCGCAATCCGATTACCATACTGGGCGCCCTGATCGCGCGCGGCGCCTTGAAGGCCATCACCAATCGTTTGAATCCCTCGCGTTATAACGGCGCCAGCCTGTTGGGCCTGCGTGGCCTGGTGATCAAGAGCCATGGCGGCGCCGACGCCTATTCGTTTGAATGGGCCTTGCGCCGCGCTTACGAAGCGGCAAAGAATGATGTGCAGGCCCACCTGGCCAGCATGATCGCCGAGCTGATGCCGCGCACGCCAGTAGCGCAGGAACCTACATCAACAAGCTCCAGCATTTAGTGGATGGTAAGCATGACTATCGTACGTAAAATCTACAGCAAAATCATCGGTACCGGCAGCTACCTGCCGGAGAAACGCGTGACCAACCAGGATCTGACGGAACAGCTCGCCGCCAAGGGCATCGAGACCTCGGATGAATGGATCGTCTCGCGCAGCGGCATCTCGGCGCGCCATTACGCGGCGCCAATGCAAAACTCCTCCGACCTCGGTGTCGAAGCGGCCAAAAAGGCGCTCGAGATGGCCGGTCTCGATGGCAACGATCTGGACCTGATCATCGTCGCCAGCTCGACCCCCGACTTCTTCGGCAGCTTCCCCAGCACCGCCTGCATCGTGCAAAACAAGCTCGGCATCACGAACAACTGCGCGGCGGTTGACGTGCAGGCCGTCTGCAGCGGCTTCGTGTATGCGGTCGCCACCGCCGACAGCTTCATCCAGTCGGGCATGCATAAAAACGTGCTGGTGATCGGCGCCGAAGTGTTTTCGCGCATCCTCAATTTCGACGACCGCGGCACCTGCGTGCTGTTCGGCGACGGCGCCGGCGCCATCGTCCTGACCGCTTCTGAAGAGCCGGGCATCCTGGCCACCAAGCTGCATGCCGACGGCCGCCATTCCGACATCCTCAGCGTACCGGGCAACGTGGCCGGCGGCGCACTGGCCGGCAGCGCCTTTCTGTACATGGACGGCCCGGCCGTCTTCAAGCTGGCCGTCTCGGTACTGGAAAAAGTCGCGCATGAAGCCCTTGAACACGCCAACATGACGCCGGACCAGATCGACTGGCTGATCCCGCACCAGGCCAATATCCGCATCATGAACAGCACCGCCAAAAAACTCGGCTTGCCTCTGGAAAAGATGGTTGTCACCGTCGACCAGCACGGCAATACCTCGGCCGCCTCGATTCCGCTGGCGCTCGACATCGCCGTGCGCGATGGCCGCGTCAAAAAGGGCGACAATGTGATGATGGAAGGCGTGGGCGGCGGCTTTACCTGGGGCGCCGTGCTGGCGCGCATGTAAGCTGCAAACAAGCTGCAACAATATTAAAACGGAGTCCCCATGACACAATTTGCATTTGTTTTCCCAGGCCAAGGCTCGCAAGCGATCGCGATGCTCGACGGTTTCGCCGGCAACCCGGTGGTGGCACAGACCGTGGCCGAAGCGTCCGATGCGCTGCAGTTCGACCTGGGCAAGCTGATCGCCGAAGGTCCGAAGGAAGAGCTGGACCTGACCACCAATACCCAGCCCGTGATGCTGACGGCGGCCGTGGCGTTTTATCGCGCCTGGCTGGCGGCCGGCGGCCCGCTGCCCACCGTGGTGGCCGGTCACAGCCTCGGCGAATATTCGGCGCTGGTCGCCGCCGGCGTGATCGCCTTCAAGGACGCCGTGCCTTTGGTGCGTTTCCGCGCGCAGGCGATGCAGGAAGCCGTGCCGGTCGGGCAGGGCACCATGGCGGTGGTGCTGGGCTTGTCGGACGACGACGTGCGCGCCGCCTGTGCCGAAGCGGCTGCCGAAAACCCGGCCCTGGTGGTCGAGCCCGTCAATTTCAATGCGCCGGCGCAAGTCGTGATCGCCGGCCATACGGCGGCGGTCGAGCGCGCCTGCGAACTGGCCAAGGCCAAGGGCGCCAAGCGCGCCATGAAACTGCCGGTATCGGCGCCATTCCATTCCTCGCTGCTGAAACCCGCCTCGGACCGCTTGCGCGATTACATGGCCGAGCTGCAATTCAATACGCCGCAGATATCCCTGATCAACAACGTCGATGTCGCCATCGTCAATGACGTGGCGGGTATCAAGGATGCGCTGGTGCGCCAGGCGGCCAGCCCCGTGCGCTGGGTGGAAACCATGCAGAAGGTGGCCGCCGATGGCATCACCCAGGTGATCGAATGCGGCCCGGGCAAGGTCCTGATGGGCCTGGCCAAGCGCATCGACCCGGTGCTGGTGGGCGACGCCATCGTCGACCAGGCCTCGCTCGAACGTATTTTGACGCAGATCAAGTAACTAGCCGCCGGCAGCCATGCTGCCGCCAGCCATATTAAGGATACTCATGAATTTAACGAATCAAGTCGTGCTGGTCACGGGCGCCTCGCGCGGCATCGGCCGCGCCATCGCCACCGAACTGGGCAAACAGGGCGCCACCGTGGTCGGTACCGCCACCTCGGAAAGTGGTGCGCAGGCGATCACCGATTACCTGGCCGCCGAAGGCGTGACGGGCAAGGGCCTGGTGCTGAACGTGACCGATGCGGCGCGCTGCGCGCAAGTGGTCGACGAAGTGCAGAAAACCTACGGCAGCCTGTCGATCCTGGTCAACAATGCGGGCATCACGCAAGACCAGTTGGCGATGCGCATGAAGGATGAAGAGTGGGACAATGTGATCGCCACCAATCTGTCGGCCGTCGGCCGCCTGTCGCGCGCCGTGTTGCGCGGCATGATGAAGGCCAAGGCCGGGCGTATCATCAACATCACCTCGGTGGTGGCCTCGTCGGGCAATCCGGGCCAGATGAATTACGCGGCGGCCAAGGCTGGCGTGGAAGGCATGAGCCGCGCGCTGGCGCGTGAAATCGGCAGCCGCAACATTACCGTCAATTGCATCGCCCCCGGCTTTATCGACACCGACATGACCAAGGCACTGAGCGAAGAGCAGCACGCGGCCTTGCTGACGCAGATTCCGCTGTCGCGCCTGGGCAAGCCGGAAGACGTGGCCGCCGCCGTGGCTTTCCTGGCGTCGCCGCAAGCGGCGTATATCACGGGCACGACCTTGCACGTGAATGGCGGCATGTATATGAATTGATGTGAAAGATAGATGAAACACCAGTTTGTGGCATGCTGTGCAACTGGTTTTTGACTATAATCGCATCTTTTAGCAGCAGCTTCGGTTGAATTAGCAGCAGACACCGAAATTAGTATTCGGACGCGCAAACCTGATAAAATGCGCGCACTTTCCGTAACACACACTTTGGAGCCATAACATGTCGGATATCGAACAACGCGTTAAGAAAATCGTCGCTGAGCAACTGGGCGTTGCAGAAGCAGACATCAAAATCGAATCCTCTTTCGTCGACGACCTGGGCGCCGATTCGCTGGACACCGTGGAACTGGTGATGGCCCTGGAAGACGAATTCGAAATGGAAATCCCTGACGAACAAGCTGAAAAAATCACCACCGTGAAACAGGCGATCGACTACGCCACCGCTAACGTCAAGGCCTAAGCCTGTCTGACCGACTTCAGGAGAATCGCTTGAGCCGTTCTAAAAACCGTCGTGTTGTTGTCACCGGCCTGGGCTGCGTTTCACCTGTCGGCAATACTATTGCCGAGGCGTGGAGCGCAATCATCGAAGGGAAGTCGGGCATTGCCACGATTACCAAGTTCGATGCGCAGCCATTCACCACGCATTTTGCCGGTGAAGTCAAAGGTTTCAATATCGAAGAGTATATCTCCGGTAAGGAAGCCCGCCATATGGATACCTTCATCCATTACGGCATGGCTGCCGGTATCCAGGCGATGCAGGACTGTGGCCTGGAGGTCACCGAAGAGAACGCCGAGCGTATCGGCGTAATCATCGGCTCCGGCATCGGTGGCTTGCCGCTGATCGAAGAAACCAAGTCCGAGTACGAAAAACGTGGCCCGCGCCGCATCTCGCCCTTTTTCGTGCCTGCCTCGATCATTAACATGATCTCTGGCAACCTTTCGATCAAATATGGTCTGAAAGGCCCGAACCTGGCCATCGTCACGGCATGCACCACCGGTTTGCACAGCATCGGCGCAGCCGCGCGCATGATCGAGTACGGCGATGCCGACGTCATGATTGCCGGCGGTGCCGAATCGACCGTGTCGCCGCTGGGCCTGGGCGGTTTCGCCTCGGCGCGCGCCTTGTCGACCCGCAACGACGACCCGGCAACGGCGTCGCGTCCGTGGGATACCGACCGCGACGGTTTTGTGCTGGGCGAAGGCGCTGGCGTGATGGTGCTGGAAGAGTACGAGCACGCGGTGGCCCGCGGTGCCAAGATCTATGCCGAAGTGCATGGTTTCGGGATGAGCGCAGATGCTTATCACATGACCTCGCCGCTGGAAGATGGTAGCGGCGGCAGCAAATCGGTGATCGCGGCACTCAACAACGCAGGCTTGAACCCCGACCAGATTCAATACCTGAACGCGCATGGCACGTCGACCCCGCAAGGCGACGTGGCCGAAGTGATGGGCATCAAGCGCACCTTCGGCGACCATGCGAAAAACCTGGTAGTGAACTCGACCAAATCGATGACCGGCCATTTGCTGGGCGGCGCGGGCGGTCTGGAAGCGGTGTTTACGGTCCTGGCGATCCACCATCAGGTGTCGCCGCCGACCATCAACATCTTCAACCAGGATCCGGCTTGCGATCTCGATTTCTGTGCCAATACGGCGCGTGACATGAAGATCGATTATGCAGTGAAAAATTCCTTCGGCTTCGGCGGAACGAATGGCACGCTGATTTTCGGCAAAGCGAAATAAGCTGTAACAGCTTGAACTTTCTGGCGCTCGCTGCGGTCAAACCGTAGTGAGCGCTGATTCGGCGCCAACGTTCGTTGGCGCCTGAATTTGCCCGGCATGGTGCCGGCGCGCCTGATATTTCCCCATTGAGAGTGTATGTCGATTGCCATGTCGGCTGTCCTGCGCACGCCTGTCGGTTTGCGTCTGCTGCAAGCGTGCCTGGGCCTCGCTGCCTTGCTGGCGGCCTGGCCGCTGGCAACGGGTGCTTACGTCCTGGGCTGGCCTGCCGCGCTGGCCAGTGCCGGCGGCGGCATGTTGTTGCTCGCTGCGCTGTGTTCTCGCGCAAAGCCGCACACGCTTGATATTTCACCGGTCGGCCAGTTTCGGCTGACGGAACATGAAGCAGTTGGCGGCGTGCCGGCGTCGGCCACACCGCCGCTGCGGCTGCTGCCCGGCTCGACCTTGTGGCCGGCGCTGCTGGTGCTGCGCCTGAGCGACGACCAGGGGCGCATCGTCACGCTGGTGGTGCAGCGGGCGCTGCCGGCAACAAAGGCGTTCCGCGAACTGGCCGTGGCATGCCGCGCCATTGCGGCGCGGGGGAGGGTGTCATAAAAAGTGCGGCGAATACTGAACTTCTTGCAGCGGGCCAACTCTATAACCATAAAGGCGCCCGCGCTGCATGCTACCAGGGATACAGGGTGTGAGGACAGAACGCGAAGGTGATCAATTATTGGTCGAGCGGGTCCAGGCTGGCGACAGGCGGGCATTCGACGTGCTGGTATCGAAATACCAGCGGCGCTTGATGCGGCTGGTATCGCGGCTGGTGCATGACCCGGCGGAGGCCGAAGATGTGGTGCAAGAAACCTTTATCAAGGCCTATCGGGCGCTGCGGCATTTCCGCGGCGACGCGGCTTTTTATACCTGGCTTTATCGCATCGGCATCAATACGGCGAAAAATTATCTGGTCACGCAGAGCCGGCGCACGCCCACGTCCAGCGAGACCGATGCGGAGCAGGCCGAGTCTTTCGATGACGGCAACAGGCTGCGTGACAACAACACGCCGGAGTCCGTGCTTGCCAGCAAGCAGATCGCCGCCACGGTCAACGCCGCCATGGATGTGCTGCCGATCGAATTGCGCACCGCCATCGTGCTGCGTGAAATCGAGGGCTTGAGCTATGAAGAAATTTCGGAAATCATGGCTTGCCCGATCGGCACCGTGCGCAGCCGCATCTTTCGGGCGCGCGAGGTGATTGCGGAAAAACTCAAACCCTTGCTGGACATGCCGATTGACAAGCGCTGGTAATACATTGACCATGAGCAAGATGCATCACTCCTTTTGAACTGGCAGGACCGATGATGGACACATATCCAGGATTGCACGAGCATATTTCGGCCTTGGCCGATGGTGAACTGGCGGCCAGCGAATTCGAACTGGCGTTTGCCGCGCTTGACACCGATGCGGGGCGCCAGGCCTGGCACGCCTATCGCCTGATCGGCGAAGCGCTGCGCGCAGGGCAGGATGCGAGCGTGCTCAGCGCCGGCTTCGACGCCAGCCTGGCCGGCCGCCTGGCTGCTGAAGCCGCTCCCGTTCCCGCGTCCGCGCCGGCAGCCGTCCTGGCCGCCATGGCACCGGCTGCGCCGGCTGCCGAGCCGCACGACATCGGCATCGCTCCCCAGCGCTAGCGTGCTTACGCCAGGCTTAATGCCGGCGACTCCCTCTTGACACCGGCCTTCTGCACGATTGACACTAGCCGCTGGCGATATCTTGCTTATGCGATATATTGTTGTACGGTTTGCCATGTGTGGCCTGTACCTGACCTTGATCCCTGACTCTGGCGCGCGCCCTTGGCCGCAGCGTGGGGCAGGCGGGCGGCAGCCAGATCCGACTTAACATTCGAAAAGACTACTCCATGAAAAAAAATATTTGTGCACACAGCAAAACGTTTTCAGCGAAGACGCTTTCCGCCTTGTGTCTGGGAACCGCCGGCGTTTTGTTTGCGCCGGCCATGCTGGGCATCGCGCCGCAGGCCCATGCCGCCGTACCCGCCGTGCGCTCGGTTCAATTACCTGATTTTGCCGACCTGGTCGACGCCGTCGGCCCGGCCGTCGTGAATATCCGCACCACCGAACGCTTGAAAATGGGCGGCGCCGCCGCCGGCGGCAGCGACGAGCAGGAAATGCAGGAATTCCTGCGCCGCTTCTTTGGCGGCGCCATGCCGACGCCGCGCCAGCAGGACCCGCGCGGCCGCCGCGCACCGCAGGAACAGGAAGTGCAGCGCGGTGTCGGTTCCGGCTTCATCATTTCCGCCGATGGCTACGTGCTGAGCAATGCGCATGTGGTCGACGGTGCCGATGAAGTGTATGTGACGCTGACCGACAAGCGCGAATTCAAGGCCAAGGTAATCGGTGCCGATGCCAGCACCGATGTGGCGCTGCTGAAGATCGAAGGCGCCAACCTGCCGCGCGTGAGCATCGGCGACTCGGAAAAAATCCGCGTCGGCGAATGGGTGATCGCCATCGGCTCGCCATTCAACCTGGAAAACACGGTGACGGCCGGCATTATTTCCGCCAAGGCCCGTGACACCGGCGAGTATCTGCCGCTGATCCAGAGCGACGTGGCCGTCAATCCCGGCAACTCGGGCGGCCCGCTGATCAACCTGCGTGGCGAAGTGATCGGCATCAATTCGCAGATCGCCACCCTGTCCGGCGCCTACAACGGCATTTCGTTTGCCGTGCCCATCGATGAAGCCATGCGTGTCGGCGAGCAGTTGAAAAAGACCGGCAAGGTGGTGCGCGGGCGCATCGGCGTGAAGATCGGCGCTGTCAGCAAGGAGGTGGCCGAATCGCTGGGCTTGCCAAACGCCAAAGGAGCGCAAGTGTCGCTGGTGGAGCCTGGCGGAGCGGCGGACAAGGCCGGTATCAAGCCCGGTGACATTATCCTGAAATTCAACGGTGCGACTATCGAACGCTGGACCGACCTGCCGCGCTTGGTCGGCGGCGCCACTGTCAATGGCAAGGCCAGCGTCACCGTCTGGCGTAACGGCGCCCAGCGGGACGTGGCGGTGATCGTGACGCAGATCGACGAAGGCAAGACGATTGCCAAGAAGGATGCCAAGGCGCCCGAAGTGCAGGTGAGCAATGCGCTGGGATTGAAAGTGAGCGACCTGTCGGCCGCCAAAAAGCAGGAACTGAAAATCGATGCCGGCGTGCTGGTCGATGACGCCGACGGCGTGGCGGCCCAGGCCGGACTGCAGTCAGGTGACGTGATACTGCAACTGAATAATGTTGCCATACGAGATGCCAAACAGTTCAACGAACTGGTGGGCAAGCTTGATCCGAAGAAGACCTCGGCGGTGCTGGTGCGCCGTGACAATGAGGTGCAATTCGTGTCGCTGCGTCCTTCCGCCAAGTAAACCACAACCCGCGCCCCGGCCAAGGCCGGGGCATGCCGTCCCTATTTCCATGCACTTCACCCTCTACTCCCGCAGTTATTGTCATCTATGCCAGGACATGCTCGATGCCCTGCAACTGTTGCAAACGCCTGAAAAACCGTTCACGGTCGAGGTCATCGATATCGACGCCTCGCCCGACCCATCGCTGCTGGCGCGTTTCGACGAACTGGTGCCGGTGCTGTTTGGCGGCCTGGACCAGCCCGAGCTCTGCCATTATTTCCTCGATGAAGCCGCCGTGCGCCGCCATCTGGCATGAACCGAATGGCTGATTTGCATCGCCGCCCGGGTGCCGGCCGCTGAAAGACGGGCTTTCTACTCTGAAATCCGGTAAAATGGGGAGGTCGAAAAAGCTCCTGTCCGCAGCAGCAGCTTATGTCGCTTCAAAAGCGCTCGCCTGGACATGCAAATGTCCTGCCCGGAGCGCTTTTTTCATCATGAGCGGGGCGCCGGATACTGGCCCGGGCATGATCCCCTTGATTCCTGTTAAAGCAGTGTTGTCACTCGCACACATATTAGTTAATGAATAACATACGCAATTTCTCCATCATCGCCCATATTGACCACGGTAAATCGACCCTGGCTGACCGCATCATTCAATTGTGCGGCGGCTTGTCCGACCGCGAGATGGAGGCGCAGGTGCTCGATTCGATGGATCTGGAGCGCGAACGCGGCATTACCATCAAGGCGCAAACGGCGGCCCTGCACTACAAGGCACGCGATGGCCAGATCTACAACCTGAACCTGATCGATACACCCGGTCACGTCGACTTCAGCTATGAAGTGTCGCGCTCGCTGTCCGCCTGCGAAGGCGCGCTGCTGGTGGTCGATGCCTCGCAAGGCGTGGAAGCGCAAACCGTCGCCAACTGCTACACGGCGCTGGACCTGGGCGTGGAAGTGGTGCCGGTGCTGAATAAAATCGATTTGCCGAACGCCGATCCGCCGAACGCGATTGCCGAAATCGAAGACGTGATCGGCATCGACGCCGGCGACGCCGTGCATTGCTCGGCCAAGACCGGCTTTGGCGTGCTCGACGTGCTGGAGCAACTGATCGTCAAGGTACCGCCGCCAAAAGGCGATCCGGACGCGCCGCTGCAGGCGCTGATCGTCGACTCCTGGTACGACGCCTATGTCGGCGTGGTAATGCTGGTGCGCGTGGTCAATGGCACATTGAAACCGAAAGACAAGATTCGCCTGATGGCCACCGATTCGGTGCAGCTGGTGGAAGACATCGGCGTGTTCTCGCCGCGTTCGCAATCGCTGCCGCAATTGTCGGCCGGGCAGGTGGGTTTCATTATTGCCGGCATCAAGGAACTGAAAGCGGCCAAGGTGGGCGATACCGTCACCCTGGTCAGCCGTCCCGCCAGCGAGCCATTGCCAGGCTTCAAGGAAGTGCAGCCGCAGGTGTTTGCCGGCCTGTTCCCGGTCGAAGCGAACCAGTACGATGCGCTGCGCGACTCGCTGGAAAAACTGAAACTGAACGACGCCGCCCTGATGTACGAGCCGGAAGTGTCGCAGGCGCTGGGCTTCGGCTTCCGCTGCGGCTTCCTGGGCTTGCTGCACATGGAAATCGTGCAGGAACGCCTCGAGCGCGAATTCGACATGGACCTGATCACCACGGCGCCGACCGTGGTGTACGAAGTGGTGCAGCGCGATGGCAGCCTGATCAACGTCGACAATCCGTCGAAGATGCCGGACCCGTCGCGCATCGAGGAAGTGCGCGAGCCTATCGTCACGGTCAACCTGTACATGCCGCAAGAATATGTCGGCTCGGTGATCACCCTGTGTATCGCCAAGCGCGGCATCCAGATGGACATGAGCTACCACGGCCGCCAGGTCAAGCTGATCTATGAAATGCCGATGGCCGAGATCGTGCTGGACTTCTTCGACCGCCTGAAATCGACCTCGCGCGGCTATGCCTCGATGGATTACGAGTTCAAGGAATACCGCGCCGCCGACGTGGTCAAGGTCGACATGCTGATCAACAGCGAAAAAGTCGATGCGCTGGCGATTATCGTGCACCGTTCGAACAGCCAGTACCGTGGCCGCCAGGTGGCCGCCAAGATGCGCGAACTGATCCCGCGCCAGATGTTCGATGTGGCCATCCAGGCCACCATCGGCGCCAACATCATTTCGCGTGAAAACGTGAAAGCGCTGCGCAAGAACGTGCTGGCCAAGTGCTATGGCGGCGATATCAGCCGCAAGAAAAAATTGCTGGAAAAACAAAAAGCGGGCAAGAAGCGCATGAAGCAAGTGGGTTCCGTGGAGATTCCACAAGAAGCCTTCCTGGCAATCTTACAAGTGGATGGTTAATACATGAACCTGCAAGTGATTTTGGGAAATTTCGCGCTGATTTTGTTCGTCCTGATGGTGATCACGGGCTTTATCTGGTGCCTGGACGTATTTTATTTGTCGAAGCAGCGCCGCCTGGCGGCCGACCGCGCGCTGGCTGAATTCGACGCGCGCCAGTCCAAGCTGGCCGCCGAAGGCATCAAGTCCGAGCACGGCGGCAGCCGCGCCACGATCGAAGCGGCGCTGCTGCGCCAGCCGACCTGGGTCGAGTATTCGGGCAGCTTCTTCCCGGTGATCGCGATGGTGTTCTGCCTGCGCTCGTTCCTGTACGAGCCGTTCAAGATCCCGTCGAGCTCGATGGTGCCGACCTTGCTGGTGGGCGACCTGATCCTGGTAAACAAGTTCACCTACGGCATTCGTTTGCCGATCGTCAACAAGCGCATCATCGAAGTCAATGATCCGCAGCGCGGCGACGTGATGGTGTTCAAGTATCCGAAGGACATGTCGCAGGACTACATCAAGCGCGTGATCGGTGTCCCTGGTGATAAAATCACCTATGACAACAAGCGTTTGACGGTAAATGGCAAGCCGGTCAGCTACACGCCGCTGGATGACTACCTCGACGACGAGAGCACCGTGTACCACAAGCAGCTGGAAGAAAACCTGACCGGCGTCAGCCACCGCATCCTCAACGACGATCCGGCGCCGACCCTGAACCTGGGCCAGGTCAACGACTTCCCGCACAAGGAAGCCTGCGACTACAACGAAGACGGCTTTACGTGTGTGGTACCAGCAGGAAATTATTTCATGATGGGCGACAACCGCGACAATAGCGCGGACAGCCGCTACTGGGGTTTCGTGCCGAACGAGAATATCGTCGGCAAGGCTTTCCTGGTATGGATGAATTTCAGCAATCCGAAACGCGTGGGCGGCATCCACTAAGCCGCTTGGGTCCTTCGGGACCAACCCCGCATGCCGTGCGCCCGATACCCGCGCCGGCATGCCGACTCAATCAGATGACACAGAACCAACAATGAATCTTCAGCTATTGCAAACCCGTCTAGGCTATACGTTCCAGGATGCTGGCCTGTTGCAGCAAGCCTTGACGCATCGTAGCCACAGCAGTTTGCATAATGAGCGGCTGGAATTCCTCGGCGACTCGATACTCAACTGCGTGGTCGCGTCGATCCTGTACGAGCGCTTCAAGGCGATCGACGAGGGCGATCTGTCGCGCCTGCGCGCCAACCTCGTCAAGCAGCAGTCGCTGTATGAAATCGCGCAAAAGCTGGAATTGTCGCAGTTCCTCCGCCTCGGCGAAGGCGAACTGAAATCGGGCGGTTTCCGCCGTCCGTCGATCCTGGCCGATACCCTGGAAGCGTTGCTGGGGGCAATTTTCCTCGACACCGGTTTCGATGCCGCCAGCACCGTCATCCGCGCCTTCTATATTCCCATCCTCGACTCGGTCGATCCGCAGACCTTGGGCAAGGATGCCAAGACCCTGCTGCAGGAATTTCTGCAGAGCAAAAAAATCTCGCTGCCACAATACAATGTGGTGGCCACCCACGGCGCCGCCCACAGCCAGGAATTCGAGATCGAATGCCTGGTGCCGAAATTGAATATCCAGGTCTACGGTCGTGGCGGAAGCCGCCGCGCCGGTGAGCAAGCCGCCGCCAAACTGGCGCTGGAAGTGGCCGAGCAGGCACTGCTGAAGTCGCCCGCCGCCAACCGCAAGCCCAAACCGCGCGCCGCCCAGCTCAAGCTGGCCGGCATTGCCACCATCCAGAGCGACGACGCCGCCGTCGCCGCTCACACTCAACAGAAATCGACACTCGCATGACAGCCACCAAAATGCCCGACAACTTCCGCTGTGGCTATATCGCCATCGTCGGCCGCCCCAACGTGGGCAAATCGACCCTGATGAACGTGCTGATCGGCGCGAAGGTCAGCATCACTTCGCGCAAGGCGCAAACCACGCGCCACCGCATCACCGGCATCCAGACCGTGCCCGACGCGCAGTTCATCT
>Ga0308163_10000416_pt1 | contig 81530 bp, 82 predicted proteins | sample PhyTR1_FD_201037 | JGI IMG/M metagenome (GOLD analysis project Ga0308163, IMG submission 201037) | Phyllosphere microbial communities from UC Gill Tract Community Farm, Albany, California, United States - DLSLT.R1 | ecosystem: Host-associated > Plants > Phyllosphere > Unclassified | place: USA... | reverse complement strand
GCTTTAGCACACAATCTAAGAAAGAAAGTTGCCTAAAAAGGACAACTTTTTCTTTTATTCAAAGAAAAGATCAAAGTGAAGGAAAATAAAAAATCCGTCTCATTTTTGTTGTGAGACGGATTCTTTTTATTGAAATAAAATTTGTTTAAAAATTCTTAGAATTTGTAAGCTAAACCAACTTGGAATACGTTATTTCTGATAGCATCAGAACCATTTGGTCTGTCTTTGGCAATGTCAGTTACACCTGCAACATATCTAGCTGTTAAACCAATATTGTCAGTAAAGTAATAACCAGCTCCTAAACCAATACCTACATTGAAAGTATTGAAGTTATCTCTATAATTACCAGATTCAGCAATTACATCATTGTTAGTCTCATTTTTCGCTTTGTTTTTTGCGCTAACCATGAAACCAAATTCTGGACCTGCTTCTACATATAAATTTGGAATAAAATTATATTGGAACATTACTGGAACGGCAACATAATCAAGGTGGTTAGCGTAAGAATATCTGTTACCTGCTACTACTTGGTCATATTTATCACCATACTGAGTATACAAAACCTCTGGTTGAATGCTGAACGACTCTGCTATTGGAATATTTGCAAATACACCTGCATTGAAACCAATTTTAGATCCTTGATCTTCCAATGAACCATCTTTTGATAATGAAGATACGTTCATACCTGCCTTAATACCAAATCTTACGTCTGAAGACATTGATCTCGTAGAAGTAGTTGTTGTTGTAGTCTGAGCGAATGCTAATGAACCTGCTGTAACCGCTAGTCCTAAAATTAACTTTTTCATAACTTTAAATTTTAATATTTACTATTTTTCTAATTTTAAATTTTACTACCAAACTTTTTTCTCTGAGTTTGACGAGTGGTATCTTTCAAATTGTTTGCCAAAAATGAAAATCATGATAAAAGTCAGGTCTTATTTAAAGCTAAAAATATTAAATTTAAATACAAAATATTGATTATTAGATAAATATAAAAGTAAACAAACGTTTAAATTATTTGAAAATAATTTTATTTTAAAACGAAAAAATGTCACGAAATTTTAAAATCCTGAGATTTTTTTATAGAATTCGAGAGATTTTTTGATGTTTTCAGTTGTACAATGATAATCGAATATGCATGAACCCACTCCGGAAAGTAATGAAAAATTGATCTCACTTTCTACATTTTTTTTATCATTCAATAAAAGATCAAAAATATCTTCTTCTTTAAAATCACTAAGATCAATAAAAGAATAATATTTCTTTATGTTTTCAATAATCATTTCACATTCTTTTTCAGTAATCAGCCCCTCAAGAAAAGAAAGATGCGTTTCGCAGATCATTCCCAAAGCAACAGCTTCACCATGAAGAACAGGACTTTCTTTGGCCAGACAAAGACTTTCTATTGCATGCCCGATGGTATGCCCGAAGTTCAGGGTTTTCCTCACATTCTTTTCATGGAAATCCTTTTCCACAACATCCTGTTTGATATTCATAGAAGTTTCAATATGTGGTAAAATTCCTTCTATATCAAGTTTCTGGATTCCAATCAGGTTTTCCCAGTGAGACGGATCTGCAATTAACCCGTGTTTCAGCATTTCTGCAAAACCGCTGCGCAATTCTTTATAAGGAAGCGTCTCCAAAAACTGTGGATATACAAAAATCTGCTCCGGAAAACTGAATGTTCCCACCATGTTTTTGTAATGCATTAAATCAATTCCGGTTTTCCCTCCAATGGAAGCATCACACATGGATAAGAGAGTGGTAGGAATATTGATAAACTTTATTCCCCTTTTATAAGTAGAAGCTACAAAACCGCCCATATCGGTAATGACTCCGCCACCAAGATTTATGATGAGAGCCTTTCGATCCGCCTGCATTTCTGTCAGAATCTCCCATAATTGATTAACGGTCTGTATATTTTTCATTTCTTCACCCGGCTCAACCTCCAGAATTTCAAAGTTAATTTCTGTTTCCAGATTGCCTAAAAGCAGAGGAAGACAATATTCATGCGTGTTTTCGTCTACCAGAATAAATATCTTGCTGAATGTATTTTCGGTAAGAAAATCATTTAATTGAGAAAAATTGCGGTCTAGGAAAGTGATCATTGTATACTTTTTTATGATATGAATTATAGAACAATTGTACAAAGTTATGATTCTAAATTTTTAACTCGTAACTAAATTACTATCTTTGCAAAAATATTTAGAATGAGCAGAGACAATAATAATTCAGGAAGACCTAAAAAACCGAGATCTTCAACAAGAAATTCGGACAGTCCTCGCGCTCCTAGATCTGGAAATTCTTCAGATTCAAAATCTTTCAAAAAGCCCTTCAGCAGAGATACAGACGGCTCCAAACCTTTTAAAAAAACTGATTCCAGAAAATCATCTGATACCAGTTATGAGAGCCGAATGGAAAAGAAATATGCAAAAATTGAAAAAGAACCCTTTGTATCCAATCAAAGTGAAGAAAGAAAATCTTCCGGAAAAACCAGCTTCAAAAGAGGAGGTGAAGGAAAATCTTTCGATACAAGAGGAAAATACGAAAGAGGAAGTTTAAAATACGGAAGAAGACCCGGAAGCGAGACCGACAGAGATGACGACAGAGCAAGATCGTTTGTACAGAAAAGAAGATTCAAAAAAGTTGAAAAAGATGTACATAAAGATACCATCCGTCTTAATAAATATATTGCCAACTCCGGTATTTGCAGCAGGAGAGAAGCAGATGATTTAATTGTTCAGGGATTGGTGGAAGTGAACGGACAGGTGGTTACCGAAATGGGATATCAGGTTCAGAAAACCGACAAAGTGGTTTTTGACGGACAGGGCATCACTCCGGAAAAACCGGTTTATGTACTTCTAAACAAGCCTAAAGGATACATTTCTACCACCAAAGATGACAAAGCAAGAAAAACCGTAATGGATTTAGTTGCCAATGCATCTCCTTACCGCTTGTTCCCGGTTGGAAGATTGGATCGTTCTACAACAGGAGTTATCCTTTTAACGAACGACGGACACATGACGAAAAAACTGACTCACCCATCTTTCGATGCAAAAAAAATCTACCATGTTACTTTGGATAAGAAATTAACCAATGAAGACATGAAACTTATTGCAGAGGGAATTCGTCTGGAAGAAGGAATTGCATTAGTTGACCAGATTTCTTTCATCGAAGGTAAACCAAGAAATGAGATCGGAATGGAAATTCACATCGGGTGGAACCGTGTCATCAGAAGAATTTTCCAAAGATTAGGATATGAAGTGGAAGCTCTTGACAGAGTTATGTTTGCAGGAATGACCAAGAAAAATATCAAAAGAGGACACTGGAGAATCCTTACAGAACTGGAAGTGAATAATTTGAAAATGCTTTAACAGTTTTCAATTTAAAATATAAAAGACGCAGAATAAATTTTCCGCGTCTTTTTTTTATAATGCTTATTTATGAGAGCCTCTTGTTAATTTGATTTCACTAACTAAATAACTAAGAAACTCATTAACTATCCCAGAACAGTCACCCCTTTCTGAATCATTTCAAAGACAGCATCTTTTCCGTTATCAGGTTTTACATTGACAGCTTTTGTGCCGTTAAAATGAAGACAGGTAACGTATCCATTGGCAACGGCATCGGTTGCGGTAAATTTCACACAGTAATCCATCGCTAAACCTACAATTTCCACCAGCTGGATATCGTGATACTTTAGGAAATCATCCAGACCTGTTTTCATAAAATGATTGTTGTCCTGAAAACCGCTGTAACTATCGATCTCAGGATTTTTACCTTTCTGAACAATATGGGTAACTTTTTCTCTGTTTAAATCTTGATGAAACTCTGCCCCGAAAGTTCCCTCCACACAGTGATCTGGCCACATAAATTGCGGAACACCATTCAGAATAATGCTTTCGCCCACTTTTCTTCCATTGTTGCTGGCAAAACTTTTATGGTTGGCAGGATGCCAATCCTGAGTGAGAACAATCTGATCGTATTCGTTTTCTTCCATCAGAGCGTTGATGTATGGGATAATATCATTGGCTTCCGGCACAGCCAATGCACCGCCTTCACAAAAATCATTCTGTACATCCACTATTATTAATGCTTTTTTCATATGCAGCTATTTGTTATTTAAAGTATATGAATCTTTCGATTTCATATATAGTAAGATTAAATTTATCATTATTAAATTTAATACTCAAAAATTTATCCAAAATTCAAATATCGGACAAAACGGCATTGAGTAATTGTTTTCTGTAGTTTAGTTCAAAAGTTGCGAGGCATTATTAATAACAATTCTCAATAGCTTATCTTTGCAGCAAATCAATATTTATGTCATTTGAGTCATTAGGATTATCAAGCAATATTATTCAATCTGTGAAAAAGCTGGGCTATCTGAAGCCGTTTCCTATTCAGGAGCAGGCTGTTCCCGTTATTTTACAAGGTAAAGATCTTTTGGGAATTGCGCAGACGGGTTCTGGGAAAACAGCTTGTTTTGTGATGCCTATTTTGGAAAAACTACAAAATGCAGAGGTTAAGAAAGATCGTAACGTTCAGGTTTTAATATTGGTTCCTACGAGGGAACTGGCGATTCAGATTGACGAAGTTTTCAAGGCTTTTACAGATCATCTCAGACGAGAAATCCGGACAATGGCAGTCTATGGCGGTGTTTCTATTAATCCTCAGATGAAAGGAATGTTTGGCGTAGAAGTTTTGATTGCGACTCCCGGGCGTTTATTAGATTTAATTGATCATAATGCACTCAGTATTTCAGGGATTAAACATCTGGTGATTGATGAAGCAGACAAAATGTTTCAATTGGGATTTGGTGAAGAGATGAATAAGCTTTTTGCCATGATGCCTGTTGCCAGACAGACTACTTTATTTTCGGCGACTTTAGATGACAAAGTTTCTGACATGAAGGAGCGCTTATCCATCAATCCGGTAATGATTGAGATCAAAAAAGAAGAAGTGGAAATTGACGATATCGAGCAATTGGCGTATCATGTTTCTCCGGAAAATAAAGGTCCGTTTCTCCGGTATTTAATTAAAGAAAAGAAAGTAGAAAAAGCACTGATCTTTGTTTCATCCACAAAATCAGCAGATAATCTGGTAGAAAAACTAAAGAAGAATAAGATAAAAGCAGTCGCTATTCACAGTCAGAAATCGCAGGGAGCGCGTAGAAATAATTTAGAAGAATTTAAAGTAAACGGCGCACAAATATTGGTAGCAACAGATTTGATAGGTCGTGGAATCCATATAGAATCTTTACCTTGTGTCATCAATTACGAACTGCCTCGTTCACCATTAGATTATATCCACAGAATCGGAAGAACAGGACGTGCAGGAGAAAAAGGAACAGCCATAAATATTCTTACAGATGATGAATTGCAGCATTTCCGGGTGATACAGAAAAAGATGGGGAAAAAAGTAACTTTACAACGTACAGAAGGGATCGATTTACACGGTTATTAATTGCTAACTTTTTATATTTCAGGCTTTAGTATTATATAAATCTAAAGCTTTTTTTATGTCTGAATTTCTGGAATTTTTGATAAATTTACTGAAATTAAAAAGGAAAATTTTCACAAAAGTAATTGTCGTAGAAAACGAATATTTATGAAAGAATTTACTATTGTTCGTGGATTATTCGACAACAGAAAAAGACAGCTTATTGTAGACGAGAATTTCATTAAATTTGAAAACAATGATCTTAAAGAAAGCCTTTATACGATCATAAAAAAAGAAGATATAATAGGAATTCGCTATGGAATCCATTTTATACGAGGGTTTGAATTTTATATCGGAAGAGAATATCAAATATTTATAAGAACAAAATTCAACAATGAAATTAAGATTGGTTTCAAACTTTTTTATCGCAGAAAAGTTGAAGAAAAACACCAATTATTTTATGATATTGTTAATGAGCTCTGGAATTATTATTTTAATGACATCTTACAAGAATATTTAGATAAACTTGTTGCTGGTGAAACATTTTACCTATCCGGAATAAAAATAGAAAAAAATAAAATTATTATCGATAATAGAGAAATTTTGTTTGAAAACGTAGATATTACAAATTATCATCATCATTTTATTGTCTTTTCCAAGACAGACCAATATCACAATAGGATGCTGTATTATTTACAAGACAAAGACGCTCCTTTATTATCACAACTTTTAAAAATTATTAAAGCTCAGAATGAATGATTTAAACATAAAGAAATTTCCCATAGGCGAGTTTCAGGAAGGCAACACCGGTTGTGACATCGAATTGGAAAATCACATTAAAGTCATTAAAAACTTTCCGGAAAAACTGAAAAAACTGATTGAAGATTTTTCTGACGAACAGCTCGATACTCCGTACAGAGAAGAAGGCTGGACGGTGAGACAACTTGTAAATCATCTGGCAGACAGCCACGCCAACAGTTTTATCCGTTTCAAATTAGCCTTAACAGAGGAAAATCCTACCATAAAACCTTACGACGAAGCAAAATGGGCAGAACTTCAGGACAGCATAAGCATCCCGATAAAACCAGCCATGAGAATGCTGAAAGGAATTCACCAAAGATGGTCTTTTTTACTGAAAACTTTGACGAATAAACAGTTTGAAAGAACATTTCGCCATCCCGAAAAGGAAAACGATCATAATTTAAGATATTATCTGGCGCTTTATTCATGGCATTGCAACCACCATTTTGCTCATATTGAAAATTTAAAGATAGAAAAAGGTTGGTAAAAAAAAGTCTTCATAACAGAAAGGATTTCGATGAACTTATGGAAAGAATTTCTCATCTTTCTGAACATTCGCCGAGGAAATGGGGGAAAATGAATGCAGCACAAATGCTTTGTCACTGTGATCTGATCCTGCAGATTGCTTTAAAAAAATTAAAACTTCCTAAAATTAATTTTGTTTTCAGAACCGTAGGAATTTTAACTAAAAAAGAAATTCAGATTTTCAATAACGGAATTCCGCACAATATGCCGAGTTTTCAAAAAGTAATCGTTAATTTTGAATGTGATTTTGAGCAGACCAGACTCCGGCTTATCCATACGCTCCATGAATATTGGGAAGCTTATGAAAAAGGAAATTTAGCGAAAGATCATGTCCTTTTCGGAGCAATGAAAGAAAAAGATTGGGGATTTTTAGAACACAAACACCTCGATCATCACCTTAAACAATTTAATGTATGAGTTTTTTTGATAAAATATTTGGCGGAAAACAGGAAGAAAATCAGGCAAAATCTTTCTGGCACATCATAGAATCTGAAGAAGATTTGGAAAAAGCTATTAAAACTTCGCATCATGGAAAAATAGCGATTTTCAAACATTCTACAAGCTGCTTTATCAGCAGAACTGTTTTGAAAAATTTTGAAAGAGAAGTGGGAGAGACTTCAGCAACAGCAGCGAAATTTTATTTTTTAGATCTTTTAGCACATAGAAACTTATCCAACAAGATCGCAGAAGATTTTAATATAAGACACGAAAGTCCGCAATTGATCGTCATCGAAAACGGTAAAGCCATCAACAATGCTTCACACCAGAGTATCACTTTAAGCCAGATTACCTCATGAGCAACATGACCAATTATTTAGCGAAAGTATTTGAAGTTCCTGCCGAAAGACTTAGCCTTTGCAGTATACAGTACGAAATAAAAAAAGTCCCGAAAGGCGAATTTTTACTTCAGTACGGTGAGGTCTGCAGAAATACTTTTTTTGTAGAGAAAGGTCTTTTGAGAATGTTTTCTATCGATAAAAACGGTAAAGAACATATTATACAGTTTGCACCGGAAAACTGGCTCATCGGGGACAGAAGCAGTTTATATTTTAGCGAAAAATCAAATTATTATATAGAAGCTGTGGAAGACTCTGAGGTTTCGGTACTTCAGCGTGATTTCTTCAATCACCTTCTGGAAGAATTTCCCAACAGCATAGAGAAAAACGATCTGGTGCTTCAGAAGCATGTCAAGAGTCTGCAGGACAGAATCAATTCTCTGCTTGGGGAAACCGCAGAAGAACGGTATTTAAAATTTATAAAGATGTATCCGGATCTGCTGTTGAGAGTACCTCAATGGATGGTTGCTTCTTATCTGGGGATTACACCGGAAAGTCTTAGCCGGGTAAGAAAAGAACTGGCAAGAAAGAATTTTATTACGGATTAATTTCCTTATTCCGGATTAAGAATATTCACCAGCCGATTCAGGTATTCCTGCTCTTTCATTACTTTTTCGAAAGATTTTTTGGCATAGTCAGCACTCACTTGTGTGCTGTCACTCTGCTGGAAATACACTTCGTTTTCAACAAAACCGTCAAAACTCAACGCATATTCTTTGATAAAGGTATCAATCGTACTTCTTTTAATATCACAAAGCGTACTGTTTTTAATTTTCTGTAAAGAAGTAAGGATGAAAGATTGATCACCAGTAAAATTGATGATATTGGTGATCAACTTAAAATTCTCATTTGGCATACTGCTCACTTCATGGTGAACAGTATGCGGTTGGTCTTCAAAAATCATGGCTGCATCGTTTTTTTTAGTTTACATTAGATAGTTGCATTGCCTTCTACACCATCAGAATTATCGGTTTTACTTCCCGTAATCGCTGCTGCTGCAAAACTAAGCATACTTACCAGTTTTCCTGCCTTTGTATCCCAGTAATAGCTTTCTTTCGGTTCTACGCGAATGATGGAAACATTAGGATCGTCTTTACCGTCAAACCATGCATTTGCCATTGCAGACCATTTTTCTTCTATGGTAGATCTGTCTGTATAGATCGTTGCCTCACCAAAAACAGAAAGATATTCTGAATCGCTGTTATTCATAAAAAACAACTGTACTCTTTTATCTTCTTTGATTTCAAAATTCTTATTGCTTGCGTCACTGCTGATGAACCAAAGATTTCCGGATTCATCTGTTTCCTGAAGTCCCATCGGGCGGGAAGTGATAGGAAGTGTTTCAAGATCTGTAGCAAACATACAGAATTTTGCTTTTTCGGAAAGTTCTTTGATTTTTTTAATAGCCTCTGTGTTCGTAAGGTTTTCTGTCGACATAATATTAATATTTAAAGTGTGATTTAATAAAAAAAGAGAACGTATATATTTCTCTGTCCGCAGAATCTTTATGATTCTGAATTTTCAACTTCAAAAACCTCACCAAAATTTACGAAATGTAATTTTTTTTAAAAATAATTTAAAATAATATGCATTATTGTTCAAAAAAATTGCTTCATATACAAATTATGATTCAAATCATAAATAATTTAGCTTAAATTTGAAAATATATTATTAAATAACCTTTGTGCATTTTGCAGATACCGGCAGGCAACTGATAATTAAGCTTTGTATTTCTTTGCTAAATGAAATGCCATTGTGTATCGTAAAAATTAATTTTTTTATAAAAACTTTGTCTTTCCTGGCGATAAAAAAAGAAAGGTTACACAAAGAAGTGCAAAAAATACTGAAATCAAGCTATACAAAGCCGTCTGACTACGTTGAATCTCCGGTTTCACTTATTTTGGAAAGACAGTAATTCAAAATGCACAACGGGTTATTAAATATAGTACAATCAGAAAATTATAGGACCGGAGTATAAAATATCCTTTCGGAATAAGAATTTGGCACAAATTATGTGTCCAGAATTTAATTAAAATGAAAGCCAGTGATATGAAAACTATTAGCTGTACAAAATTAGATGAAGACCTTCTAAAATCTTTTGGAGCTGAAATAAAAACCTATAGAGAAGGTGAAAAAATTTTCAACCAGGGTGATATTCCTATCTATTATTTCCAGATTATTGAAGGTAAAGTAAAAGAAAATAATCACGATACGCAGGGAAGAGAGTTTATTCACAATATCCTCGGAAACGGACAGAGCTTTGGGGATTCTATGTTGTTTATTGATAAAAGATATCCTATAAGCGCAGAAGCCATTACAGAATGTACAGTGATTCGACTTTCCAAACCGAACTTTCTGAATCTTCTGGAAAAGCACCCGGAAACATCTGTACAGATCAATTCCTGTATGTCTCAAAGAATGCATTATCAGTTTATAATGCTCCAGAATCTGGCCTCCAATGATCCGATCATACGTCTTACAGGACTGCTGGAATATCTGAAAAGCTTCCATACGGACGACATTCCCCAGTCATTCCCGGTAGAGCTTACGCGCCAGCAGATTGCCAATCTTACAGGTCTCCGCGTAGAAACTGTCATCCGCACCATCAAAAAGATGGAAAAAGAAAATACCTTAAAAATAGATAACAGAAAAATCTTTTTCTGAAGTACCAAACTAAATTTATAAGCTAAATATCATATGGAATTACAAGATAAATCTGTCCTTATCACGGGAGCAGACAGTGGAATAGGTAAAGCAATTGCGCTTCTTTTTGCGAAAGAAGGAGCCAATATTTCAATCGTTTATCACAGTGATGAAGAAGGAGCAACAGAAGTAATGGAAGAAATTATTTCTTTGGGAAGAAAATCAATCATTCTGCAGGGTGATGTGAATGATTCTGAATTTTGTAAGAAATCTGTAGAAAAAACGGTATCAGAATTCGGAACATTAGATATCCTTATCAACAACGCAGGAACACAGTTTCCATGCAAAAATATTGAAGAATTGGAGGAAAAAAATATCAGAGAAACATTCAATTCCAATATCATAGGGATGATTTTGCTTACCAAAGCAGCTTTCCCATATCTGAAAGAAGGCAGTTCCATCATCAATACAACATCTGCCACAGCGTATCAGGGTCATGAAGAGCTATTAGACTATTCTGCGACAAAGGGAGCTATTGTCTCATTCACGAGATCGCTTGCTATGCAGGCAAAACCAAAAGGAATCCGTGTCAATGCAGTTGCACCGGGACCAGTGGCAACACCTCTTACCGAAGAAACTTTTGGGGAGGAAGAAGAGGACTCTTCAAAACCACCGTTTGAGCGCAATGCAAGCTCCGAAGAGATTGCTCCCAGCTATTTATTTTTAGCCTCAAAAATGGCAGCGCAAATTACCGGACAGGTTCTGCATCCCAACGGAGGTATTGTTGTAAATGGATAGTATTTGATGTCAGTAAAATATTTTCCTGTTTTTAATTTTAAGAATTTCATTTTTCTCCATACTTTTTGTGACACGGATTACTGTTTCCACACTCAGTCCTGTAAGCGATGCAAGCTGCTGTCTTGTAAACGGTATCTGATAAGAAAAGGGAGACGTGCTTTCGTGACGGTTTTTAAGATAATCCATTAACGTTTTAAGCTTATTTTCGGGATTATGAAAAGAGATACTCTGCATCATGATGTACTGATAATACATGCTTTCGGAAATGTAGGGCATCATTTTCTCGTAAACTGCGGGATTTTCTTTCAGCAAATCGTAATATTGCTGTTTTGATAGTCTTATTAATTCACAATCTTCAAAAGCGATTGCATTGACAGGATAAGGTCTTTCATTAAAGAGTGCAGTTACCACCAGACTTTCTCCCACTGTAATGACGGTTTGTATAAACTCTTTAGCATCATCGCTATAGTTATTGATCTTAACTTTTCCTTTTATAATCTGAAAGTAATAGGAAGGGAAGTCTCCTTCGGAAAATATTGTATCATTAGTTTTGTAGTTTTTATAATCTGCACCATAAGAAAGTAGAAGATCTTCAATAATCATAGATTGTATAAGGTAAAAATTAAAGAATGTGCATTGAGTGTCCGAAAACACCTCAAAAAAGTTTTTTTTAACAATCTGTAAAGAAAATAGAATTATTATTAACAGTAAATTATTATGATACCACACAGATACCACATTTTTTGAGAATTTGACATCAACAATTTACTTCATAATGATTTCGATCATAAAAAGTCGGCACTAAAATCTAATATATTTGATTATTATTTCAGGACAGACCTGGCAAATATGGCAAAAAAAATCTTAGGATCACCTATCAAAAGATTTTTTATTTGAAAATTTTCAGGACTTCACCATGAGATAGTAATATAATTTTAGTCAAAATATTTTATGAAAAACTTAGCAGAAGATGAAATTTTAAGATTGGCGAAAGAAAATTCTCCACGTCTTTTGAGTAAATATAAAAGTTTACATCCCGATTTTTTTGAAAAACTGGCACTTATTCAATCTAATCTTCAAAATTCGGAACTTATTTTCTGTATATATCTTAAACTTAATCTAAGTACAAAAGAGATTGCAACGTACACCTTTGTAACTCCGAAAGCGGTACAAAACAGAAAAAACAGAATCAGGAAGAAACTGAACATAGAATCTTCAATCGATATTTATAAATGGTTTGATGAGCATTTGTAACCTTAAACTTCATAGATATCAGAATCCGTAAAAACGTAAAACATTCCTTTTTTAGGGATGTTTTTTGTATCCAGACCTGTAAATTCGCTGAAAGCAGGCAATAGCAATTGTTTGGAAGTCTGTGCGAAACACGGCAGTTTTATTCTCTTCACTGCAGAATTAATGATAAAACCTGGATGAATATGCCCTGTGATCTGAAACTTGGGATTGCCCCGGTCATAATCGTGAACAAAAGCAATATCATCAATTTCTAAAGATGCACTTCGCGAATCCAGACACAGTTTCTTCTCCAGCGTTTTGGAAATCCGGTCGTGGTTGCCTTCTACCAGACAAAATTTTATATCGGGATATTGTTTTTGCCAGGTGCAGAACTCATCCACATCAGAATTGTTTCCGGCATGCAGCAGATCTCCGACAATAATAAATTTTTCCGGCAGAAAGGATTCAATTAAAATAGATAAACGTTCCAGATCATTCTTCATAACGTGATTGGCCAAAGCAATCCCGTTTTTTCGGAAATGAGCAGTTTTCCCAATGTGAAGATCAGAAAAAATAAGGGCTTTTTCTTTTTCCCAAAACAACGCGCGCTGATTGGTTAATGTAAAAGTCTGGGTAAGAATTGATATCTCTTTTGTTGCGATGTTCATTTTTTAATATCTTGTTTACGCTTCTTTCATTCCGTAGAAATTCTGGGCTATCGTCTATCTATAAGCTGTCACTTCTTTCGGAATACCATAATTTATGAACATTTTTCAGTTATTCATCTTTAATATTTCTTCCGGATTGCTGGATTAATTTCTGAATCCTCGCATCCAGAGTTTCACTGGTTAAAGTCTGCCGCAGACTGTCGACTTTTATCGGGAAGCTTAACGGTGTAAAGTTATTTGAAAATTTCAGAATATATTTAGACTTTTCAATGCGTTTGAAAGCTTCCACCAGACGCTGTTCCTGCAATTGCATATTAAAAACTTCCGTATAAGCCTGTCTCACCAGAAAATGATTGGGGTCGTAATCTTCCAGCACTTTAAAAATCAATCCTGCCGAACTTTGCAGAGCTTTATTAGACCGCTGCTGTCCCGGAAAATTCTGAACAACCATTCCGGAAATTACCGCAATATCACGGAATTTCCGCCTTGCCATTTCCGCAGAATTGATACTGGAAATGACATCAACCATCAGATTGTCTCTTGTTAAAATTCTATCTAAATTATCTTCGTTCAGCGGAATCTCTTTGTCACTGAATAATTCAAAGCCATAATCATTCATTGCCATCGAAAAGGAAATAGGAGCCAGCTTTGAAATCCGGTATGCAATCAAAGCAGCCATTACTTCATGCACCAAACGTCCTTCAAAAGGATACATAAACAGATGATAGCCTTCTCGGTTTTTAATCATTTCTACCAGAAACTCATCATCTTTGGGAATGTGTGAGCGCTTTTCCTGATTGGATAAAAGAGGATACAGAAATTTCAATTCTTTTTCAGAAGCTTTCGGATTCAGTGCTCCGGATAATTTTTCTCTGAGGAAACGCCCAAGATTTGAACTTAAAGGCAATCTTCCGCCCAGATAACTCGGAGCCATTGCTTTTCCTTTGGATAGCCGTACGAAAACCGTCATATCTTTCACCATCGCCACCTCCAGAACACGACCTGCCAAAATAAATTTTTCTTCTTTCTTCAGTCTGGAAATAAAATATTCTTCCACCATCCCGATGTAGCCACCGGAAATGAATTTCACTTTCAGCATTGCATCACTTACAATAGCGCCCATATTCATGCGGTGCAGCATTGCTATTTTCCGTGAGGTCACTTTGTGCAAACCGTCTTCCATTATGACGACTTTGTGATATTCTTCGTAGTTTTTCAGCGCACTTCCGCCAATGGTGAGAAAATCAATCAATGCTTTCCATTCCTCATCTCTGATTTCCTGAAACGTATATACTTTCTTTATTCTTTCGTAAACTTCTGCAGGGAGAAAACCGTCACCAACAGCCAAAGTCATCATAAACTGAACCAGAACATCAAAACATAAAACCAATGGTTCACGAGGTTCTATTACTTTCTGTTTCACAGCTTCTTTCAAAGCGGCAACTTCAATCAGTTCTAATGAATGGGTAGGAACACAGAAAATCTTGGACGTTTCAAAAGGGGAGTGGCCACTTCGTCCTGCGCGCTGCAAAAACCGGGCAACACCTTTTGCAGAACCAATCTGAATAACGGTATCAACAGGTTTAAAATCGATTCCAAGATCTAAAGAAGAAGTGGAAACAACGGCTTTAAGTTTTCCCGAACTCAGATTTTCTTCGATCCAGATTCTGAGATGCGCATCAATAGAACTGTGGTGGATAGCAATTTGTCCTGCAAAATCGGGATAAGCATTCAGCAGGAGCTGATACCACATTTCACTCTGGCTTCGGGTGTTTGTAAAAACAATGGTAGATTTAGACTCCAGAATAATCGGAACCACTTTATCGGCCAATTTTTGTCCGAGATGTCCTGCCCAAGGTAAAAGTTCGACTTCATCAGGAAAAACCGAAATAATATCTATTTTCTTAAATTCCTTCGCCGTAATTTTTGTTTTTTTAATATCATACGGGATCAAAACATCCTGTGCTTCATCCAGATTTCCTATGGTAGCTGTAATTCCCCAGATCTTCAGCTTCGGAACATAATGAAAGAGCTGCGAAATTCCCAGTTCAACCATCACGCCACGTTTCGAGCCTAGTAATTCGTGCCATTCATCCACCGCAACACAATGCATATTGGTGAAAAATCGCTGATGGTTTTTCTGGGCCAAAAGTAAGTGTAAACTTTCTGGCGTAACAACCAGGATTTCAGGCATGTTTTTCACCTGGTTTTGTCGGACTTTCGGATCAGTGTCGCCATTTCTTACGCCAACTTCCCAATCCAGACCAATCTCATCTATTGCTTCCTGCATTGCCTTGGCAATGTCTTTGGAAAGTGAACGAAGAGGAGTGATCCAGATCATTTTCAGACCCTGCTTATACTTGTCGGGATGAGTCAGAAAATCTGAAACCAAAGCTAAAAAAACTGAAAAAGTTTTCCCAAAACCCGTGGGAGCAATCACCATTCCACTGTATCCGTTTCCAAATTTTTGCCACGTATCCATTTGAAATTTAAACGGAGCATTGCCTTTCTCCATCATCCAGTTCTGAATGATCTTAAAGCCTTCTGTATTTTCGTAATTGCTCAAAATCCTTATTAAATTGAATATTAAAATTTACATCTTATAAACAGCCTTTCTCCATCATCCGGTTCTGAATGATCGTAAAAACTTCTGTATGTTCGTAATTGCTCAAAATAGTAGTTGATTGGAGACGTTGTACTATCAATTACCTAACCAATAATAACCGATGCAATATTTTCTTTTTAAATTTTAATCTGCAGTCCCTGGTATGAATTAAAAATTACGGATTGGAAATTTAAAGAATTTACACAACGGATTCTTAAACAAAAATAAAAAAGAAAGATTAAAATTTAGATCTTTGAAATTCTTAGATTCAGTTCAAAATTGATAAATTTGTTTGTAAAAATAAATTAAGAATGTCAAAAAAAGCAATACTGGCAATACTTGACGGATGGGGTTTAGGTCAAAACCCTGAAGTTTCGGCATTGGCTCAGGCAAATACACCTTTTATAGATAGCTGTTTTCAAAAATTTCCTCACACTACTTTAGAAGCAAGCGGTTTAGCCGTAGGTCTTCCTTTAGGACAGATGGGAAATTCTGAAGTGGGACACATGAATCTGGGTGCAGGAAGAGTAGTATACCAAAATCTGGTAAAACTGAACATGGCTGTAGAAAATGGTACTTTAGGCCATGAAGAGGTTATTCAGGAAGCTTTCGCGTATGCCAAAACAGAGAACAAAAATGTCCATTTCATTGGTTTGGTTTCTAACGGAGGAGTGCATTCACACATCAATCACTTAAAAGGATTGCTGACAGCAGCAAAAGAATTCGGGCTTAATGAGAATGTGTACGTTCATGCATTTACAGATGGCAGAGACTGCGATCCTCATTCAGGATTGGGTTTCATTGAAGAACTTCAGAATCATATGCGATCTACTACGGGAGCATTGGCTACTGTAATAGGAAGGTATTACGCAATGGATAGAGATAAACGTTGGGAACGTGTAAAATTAGCCTATGATGCCATGATAAGCGGTATCGGCGAAAGAACTACCGACGCGGTTTCTGTTATCCAGAATTCTTATAATGAAGGTGTGACGGATGAGTTTATCAAACCTATTATTGTGGTTAAGAAAACGCAGATCGGGAACGAGGTTCCGGTTGCAAAAATTGTTGATAATGATGTTGTCATCTGTTTCAATTTCCGTACAGACAGAGGAAGAGAGATCACAGAAGTGCTTTGCCAGCACGACATGCCGGAATATTTCATGAGAAAGCTAAACCTTCATTACGTTACATTAACCAATTATGACAAGACCTATAAAAATGTACAGGTAGTTTTTGATGAAGAAGTTTTAAAAGAAACCATGGGCGAAATTCTGGAGAGAAACGGAAAAAGCCAGATAAGAATCGCTGAAACTGAAAAGTATCCTCACGTTACATTTTTCTTTTCGGGAGGTCGAGAAGAGGAGTTTCACGGTGAAAAAAGACTGCTGTGTCCGAGTCCGAAAGACGTTCCCACCTATGATCTTAAACCGGAAATGTCTGCCTACGATATTACCAATGCCATTTTACCCGAACTGCAGCATGAGACTGCAGATTTTATCTGTCTGAATTTTGCCAATACCGATATGGTAGGTCATACAGGAGTTTTTGAAGCAGCGGTAAAAGCAGCAGAAACTGTTGACAAATGTATAGAACAGGTTGCAACAACTGCTTATGAACACGGTTATGCTGTATTCATTCTTGCAGATCACGGAAATTCTGATGTTATGATCAACGCAGACGGATCTCCGAATACCCAGCATTCTACCAATCTTGTTCCTCTTATTGTAATGGACAAAGATCATCAGTGGAATCTGAAACCCGGAAAATTGGGAGATATGGCTCCAACGATTTTATCTGTAATGGGAGTAGAAATTCCTGCAATAATGACTGGCGACGTTTTAGTTAGCTAAAATTTTAAAATAATTTATAATTGCCGTTATCTTAAAAGATAGCGGTTTTTTTATGTTTTTTAATGATATGCTATGAGAGACATAGAATAGTATGCTTCAAATAATAAAATATTAATATATTTGTAAATTATAAACGTATTTAAAAATGTACAATAAACTCGTAAGAAAAGAGGTAATGAGTATTTTGGAAAAGGAAGTAGGTTCTTTTCTTGATAAATTTTTGACACCGATCGAAAAAATATGGCAACCATCAGATTATTTGCCAGATCCTTCAAGTGAAGATTTTAAATACGATTTAGAAGAAATTCAGACTTTTGCACGTGAGATGCCTTATGATCTTTTTGTTACCTTGATTGGTGACTGTATCACAGAGGAAGCTCTGCCGTCTTACGAATCCTGGTTGATGGGTGTGGATGGAGTAGATCAGGAGGAAAAAGTAGGATGGGCAAACTGGGTAAGATCCTGGACGGGTGAAGAAAACCGCCACGGAGATCTTTTGAACAAATATCTTTACCTGTGCGGAAGAGTCAATATGAGAGAAGTGGAGATCACGACTCAGTATTTAATCAGTGATGGATTTGATTTGGGAACAAGTATGGATCCTTACAGAAACTTTGTATATACAAGTTTTCAGGAAACAGCAACCAATATTTCTCACAGAAGAGTAGGCACATTGGCCAAACAATCCGGAAACGGAAAATTGGCAAAAATGTGCGGAGTCATAGCTGCAGATGAAGCGAGACACGCAAAAGCATACAAACATTTCGTGGCGAAAATTCTGGAACTGGATCCTTCAGAAATGATATTGGCATTTGAAGATATGATGCGGAAAAAAATTGTAATGCCTGCACATCTTATGCGCCAATCCGGACAAAAGGCAGGCGAACTTTGGGGCCATTTTTCGGATGCTGCACAGAGGTGTATGGTGTATACCGGCCAGGATTACATCAACATCATGAAAGATTTGCTTGATGAATGGAAAATCGAGCATGTAACAGGTCTTACAGAAAAAGCAGAAAAAGCTCAGGAATATCTGATGAAATTACCTTCCCGACTGCAAAAGATTACAGACAGGGTTTCCACACCGGATCTGCAGTTTCAGTTTAGCTGGGTAAAACATTAATTGACCGTATAACATTAAAATTATAATAAGGAGTGTCGGATGTTTTTTCGGCACTCTTTATTTATTATCTTTGCCAGGTTAAAAAAACAACAAAATGGTTAGTAATAAAAAAATTGCAGTAGATTTTGACGGTACCATTGTAGATGATGCGTATCCAGGAATTGGAAAAGCTAAAATTTTTGCCTTTGAAACACTGAAAAAACTTCAGGCTCAGGGATACAGATTAATTTTATGGACCTACAGACATGGTAAAACTCTGGATGAGGCAGTAGAATTCTGCAGAAAGAACGGAATAGAGTTTTATGCGATTAATTCAAGTTTTGAAGGAGAGGTTTTTGACAGTGAAACGCAGTCCCGAAAACTGGATGCAGATTGGTTTATAGATGACAGAAATCTGGGAGGTTTTCCTGGCTGGGGAGAGATTTATAATATTATTAATGAAAGAATTGAGTTTCGTGTAGAAGGCAAAGAAGTCTTAGCATACTCAAAACTCAAAAAAGAAAAGAAAAAAGGACTTTTCTGGTAGTATATTCAATGTAACAATTTACCAAAATAACAATCTAGCAATCAGTCTTTGTTACGCTGATATACTGTTAGATTGGTACATTTTAAGAAAGAAAATGATTCAATTAAAAACAATAGACGAGCTTCGTCTTATGAAAGAAAGTGCCCAGTTGGTTTCCAGAACATTAGGAATGTTGGCAAAAGAAATCAAACCTGGAATTACCACTTTATATCTGGATAAATTAGCCCATGATTTTATTAAAGACCACGGTGCAGAACCTGCATTCTTAGGGTATGGAGGTTTTCCGTATTCTTTATGTATTTCGCCCAATGAGCAGGTGGTACACGGTTTTCCAAATAAAGAGGAAATAAAAGAAGGCGATGTGCTTTCTGTTGATTGCGGTGCAATATTAAATGGTTTTGTTGGAGATCACGCCTACACGTTTGAGATTGGTGAAGTAAAACCCGAAATCAAAAAACTTCTGAAAGTTACTAAAGAGTCTCTTTATAAAGGAATTGCACAGTGTGTAAGAGGGAAAAGAATAGGAGATATTTCTCATGCCATACAGTCTCACTGTGAGAAAGAAGGGTATGGCGTGGTAAAAGAATTGGTGGGACATGGCGTTGGAAGAAAAATGCATGAAGATCCCCAAGTTCCCAACTACGGCAGACAGGGAAGCGGTAAAGTCATTAAAGACGGTTTAACGATTGCTATTGAACCTATGGTGAATATGGGAACCGAAAAGGTGAAATTCCATAATGACGGATGGACGGTAACTACATTGGACAATCAGCCTTCAGCGCATTTTGAGCATGATGTAGCGGTTTTCAACGGGAAACCTGTGTTACTTTCTACTTTCCAATATATATATGAAGCTTTAGGCATCCAAAGTGATGAAGAGAAGCCGTTCCAAATGGAATTTTAATGAAAAAGCTGACTAAGTTTTTATTAAATAAAATTCCTCGCCCGATGCTTATTCAGATGAGTGTTTGGGCGCGACCTCTGATTTATCAGTTTTTTAAAGGAGATCAGTTTTTTGATCCTATTGACGGAAGATCGTATAGAAAATTTCTGCCATACGGTTATGGTAGACAGAGAGAAAATGCTCTGTCACCGGGAACTTTAAGTTTAGAAAGACACCGCCAAATGTGGCTCTATCTTCAGAACGAAACAGATTTTTTCATTAAAAGTGCGAAAGTATTACACATTGCTCCAGAGCAGGAATTTTTGAGAAAGTTCAAAAAAATGAGCAATCTTGATTATATTTCGGCAGATCTTTATTCGCCGATTGTAGATGTGAAAGCAGATATTTTAAATTTACCTTTCGAAACGAATAGTTTTGATGTTGTTTTCTGCAACCATGTTTTAGAACATATCGAAGACGATTCTAAAGCGATGAGTGAGCTCTATCGGGTTCTGAAACCCGGCGGATGGGGGATTATTCAGGTTCCTATGAAAAATTCTTTAGAAAAAACGTATGAAGATTTTACCATTAAAGATCCTAAAGAACGCCAGAAACATTTCGGACAGTACGATCATGTTCGCTGGTACGGGATGGATTATTTTGACAGATTAAGAAATGCCGGTTTTGAAACCGAACCCAATTTCTATTCAAAACAATTCAGCGATGCTGAAATTTTAAAATACGGACTCAATCACAACGAAATATTACCTGTGGTGTATAAAAAATAAAAAAACGTCTTCAATTTTGGAGACGTTTTTTGTATGCTTAATATTTAAAGTTAATCTTTAATAAAAAATTCTGATTTAAAGTTTTTCTATTACTAAAGTATACTTCCTTTATAAATCAGTTAGAAACTGCTTTTAAACCAATCACCGAACCAATTAAAGTACAGATAAAAAATATCCTCCAGAAACTCACAGGATCTTTAAATACCAAAATCCCCATTAAGACGGTTCCCACTGCGCCGATTCCTGTCCAGACTGCATATGCTGTTCCTATGGGCAGCGTTTCGGTTGCTTTGATGAGTAATAACATACTCACCGTTAAACACGCTAGGAAACCACCAAACCAATAGTACATTTCGGTTCCTGATGTTTCTTTTACTTTTCCTAAACAGGAAGCAAAACCTACTTCAAACAGTCCTGCAATGATTAAAATAATCCAGTTCATAATTTTTATTTATTGCAAAGTTGAGGATTTCATCTGGCTTCACGTTTTACAAATGATAAAAAATTTATTAATCTTGATAGATGATTATATTTTAGTTTGAGTGAAAATTTTAATTAATAGAAATTTTGATCTCGCTGATTTAGCAGATTTAGCAGATTTAGCAGATTTAGCAAATTTTGCTGATTAAAAAGATAAATCTCTTTTATCAAATATTTAGCGAGAGTTTAAAGAAAGTTATTTTATTTCTGCCCGGATTCTGCTTAGACTGACCTGTGTAATTCCCAGATAAGAAGCAATGTGTCCCAGTTGCACTCTTTGTAAGAGATGAGGTTTTTCTTTCAGAAGGTCTTTATATCTTTCCAAAGCAGTTTTATATTGTCTGGAAATGATGAGCTCTTCGGTTTTTACAAGTTCCCGCTCTGCAAATTTTCTTCCCCAGTTGGCAATATGAATATCTTCACTGAAAAGTTGCTTTAGTATTTTAGTTTCCAATTGATATAGTTTGCAGTCCTCCAGAAGTTCTATACTTTCATAGCCTGGTTTTTCATCAACATAACTTTTCATAGAAACAATGGGTTCTCCTTCGGTACCAAACCAGAAGGTAATGTCATTATTTTCGGTAGATGCATATGCGCGGGCGATTCCTGTCCTCAGAAAGTAAATATAAGGAATCACTTTATCAGCTTCCATAAGACAGAAACCTTTGGGATGGCTGACTTCGGTGATGTTTTTCTTCAGACTTTCTTTTGAAGACTTGGGAAGAGGGCAGATGCGATCAATAATTTCGTCAATATTCATAAAGAACTAAATTGGATAAGAGAACCATTCCTGAAAATAATTGGTAATTTCTAAAATTTACAACGGCGAGATAAAGCTGTTTGCTGAAATCCTGCTTTAACCTTGCAATAGAAATTCAATTTTCATTCAAAAATAGACTTTTTTAAACATCTAATTTTAATATTCACCGTAAGACCGATTTTGTTTTACTAACTTTGCAGATCGTAATAAAAAACGACTTAATTTTTTTATATGCATAAAGCAGGATTTGTAAATATCGTTGGAAAGCCAAACGCCGGAAAATCTACCCTTCTGAATCAGTTAATGGGTGAGAAACTGGCAATCGTTACCCAAAAGGCGCAGACAACAAGACATAGAATTTTCGGAATTTATAACGAAGAAGATTTACAGATCGTATTTTCTGATACTCCAGGAGTTTTGGATCCTAAATACGGTTTGCAGGAAAAAATGATGGACTTTGTAAAAGATTCTTTACAGGATGCTGATGTTTTTCTTTTCATTGTAGATGTTACCGACAAAGCAGAACCATCAGAATTTTTAATTGATAAACTCAACAAAATTCCGGTTCCGGTTTTACTGTTGCTGAACAAAATAGACCAGACCAATCAGGAAGGTCTGGAAAAAATAGCAACCGAATGGCACGAAAGAATTCCTAAAGCGGAAATTCTTCCTATTTCGGCTCTCAACGCTTTTAATATTGATGTTATTTTACCCAAACTGAAATCAATGTTGCCGGAAAGTCCTGCATACTACGACAAGGATATGTATACCGACAAACCGGAAAGATTTTTTGTGAATGAAGCGATTCGTGAGAAAATTCTTTTAAATTACGATAAGGAGATTCCGTATTCTGTAGAAGTGGTAACCGAAATGTTCAAAGAAAAAGAAGGCATTATTTTTATTGATTCTATTATCTATGTAGAAAGAGATACACAGAAAGGCATTATCATCGGTCATAAAGGCGAGGCTATCAAAAAAGTAGGAACCGAAGCAAGAATAGATCTGGAGAAATTTTTCTCAAAGAAGATCCATTTAAATCTTTTTGTGAAGGTAAAAAAAGACTGGCGTAAAAACGACAGGGATCTGAAGAATTTCGGATACAGATAGACAAAAAAGTCAATATTCATCGTTGTATAAGAAGTTTTTATTATCTTTAATGTAAATATTCAATCAATGACTTATTTTAATTCAAAAATCAATCTTTTACTGATAGACATTGTTGTATTAATAGTAAGATTGTTCGTAGGATTTGCGATGTTGTCTCATGGTTTTCCGAAACTTCAGATGTTACTGGAAGGAGGAGATATCAAATTCTTTGATTTTCTTGGTTTAGGCCCGAAAATATCACTTATTCTGACGGTTTTTGCAGAATTTGTATGTTCTATTTTCCTTATTTTGGGTTTGTTTACAAGAATTGCGGTAGGCTTTCTTATGTTTACGATGTTTGTAGCAGGCTTTATCGTTCACGGTTCAGATGCATTTGAGAAGAGAGAAATGAGCTTACTGTATCTGAGTATTTATTTTCTGATTGTCGTTTTGGGAGCAGGCAGATTTTCTATTGACGGGATGATTGAGAAAAAGAGAAAAGCTTCAGAATGGTAAGACTTCCTTTAAAAATATACTAAGCGGTCATTTATTTGCCGCTTTTTTTATGCCTAAACTGGAGGTAAAAGATCCTTCGAGAGAGAGATGATTCATTTGATATTGAGTTATTCCTTTTACGGTTAAATAGTTTTTATTAAATTCGTATCCAATCAAAAAAGAAAAATGAAGATCAAATTAACCATCTGTTTACTGGCATTTCTCAACTTTTATGAGGCACAGGAAAACATTTCTTACCAGAAACCATCTGCAGAAATTCTGAAACTTGCAGATTATGAAAGACCGCCAAGCGTTTTAACCAATTCTAAAAAAGACTGGGTGGTATTTGTGTATCGTCCTACATATAAAACACTGGATGATCTTAATCAGCAGGAAATGAAACTGGGTGGCTTAAGGATCAACCCGGTTACCAATATCTCAAGTTCGACCTCTTATTCTTACAACCTGAAAGTAAGAAAGATGAATGATAAAACTGAAGTTCAGGTGAAAGGTCTTCCTGCAAATCCTAAGATCACCAATACAGCATTTTCCCCCGACGAGAAAAAATTAGCATTTACCAATACTACCGATAAAGGAGTTGAGCTTTGGGTCGTTGATCTTGAAACAGCAACGGCAAAGAAAATCACGAAAGATTATCTGAATGCCAATTTAGGAACTCCTTACAGCTGGATGAAGGATTCACAAAGCTTTCTTATCAAAGTGCTTCCGGAAAACAGGGCAAAACTTACAGATTCTTCCAAAGATCTCCCAACCGGACCTATTGTTTCCACATCAGACGGTAAAGTTTCTCAAAACAGAACGTATCAGGATTTGCTGAAAAACCCGCAGGATGAAAAGAATTTTGAAATACTTACTGCTTCGGAATTATACCATGTGGATGTAAACGGAAATTTAAAAAAGATAAAAGATCAGGATCTGTACACAGGAATCAGCTATTCTCCGGATGGAAAATACTTAATGCTGACCACTCTGAAAAAACCATTTTCATACATCGTTCCCCTGAACAGGTTTCCCATGACGACAACCATCTATGATGCAGACGGAAATGCCGTAAAAACAGTGAATGAAGTACCGCTGAATGAAATTATGCCGAAAGGTTTTTCTTCTGTACGTACGGGAAAAAGAGAAATGAGCTGGAGAGCAGATCAACCTGCGACTTTGGTTTTTGCTGAAGCTCTGGATGGAGGAGACCAATCAAAAACTGTGGATTACAGAGACGAAATTTTCACCTGGGAAGCGCCCTTTAATGCACAGCCCAAATCGTTCTTCAAAACAAAACAGCGGTACGAAGGAACAAGCTGGACAAACAATCATTATGCAATCGTTTCAGAAGGCTGGTACGATACCAGAAATACAAAATCTTATCTGGTAGATCTGAATGACGGCAGATCTCAGGTCATCGAAGACCGGAATTATCAGGATGTGTATAATGATCCCGGAAGTTTCAATACCACCAAAAATGACTTTGGAAGATTTGTTGTAGATATGAAAAATGATAAAGCGTATCTTATAGGATCAGGTTTTACCAAAGAAGGCCAACACCCTTTCATCGATGAGATGGATATGAAATCTCTTAAAAAGAAAAGACTCTACACTTCGAATCTGAAAGGTGCCAAAGAAGAGATTATAGACATCATTAATCCTGCAAAAGGCGAGGTATTAACGATTCAGCAGTCTGCAAGCCAGTATCCGAATTATTTTAAGAAAAATATAAAATCCAACAAAGCAGAAGCGGTAACCAATTTTGCCAATCCTTTTGAGAGCATCAAAGATGTTTACAAAGAAGTGATCAGCTACAAAAGAAATGACGGCGTTACGCTTACAGGAACGCTTTATCTGCCGGCAAACTACGACAGAAAAGCTAAAAAAGAAAAACTGCCTTTACTGATCTGGGCGTATCCTACAGAATATAAAGATAAAAATACGGCAGGGCAGAATACCCAGAACCCGAACGATTTTACTTTCCCGTATTACGGATCTTTTGTGTATTGGACGGCAAAAGGATATGCCGTTCTGGATGATGCGGCTTTCCCGATTATCGGTGAAGGAAAAACAGAGCCGAATGATACTTTTATTCCGCAATTGGTTGCCAACGGAAAAGCTGCCATTGATGCGGTAGATCAGTTGGGATATATCGACAGAAATAAAGTGGCAGTTGGCGGACATTCCTACGGAGCCTTTATGACCGCCAATCTCCTGACTCATTCCAAAGATTATGCCTGCGGAATCGCAAGAAGCGGGGCATACAACAGAACTTTGACGCCTTTCGGTTTCCAGAGCGAGCAGCGGAATTACTGGGATGTACCGGAAATTTACAACACGATGTCCCCGTTTATGAATGCCGATAAAATGAAAACTCCTTTATTGCTGATTCATGGCGATGCAGATAATAATCCCGGAACGTTTACCTTACAGACCGAAAGATATTTTCAGGCTTTAAAAAATCTGGGAGCACCTGTCAAAATGGTTCTTCTGCCAAAAGAAGCTCACGGATACGTTGCCAAAGAAAACATCCTTCATCTTCTTTGGGAACAGGATCAGTTTTTGGAGAAATGTCTGAAGAAATAAATACTTACGATAATTGAATGTCAGTCATTAATGATCACTTAGTTTTTAACAGTCTGTTTGTCATTCGGTAGGAATCTGAATGATCCTTTATAAAACGTTATTAAGATTGGCTGCGCCTAACCATTTCATTTGGTTTTCTGCCGAAGGCAATGACAAAAATACTGCTGATGATTTGTGTTCAGACTACAATATACAGTCACTCAACAATAAAACCTCGCTCCATCCGGGCGAGGTTTTTTATGTACTTTTTTAAGGGTGGTGATGATCTTCTGCAGTTGCTGTATCCTTATTCTTATCTTTCAGTTCCTTTACGTATAGAGATTCTGTATTTTCTGTATTATTTTTTTTCCTGACAGAAGCATCCCGGAGGTACAACATGAATTTGTAAGAAGAGATCATGGTATTGATCATCATTAGGAATCTTCGCGGAACCTGATGAATGATTTGGGAAAATATTATTGTCCTGTCTGGTATTCATCATTTTTTTATTTTAAAATATAAGAAATTGATGATCCTTTATTACTCATAATGCTTTTTTTTAACGCTAAGAGCGTAAAGATCTTTTTGACGACTAACTGTTTTAAATTGGGAAAAGTGTTTGACTTCGTCGAATCTTCTATTTCACTCAGCAAGAACACCACGGTTTTTTCAATGATGTCAATTTGCAATCAGTAAAAAAGATGAGTGAAAACAAAAACCGCAGAATTGCTGCGGCTTTTTTATTGCTCTAATGCTTCTCCCAAAATCCACTAAAGGATTATACCAAAAGCTCCCGACGATTTGTACAAAAGGTCGGGAGCTTTTCAAAAAAGCAGGCGTGCTTTTTTAAAATCCACGCCTGCTTTTTAAAAATGCTTACTTAGCTTTTTCAAACTTTATGACGGCAAGCATTTCTTTAAGATCAATCCCCGGGCGAAACGCTATTTTTGCCCCTTTGATCATTGAAGAATTGAACTTGTCGGCAGTCTCTGCACCTTCGCTGCTCAGCGAGAGACTGAAGGACCCAAAATCTCCAAATCTTACAATCCTTCCTTCAGAAAGATGCCTGGCAAGGGCTTTCGTCAGATCATTCAAAACTGCTAAAACATCGGTGTCACTTACTGTAGTAGAGCCCCCTGCAATTTCTCTACTCAGACTGCGGAAGGTGACTTCCCCTGTAGACTTTGCATTGGCATAGAACCTTTTTGGACTGGTTTGATCGGAAGGATTTCCTTTTTCGCTTAACGAATACTGTACTGGCATATTATTGTGTTTTTATGATTTAATACTTCCAAATATACTGTTTTATTAAATTAAATAAGATTATTTTTAATATACTACGCATAGTTTTAGAATAAATAGTGAAATTTATTCTTAATAGGTAAGCAATTGATTAATAAATGTCACGTCAGTAGTGATGATCCATTTTTGTGAACCTGTTTGTCATTACGGTAGGAATCTAAAGTATACTTTGTAAAAACTTTTGAGATTGACATCGTCAAACCTTTCATCTGGTTTTCTAAGGAAATAGAAGATTCCACGTAGTCAATGGCAAAAATACTTTTGATTATTGAGTATTAAAGAATGAAAGGAATATTCAAAAAATAATAAAACCCCGCTCAATCTGGGCGAGGTTTTGGTTAAGAATGCTTGATTATAAATCCTTTTTCATCATCAGATCAGTCTGATCTTCATGACCGAATCTGAAAATATGCTGGTCAAATTCTTGAAAGTCATTCTTTTTATAAAACTTAATGGCTCTGTGATTTTCTTCCCAAACGCCCAGCCAGACATAGGTTGCTCCTTTATCCTGAGCAATCTGTAAAGCATGATCATAAAGAATCTGTCCTACTTTTTTACCCTGAAAATCTTTTGAAACGTAAATTCTCTCGATCTCCAAACCATTGCTGTTCTTTACTTCTGTTTGTGCCGCTCCCGTATTGATCTTTAGATATCCAACCACTTCATTCCCGGATAAGGCAAAATAAAATTCCGAATTTTCATTTTGAAGTTCTGCACTTAGCTTGTCGATGGTAAAACCTTCCTTCATGTATAGCTCCATGTTTTCCACGGTGTTGTGCGGTGAGAAAGTATCGAAGAAGGTCTGTTTTGCGATGTTTTGTAATGGCACTACATCATGAGTGTCAATTTTTTTAATGATAATTTGTTGCATGGTTTATTGATATTAAATGAATGTGCGTTTTAATTATAAATTGTAAAATCAACAGTAATTTTATCATTGACTTTGTCGAATCTTTGATTTCCGTACGAAACCAATGAAATGATTCGTCGAAATCAGTCTCCATATGCTAAAATCAATGAGTTGAGATTCCTGCGGAATGACAAACAGCTCGGAACAGAGCTATTACTGACTATTAATAATCATTAAAAAAGCGGTCTAAAGACCGCCTCAAAGTTATCATTTATTTGCTTTTATTCTTCTCGCGGACATATCCAGAAAACGTTTTACGAGCATAAATGCAGAAATCGTTAATCCTAATCCAAGCGCAATCCACATTCCGAAAGCTCCCATTTTCATTGTTACACAAAGAAAATATCCTAAAGGAATTGTAATCAGCCAGTACGCAATAAAGGTAATGATAGAAGGAATCTTCACGTCCTGCAAACCTCTCAGCATTCCCAAAGCTGTTACCTGAATTCCGTCTGAAAGCTGAAATAATGCAGCAATAATCATTAGTTTTGATGCCAACATAATTACTTCTATTTCTTCCGGTTTTGTGAAAAATGTCGGTAAAATATTTCTTCCTAAAATGAAGATAATTCCACAAAGACACATAAAGAGAAAAGCTATTTTCAAATTGTTAATCCCTACTTTTCTGAGTTCCACAAAATTCTGTTCGCCCAGTTTTCGCCCGATCATCACTGTAGAAGCCACACTGAAACCAATACAAAGGTTGAAGGTAAATGATGCCATGCTTAATGCAATCTGGTGCGATGCAATATCGTGGGATGAGATCAACCCGCAGATGAAAGCAGCTCCGGCAAAAGCAGTTACTTCAAAAAACATTTGTAGAGCAGTCGGAAAGCCCAGACGTATCATTTTTTCAAACATTTTCTTGGAGAAAACTTCAATTTTTAATGAAAAATCCTTGATATACTGTCTCGTTTTTTTCTCTTTCAGTAAAACATAATAAAGAAAAACCACCATGAAAACTCTGGCTATTAAACTTGCCAGAGCAGATCCCTTTACGCCCATTTCCGGGAAAATCCATAAACCTTTGATGAATACATAGTTTAAAACAATATTGATCACATTGGCGATGATGGTAGCTTTAGTGACTCCAATCGTGTAAGACAACCCTTCGGAAACTTCTCTCAAAGTCTGAAATGCCATAAAAGGAACAATACTTATGGCCATGATCCACAGAAAATCTACCGTATCGGGAATTATTTTTTCGGGCTGTCCGGATTGATAGAGTAGTGGTAATCCTAAAAACAGAAGCACCATAAGCAAAACGCCTACAGACATATTGATGATAAAACCATGACTGAAAACTGAATTGATCGTTTTATGGTCATTCTGTGAATGTGCTTCAGAAACCAACGGCGGAATGGCAAAAGAAAATCCCAGTGCCAAAACAAACATGGAGAAAAACACTGCATTTCCCAAAGATACGGAAGCCAGTGCATCTGCACCCAGCAATTTACCGACAATAATATTATCGAATAGATTTACAGAAACCTGACCCACTTGCGTAAGCATCACCGGAAGAGCCAGTGTTAAAGCTTCTTTTGTGTAGTTTTTATCTAAAAAGTTCATATCAGTTCAAAAAAAATTTGCAGTAATGATACTGCAAATTTTTATTCTATATTTTAATTAATCATTAAATTATTTTCTCACAAAACTTGCAACATCCTCCTTGGAAACAGTAGCTCCTCCAAGAATGATCAATCTTTCAACAACGTTTCTCAGTTCTCTGATGTTTCCTGTCCATGAAAGTGCTTTTAAAGCATCGATCGCAGAATCATCAAATTTTTTCAAGGCAGTACCGTGTTCATCAGAAATTAATGCTGAAAAGTGATCTACCAATAGTTTGATATCTTCTTTTCTTTCATCCAAAGGCGGAACATAGATTTCAATCACAGAAAGTCTGTGATACAAATCTTCTCTGAATTTTCCTTCCTCGATTTCTTTCGCCATATTTTTATTGGTTGCCGCAAGTACTCTTACATCAACTTTTATTTCTTTGTCACTTCCCACCGGAGAAACCTTGCTTTCCTGTAAAGCTCTCAGAACTTTCGCCTGAGCAATAAGGCTCATATCACCGATCTCGTCCAGAAAAATAGTACCGCCGTTTGCCTGTTCAAATTTTCCCTGCTTGTCTTTAATGGCCCCTGTAAAAGATCCTTTTACGTGCCCGAAAAGTTCAGATTCAATCAATTCTGAAGGTATTGCAGCACAGTTTACTTCTACCATCGGTCCTCTTGCTCTCTCGCTCAGATTATGAATAGCATGGGCTACCAGCTCTTTACCTGCACCATTCGGACCTGTAATCAAAACTCTTGCGTCAGAAACGGCAACTTTTTCAATCATTTCCTGAATTTTTTTCAACGGAGCAGACTCACCAATCATCTGGTATTTCTTGTTGACTTTTCTCTTCAGGGTTTTATTTTCGGTCTGTAGATTTTTGTTTTCTTTTTTTAAGGTTTCTTTTACCAGAGCATTTTTTACACTGGTGATCAACCGGTTGATGTCGATTGGCTTTGAGATAAAATCGTAAGCTCCATCCTTTAGGCAAGCTACCGCAGAATCGATGTCTGCATGACCGGAAATCATGATAAATGTGGATTCGGGTTTCAAAACCAAACTTTGTTTCAAAAACTCGGTTCCGGACATTTTAGGCATTTTAATATCTGAAATTACTAAAGCAAAGTCTTCTTTTTCAACTTGTTTATAGCCTTCAAGGCCATCTTCAGCAATTACAAATTCGTAATCGGTCAATTCATCCGAAAGAATACTGTGAAGTACTCCGGAGATTGCTTTTTCGTCTTCTACAATAAGGATTTTTTGCATAGTCGCAAATTTAGTTAATTTTTGCTCAATTGTATCAAAAACCATTCCTAAATCTACGGCTGAGTATAATCTCTCCGTCCGAAAATTGCTGAACCAACCCGTACCGAATTGGCTCCGCATTCAATGGCCACAGGAAAATCGTCACTCATTCCCATAGAGAGAATCTCAAGTGTTCTGGTTTTGCTGAATTGATCAAAAAGATTCTTCAGGGTGGTAAATTCTTTTCTCACTACGTTTTCATCTTCCGTGAAAGTTGCCATTCCCATTAATCCTTTTATATTGACATTCTCAAACTCTCCGTCAACGAATTTTTTAAAAAGAGCTTCAGCTTCAGAGATTTCAAGACCAAACTTGGTGTCTTCTTCAGCAATTTTCACCTGAAGAAATACAGTAATTACTCTGTTATATTTAGCCGCTTCTTTGTTGATTTCGCGAAGTAGCTTTTCAGAATCCACGCTTTGGATGGTATCAATAAATTCTGCAATATATTTTACTTTGTTGGTTTGCAGATGCCCTATCAAATGCCACTGAATATCTTTTGGCAGCAAAGGATATTTCTCTGTAAGTTCCTGTACCTTATTTTCGCCAAACACTCTTTGTCCCAATTCATACACTTCTTCAATTGCAGAAACGGGATGTGTTTTTGAAACCGCCACAAGCTGAACTGTAGATGGAAGCTGGTTTTTTATGCTGTTGTAATTTTCTTTAATACTCATAAATGCAAATTTCTGAAATTTAAAAGAAAAATAGATGACTAATTAAAATAAATCCCACAGATCGCACAGATTTTCGCTGATGATCTGTCATTCTGACGAAGTTAGTATTAACCTAATTTCGGACATTCCTCACTAGACTTCGTTTCGTTCAGAATTAAAAGAAAAATAGATGACTAATTAAAAATAAATCCCACAGATCGCACAGATTTTCGCTGATGATCTGTCATTCTGACGAAGGAAGTATTGACCTAATTTCGGAGATTCCTCACTAGACTTCGTTTCGTTCAGAATATTAAAAGACAAATAGATGACTAATTAAATTAAATCCCACAGATCGCACAGATTTTCGCTGATGATCTGTCATTCTGACGAAGTTAGTATTAACCTAATTTCGGAGATTCCTCACTAGACTTCGTTTCGTTCAGAATAACAACATTCAGTTCAATCAATTCAGAACTTCATTTATTTTAGGATATTGTGAAATTTTTCTGAATACAAAACGATTGGTTCTCTGAAGTTTCTCAATAAATAAATCCAGTTCGTTAATAGAGTAGGCGTCTGTCAAATATTGATCATGGGTAAGAAAAACCAGATGGCGGGATGTTTTTTCCAGATCATTAAAAAAAATACTGTCTACTTTCTTCAGCATTGCTTCATGATTATCTTTCAGTACCATTTTATCCGTAGGTTTCCATTCGAGATCCCAGCCAACTATTTGGTAACCTGCTTTTTTCAGGCTGTTTGCAGCTTCAGTGGATGTTTTCATGTCTGTGCTTGTTACATTGTTAAGCCTCCAGATATTTCTTCCTGGCGTTCTAGCAATATGGGTCTGTAATTTCAGACTTTCTCTGGCCTTATCAAAATCCTGCACAACCATTTCAGGATCTTTATAAAAGCCGGTGTATTTATTATGGGCATGAGTGTAGCTGTGATTTGCGAGTTCTATCAACTGATCTTTTCTCAGAAGTTCCAGATCGTCTTTCTGTCTTTTGCTTCCTGCAGCGTGTTGTCCCACTAAAAAAGCAGTTGCACAAACATTTCTTTTATGAAGTAATTGTAATAGATTTTCTGTGCCATGATTGGGGCCATCATCAAAAGTGAGATAAATAACTCTTTTGTCTGAAGGAACATTTTCATCATCCGTTTTCCGGATTTTTTTTGCGACGGGATGATTTTTCTGAATCATTTTATGAGATTCTTTTTTTTGTGTTTCATCATTACAGCTGTGTAATAAAATTGTGGTTGCACTCATCAATGCAAACATCCCAAGAAAAGTCCTGTTCACAGACTTTTCCGCAAAGTTTTTTTTCATAAAAGTAAATGGAAATTAAGTTGTTAAAAAATGTTAAATTTTCAGAAATAAAGTTAACAAATTTCAAGCCAATATTTCATCAGTTTTATGATCTTAATAAAATTTTAATAAGTATCTTTTATTTGATTCTTTCCTGAAAATATTTTCCGTTTTTAATTGCTGAAGTTCCCCAAGTATTATTAAAAAAGATAAAAGATCTGTGATTCGAATTTTTAATTTGTTCAGCTAAATTGTCCAGGAAATCCTCAGAATATTCAGATTTGTAAAGAACAGGTTTGCCGTGAAGGCGATAATAGAGAATTCTCCTGGAATTGATGATCACATCTTCAGGCAAGTTACCCGGAAAGCTCACACCTGAAAATATAATATTGTGGTCTTCCAGTTTTTTATAAATAGTTTCATTCCACCAGGATTCATGACGAAACTCAATTACGTTTAAATAATTGTCATCAATATTTTCCAAAATTCGGTTAAGATTTTCTTCTGAATTTTTAAATGAGGGCGGAAGCTGGTATAAAAATCCAGCAAGTTTTTCTTTTAAATGAGTTTTGATATGACTGCAGAATTCTGCGATCTCTTCTTTGCAGTTTTCAAGACGCTTTTCATGGGAAACTGTTTTTGGGATTTTTATGAAAAATTTAAAATCATCGGGAGTTTCATCAAACCATTTTATTAAAGTTTTTGCTAAAGGTTTTCTGTAAAACGTGGAGTTTATTTCAACCGAATTGAACTGCTGAGAATACAGCGTGAGAAAATCTTTGCTTTTAGCATCTTCGGGATATAAGCTGCCTTTCCAGTCGTTGTTATAAAAACCTGAACAGCCGATGTATATTTTTCCGTTTTCCATACCGTTATTTTATAGTTAAATCAACGGAATTCAATCTCAATGAGTTTAAAATTACAGATAAAGAACTGAAGCTCATTGCCGCCGCCGCAATCATAGGCGAAAGTAAAATTCCGAAGAAAGGATACAGTAAGCCTGCTGCAATCGGTATGCCCAAAATATTATATACAAATGCAAAAAATAAATTTTCTTTGATGTTTTTTACCAATTTTTCACTTAGTAATTTCGCTTTTGCAACCCCAAGAATATCACCTTTCAGTAAAGTTATTTCGGCACTTTCAATTGCGACATCCGTTCCAGTTCCCATGGCAATTCCTACGTTTGACTGTGCTAAAGCAGGAGAATCATTGATTCCGTCGCCCGTCATCGCAACAATTTTCCCCTGCTGCTGAAGTTTTTTTACTTCATTTAATTTATCTTCGGGAAGGCAGTTTGCTTTATAATGTTGAATACCCAGTTCTTCGGCGACAGCTTTTGCAGTATGCTCATTATCACCCGTCATCATAACAACATCAATACCGTCTTCCATCAGAAGTTGAATGGCTTTTTTCGAGGTTTCTTTTATTTTATCTTTAAAACTTACGAATCCTACAACACTGTTTTCCTCTGCGATATAAGAAATTGTATATGCTTTTGACTGTATTTCGATTGCTTTCTGTCTTAAATGGTCAGGAATCTGAATGTTGTTGGAAAGCATTAAATTTTCGTTTCCTGCATAAACCATTTTTCCATTTATTTTTCCCTGTACACCTTTCCCGGAAATATTTTCAAAACCAACTACTTTTTCAGCAGAAATATTTTTCTCTTTTGCTTTTTGAATAACCGCATTGGAGAGAGGATGTCCGGAATTCTGATTTAATGAATACGCTAATTTTAAAATTAAATTCTGATCACTGTCTACGCTTTCAATATGCTCAAGTGAAGGTTTCCCTTCGGTTAATGTTCCTGTTTTATCGGTAATTAAAACATTTACTTTATTCATTTGTTCAAGAGCTTCTGCGTTTTTAATCAGGATGCCGTTTTTAGCACCTTTACCAATTCCTACCATTAAAGACATGGGCGTTGCCAGACCTAAAGCACAGGGACAAGCTACGATAAGAACCGCAACTGCATTTACAAAAGCGAGCAGTGTTTTTTGATTTTCAGGACCGAAAATCTGCCACAAAATGAAAGTAACAATTGCAACGGTCATTACAGTGGGAACAAAAATTTTCGCAACTTTATCCGTCAGTTTCTGAATAGGAGCGCGGCTTCTGCTTGCATCATTGACCATTTTTATGATTTTTGAAAGCAAAGTTTCGTCGCCTACTTTTTCAGCTTTCATGATAAAAACCTGATTTCCATTGATGGTGCCGGAAGTTACCGGATCATTGGTGTTTTTTTCAACAGGAATCGGCTCACCGGTAATCATACTTTCATCTACAACAGAATGTCCTTCTGTGATTTTTCCGTCCACAGGAATTTTTTCACCGGGTTTTACTTTAAGAAAATCTCCGATTTTAATTTCGGATAAAGAAACTCTTTTCTCTTCTCCGTTAACGATTAAGTTAGCTTCAGAAGGAGAGAGATTCATGAGTTCTTTAATGGCATTTCCTGTTTTTTTGTGCGCCAAAGCTTCCATTAACTGCCCTAAAATCACCAAAGTGATAATGACCGAAACTGCCTCAAAATACAAAGGCGCTTCATGGCTGTGACCCCGAATCTCATGCGGAATTACATCTGGAAAAAGCAATGCGACAATACTGAAAATAAACGCTGCGGAAACTCCCAAAGCGATTAAACTGAACATATTTAAATTCCAGGTTTTAAAAGAAACAAAACCTCTTCTCATTAAAAACCAACCGGAGTAAAATAGAACAGGAAGGGTAAGAAGAAACTCAATCCATCCCTGAATCTGATGCGAAAATGGAAAATCGATCACCATTCTGCCCATCGAAAGAATGAACACCGGAATCGTAAAAGCCAGTGAAATAATGAATTTTCTTTTTAAAATATTAAAAGTTTCATCTTCATCACTTTCACCATTTTTATCAGGATATCTCACCAAATCCATTCCGCAGACAGGACAACCCACATTAGAATCATAAGTTTTATCACCCTCACAAAACATCGGGCAATAATATCTTCCTGCCATATCATCGGTAACTTTCGGAGCTGCATGATGAGAATTAGAATAAGAATGATTTGAATCTGAATTTTCCACTAAATCCTGAGTGATCTCTTCCAGATGCATATGGCAAACAGGGCAATCTCCTTTTTCATCATAAATCTTATCACCTTCGCAAAACATAGGGCAATAGAAATCACCCATATGATCTTTAAACTCTTCAGGTAAATTGGTTTTGGAAAAAGCAGGTTTGTAATTGGGATCTTTCGCCAGTTTTTCCTCAACAGGAACTAAAAACATATTGCAAACCGGACATCTTTCTCCCTGCCTGAAGTATACTTTTTCGCCTTCACATTCCATCGGGCAGTAATAAACGGAAGAGGGCGAAACTCTGTCCTGTGGTTTTATGAAAGCTTTTCCAGGATTTTCGGGATCTTCTAATGTATAATTTCCGATCTCTTTTAAAGATTCATTCAGAGTTTCAATATTGATTTCTTTTTCGGACTGAATGGTTGCTGTATTTTCTTCGAGATTGATATCAGCATGTATAAACGGAATACTGTTCAGTTTTTCAGAAATTTTCTTCTGACAGCCGGAGCAAGTCATTCCCTGTATTTTATATTTCTTTTGCATAACCCTAAATTTATACTGCAAATTTCTGAAATGAAATAAGAAGATTGTTATACATTTAAGGATAATAGTTACAGAATTTTGCCGGTTATAAGAATTACCTGATTGAAAAACTGAATAACTGTACAACAAATAATTATAAACTAACTGCTTTTTCAGATCTGATCCAGCGGTTTTCTGTTCCGAATTTTCAGTTTTTTGAATTCGGTAGGAGTGCAGCCTGTGCTGTTTTTAAATTGGGATGAAAGATGCTGCACACTTTTATACCCCATCTGAACGGCAATTTCCGTCAGAGTAAAATCGTTGTTGAAAAGGAGTTCTTTTACTTTTTCAATTTTTTGAAGAATATAATACTGTTCCAAAGTCATATTTTCGTTTTGTGAAAAAACTTTAGATAATGCACTGTAATCTTTGTGCAATGAATTACTTAGAAAATTTGATAATATAAAATTTTCATCTGTTTCAAGTCTTCCGATTTTAGAAATAATAAGATTTTTTATATTCTCGATGAGTTGCTGAGTCGCATCTTTTATAATTTCAAAACCAATATCTTCAAGATTTTTCTGAATATAAGAAAAAGTATTTTCAGGAATTTCAGAGCCTGTTTCTACTTCACCCAGATGAATTGATTTTAGATCCACTTCAGCCTCGTCAAAAATACTTTGAACAGCAGAAATACATCGGTCGCAAACCATATTTTTGATAAAAATTTTCATAACTGGCTGTTTAATCGGTCTTTTACAAATTCTACCTGTGTTTTTCCATGTGGTGCAGGATTTCCGTCTTCTCCGAGATTGACCATCACAATTCTTTCTACCGTGATGATGGTTTGATGAGTCATTTTATTTCTTACGGCACATTTTAAAGTAAGCGATGTAGAGCCGAATGCAGAAACTTCAATACCAATTTCGATAATATCACCTTGTTTTGCCGAGCTTACAAAATTGATTTCTGAAATATATTTGGTGACTACTTTTTTATTTTCCAGCTGTATCACAGCGTATAATGCAGCTTCTTCATCAATCCACTGCAAAAGCTTTCCTCCGAAAAGTGACTGATTGGGATTGAGATCTTCCGGTTTTACCCATTTTCTGGTATGATAATTCATGTCTTTATTATTTGCAGTACAAATTTAACATTTAAATCTCAGTGATCTCAGTGTTGATGATGTTTTAATTAAAACAAGGATATTTATAAACTCAATTGTTTTCATTTGTAGAATGTTTTCGATACCTTTTTTTCAATTAAATCATTGCTGAACGGGCTCTGTATTTTGTTTTTTTCAATAGTATTGAGGGTATTTTCAAAGCCTGAAACAGAACATGTGGTAGGCATAATCTTCTGATATACAGTCATTATAATGATTTCTTCTGTTAAATTTTCTTTCCTGTATTAAATAATTATAAAAAAGCTTTGATTTATTTATTTTAATTGTATCTTGCACGTGTTTATATCAGGAATCAATATTATGTTCATTATTATGTTGCTTTTCTTTTATACCAGAATATATATTAATTTTTTAATTTTTTTTTAAAATGAACATTTTTGTTTCAAACATCAATTACGCAACTAAAGAATATGAGTTGCACGATCTATTCGCAGAATTTGGCGATGTATCATCTGCTAAAATTGTTACAGACAGAGAAACTGGTCGTTCTAGAGGTTTCGGTTTCGTAGAAATGGGTGACGAAGAAGGAGCTCAAGCTATCGAAGCTCTTAATCAGAAAGAACTTAACGGTAAGATTCTTAACGTGTCTGAGGCTAAGCCAAGAGAAGAAAAACCAAGAAGAAGTTTTGATAATAACAGAAGCGGAGGTGGAAGTTATGGTAACAACCGTGGCGGAGGTAACTCTGGTGGTGGTTACGGAAACAACAACCGTGGAGGTAACGGAGGCGGCGGAAGTCGTTGGTAAAAAATTGAAGCGGCTTTTAAGCCGCTTTTTTTATGTCTTTATTTTAATGAATTGATCTAGTTATATTTTCTATTTTAAACAAACTGAAAACTAATAACAATCTGCCAAACATTAATCTTTTTTCTTCTTCTTTTTCTTGTCTTTACCTTTTTTATCCTTTCTAGGATTGAGAATTTCTTCTGCATATTCTAATTTCGGAGCTTTTATTTTCACAGGTTTCATTTCAATTTTGAGATCAAAATAGTCTTTAAGATCTTCCTGAGAAATCAGATGTTCCTTAAATAAAATTTCCAAAATTTCTTTTCCGGAATCATCAAAGAACTGATGACAAAGTTCTCTCAATAAAAATTTTTTATACTCTTCAAGAGGAACCTGAACGGTATATTTAAAAATTCTGCCTTCTTTTTCGGTAGACAGATAGCCTTTCTCGACCAATATTTTCAGATACGTAGAAACTGTGTTTTGATGGGGTTTGGGCTCAGCATGCTTTTCCATCACATCTTTAAGATAAAATGAATTTAAGGTCCAAAAAAGTTTCATTAAATTTTCTTCTGCTGATGTAAGATGATTGATTTTCATATTTGAATTTAAATTTTCCAGTCCGTTCTATTAATGATATCATTCAATTAATATTTAAGCAATTTAATGATATTAATTAAAGGATATAAAGATGATTGTGAATTCTTTATTATCCTTTTTTACTTCATCTATTTAATTGTCGTTTCTATTTAATTGTCGTTTCTATCGGAAGCTCTTCAATAGACTCGTTGTGCTGCTCAAACTGAATATTGCAATAAAGATAGATAAAAGAAACCAAAAAAGAGATTCCGGCTCCCATAAATACTTCTTTTACGGTATGTCTTCTTAGAATAATTCTAGTGATTCCTACTAAAGCGGCAATGACCAGCCAGACAAATCCTATCTTCATATCAAAAGCAAAAAATAATGAAGCTACAAAAACATTAAATGCAGTATGCATGGAGCTTTTAATATATAAATTACTCACTTGAAGTGCGAATAAAAGAATCAGAATAAACAGCATAACAAAATCGATGAACCCGTTTTTGAGATAATTGAAGGTCAGATAAGAAACCACACACACTGCAATAAAGATATAAAGACTTTTTCTCTGAACTCTGTTTGAAACATCCATATTTGTATAGCGGCCTGTTTTTACATTCCAGACAATCCAGATAACAACAGGCAGGATAGCCATTATTAAAATGGGCATAAAATGCGTTACGGCTTCCTGAAAGCTATAATTCTGAATACTGAAGTACACAAAATAAATAAACAGGGAAACGAGAGGATTGAAAAAATCTGAGATAATTCTTGAAACAATTTGTAATAATGTGGTCTTCTTTTCTTCCATATTGAAGTTTGTGGTGTAAATATAACATTATAACTAAAAAAACAATTGCTGTATATATAATAAAAACAAAGTTTTTTTTATATTTTTGCTCAACTATTTCATAATAAATAAGCAAGAAGCTAGCACATGAAAGAATTTTCTAAAGAGGTATACCTGAAATGGTATGAAGATATGACAATGTGGAGAAGGTTTGAAGATAAATGCCGTTCTCTTTATTTAAAACAAAAAATCAGAGGTTTTTTACATTTGTACAACGGTCAGGAAGCTATTCCTGCAGGTTTTACGCATGCAATGGATTTAACTAAAGACAGCATGATTACTGCTTACAGATGTCACATTCACCCGATGGCAATGGGAGTAGATCCGAAAAGAATTATGGCAGAACTTTGTGGTAAAGCTACAGGTACGTCCGGAGGTATGGGAGGTTCTATGCACATTTTCAGCAAAGAACACCGTTTCTATGGAGGTCACGGTATCGTAGGAGGTCAGATTCCTTTAGGTGCAGGTATTGCTTTCGCAGATAAATTCTTTGACAGAAAAGCGGTAAATATCTGTTTCTTTGGAGATGGTGCTGCAAGACAGGGTTCTCTTCACGAAACTTTCAACATGGCAATGAACTGGAAACTTCCTGTAGTATTTGTCGTGGAAAACAACCAGTATGCCATGGGAACTTCTGTAAAAAGAACTGCCAACCACGAAGATATTTATAAATTAGGTTTAGGCTACGAAATGCCTTGTCTTGCTGTAGATGCAATGGATCCTGAGAAAGTGGCTGAAGCTGCTTATGAAGCTATTGAAAGAGCAAGAAGAGGGGACGGACCAACTTTCATTGAAGCAAGAACGTACCGTTTCAGAGGACACTCTATGTCTGATGCAGAGCCATACAGATCTAAAGACGAAGTTGCTATAGCAAAAAAAGATGATCCTATTGAATTAATCAAGGCAAGAATCCTGGAAAATAACTGGGCAACTGAAGAAGAATTGGAAGCTGCAGATAACAAATCCAGAGATTTCGTAGAAGAATGCATCGAGTTTATGGAAAATTCTCCGTATCCGACTGCAGAAAAAATCTACGAGTATGTATATGCTCAGGAAGATTATCCATTCTTAGATCAATTAGAAAACTAAAAATTAATCAATTAATTTGTCATTTGAATTTGGGATAATCGAATCTCAAATCTCGAATCTCAAATCTCAAATCAATATAAATTATGGCAGAAGTTATTACAATGCCACGGCTTTCCGACACGATGACGGAAGGTAAGGTGGCGAAATGGCATAAAAAAGTAGGAGATAAAGTAAAAGAAGGTGATATCTTAGCTGAAATTGAAACCGATAAAGCAGTTCAGGATTTTGAATCTGAAATTGAAGGAACTCTTTTATTTGTAGGAGTTGAAGAAGGCGCTGCGGCAGCAGTAGATTCTGTGTTGGCAATTATTGGTAAAGAAGGCGAAGATATTTCTGGTTTAACAGGAGGAAGTGCTCCCAGTAACGATTCTACAGAACATAAATCCGAAGAAAAGTCTACCACCGAAGACAGTGCTGCACAGAATGAAGAAACTTCTGCAGAAGCTCCTGAAGGGGTAGAAATAATCACAATGCCTAGACTTTCTGATACAATGACGGAAGGCAAAGTTGCCAAATGGCATAAAAACGTGGGTGATAAGGTAAAAGAAGGCGATCTTCTTGCTGAGATCGAAACTGATAAAGCCGTTCAGGATTTTGAATCTGAATACAACGGTGTTTTGCTGAAGCAAGGTGTTGAAGAAGGAGGTGCTGCACCTGTAGATTCTGTTCTTGCAATGATAGGTCCTGAAGGAACAGATGTTTCAGGAGTTGGAGCTCCGAAACAGGCTTCAAAATCCGAAAACAAACCAGCCGAAGAAAAATCTGAGGCGAAAACTGAACAAAAGCCAGCTGTACCATCAGCAAACAATTCTTCATCAGACAGAGTTGCAATTTCGCCTTTAGCCAAAAAAATGGCTCAGGAGAAAGGGGTGGATATCAACAGTCTTCAGGGTTCCGGAGAAAACGGAAGAATTGTGAAAAAAGATATAGAAAATTATCAGCCTTCACAAAAAACAGAAACTGCTCCTGCTCAAAATAATGCTGCAGCGCAGGTTGCACTAAGTTTTGTACAGGGAGAAGACACGGAAACTCCGAATTCTCAGGTTAGAAATATTATCGCAAAACGTCTTTCTGAAAGCAAATTTACTGCTCCCCACTATTATCTTATGGTTGAAATCAACATGGATAAAGCAATTGAGGCAAGAAAAGAAATCAACGCATTACCGGATACAAAAATTTCCTTCAACGATATGATCATTAAAGCGACAGCAGTGGCTTTAAGAAAACATCCGCAGGTAAATTCCAGTTGGGCAGCAGATAAGGTGATTCACAGAGGAAACATCAATGTGGGCGTAGCTGTTGCTATTCCTGATGGATTGGTAGTTCCGGTATTGAAAAATACAGATCAGATGAATTACACTCAGATTTCTGCTGCTGTAAAAGATATGGCAGGAAGAGCAAAATCCAAAGGTCTTAAAGCTAACGAAATGGAAGGTTCTACTTTCTCCATTTCAAATCTGGGAATGTTCGGAATTGAAACTTTCACGAGTATCATCAATCAGCCCAATTCTGCAATCCTTTCTGTAGGAGCGATCGTTGAAAAACCAATCGTAAAAAATGGTCAGATCGTAGTAGGAAATCTGATGAAACTTTCATTAGCATGTGACCACAGAGTGGTAGACGGTGCTACAGGAGCTCAGTTCTTACAGACTTTAAAAACGTATTTAGAAAATCCTTTAACTTTGTTACTGTAATTTTCTGAATTTGAATACAAGTAAACCTCTCTTTTCGGGAGGTTTTTTTATGCATCATAGCAGAGCATATTTTGCTTAAAAGTAATATCAAATTTTAATAAAAAAAACCGAGATCTTTCTCAGATTTCGGTTTTTTATTGATTGTTCTAACGTTTGAATTTATGCTAATTTTTGAGAATCTGCAACGAACTGAGCCAGTCCGCTATCCGTCAAAGGATGTTTTAATAAACTCAAAATCGGAGGAAGTGGTGATGTGATTACATCGGCTCCTATTTTTGCACAGTCGATAATATGCATAGAATGACGGATTGATGCTGCTAAAATTTCAGTTTCATACATATAATTATCAAAAATCAACCTGATTTCCTGGATAAGACCCAAACCGTCTGTGGAAATATCATCTAATCTTCCTAAGAAAGGCGAAACATACGTAGCGCCCGCTTTTGCAGCAAGAAGAGCCTGTCCTGCAGAAAAAATTAATGTACAGTTGGTTTTAATTCCTTTATCTGAAAAATATTTTAAAGCTTTGATACCATCCTTTATCATTGGTATTTTTACCACAATATTCGGATGAATGGCTGCTAACTCGTCACCTTCTTTAATCATTTCTTCGTACGTTGTAGAAAGCACTTCCGCAGAAATATCTCCGTCTACGATTTCGCAGATCGCCTGATAATGATTCATGATGGCTTCTTTTCCCTGAATTCCTTCTTTTGCCATCAATGACGGGTTGGTGGTTACACCATCCAGAATTCCAAGATCTTTAGCTTCTTTAATTTGCTCTAAATTAGCAGTGTCAATAAAAAATTTCATTTCGTATAATAGATTTATTGCGGCAAAGATAATGAATACTTTGTAATTGAGTAAGCGATTATCAGCTATGAATTATCAGTTTTAGTTATATTTGCTATTCATTGGAACAGAAGACTATTTCTTTCAGTTCTTCTGAAATACAGATTTGTAATTTAAAAAATTAAACTCAATGAACATCCTATTAGCGTCTACTTCCACACTTTTTGGCGGAGAATATCTTGATTATCTGAAAGAAGAATTGGTATCGTTATATAAAGGAACTGACGAAATTATTTTTATTCCTTTTGCAAGACCGGGAGGTATTTCTCATGATGAGTACACCCAAAAAGTACGTTCTTTTTTTGAAACAATTCATATCAAAGTAAGAGGTCTCCACGAGTTTGAGGATAAAATAGAAGCTCTGAATAATGCCAAAGGATATTTTACAGGAGGCGGAAATACTTTTTTGCTGGTGAAAACACTGCACGAAGAAAATCTGATGTCCGTTTTAAAACAGAATGTAGAAAGCGGAAAACCCTATTTAGGCTGTAGCGCTGGAAGTAATATTGGCGGACAAAATATGAAGACAACGAACGATATGCCCATCGTATATCCGCCAAGTTTTGACTGTATGGGATTAGTTCCTTTTAATATCAATCCGCATTATCTTGATCCAAACCCGGAATTGAAACACAATGGAGAAACTCGTGAGACAAGAATTAAAGAGTTTTTAACTCAGAACGATATAAAAGTTATCGGACTTCGCGAAGGAAACTGGATCAGAAGAATAGGCAATACCATTACCGTTGAAGGAAGTGAGCTTACAAGAATTTTTGAGAAAGGAAAAGAGCCTTATGAGATAGAAGCAGGTTCTCAAATTTAATCAATCAATTTATTGAGTTATTAGACAATAGAATGAAAATTTATCCTGATTAATTCAGAAAAATGAAAAAAACATTTGCAATACTTACCTTATCATCACAGATTATTTTTGCTCAGAATATCAGTGAGAAATTAGATGAAGCAACCAAAAAACTGATGAATTCTTCAACAGCGGTTTCGTCTAATCTGTCATTTTACGTATCGGATGAAAGCGGAAACTTAGTGTATGAATATCAGGGAAATAAAGGGCTTTCAACGGCATCTACACAGAAAATTTTTACTGCTGCTGCAGCTTTAGAAATTTTAGGCAAAAATTATACTTATACAACTACTTCAGCTTATTCAGGAACGATCTCTAATGGAAATCTGAATGGAAATCTTTTCGTCACATCAAACGGAGATCCGACTTTGGGAAGCTGGAGGTACGAAGGTTATAAACCTGAAAATTTCAAACAAAAACTATTAGATGCCATAAAAAAATCGGGAATTACAAAAATTTCCGGAGATTTAATTATTGACGATACGTACTTTGATCATCAGACCATTCCCGGTGGTTGGCCTTGGGACGATTTGGGGAATTACTACGGAGCCGGAGTTTGGGGAGTAAACTGGCGCGAAAATCAATTTGAAATCCATATCAACGGGACAGATTTTAAAGGTTTTTCTTATCCTTTAGCTGGAATAAAATGGCTGAATGATCTGAAGGCAGCAGGAAGTTCAGATCAGAGTCTGATTTTTACAGCGCCGTACTCTGATGTTGCTTTAATAAACGGAAGCCTGCCCGCCGGAAAAGTAACTACGGTTTCGGGTTCTGTTCCCAATCCGCCAATGCAGCTGGGCGTAGAAATTCAAAAATGGCTGAATGATTCCGGAGTTGAATTGTCGGGAAAAGTGATTACAAATTCTATGCTTGAATTAGACGGTAAGAAAGCTTTAGATATACCGAAAAAGAACATTATTTTAACGTACGAATCACCAACTTTAGATAAAATCGTTTATTGGTTTCTCAGAAAAAGCATCAACCTTTACGGTGAAAATTTAATTAAAACTTTAGGGAAAGAGAAGAAAGGAAATCCCGGTTTCAAAAGCGGAGTTTCTTATCTGAAAGAATTCTGGCAATCTAAAGGGATCAATGCAGGTATGATCAATTTTGCAGATGGAAGCGGGCTTTCACCTCAAAACTACGTCTCCGCGAAAGCCGAAGTTCAGGCTTTGCTTTATGCTAAAAAACAATCCTGGTTTGATTCTTATTATGACGGATTTCCCACTCAGGATAACGGCATGAAAATGAAAAGCGGAACAATGAGAGATACAAAATCTTATGCTGGCTATCATACCTCAAAGGATGGTAAAAAATATGTTTATTCCATTATCATCAACAATTTTGAAGGAAGCGGAAGTACAGAACTTCAGAAGATTTTAAATGTTTTAAAATAAAATACAATTGAAAAAAAGATCCATTTTTTCCAGATTCAACAACTGGTTTATTTTTTCTCTGATGACTTTGGTTGTGGTGGCGATTGTAATTGCTTCTACACTTGTCGTGAATTATCTGAAGAGAGAAGAAGTAAAAAGAGTTGATATTCTGGTGAAAGCAATAAAATTTCAGCAGGATGTTACACCGAGTTTAGAAGTTCAGGAATTGCTTCTCGCCATTTACAGCTCCAATACCACCATTCCTGTGATTATTTTAGACAAAAATGATCAGATTATAGAATATAAACATTTATCAGAAGAGATAGGTGATGATGCTAAGGAAATCGTTGATCTGGCAAAAAGCATGGAAAAAAAATATCCGGCGATTGAAATAAAAGTTCAGGGTGGTAATGATCAGTTTGTGTATTATGACAATTCAAAAATGCTTAATAACCTTCAGTATTTTCCTATTCTTCTGGGATCTTTTATTTTATGCTATTTCTTATTTTCATTTTGGTTTTTAAGAACGGTAAAAAAAACAGACGAAGGCTATCTGTGGGCAGGTTTGGCGAAGGAAACAGCGCACCAGATCGGAACTCCTTTATCATCAATGATGGGTTGGATGGAAATTATGAAACTTGAAAATCCGGATTCGGACGGCGTTGCTGAAATTGAAAAAGATATTGAAAGACTGAGAACTATTTCTGAAAGATTTTCGAAAATCGGCTCTGTTCCCGAGTTGAATGATACGGATTTTAACGAAACCATTCAGGAAAACTATGATTATCTGAAGACAAGAATTTCAAAAAAAATCAACTTTACCCTTTTCCTTCCCACTTACAATATTCTTGTTCCGCACAATAAAATACTGATGAGCTGGGTGATTGAGAATTTGGTTAAAAATGCGGTGGATGCGATGAAGGGGCAGGGCGTTTTGCAGATGTCTGTCTTTGAACGCAACAAAAATATTTTGATCGAAGTAAAGGACAGCGGAAGCGGAATGACAAAGTACCAGGCTCAAAACGCTTTTAAACCTGGTTATTCAACAAAAAAACGCGGTTGGGGACTCGGTCTGTCTCTTGCAAAGAGAGTAGTACAGGAGTATCATAATGGTGATATAAAAATTTCGCAGACTGAAGTCGGGAAAGGGACTACGTTCCGTATTGTTATTAAAAAAATATAAATAATTTGGTGCTAAAAGCTGATATTTTAGAACTCAAAAGCAAAAAAAATCACTATTTTTGAAACATGATTAAAGCAAGTAACATCCATAAATCTTATGGAAATCTGGAAGTTTTAAAAGGAGTGGATCTTCATATAAAAACCGGTGAAGTGGTTTCTATTGTGGGCGAATCCGGAGCGGGAAAATCTACACTTCTGCAGATTTTGGGAACACTTGATTCACCTTCCAATACCTCGAAATACAATACACAGATTGAACTGAACGGTCAGTCTTTTATTAATATGACCGATAAGCAGATTTCCCGGTTCAGAAATCAGAATATTGGTTTTGTATTTCAGTTTCATCAGCTTCTTCCGGAGTTTACAGCATTAGAAAATGTTTTGATTCCTACAAAAATTGCCGGAGCCAACGAAAAAGAAGCTACTGAAAAAGCGTATGATTTGTTTGATGACCTGAAAATTGCACAGAGATTACATCACAAACCCAATCAGCTTTCCGGTGGGGAAGCGCAGAGAGTGGCGGTTGCAAGAGCATTAATTAATTCTCCGAAAATCATTTATGCAGATGAACCAACAGGAAATTTAGATTCAAAAAATGCGGACGATTTACACAGGTTGTTTTTTGATTTAAGAGATAAATACAACCAGACTTTCGTGATTGTAACGCACAATCCCAATCTAGCCGAAATTACAGACCGAAAATTGGTAATGAAAGACGGAATGATTATAGAATAAAAACACGCATTCGTGATGATGAAACATTTTTTTTCACTGTTTCTTTTTATTGCTTTCTGTTCCAAAATGCAGTCGCAGCAAAGCAGGGTGATGCTGCCTGCAACCAAAATTGCTGAAGTTAAAAATTTTCTGAAAGGGAAGAACTACAATCAGGAGATTGCTGTTTTTATTAATTTTAAAACACATTCGGGAAAGTACAGATATTTCGTTTATGATTTAAAAAATCATAAGATCTTACAAAAGGCCATCGTTTCTCATGGTTCCGGATCTGTAACAGCAAATTCTTCCGCATTGAGATTTTCCAACAGAGAAGGTTCTTATCAGTCTTCTTTGGGAAAATACGAAATCAGAGAAAGCTATGCGGGTAAATTTGGAAAATCTTACAGGCTTCAGGGATTAGATTCTACCAACAGCAACGCCATGCAGCGGGCCATTGTTCTGCATTCTTATGCCTGTATTCCTGATAAAGAATCTGAAAATCCTGCATGTCTCAGCTTGGGATGTCCTATGCTTTCCAAAGTTGCTTTCAATGAAACTGCAAGATATATTGACCAGTCAAAAAAGCCAATTGTTTTATTCGCATTTTATTAAACTGAAAAACTACTTACCTTATTATCATTCTACATCATGTCTATAAAATTTCTTGCCGAAGACGACAGACCGAGAGAAAAGTTTTTACAGAAAGGTAGAAATTCACTTTCAGATTCTGAACTTTTAGCCATCATTATGGGAAGTGGAAGCCGCGAAGAAACTGCGGTGGAACTGGCAAGAAAAATTCTCGCTTCGGTAGATAATAATTGGCATCAGCTGAGTTTATTAACGGTAAAAGATTTAACAAAATTTAAAGGAGTAGGTGAAGTAAAAGCAATTTCCATTGCAACTGCTCTGGAAATCGGAAGACGGAGAGCATCGCAGGAAATTCCTGATAAAGCTCAAATTTCCAGCAGCAATGATGCGTATCACATTCTGAAACTTCATATGGCTGATCTTCGAACGGAAGAATTCTGGGCAATTTTTCTCAACCAAAGTAATAAAGTAATTCATATTTCGCAGCTTACGCAAGGCGGGATCAATCAGTCGATTGTCGATATTCGTATAATATTCAAAAACGCATTAGATCATTTTGCGACAGGAATTATTGTTGCCCACAATCATCCTTCAGGAAATCTTAAACCAAGCATCGAAGACATTCATATTACCAAAAAAATAAAAGAAGCAGGAGATGTGATGAATATTCAGCTTTTAGACCATCTTATCATTACCCAACATTCTTATTTAAGTTTCGCAGACGAAAACCTATTATGATCAAACGAGTAGAATATCATGAAATAGATTTTGAAAAATACACCCGATGTTTGGAAAATTCTCAACAGAGGAAGTATTCTGCAACAAAAGATTTTCTGGATATTACTTCAGAAAGGCAATGGGAACTGTTGGTGTATAACAATTACGAAGCGGTAATGCCGGTTCCTTTTGTCAAAAAATTCGGATTTAAAATTGTTCACAATCCTATGCTCTGTCAGCAGTTGGGAATATTTTCAGCCAGAGATTCTGTAGAAATTAATACAGAATTTCTTTCTTATCTGCAGAAATATTATCTTATCAAAGTCTATCCCTTTAATGATAGTAACAGTTTTAATTCAGATTTAAAAAAGAAAAAAAACTATATTATTTATCCCGATTCTTACGAAAATGTTTACTCAAAATATTCTCCTAAAAGAAAACGCAAACTTCGTTCTGAGGAAGAAATTTTAAATGATTCCGAAATAAAGATCATTGGATTTGATGATGCCGAACCATTTATGCGGTCTCATTTATTAGGAGCCGATAAAGACGGGGATACATTACGTTTTATAAAATTTTTTCATGAACTGTCTCGTTCGGAACTGGTCTTTTTCTATGCGTACTATTATAAAAATACCATGATCAACATTATTGCAGTGTATTCAGATCAAAAAACAAATGTTCTGCTGGGTACGTTCAATGATAAAAATTATGTGAAAATTTCCGGCGCATCTATACTCATCGATGAGACCATCAAAAACAACATAGAAAACAAGATTTTTGATTTCGAGGGCAGCGAACTACCAAATGTTGAAGAATTTTTCAGAGGTTTCCGTCCGGAACTGAAACCTTTTCCAGTGATTGAATATTCTAATAAGAATTTACTTTCACAATTACTAACATCAAAATATCTGTTGAGATTTTTGTATAAATAAAGATTCTAATTCAGATCAATTCTAAATATTATTCTTAAATTTATACAGTAATTTTCAACGCAGACAGCCAATGCTCAACAAAATCAGAAACTACAAGTTTCCCTATATCGTTTATAATTTTTTCAATAAGAAGAAGCTGCAGCATAATATTCCGCTTTATAAAAAATTCGGGATAAATAAAAGGTATTTTTCCAGTATTTCGAGCAAAGATTTTTTTGCACTGCCTTCTGATGAGCGTAAAGTAAATCTTTCAAAACTTCTGGAAACAGAATTCTATCAAAAACTTACCCCCGAAAATCAAAATTCAGTACTCGGATTTGAGGATAAAGGTTTTCTGGTATTGCGAAATTTTTTAACTGAGGAGACCGCAGACAAGATCAATCAGGAAATAGAAAAACTGCTCGCAGAGGGCACGATAAAATTCCGCTACGGAGGCAAATTAATGTTTGTGATTCATCATTCAGAGATTATAAAAAATATCGGTAATGACAAACAACTGCTTGATTTTCTTTCTATTTTAATGGAAGGTCAGGCAAAACTTTTTCAAAGTATTAATTTCATTAACGGAAGCCAGCAAAAAACGCATTCGGACAGCATTCACATGACGACCTATCCTCTGGGAGGGCTTCTGGGAGTATGGATAGCTTTAGAAGACGTTGACGAAACGAATGGAGCTCTGCACTATATTCCGGAAAGTCATAAATTACCTTACTTTTTAAATTCTGATTATGATAACGAAGGTTCTGCGTTTAAAATAGGGAAGAAAAGTTATAAAGCTTATGAAGAGTTTCTTGAAGAAAAAGTAAAAGAGCTGGGTCTGAAAAAAGAGATTTTCAGAGCCAAAAAAGGAGATCTGCTAATTTGGCATGCCAATATTCTGCACGGTGGAGAACCTCATTTAGACAAATCTAAAACGAGAAAGAGTCTCGTTTATCACTATTTTGACGAAAACAGTGTATGCTATCACGAAGTTACCCAGAGACCTGCACTTTTTGAGCTGTAAAACATATAAAAGCCAAACAATTATTGTGTATAACTGTTTGGCTATGTTTTAAATTTTGGATATATTTTTTCTAATCAACTAATATTTTTTTCGAATAATGATAATTGTCATCTTTAACTATATCTATAAAATATATACCTTTAGTTAACTCTGAAATATTTATTACTGATTTATTACTTTTTGACAATATATCTTTTTTCTTTACCAATCTATTATTTCCATCAAATATTTTAATTTTTGCTGTATGAAAATCGCTTTTAATGTGATAAAGATATTGTCTTTAGCTGGTATAGGATAAATACTGACATCTTCACTGGTTTGTTCAATAAGATTTGATGAAGAATTGCTTTTAGTTAAATTTTTACTAATATCGTTATGTTTGGTAGAGTTGGGGTCAAAATTATAACAAGTATTTGTATTATCTACATACAGATAATGACTTTTTCCTAAACCAGGCTCTAATACTGTATTTATATCTAATGTTATACTTTTTTTTGCTTTAAAATTAACACTGGCATTTTGTGTGAAACTTTCATTTTGGATTTTAATAGATTCTGGTGAATTTAAAAGTGTAAAATCCCATCGATTAAAATGTTTATTTTCAATTAGAACTTCACCACCATTTAAAGAGTTCATTTGCCAAGCCATTTTATTAGCTTTTCCAGCATCTACTCTTCCTGCCCCTAAAAGTCCTGCAAATGGCTGGTTAAGTGGAATTTGGTCTATATTTACTGCTGTAAGTTTTAAGATAGTTTCTGTTTCTATCGGTGATAAACAATTATTAGAGGAAAATAATAAAGAAAGAGTTCCAGAAACAATAGGAGAAGCTAAAGATGTACCTATATATACTCTTCCAATACAAGTGTCACAAGAACCATACGGAAGCCCCTCCATATCATACGCCAAAGCTACAATATCCACATCTTCATTATTTTGTAATCTATTTTCAAGAATTGCATAATTACTATAATGAACATCTTTAACATTAGTGGTTACGGAAGTCCCAATGTTATTATAATGACCGACACCACTAACAGCTATCACATTTTTGTAAGACGCTGGAAATATCTGAGCGTAACTACTATTACAAGATGCATTACCTGCCGCAGCAACCAAAACAGTTCCATCATTATAAATTTCATTTACTGCATCTTGTTCTGTCTGAATATATGTGCATGAACTTAGCCAACTCATATTAATAATTCGTGCGCCATTTTGAGATAGCTGTTTAAGCCAATTCCAACTCCCATAGCTATAATGATCAGTAACTAATAATTTATTATTAAATCCAATAGATGAGACACCAAAATTATTATCTGTTTTAGAACCCGCTAAACCTTATACAACATTACCATGGTGATAAATATTATCATTAATGACTGTTTGACCAGGAATAGTTGAGATTTTATTTGCAAACTCTTGATGGGTAAGTAAAAAACCTGTATCAGAAATTCCTACAATTACATTATCCCCTTTAGAATAATCCCAAGCTTCTCTTGCATTAATTAAATCTAAATGTGAATGTGCAATAGGTTCTGGATGCAAATAATAATCGTTAGGAGTATATAGATAGGATACGTTTGTAATATCTATATTTTTCGGAGCACTATTTTTAATAATAATATTATTTAATAAAATATCTTCGTTCCTAACATCAATTTTTTCAGATTTTACAATACTATTTTTATGAACAATGGTAAAGTCAATATAATCGTTTTCACTCTTAAATTCGATAAATGATGTGTTTTTTAATTTTTGGGAAGTGAAGCTAGAAAATGATTCATCATACTGTCTAACTTCCATCTTATAATTATCAAAAGATAGAATTTTTGATTGTTCATCTTGCCAGATAGTTTTAGGCTTGTTATTTGGATCTTTAAACTCAATATAATATAAAAACTTTGTTTGTTGAGAATAACATACAGTATTTAAAAATAAAAATCCAAAAAAATAATCTTTTAGTTTCATTGTTTTAAATTTTTAACATATTCTATTTTTTTATTTAAGTCAATAATGTGTAATGTCAATTCTTCTACTTTCTTTAGTAATAAAATATTCATTTCTTTTAACTCTATTCCATCTGTGATAGCTTCTTGGGTTGTAGGTACTTCGGGAAGATGTTTATTATTTTTAATGTAATTTTCTAAAGTTTTCAAATCCATTAACTTATAATCTTTCTCAAAAACATAATCTGCCCATCCGTTTGATGCGGCAATATCTACTTTTACTTTCTCTGTTCTTATACCATCTTTTACAAACATTCGGTATTCACTGCAATCTCCGCAATTACTAGCTGGGTCAGTTCCCAAATAAAATTTACCGTTCGCTCTTAATGACATAATCCATCCATACGCAGAAGAAGTAGGCCATCCTGCAACATCAATAATTCCAGGGTTATTTGGTTGGTGTTGACCGTAACGTAAAAAAACAAGTGAGTTACCATTGTTGTGATTAGCTGCTGTATTTCCTACATAAAAGGTATCACTTTCAATATCTGTTTCAATTTGAGTTCTTCCAGATACTTTTAACGCAACACCGTCCAACGGTGCTCCAGAAACTCCTATATATCCGTTTTTGTCTATGCGCACTCTTTCTATACCACCCGTTTTTAATAATAAATCATTACTATCAGATGTTCCTAGAAAGTCAGTCGATGGATTCGTTCCCGAGTTTCCATTTAAGTTCCACGTTGATTGAGCATTTGAAATGCTACTAACTGCTAATGCAATTAAAAGAATAGTTTTTTTTATGGTAAAAAAATTTGTTTTAGTTTTGTAAAAATAAATCAAAAATCTTAAAGAAATGTTAAATAAAATAAAAATAATTCACTTATTATTTTCATGCTACTTGGGTATAATGGCATTTTATTTATACACTCATCAGTACTACAATGTTGATATAGAAGCTTATATGGGACTTTTATATAAAACAGATTCACCTCAAATGGACATAAAAGACATTCATAACAAGGTTTTTAAAGAGCTGAAAAAAAAAAGACCGGGAATGTTTGATGCTAACTTATCAAAAGAAGAAATTGCTATAGGTGAAAATACATATTACAACATCTTATCAAAAAATACTAGGGCATATGAGGAAGAATTGCAGTTGTTTTCAGTAAAACCATTTTATAATTTCATTAATTATTTATTTTTTAAAATAGGATTTGACGCATCAACATCAACTTTTTTAATTTCCATAATTTCTTATATTCTTATTTTAATTTTGGTATTAAAGTTTCTCATTACAATATTGAAAAATCATTATTTAGCAGTCTTATTTACTATCTTACTTTCATTATTCAAGCCTCTTTTAGATTCTAGCAGACATGCATCACCGGATAATTTGTCCTGTTTATTACTACTGCTAAGTTTTTACTTTTTCGTAGTAAAAAAGAATTTATACACTGCGACAATTTTCGGAATGCTATGTGTTTTGACGCGGCCTGAATATTTTATTTTCTACTCATTTTTCTACATATTTATTTTTATATATAAAAAATCTTTAGATATTAAAGTCAAAGAGCTTATCTTATCCTTTGTTTATATACTATTGTCTTTTTCTTTGATTCAGTATTTTAATCAAATCTCTTGGTCTATATTGTTTATGAATCAATTTACTAAAGTTCAGATCTATCCTCTTTCAAATCCTGATGTATTCGATTTTTCATCTTATTTAAATTTTATTAAAAGTAAAATGTTATTCGAATTTAATTCTTCTTATTTTCTACTGTTACTAATTTTTATAATACTTATTTTATCTAATAAATTTTCGCTGAAAAATAAAGATAAAATAATACCCTATTTTTTTTTTAGCGTGATATACTTGTCGGTTTTAGTAAGATTTGTAATTTTCCCAAGTTTAGCAAATAGAATGATGATTGGCTTTTATTTAGTAATTATTTTGTCCTTAATTTATATTCAATGTTCCAAAGAAGATTTATTTAAAAAAGCATCACAGAAAATAACAAATATTTAGTAATTTTGCTTCCTCAAAATATGAAAGATTTCTTAGGTTATTTACCCTATGCTTTTGCATTAATTGTAGCGATTCCTTTTTTGGTTTTGCTGAGACAGTTTGTATATACCTATATCAAATTGAAAAACCAGGAAATCAAATTACTTTCTGTAAAATCCAATTCTGAAAACAAAACTCATTCGTATGAAAGAATGACTCTTTTTTTAGAAAGAATAAAACCTTCCAATCTTATTCAGAAATTTGACAAAGGTCTTGCTGCGCATGAATTTATATTTTTAACGGAAAGAACAATTAATGAAGAGTTTGAATATAATTCTTCTCAACAGCTCTATCTTACGAAAAATGCATGGCAGAATATTGTAGATTCAAAAAATACGGTAATCGATCTACTGCACCAAACCTACGAGAGTCTTCATAACAATCCGAATCTTGACGAATTTAAAACCGTTTTTATCATGAATTATATGAATGGCGACGATTATATAGGCGCCACCATTGAAGATTTGAGAAGAGAAATTTTAATAATTGCTTAAACTATAAAAAATAAATATAAATGATTCCAAATTTTAAAGCACATCCGTGGCATGGGATTTCTGCAGGAGAAGATGCGCCAAACGTTGTCAACGTTTTCGTGGAAATTGTTCCTTCAGATACTATTAAATATGAAATTGATAAAGCTACAGGATATTTAAAGGTAGACCGACCTCAGAAATTTTCAAATATTATTCCTGCATTATATGGTTTTGTACCAAGAACCTACTGCAATGAAGAAGTGATGAAACTGGCTGTAGAAAGTGGGGCAGATGACGTTACAATGGGAGATCATGATCCTTTGGACATTTGCGTTTTAAGTTCGCACAACATTCATTCCGGAGGATTATTGATGGAAGCTATTCCTATCGGTGGTTTTAAAATGATTGACGGTGGTGAAGCTGATGACAAAATTGTTGCCGTAATGGTAAGCGATCACGCTTTCGGACATTTCAGAGATATTGCAGAACTTCCTGAGGCAGAAGTTAAGAGACTGATGCATTACTTTCTAACATATAAAAACCTTCCGGATGAGCCTGCAAAATGCAGAATTCAGGAAGTTTACGGAGCTGAACATGCACGAAAAGTAATTGTAGCTTCACAAAAAGATTACGCAAGCAAATTCGGAGGATAAAATTTTTCACGAATACGATATATAAGAGCAGATGAGTTTTCATTTGCTCTTTTTTTTAGTTCATCTGAATGAAAATATCCCTCAGAAACTGTAGTTCTATGATATGATTTTCTTTTGATGAAAAAGATCTGACAGCAAACTCGGGGAAGGAATACATACTAAATCTTCCTGTTAATACGCTCAAAATCTGCAAAATTTATGACCGTTTCAATTTCCTGAAAACTTAAATTTTATAGATTTTTTAACATTTTTGGTTTAATGAACAGAATTATTTATTATATTTAATCATCTATTACCAAAAAATATTAAACTATGAACTTATTTTATTTAGTACCAATTTTTGGTGTTATCGCTTTACTCTACACATTTCTTCAGAGCAATTGGGTAACCAGGCAAAATGCAGGAAATGAACGCATGAAAGTGATCAGCGGACATATCGCTGACGGAGCTATGGCTTTTCTGAAAGCAGAATACAAAATCTTAACGTATTTCGTCGTCATTGTTGCTGTTTTATTGGCAATTATGGGAACAACTAATGAAAATTCTCATTGGAGCATTAGTATTGCTTTTGTAATCGGAGCCGTATTTTCTGCATTGGCAGGATTTATCGGGATGAAAATTGCTACGAAAGCCAATGTAAGAACCGCAGAAGCTGCAAAAACATCATTAGCTAAAGCATTAAAAGTTTCTTTTGCCGGAGGTTCTGTAATGGGAATGGGTGTGGCAGGTCTGGCAGTTTTAGGTTTAGGAGCTTTGTATCTAATCATTAAACAGATCTTTGCGCCGGACTCATTGGTAGATTCTCACGAAATGGAAAGAACAATAGAAATTCTTACAGGATTTTCTTTGGGTGCAGAATCTATTGCTTTATTTGCAAGAGTAGGAGGCGGTATTTACACTAAAGCAGCCGACGTTGGAGCAGATCTGGTAGGAAAAGTAGAAGCGGGAATTCCTGAAGATGATCCCAGAAATCCGGCTACCATCGCAGATAATGTAGGCGATAACGTAGGAGATGTTGCAGGAATGGGAGCCGATTTATTTGGTTCGTACGTAGCCACTGTTTTAGCCACAATGGTGTTAGGGAGAGAAACAATATCCGAAGATTCATTTGGTGGTTTTGCACCCATTCTTCTTCCGATGTTGATTGCAGGAACGGGAATTATTTTTTCAATGATCGGAACTTTATTTGTGAAAATAAGCGATAATGAAGATTCTTCTACTTCAAGTGTACAGAATGCTTTAAACCTTGGAAACTGGGGAAGTATTGTAATTACGGCAATCTCATCGTATTTTCTGGTGAATTATCTGTTACCGGAAAAGATGGTCCTGCGCGGATTAGAATTTACAAAAATGGGCGTTTTTGGAGCCATCATGGTAGGTTTAGTGGTAGGAACTTTAATGAGTATCATCACAGAATATTATACAGCAATGGGAAAAAGACCTGTTCAAAGTATTGTGAAGCAGTCTTCTACAGGTCACGCAACCAATATCATCGGTGGTCTGTCTGTGGGGATGGAATCTACATTTTTACCCATCATTGTTTTGGCAGGCGGAATTTATGGTTCTTACCTCTGTGCAGGACTGTATGGAGTAGCCATTGCAGCGGCCGGAATGATGGCAACAACGGCAATGCAGCTGGCAATTGACGCATTCGGGCCAATAGCGGATAATGCAGGCGGAATTGCCGAAATGAGTGAACTTCCAAAAGAAGTCCGTGAAAAAACTGATATTCTGGATGCAGTAGGGAATACTACTGCTGCCACAGGAAAAGGTTTTGCCATTGCTTCTGCAGCTTTAACGGCTTTGGCATTATTCGCTGCATTTGTGGGAATTGCCGGAATTGACGGAATAGATATTTACAGAGCTGATGTTCTGGCAGGTTTGTTTGTTGGAGGGATGATTCCTTTTATATTTTCATCATTGGCAATTACTGCAGTAGGACAGGCTGCCATGGCGATGGTGGAAGAAGTAAGAAGACAGTTCAGAGAAATTCCTGGGATTTTGGAAGGAAAGGCAGAACCGGAATATGAAAAATGTGTTGCCATTTCCACAGATGCATCGATTAAAAAAATGATGCTTCCGGGAGCAATTGCTATTATTTCTCCTCTTTTGGTAGGATTTATTTTCGGACCTGAAGTTTTGGGAGGATTTTTAGCAGGAGCCACCGTTTGTGGTGTGTTGATGGGAATGTTTCAGAATAATGCAGGCGGTGCCTGGGACAATGCGAAAAAATCTTTCGAAAAAGGTGCGAAAATAAACGGAGAGACCTATTATAAAGGTTCAGAACCGCATAAAGCTTCGGTAACCGGTGATACTGTAGGAGATCCGTTTAAAGATACTTCAGGACCATCGATGAATATTTTAATCAAACTGATGTCTATTGTTTCATTAGTGATCGCTCCTACGTTAGCGGTAATGCATAAAGATAAAATTGATGCCAACAGACAGGCTAAAATCGCAAGTCTTACAGGAATTGCAGGAACACATTCTGCCAATCAAAATGGTACGGTAAATAATGTAGTAGTTGCTCCTGCAGAGATCATAGGCCAGCTGAATGAAAACGGAGATTTTGTTTATGATACAGGGAATCTTCAGGAAATTCAGCTGAAAGGCGGTAAAACAATTTCTTTAGGGGATCGAAGTCAGCTCTATGCAATGTACAGTCAGATTAAAAATAACAGCCAGACTGTTGTAGACCCGAACGCGTGGTTTACCATTGAGAATCTTTATTTTGAAACAGGATCTAGTAATTTAAAAACAGAATCCGATAATCAATTGATGAATTTAGCTGAAATTCTGAATGCATATCCTACTCTCAAAATAAAATTGGGAGGTTACACGGATAATTCAGGAAGTGAACCAAGCAATATGAAGCTTTCTAATCTGAGAGCGCAGACTGCAAAACTGAAATTGCTGGAATTTGGAATTGCTGCAGACAGGGTAGAAGCCGAAGGCTATGGTTCCCAGCATCCTGTTTGTGCGACAAATGATACTGAAGATTGTATGGCAAAAAACAGAAGAATAGATGTAAGGGTTCTTTCGTTATAAAATTTTTGATTACATAAGAAAACTGAAGCACTACAATTGCGTAGTGCTTTTTTATTTATGCTAAAGCAAAATAATAGCCTTTTACCTTGAATGTCTTATTGAGATTCCTGTGGCATTGCGAATTACTGTAAAGAGATTATAAATTCTTTTTTAAATGTTCTAAAGCCTGAATAATCACATCATCTTTTTTAGCAAAACTGAATCTTATATAATCTGAATTTTGTCTGGAATTATAAAATGCGGACAGCGGCAGACAGGCCACTTTTTTTTCTACAGTCAGCCATTTGGAAAACGCTACGTCTGTCATTTTTTTAGAAATATTCCTGAAGTTGACGAGTTGAAAGAAACCTCCTTCCGCACTTTGTTCGATTTCCAGTGCGGTATCTTTTGCCAGTTCATTGAAGATATTTCTTTTATTCTGCATGATTTTTTGATTTTCTGAAGGATCAAAAACCTCAAGATATTTAGCAATAGCGTATTGACATGGTGAATTTGAGCTGTAGGAGATATATTGCTGATGATATCTGAAGTTTTCAAGCAGCTCTTCTGAAGCTAAAAGGTAACTTACTTTCCATCCTGTAGCATGAAACATCTTGCCGAAAGAAAATATTGAAAACGTCCTTTTTTTAAGTTCGGGATGAAGAAAAGGGCTATAATGTTCCATCTCATCATAGCAGTAAATATCATAGATTTCTTCTGAAATAATATAAATTTCCTGATTTTTAATGATTTGGTATAGTTTTTCCCAATCTTCGGCAGTCCACATTTTTCCTGTAGGATTCTGAGGAGAATTAATGATAACCGCTTTTGTTTTATCAGAAATACAGTTTTGAAGTTTTTCCCAATTTATTTCGAAATCATTATCAAGATCATAATAAACCGGTACGCCGCCATTCATAACAATCGATGGAGCATAGGTATAATAAGAAGGCTGAATCACAATAACTTCATCGCCGAAATTTAAAATTGATTTTAAAGAAGTGTACAAACCAAAAGTTGAGCACGGAACAATATTTACTTCTTCTTTTTTCAGAGGTAAACTATTGACTCTTTGAGAATTGAATTTCACAATATTATCGATAAGCAAAGAGTTTCCTGCCAGTGATTCGTAACTGTGACTGATGACGTCTGCAGATTCCTTCAGGTAATGTCTGAGTCTGGAGTCTATTTCAAAATCTGGTAAGCCCAGTGAAAGATCAAAGCTTTGGTGTCTTGAAGCAAGTTCAGACATTTCGGTGAAAAACTTAAAATCATTAAATCCGTAATTTTTTTTCATACTGTCTATCAAATATATAAAAAAAACGATACCATTACTCAGTTAAATAATTTTTGTTATTTTTAAACAAATATTTTACGAATGAAAAAATTCCTGATTCCTGTATTTTCAGCAGTCATTGTTGTAAGCTGCGGAACTTCAAAAGGGACAACAGAGACCCAAAATAAATCAGCAACGCTCAATTCCGGTTCGTTTACAAATGGTAAAGCTTTCGAAACGGCCTATCAGACGATTAAGCTGGAAGATTTAAAGAAAAACCTTTATGTCATTGCTGCGGATGATATGGAAGGCCGCGATACAGGAAGTAAAGGGCAGAAGAAAGCGGGAGAATATATGGTGAATTATTATAAGACTCTCGGTATTTCTTATCCGAAGACTTTGGGTTCTTATTACCAGAAAGTCCCGGCAGCTTACATGAAACAGAGAGGCGGCGGAAATTTACCCGACTCGGAAAATATTCTGGCATTCATTGAAGGAAGTGAAAAACCTGAAGAAATTGTTGTCATTTCTGCACACTACGATCATGTAGGAACAAAAAACGGGGTGGTTTACAATGGTGCAGATGATGACGGAAGCGGCACCGTTGCTGTGATGGAAATTGCCAAAGCTTTTCAAAGTGCAAAAAAGGCAGGAAACGGCCCGAAGAGATCCATCTTATTTCTGCATGTGACAGGAGAGGAGCACGGTCTTTTTGGTTCTGAATATTATTCCGACAACCCTGTTTTTCCTTTGGCAAATACTGTGGTAGATTTAAATATCGACATGATCGGGCGGGATGATCCTGAAAACAGAGGAAAAAATTATGTTTATGTAATTGGTTCTGAAATGCTGAGTTCCGAATTGAAAATCATCAACGAAACTGCAAATAAAAATACGGTTAATATGGAACTGAATTATAAATATGACGATCCAAACGATACACAGAGACTGTATTACAGATCAGATCATTATAATTTTGCAAAAAATAATATTCCGGTTGCGTTTTATTTTGATGGTATTCACGAAGATTATCATAAACCGACAGATGATCCCGAAAAAATAGATTATGCCATGTTGCAGAAAAGAACTCAACTGGTTTTTGCAACAGCATGGGAAATCGCCAACAGAAAAGCAAGAATTGTTGTTGATAAGAAATAAGTTTTTAAATAATAATGTTTATCTGCTTTTATTCATAATACTAAATTTTAACGCAAAGCACGCGAAGATTTTTATCTACTAACTGCTTTTAAAGTTAGCCAAGGCGTTCTACTTAAATAAGAGCACGAAGGTTTTTCAATTATGACAAATTACGGACAATCGTTAATAATAAAATCCAAAAACCTGCAAGAATTTTTTTGTAGGTTTTTTAAACGAATAATTTATGATAATCCGCGAAGCAGTACCGGAAGATATTCCTGAAATACAGTATGTGCGAAATTCTGTAAAAGAAAATACATTATCTGATCCTAATCTGGTTACAGATAAAGACTTAATGATTTTATCATGAAGAGAGGAAAAGGGTGGATATGTGAAATCGATCGCAAAATTGTAGGATTTTCTATTGTCGATGTACAGGAAAATAATGTTTGGGCTTTATTTTTACACCCAGACTTTGAAAACAGGGGAATCGGAAGAAAATTGCACGATAGTATGCTCAATTGGTATTTTAATAAAACCGAGAAAACGCTGTGGTTAGGAACTTCACCCCATACAAGAGCAGAAATTTTTTACAGAAAAGCTGGTTGGCAAGAAACAGGAAAACACGGTAAAAATGAATTGAAATTTGAAATGACTTTTGAAAACTGGAAAAACCGAATCAAAAAATGAAACAGAAAATAAAATCTATAAGACCATTTATAGGAGCCGAAAATTTTGAACTGAGCAGAGCTTTTTACAGAGATCTTGGTTTTGAAGAAGTAGTGTTGGGACATCATTTTTCTGTCTTCAAAAATCAGGATATTTCTTTTTATCTTCAGGATTATTATTCAAAAGAATGGATAGAAAATACCATGATCTTTGTGGAAGTAGAAAGTGCAGATGCCTATTGGGAGGAACTTATAACTTTAAATCTTACCAATAAATACGAAACGGTAAAACTGATCCCTGTACGAACGATGGATTGGGGAAAAGAATGTTTTGTGCATGATCCTTCCGGAATTTTATGGCACTTTGGCGAATTTTTTAATCCCTAAACAATGATCTACGCTTTTGATACGTATTACTATCGCGACTTTGCGAAAACAGTGTGCATAGCTTTTGAAGACTGGGTTTCTGATACAGAAAAAGAATTTTTTTCACAAGAAACCGAAATTACGTCCGATTATGAAAGTGGAGCTTTTTATAAAAGAGAACTTCCGTGCATTCTGAGTCTTTTGTCTGCCATTGAATTACAGGAAAACGACATTATTATTGTTGATGGTTTTGTAACCCTAAACAACGATGGGAAAATGGGATTGGGAGGATATCTTTTTGAAGCTTTAGACCGGAAAGTTACAGTAATAGGAATAGCAAAAAATGATTTTTCTGAGCCCGATAATAACAGAAGAGCTGTGCTGCGCGGAAAAAGTAAGACACCTCTTTACTTAACAGCAATGGGAGCAGACGTAAATGATATAAAGACAAAAGTCGAAAAAATGCACGGTGATTACAGAATCCCGACTTTGCTGAAAAAACTCGATCGGCTTACGAGAGAATAATTTATTACACAGAAAAAAGACCAAAAAGAATCCGCTCTTTAGAAGCGGATTCAGTAGATAAGTACATCTCATTTTTTTAATTAGACAACAACAAAAAAGCACAGCCGACGGTGCTGTGCTTAAATTTTTATTTCAAATTTAATTGCAATTTCAAAGCTGAAAAAAGCAAATAATGAATTCATTTCAGTTGTATTACATAGTAAATGTAAGAATATTTTTCAATACACCAGATGAATTTAATGTTAAAATTAACACGTTATCCACATTTTTTTGTGGATAAAGTTTTATTCATCAAGTTTCTCGGCGATATACTTTGCGGTATGCGATTTTTTATGTTTAGCTAAATCTTCCGGTGTTCCGGCAAAAACAACTTCACCACCATATTTTCCGGCTTCCGGACCAATATCGATAATATGATCGGCAGATTTCATAATATCCGGCTGATGTTCTATGACCACGACAGAATGTCCCAGCTCAATTAAAGCCTGCAATGATTTTAAAAGTTTCTGTATATCATGGAAATGCAGTCCCGTAGAAGGTTCATCAAAAATGAAGAGCGTCTTATCAGTCGTTGTACCTTTTACAAGGAACGAAGCCAGTTTTACACGTTGTGCTTCACCACCGGAAAGCGTAGAAGAGCTTTGTCCCAACTGCAAATATCCTAGTCCTACTTCCTGAAGCGGAGTAAGTTTGGTAACAATTTTATCTTCTTTATTGTCTTTAAAAAACGTCAGCGCCTCATCTACCGTCATGTGAAGAATATCCGAAATGTTCTTTTCGTCAAATTTCACTTCCAGAATTTCGTTTTTAAAACGGGTACCTTTGCAAACTTCACATTCCAGCTCAATATCTGCCATGAACTGCATAGAGACATTAATGACACCCTCACCTTTACATTCGTCACATCTTCCGCCATCAACATTGAAAGAGAAATGCTTTGGCTTATAGCCCATCATTTTAGAGACTTTCTGTTTAGAATACAGATCCCGGATGTCATCATAAGCTTTCAGATAGGTTACAGGATTGGAACGCGATGATTTCCCAATCGGATTCTGGTCGATCAGCTCAATATGTTTTACCAGTTTTTTTGGAAATTCCACAGCATCATAATCACCTTTTTTACCGCCCATTCCCAGCTGAATCTGAATATCATTCGTAAGAATCTCTTTCATCAAAGTAGATTTTCCGCTTCCCGAAACTCCCGAAATTACCACCAGACTTTCCAAAGGAACGTCAACATCAATATTTTTAAGATTATTGGATCTTGCGCCTTTGATGTGAATAAATTCTTTTGCCTTTCTGCGTTTTTCAGGAACTTTTATTTCGAGTCGTCCGGTAAGATATTTAGAAGTCAGTGTATCGGCATCTTTCAGTTCTTTATAGTCTCCTGCAAAAACCAATTCACCACCAAGATAACCGGCTTCCGGACCAATATCAATGATGTAATCTGCAGCTTTCATCACATCTTCATCATGCTCTACAACAATAACTGTATTTCCCAGATCTCGTAAGTTTTTTAAAACTTCAATTAGGTTTTCGGTATCTCTTGAGTGCAAACCAATGGAGGGTTCATCCAAGATATAAATAGAACCTACCAAAGAACTTCCCAGACTTGTTGCAAGATTGATTCTCTGACTTTCGCCACCGGAAAGCGTATTTGAAGTTCGGTTTAGTGTTAAATATCCCAAACCTACTTTCAGCAAAAATTCAAGTCTTGTCGTTATTTCATACAAAAGTCTTTTGGCAACTTCCTTGTCATGTTCAGACAATTTTAAGTTATTGATCACTGGTGATAGTTCGTCCAAAGGAAGCTCAATCATCGATTGGATATTGTGTCCGTCAATTTTCACCCAGGTTGTTTCTTCACGCAAACGCAATCCTTCACAAGTCGGGCACAGTGTTTTCCCGCGATAACGCGAAAGCATAACACGATATTGAATTTTGTATAAATTTTCTTCGAGCATTCTGAAGAAATTATTTAAAGATGGAAATGTGCTTTTCCCGTCACCTTTCCATAGATAATTTTTCTGCTCTTTGGTCAATTGATGATAAGGCTTGTGAATGGGGAAATCTTTTGCTTTTTTAATGAAATCTTTTTTCCACTCGCTCATTGTTTCGCCTCTCCAAGAAGCAACTGCATCTTCAAAAACGGATAATGCCTTATTAGGAATTACCAGATCCTCATCAATACCGATGACTTTTCCGTAGCCTTCACAGGTAGGGCAGGCTCCGTAAGGATTATTAAAACTGAAAAAATGAACATTGGGTTCCAGAAATTCAAGTCCGTCTAATTCAAATTTATTAGAGAAATTTTTTTTGTCTCCCGTTTCAATATTTTTTAAGGAGCAATAACCTCTCCCTTCGTAGAATGCCATTTGAATGGAATCTGCCAGACGCTGAAGAAAGCTCTCGTCATCTTCATAAGAAAAACGGTCGATCACCAGATTGATCATCATTCCTTTTTCCGGAGTAAAGCCAAAACTTTCCAGATCTTCAATCCCTGCAACGTTTCCGTTTACCTCAAGTCTTGTAAAACCAGCCAGTTTAAGAATATTCAAATTTTCGGTGAAATTTTCAATATCATAATCCAAAGGCGCAGTCAAGAGAAATGACGTATCTTTTTTTGCAGATTTAATAAAATCAATCACATCAGAAACCGAATCTTTTTTCACTTCTTCACCCGAAACAGGAGAATATGTTTTCCCGATTCTTGCGAATAAAAGTTTCATATAATCATAGATTTCAGTAGATGTACCCACCGTAGAACGGGGATTTGATGAGATTACTTTCTGCTGAATCGCGATGGACGGAGCTAATCCTTTGATATCGTCTACTTTAGGTTTTTCGAGTTTACCCAAAAACTGACGTGCATAAGAACTTAAACTTTCTACATAACGTCTTTGTCCTTCTGCATAAATGGTGTCAAAAGCCAGGGAAGATTTTCCGCTTCCGGAAACACCTGTAATGACGATCAATTTATTTTTAGGAATTAAAACATCAATGTTTTTCAGGTTGTTAAGATGTGCGTTTTTAACGAAAACCTGTTTTTTTATATCTATTTCTGTAATTGGAGCCATAGTAAAATTAAGACCAACAAAATTACGAAATTTTGACGGATTTATGTAAAATAAATAAACCTTACAAGCATCAAGTTCTTATCCGTCATGTCACAGTGTATGATCAAATAAAAACTTAAATATTATTAATATTTTATGTAAAATTTTTATCAGGAAATGGATTTCCCTATTGTTTTATATTATTTTTTATTGTAAAATTGTATTGTTAAATTAGTGTTAAAATGAGAGAATTTTTTAGACATTTGTTTACACATTTAATGAGAAAAAGATAAAACCTCAAGAAGATGCACATTGTTGCATCTTTTTTCATGATAAGTATCATTTTTGGTATTTCAAAAAGACTGTTAATTTTGGAGGTTCTAAAATTAACTAATTAATGAAAAAACACATACTTGCAGTATTTTTGCTTACCACATCAATGGGTATCTGTGCACAGGAAAAAACTGCAGAAATTGATTCTATTGAAATTCAGGGAAAATTTATTTCAACACCGTATAAAAATGCAAATCAAAACATATCTGTTATTACCAAATCAGATATTTTAAATTCACCTGCAGCCAGTATTGACGAAATTCTCCAGCAAATTCCGGGGATGGATATCAGAAGAAGAGGAGCTAATGGAGTACAGAGTGATATTGGATTTCGCGGAAGTTCTTTTGAGCAGGTTCTTTTATTACTCAACGGCGTCCGAATGAATGATTCGCAGACCGGTCACAATTCATTAAATATTCCGGTAGATCTTGAAGATGTAGAAAGAATTGAAGTCATTAAAGGTCCTGCTGCAAGACGTTTTGGACAGAATGCATTCGCCGGAGTAATTAATATTATCACTAAAGCAAATCCGGGAAAGCGCGTAAAACTCAGTGCCGAAGGAGGCGATTATAAAACCTACGGATTGGGTCTGAATGCGAATTTCGGAAATGAGAAATTCTCCAATTTATTACAGGCAAACTCCAATTCATCACAAGGTTACCGTCACAATACCGATTTTGAGATGAGAAATGTTTTTTATCAGAATCAATTAAAAATAAAAAACGGAAACCTTCGTTTACAGGCAGGTATTTCTGAGAAAAAGTTCGGCGCCAATGGTTTTTATTCTTCTCCCGATGCCACGGAACAGTATGAAGAGCTGCAGGCATCCATTGTGAGTCTGGCGCATCAGCAAAGTTTCGGAAAATTAAAATTAAATTCAAATGTGTATTGGAGAAGAGGACAGGATATGTATCTCTATAACCGTGAAAAGCCCGAAATTTACAGAAATATGCACATCGGAAACAATGTAGGCGGTGAAGTAAATTCCAGTTACACATCCAATTTAGGAACTACCGGTCTGGGAGTGGAATTGAGAAAAGAATTTCTGGCAAGTAATAATTTGGGACATCGGGAAAGATTTGTAACTCAGGTTTTCTTTGAGCATCATGTATCTCTTTTAGATAAAAAATTAGACATCACACCGGGAATTTCCTGGGCAAATTATTCTAGCGAAGGCAATTTCTTTTACCCGGGAATTGATGTAGGGTACACATTCTACGAGAATAACAAAATCTACGGAAATATATCAAAAGTTCACCGTGTACCGACATTCACAGATCTTTATTATATAAGCAAAACAGAAAAAGGAAATGAAAATCTGCTTCCGGAAAGTGCTGTGTACGCAGAGATAGGGTATCAATATCAGTCGAAAAATATTCTGGCAAAGGCAAGTGGTTTTTACCGAAGTTCAAATAATGCAATAGACTGGATAAAATATTCACTGCAAGATAAAGTCTGGAATGCTCAGAACATAGGAGATACAGAAATTAAAGGCATTGAACTAGAATTGGGTCATCAGGTTTTCGACTGGCTGAAGTACACTGTAGGATATACTTATTTGGATAATAAATTTAAGGAATTTGATAAAGGATATTCAAGATATGTCCTTGATAATCTGAAGCATCAGCTGGTAACAAAATTACAGACAAAGTTTCTAAGAAACTTTACCAATGAATTGGTTTACCGATATAATGAACGTGTAAATCTGGGAAGCTATCACCTTCTGGATGAGAAACTGAGCTTTACAAAAAATGATCTTTCAGTATACGTTCTGGTAAATAATGTAACCAACTCTGTGTATACAGAAACTTTCGGAGTGCTAATGCCGCAAAGATGGTTTCATCTAGGTTTTAGCTACAATATTAATATTAAGTAAACTTAATATTACCGAATTGTTAAATCATTTATTTTTGCAAAAATTTTTTGGATGAAACGTATTACAAGTCTTGGTTTTGTTTTGTTGACAGCCTTATTTAGCGCTCAGGAACATATTTCTTCTTTCAATGCACTGACTGTGACGTATAAATTTCATCCAAAATTTTTCCTCTATGCAGAAGGGCAGATGAGAGGAATTCAGGAATATACATATCCTGATTATTACGAAATAAAAGGAGGTTTGGGCTATAACCTTACCAAAAATCACAAACCTTTCATTGGTTTGGGAAGATACGCTACTTACAAAGACAGATCTATTGATAAGGAAGAATTCAGAATCTGGCTGCAGGATGTTATTGATTTCAAAAAAGGAGTCGTAAAATTTGAAAACCGGTTTAGAGCAGAAAAATCATGGTTTTATGAACCTAAAAGTGATAAAAATTCAGAAAGAATGCGTTATCGTTATCGTCTGAATGTTTCTGTTCCTTTGAATGCCAAAAAAATAGAACCCGGAACTTTATTTGCCAATGTATATGATGAAGTTTTCTTCGTTACACCTATGAAGCCCACTTTTGCAAGAAACCGGCTGTACGGCGGTTTCGGTTATCAGGTTGACGAGCATTTCGGAATTGTAAGCGGATATCTTTGGCAAAGAGAATTTGAAGCCAAAGGCAACAAAAATGTTCATTTCGTTTATCTGGCCTTAAACATCAATATTGACGGTACAAAAAGCGAGGAAACGAAAACCTATCATTTCCCCGGAGCAGATTAATATTTTTCTGATAAATACCGGTAAGCTTTCAGATATTTATTAAATCTTGCAATATCTTTGGAGGTAAGCTCGCGGTTTACTCTTCTCAGATCCATATTATCCCGCAGGTCATTCAGCTTTACGGCAACGGCCAAAGGAGATCTTTCGGTTCTTTTTACAAAATCGTCATACACTTCGTCGGGATCATACTTTGTAAGACAACTTACTGCATACAGAATATATTCGGGAAAACCTTCATCTCTGAGATAATCCAGGCTGAAAGTCTGCGGATTGTCTTCTACCACATCATGCAAAACGCCCACAATCTTTTCGTCCATTGTTTTGCCATATTCCATCACCCGCATTACATGCGCAATGTAGGGAGCGTGATATTTGTCTTTCTGACCTTTGTGTGCCTTATCAGCAATTTTTATGGCTTTATATAAAAGTTCTTCTTTTGTCATTCCTTAATAATAGAGTACAAAAATATAAAACGCCGCAAAAAAACAGATCTTTTTTGAAGTTTTTTATCAACAATTTTAAAATTACTGATCCATGTACATCATTTATTTCTGAAGTGCTTTTTTAGACTTTTCAGGATCGACGGCGTTTAAAATCCTGTATTTGGAATGATTTTTCTCTTTTTCCTTCAGACTCAGATAAACAGAAGTATCTTTTGGCTTTGCAACCGGCATTTTATACAGATCTTTTATTTTTGCTGAATCTTCTGATTGTAAGGTTTTCGCATTTTTTGCCGTTAGTCCTTTCATTAAATTTCTGGATTTTAATGAATCTGGTTTTCTTGGAATTTCAGGATTTTTTTCCTGTGCAGATAAAGCAGCCGAAAATAATATAAGTGTTCCGAAAATAAGTTTCATATTTTTTTATCTAAAATAATAAAAATTTTGAAATGCGAAAAATTAATCAACAAACGTTGATTTTTATTTATTCTGAACTAAGATGAAATAGATTTAAATTACCGTTGGATGATATTCAAAAATCAGTACACTTTTGTTTTTACACAGGAAACATTGGTAATTTTTACGGGTCTACCGACTTTTTTTAAAGCTCCTGTCTGTTTATTTATTTTAAAAACAACAGCGTTTTCAGTAGCAACATTGGTTACAATCAAAAAAGATCCTGTTTCGTCTATTGCAAAAGTCCGGGGATGTTTACCAAATGTTTTTTTGTAACCGACTGTTTCTAACGTTTTATCCGGTTTAATTTTAAAAATCGCGATGTTATTTTCCTTACCTCTGTTTGTGGCGTAAAGAAATTTACCGTCAGGAGAAATATGAAGATCTGAACTTTCAAATCCGCTTTTGATCTCTGAAGGATGTGTAGCAATTTTTTGAATTTCAGTAAGTTTGTTTTCTCTAAAACTGTAGACAGAAATCTCTCCCGCCATTTCTTCAATGCAATATGCTGTTTTTCCGTCTTCAGAGAAGATCAAATGGCGCGGTCCGCTTCCTGCTTTTGTTTTTATAAAAAGGCTTTCCTTTTCATTTAAGGGTTTTTGCTGATTGCTGTCAAACGGATAAATTCTGATTTTGTCCGCACCAAGATCAGTAAACAGAATAGTGTTGAAGTCCGGAGCAAAAACAGCGGAATGAATATGTGCTTTGGTCTGTCGGTCAGGATTGATGCTTCCTTCTGAAAAGTGTAAAATTTGCCTTAAAGAATCTATTTTACCGTCTTCTAAAAGTGGATAAACCGATATTCCTGCATCGGTATAGTTTCCGTTGACCAGCCATTTTCCGTTTTTATGAACACTTAAATAAACAGGATTTTCTCCAGCACTTTTTTGTTGGTTTAGATAGATAAGTTTTTTGGTTTCTTTATCAAACCTGAAAGCACTGACGCTGCCGCCATTTTTTATTTTGCTTTCAGAAGATGCATAGATGTATTTTCCATCGGATGAAATTGTAATGTAGGAAGGGTTTATAATGTCTTTTACTGATGTTACTTTTGTAAGTTTTCCTGTCTCATTATTCAATTCATACACATAAATTCCTTCTGAGTTTTTATCCCAGTTATAAGAACCAAAAAATACGTATTGCTGAGAATAAAGGTTTGCAAAAATAAAAACGGCAAGTAGTCTGAGATTTTTTTTCATTGATAAGCTGAGAGAATTAAATGGTAAGAATAATTTTTAAAATTTACCAGTTCTTATCAATCATGAAAACCATCTGAGTCATCACAACCGCACCAAAAAGAAGTTCTCTTTTGTTCACTTTATCGAAAGTGTCTTTTTCCGAGTGGTGATAATCAAAATATCTTTGGGTATCCACTACCATTTCAATCAAAGGAATATCCAGTTTTTTCAACGGTGCAATATCCTGAATAGCATCTGTCTGATCAAAATCGTAGACACCGTAAGGAAGAAAATACTCTTTCCACGGGAAAATAAGCCGTCTTCTTTGAGGCGACATATCAAGCGAAAAACCTCTCGGCGAATACCCTCCGGAATCTGTACCTAAAGCAACAACATGTTTTTCTTCTTTCTTTTTTACCTGTGCAGCATAGGTTTCTCTGCCTTGTCCGCCATTTTCACTGTTGGCATAGAGTACAACTCTTATGGTATGGTTATTATCGTAACCCAAAGCTTTAAATGTTCTTAAAACTTCCAGGCACTGTACCACACCGGTTCCATCATCATGAGCGCCTTCTGCAAAATCCCAGGAATCTAACTGAGCGCCCAGAACGATAACTTTAGAATCTTTTTTTCCGGGAATTTCTCCTATGACGTTGTGGTTGATGGTTTCGCCTTTCGATTCGGCGGTCATGTTGAGTTTTGCCTTTACAGATTGTTTTTTCAGAAGCTTTTCCAGTTCGTCGGCAGATTTTACACCAATGGTTAATGCAGGAATTTTCACTTTATCATCGGGTTCGTAATAGATCTGTTTCGCATGCGGAACATCGTCTGTTGCGGTAGTGAGCGATCGTATCATCAAAGCTTTTGCTCCTTTTTTGCCAATAACAGACGCAGAAAGCAGTTTAGATTTTGCGGCTATTAAATAAGAATCTACCGTGCTGATAATTTTGGGATCAATAGGATAATTAACAAAAATAATTTTGTCTTTTACCTGTGTTGCTGTAAGATTTACGAGTTCCTGTACGTTATTTACCAGCAAAATATCATAAATCATATCTTTTCCGCCTGTACCTTCAGAATTCCCGAATGAAAGCATACGTATATTTTTCCATTCTCCGTTTCCTGCTTTTATCTGCAGAGATTCTTTTCCGCGTATCCAGACAGGAACTCTTACTTCCTGTTTCCAGATGTTTTCTGCACCTGCTTCTTTGAGGTTTTTCACTGCCCATTCGGTTGCTTTGTCATAACCGGGAGTTGCACTGAATCTTGCTCCTACATTTTTGGTAAGCTCACCAAGGTTGTCATATGCAGTACCATTGATTAATATTTCGTCTGAAATTTTTTTGAACTCATCAGTATAATTGAATTTCGGGATTGGCTTTGCTTTTTTAACGGGCTTTTTTTGAGAAAATAAAAATCCACTCAAAAAGAGTGGGAATATGATGAACAGAATTTTTTTCATTGCAGTGACCTTTTCTTTCGGTGTATAAAAATAAAGAAAAATTCAGTAAGTCTGACAGGTATTGATTTTTACTGAGATTTTTAATGCAAAGACGCAAAGATTTTTTGACTACTAACTGTTTTTAAGTTCGCCAAGGCGTTCCACTTGGCAAAGGCCAAAAAGATTTTAATTGAAATAAAAATTTCATGATAAAAAAAACCTCAAAATTATTCTCTTTAGGTTTTAAGAAAATAATTTTGAGGAAATATAATTATTAGAAACAGATACTATTTCATATCATACATTAATAATGCAGTGACCAGTTTGGGTTCTATGAATGTACATTTTGGCGGCATGCGAAGCTTTAAATCTGATATTTTAATCATATCATTAAAGCTTACAGGGTAAATTCCAAAACCTACTTTTCCTTCTCCATTGTCTACTTTTTCTTTTAAAATTTTAATTCCTTCGATGTTCGAACTTCCTTTCACATAAGAAATCTGATCTGAACTGTCGGAATCTTCGATATTTAAAATATCTTTTATAATGTATTTATCCAAAAGATGATGATCCAGATTATCCAGTGACATTTCCTGAGAACGCAGGTCGTGCTTCACGTGAAGAGAGTAGTATTTACCGTCAATATACATAGAAATGTGAAATTTCTGAGACGGATAATAAGGCGTTTCTTCTTTTTCATGAATCAGGAAATATTTCTCCAGCTTTTTCAGGAATTCTTCTGTGGTAAGATCTCCGATGCTGCTTACAATTCTGTTGTAATCGTGAATTTTTATCGACTGATTGGAAACTATGAAACTGTATACAAAATTATAAGGTTCTGTACCGTTGTGTTTTTTGTTTTTATCCTTCAGTCGCTTTGCATGAAGTGCGGTAGAACCAATTCTGTGGTGGCCGTCTGCAATGTAAAAAGATTCTATCTGATCGATTACTTCTTTGAACTGCTGCAGCTTCAGACGGTTGTCTATTCGCCAGATTTTGTGTCGTATTCCTACTGTATCGATATGATTGAAAATAGGAACATTTTTCTCTTCATGGTTCATCAGCAATTCGATCTTTGAATTGGATGGATACGTTAACAGTACAGGTTCTGCCTGAAGGTTTACTTTATCTAAATAATGCGCCAATTTCTCTTTTCTCTGAGGAATTGTACTTTCGTGTCTTTTTATTTTTCCTGCCCAGAAATCTTCAATACTTGCCAGACCGAGAAGCCCTCTGAAAACCTGTTTATTGGGATAAATCTGCTCGTAAAGATAATATGAGGAGCTGTCCTGAACGAGTGTTTTCTCATCCAGAAGTTCTTCGAAAGTGGAACGGATTTTCCTTAAATTCCGGTCTACATCTTTAGATTTACTTACAACATAGGGTTTTATCATATTGATGTAAGTCTTTTCTTTTTGCGCTTTTTCGGCAATTTCAGTCTGGGTGAAATTATCTAAAGGATGAGTAGGAAATGTAGCCTCATGATCTTTATGAGGTCTAATTCCGCGGAAAGGTTTAAAAACTGGCATATATAATTTATAGTTTCTTTTTAATCTCAATAATCTGCTCTGCAAGCTCTACCCCTATTTTTTCCTGAGCATCTATGGTGTTTCCACCAAGATGTGGAGTCAGAGAGAGGTTAGGATTCATTAATAAAACAAGTTCGGGAGCCGGCTCTGTTTCAAAAACATCCAATGCTGCTCCTGCTACTTTTCCGGCTTCAATAAAATCGAGCAGGGTCACTTCGTTGATGACGCCGCCTCTTGCCGTATTTACAATATAAACACCGTCTTTCATCATTTCAAACTGAGGCGTGTCTATAATATATTCTTTTGTCTTAGGCGTATTGATGCTGATGAAGTCTGCGTCGTTCAGGAATGCTTCTGTATCATTGGTAGAAGTGATTTCAAAATCCACAGTTTGTCCGTCGAAAAAGTCTAGACTGATGGTTTTGGTTATAGGTTTTCTGGTAAGGACTTTTACTTTCATACCCAAAGAAATTCCCATTTTTACAACTTCCTGGCCAATTCCTCCGAAACCGATAACTCCCAATGTCTTGCCTGAAAGTTCATACGCATTGCTGAATGATTTTTTCATTGCATTGAAATGAGTATCTCCTTCCAGAGGCATCAGTCTGTTAGATTCATGAAGAAATCTTGCCAGAGAAAAGAAGTGAGCAAAAACCAACTCCGCTACGGATCTTGATGATGCATTGGGCGTATTGATGATATACAAACCTTTTTCGATAGCATATTCTACATCAATATTATCCATTCCGACACCGCCTCTTCCGATGATCTTCAGACCGGGACATGCATCGATCAGTTCCTGTCTTACTTTGGTAGCACTTCTTACCAAAAGAACATCCACATTATTTTCATTAATGAAATTGATAACGTGATCCTGTGCAACTCTGTTGTCAAGAATTTCGATTCCTGCTTCCTTTAAAGCAAGTTCGCCGGATTTTGAAATTCCATCGTTAGCTAAGACTTTCATATATTTTATTTTAGGATTTCAGATTTACTTATTCTATTTAATAATTAAATCTTATCATCTTTCAATTTTTTGTGTTGCCTAATTTAAGCTATTTTATTGACTTCATGACATCCACCAAAACCTGCACACTTTCAATAGGTAAGGAATTATACAGGCTTGCTCTGTATCCCCCTAAACTTCTGTGGCCATTCAGTCCGCTGATTCCTGCAGCTTTCCATGCAGCATCAAATTCTTCTTTTTTGCTGTCATCAATCAATCTGAAAGATACATTCATCAAAGAACGGTCTTCTTCCACACAGAAAGTTTCAAATAACGGGTTGCTGTCGATTTCGCTGTACAAAAGTTTTGCTTTTGCTTCATTTCTTGCTTCAGCAGCAGCAATGCCTCCGTTATTTTCCAGATGTTGCAATGTTAATAAAGATGCATATACTGGGAAAACCGGCGGTGTGTTGTACATAGATTCTTTTGAGATATGCTGAGAATAATCTAAGATAGAGAACATATTTTCTCTTCCTGTTTTACCTAAAATTTCTTTTTTAATAACCACTAAAGTTACTCCTGCAGGTCCCATATTTTTCTGAGCTCCTGCGTAGATTACATCGAATCTGGAAAAATCCAGCTGTCTTGAGAAAATATCTGAACTCATATCGCAAACCATCAACGTATCAACTTCCGGGAAAGACTTCATCTGCGTTCCGTAGATGGTATTGTTTGAAGTACAGTGGAAATAATCATATGCTGCACCTACGGTATAATCTTTAGGAATAAAAGAATAGTTTTCTTCTTTTGAAGAACCCACAACATCTACCGTTCCTACTTTTTTGGCTTCTTTTACAGCTCCTGCAGCCCAAGTCCCTGTATCCAGATAGGCAGCTTTTCCGCCCACTTTCATCAGGTTGTAAGGAATCATTGCAAACTGAAGGCTTGCACCGCCTCCCAAATACAAAACTTCGTAATCATCACCAAGATTCATCAGTCTTTTTACAATAGCACGAGCCTCGTCCATCACCGCTACAAAATCTTTACTTCTGTGGGAAATTTCCAGAAGAGATAATCCTATCCCGTTAAAATCTAGGATCGCTTCCGCTGATTTTTCGAAAACTTCCTGTGGTAAGATGCATGGTCCTGCGCTGAAATTGTGTTTTTTGCTCATAATTTTACGTTTTGTTTTGAAAGATTAGCTGATCTTGAGAGACTATTCTTTCTTTATTGTTGTTGATGAAGATTGTAAATATCTCGTTAAAAAAACCGTCTCATACTGAATGAGACGGCATTGTTTTATTCACCGTGTAAAAATGCTTTCTTGTTTAGCAATGCTTCCTCAGATTCTACATGATCTTCGTCCGGCACACAGCAATCTACAGGGCAAACCGCTGCACACTGTGGCTCTTCATGAAAACCTTTACACTCAGTACATTTATCTGTAACGATGAAATATACATCATCACTTACCGGTTCCTGAGGCGAATCTGCATCTACAGTTAAACCCGATGGTAAGGTTACGGTACCTTTCAGTTCTGTACCTTCAGAAGCTTTCCAGTCTACTGCTCCTTCATAAATTGCATTATTCGGACATTCCGGTTCGCAGGCGCCGCAATTAATACATTCATCAGTTATTTTAATAGCCATCGCTAATTTTTTTTAAATTTGCACAAAATTACAAAATATTCCCCACTTTTACAGCAATTATGAATATCGAAAAGCAAGTTTTAGGACTTATTAAATTAAGCCAATATATAAAAGCGTTTTTATCAAAAGAAACAGCAGATTTTAACGGAAATGATTCTGAATTTGAAATGATTCTGAAAAAATCCGAAATCGAAAATCCATGGTTTACACAGGAAAATCAGAAATTTGCTCTGAAACAATGGGCAGATTTGTTAACAGAAGAACAACTGCAGTCATGGCTGTCTAATTATTCGCCCTCCAAAACAACTAAAAAAGTAGGGCTTATTCTTGCAGGAAATATTCCTTTGGTAGGATGGCACGATGTGATTTCTGTGGTGCTGAGCAATCATATTCCGTTGATTAAATTATCATCAAAAGACAAACAGATGATTCCTTTTTTATTGAAAAAATGGAAAGAACTTTCTGAAAACGAAATCGAATATGAGTTTGTAGAGAGACTTGTCGATTTTGATGCTGTCATTGCAACCGGAAGCAATAATACGGCAAGATATCTGGAGTTTTATTTTAAAAATCACCTCAGTATTATAAGAAAAAACAGAACTTCTGTAGCCGTTTTGAAAGGTGATGAAACCGAGGATGAACTTAAACTTCTGGCGCATGATATTTTCCGGTATTTTGGGTTGGGATGCAGAAATGTGACAAGGCTTTTTATTCCTGAAGATTTTGTAATCGACAGGATTTTTGAGAGTTTTATTGATTTTAAAGAAGTCATCAATCATCATAAATATGCTAATAATTATGACTATAACAGAGCCGTTTATCTTCTGAACCAGGATCTTTTCTGGGATAATAATTTTGTCATGATGAAAGAAGACGACAAGCTTTTCAGTCCACTTTCTGTCATCAATTTCACCCGATATTCTTCTTTGGATGAAGTGAAAAATTTCATAGAAGAAAACGAAAACGACATTCAGTGTGTGGTTGCAAAAAAAGATCTGAATTTAGATTCGGTAAATTTTGGCGAGGCACAAAATCCGGGTTTAGATACTTATGCAGATAATCTGGATACGATGAAGTTTTTGGAAGTGATCTGATTATTCTTCGTATCTTTCAGTATAAATTGACAAACCAGCATTATGAATAAATTATTTTTAATCATTTCACTTTTGAGTGTACAGCTTTTCTTTTCGCAGGAAGTTATTGATCTGAAAGTTGAAAACAATAAAAAAACAGATACGCCATTAAATCTTAGCAAGAAGCAGGTAGAATTGTACAATGGGAGATTCTCACAATTCATCATGGCTCTAAAATCTTCTGACCGAAAAAAAATGGAAAGTCTGCTTTCTGAAAATGCTAAAAAACAGGTAACGGAAGCAGTGTACAAAAAACTGAGTTCTGACATCAACAGCAATAAAAAAATGGAGATCATCAGAACAGGATACAAACCTTTGATTAATGGTAATAATTATCCCATGATTCAGTATAAATATGCGGATGACACCTCCGATGATCCCAAAGAAGTGATCACTGCTGTTTTTGAAAATGACGGAAAAATTCTTGGGATAAAACCATTTAAAAAGACAAAATAATCAAATAAAATATAAATTATGATTTCAAATGTTTTGGTTGGCGAGTCGACCGATATAGAAAAAGCAAGTTTTTACAAGAAAACCTATCTGCACGTTGCTTTTGCTATTTTAGCTTTTATTGGCGTAGAAACTTTTTTATTGAATACAGTTCCTGCAGAGCTTATTTATATGATGTTTGCTCAGAGATACGCATGGCTTCTAATCATTGGTGTTTTCTGGCTGGCTTCTATTCTGGCTTCAAAATGGTCTTTATCTCAAAGTAAATCTACCCAGTATTTTGGTCTGGGATTCTACGTAATTCTTGAGGCGGTAATTTTCCTTCCTTTGATCTACATTGCGGTTTTGCAGTCTGGAGGTCAGGTAATTTTTCAGGCGGCAACATTAACTATTGCCATGTTTGCAGGGATCTCCGCCGTTGCTTTTACCTCTAAAAGAGATTTTTCTTTCCTTAGAAATATAATTGTCATCGGAGGTTTCCTTGCGTTAGGATTAATAGTTGGCGGGATTGCTTTCGGATTTAATCTTGGTCTCTGGTTTTCTGTAGGAATGGTCATTTTGGCTTCCGCCACGATTCTGTATCAGACCAGCAAACTGAAAGACTCTTATACGACGGATCAATATGTAGGAGCTTCACTACAGCTTTTCGCATCCATCATGTTGTTGTTCTGGTATATTTTAAGCATCCTGAACAGAAGAAGTTAAAACTAACACGGATGTGTTTTAAACAGAAAAAATCCTGATGTAATTTTCATCGGGATTTTTTTTTATTGAAATAATAATCTTTCTGATTGTCTATGATTGATAAAGATTTTAAAAACTTTGGTGATTCTGAATAAGTGGAACATCTTTGTGAACCATAAAAAAGAGTTTAAAAAATCTTTGCCTTAAAATGTAGCATTCATTAAAATTAAGAATGATTATTATTTTAAAATGATCTAAAAATTATTTATCAATAGATCCTAAAACTTTCTGAGCAAAAGAATTTAAGGCATCTTTTTCACTCATTCCGTTTTGTACGTTGGCGTGAACTTCCAGTGCTCCGCAGATATTGGTAATCAGTTCTCCTGCAACGTTCAAGTCTTCTTCACTGGTTCCTCGGAACTCACTGAAACTTTCTAAAACTTCTAATGTTTTTTCTAAATTTTCCGGAGTCTGATTCTGGTAAAACTGTCTGATGATCGGCAACTTCATAATTACAATTCATTAAATAAATTAATTAAACTCTCCGCCTGATTAGACTGAACCTGATTCACCAATTCACCGTTTTTAAAAATCGCAAACGTAGGTAAATTATCAACTTTAGCCAGTTTTCTGCTTTCAGGAAGTTTCTCTGCATCTACATATAAAAACGGAATAGAATCGTTTTCAGAAGCTAGTTTTTTGAATTTCGGCTTCATAATTCTGCAGTTTCCGCACCATGTTGCTCCGTATTGTACCACCACTTTTTCATTGTCGCTTACAATATTCTGAAGCGTATCTTCTGTTAATTCTGTATACATAAATTTTAATTTGAAAATTTGGAAATTTATTAATTTTAAAATACTGAAAATAGAAAATGAGATAATTCGTAAAATCAATGTGATTAATTTTCAAATTATCTCATTTTCAAATTAGCACATTATCTTAGTTCTTAGCTAAATATTCAGCAGTAGAAGTTCTGTCAGCTTTCATTGCCTCTTTTCCTTCTTCCCAGTTTGCAGGGCAAACTTCACCGTGCTTTTGTACGTGAGTGTACGCATCAATTAATCTCAGATATTCTTTCACATTTCTTCCTAAAGGCATATCGTTTACAGACTCATGGAACACTTTTCCTGTTTCATCAATAAGATACGTTGCTCTGTATGTTACATTAGAACCTGTGAAGAACTCATTTCCTTCTTCGTCAAACTCAAGATCCTGATCTACGATGTCTAATAGATTGGCCAATTGTCTGTGTGTATCAGCTAAAAGCGGATACGTAACTCCTTCAATACCACCATTGTCTTTTGAAACATTCAGCCAGGCGAAATGTACTTCGTTGGTATCGCAAGAAGCGCCGATTACTTTTGTGTTTCTCTTTTCAAACTCACCCAAAGCTTCCTGAAAAGCGTGAAGTTCTGTAGGGCAAACAAAAGTAAAATCTTTTGGATACCAGAATAAAAGTACTTTTTGTTGGTTTTTTGTAGTTTCTTCGAAGATGTTGATTCTAAGATCATCACCCATTTCAGACATTGCGTCGATCGTTACGTTTGGAAATTTTTTACCTACTAAAGACATAATTTTTTAATTTTTGATTTATAATTTAATGATGCAAATATATAACATTTCTATCTATCGCAAAAATGAATTTTGATAAATAAAATCTATAATTGTTTTTCATGCAAAAGTATTTATGCCTATCTGTTATAATTAATTTTTTCTTTGTAATTTCTTTTTAAAATTAATTTTTCCTTGTCTGATTTTTCAAATATATTTAAGAGTCGAGGGAAGAGATTTATAACGGTTGTTGGTCATTCCTCAGGAATCTAAAGTAGTTAATTTGCATATTTGAAACTGTGAAAAATAACAAGTTTACAGCTTATTTTAAAATTATGATTAAAATATACATTCATGTATTTTCTTATTAATTAGACAAAATATTTGAAAATTAAATATAAAACAATAAAAATATATGATTACCTTTGAGAATACAGAACTGAAAAGTTTATAACCAAATCTAATAGTATCATTATGAAAAATTTAAAAACTCTTTCAAGAAAAGAACTGAAGGATATTAAAGGAGCTGCATCAACTTCAAAATGTCCGCCCGGAGATCATTACTGTCCAGATGCTGCAGTTTGTGTTCCGATCGTTGTAGAATGCTATATTGTCATTCCTCCTGATTTACCGGATGGTGGATGTGTATCTTGTTAATGAATACAGTAAAAAAGAATCCGTCTCACAACTGAGGCGGATTTTTTTTTGGTTATTATTTTGGGTTTTTGTATATTTATATTTGATAATCAGATACTTGTATATGAATTTCAAATATTATAATCAAAATCAGACTGTTTT
>Ga0308163_10000415_pt1 | contig 81693 bp, 90 predicted proteins | sample PhyTR1_FD_201037 | JGI IMG/M metagenome (GOLD analysis project Ga0308163, IMG submission 201037) | Phyllosphere microbial communities from UC Gill Tract Community Farm, Albany, California, United States - DLSLT.R1 | ecosystem: Host-associated > Plants > Phyllosphere > Unclassified | place: USA... | reverse complement strand
GAAACCAGTAGGGTTTCCCCCACTAAGCGACGCTGGCGAAAAGAGGCCAGCGCCGGGGCTAACCCGACGCTGGCCTAGTCATTTCCTGCCAAGGAAAGGGGAGGGCGGCGCGAGGGGTAGCGCGCCGCCCGATGGATCAACCAAACGCGGCGCGCTGGGTTGCGACGGGGGCGGGGGCCTGTCCGTCGATCCGGAAAGCGTGGGTGGGGATGCGGGCGGTTTTCAGCACCTGCAACAGGTTGGATTGAAGGCCGGAACCCTGACAGACAACCGCCTCAACCGGGTTGAGGTTGGCCAGCTGCTCGTTGCGGACGAACCCGGCGCGCTTGCCATAGCGGGCGGTGTTCGGCGTAAACGCGATCAGGGTAACGTCGCGGCTCGCGGCCCAAGAGGCGGCGATGGCGTCCGCGCCTTTGCGCTGTGCGGTGGTGCAAAGCGTCATGTGCGGCACGCGCGCCTTGATCTGGTCGAGTTTGGCCCAAAGCTGCTGCCAGTCGTGCCACTCCTGACCGCCCGAAAAGACGACAAGCGGGCCGGTCGGATTACGCTTTTCGCGGTGATCGGTCGCGCGCGCTTTCAGGAAGTCGATTGCGGCGATCTGGCTTGCGGTGCCTCCGCTCGAAACCTTCGATCCGCGCGCCGGGGACCATGGGTGGCCGGTCTGCGCGCGGTAGCAGTCGGCGGCATAGTCGCGCATGCATTCGATAGCGGCGCGCTGCTCGGTCTTGGTCTGGGCGCGAAGCTGCAATTCCTCCATCTCGACCGCGAAGATTTCGGAAGGGTCCATGCGGCGGGTCATCTCGCCAAGGTCGGCGCAAAGCCGGTCTTCCTCGCGCTCGAGCTTCTGCGCCTCGTAGTGGAAGGAATTGACGAAGCCCCACGCGATGGCCTGCGCGCTCGCCTCTAGGCGGGTGTCGCGGAACAGGTCGAACAGCGTTGCCATGATCGCCGCGCAATCGTGCTGCGCCTCGATCGGCTCTGGCATGTCCAGTTCCTGCCGCTCGCCGCCCAACTCCACGATGGACAGCGCGCCGACGTCGCCGAACGCGTCCTGAAAGTTGGTGGTGGCGGTCGCCTCGGCGTGGCTGGCTGCGGTGTCGTCGGCCGCGTCGGTCGCGCTCTGGTCGTGCTCGGCGCAATCGTCCAGCGGGCTGCAATCCTGCGCGTCGTTGCGAGCGGCGGGGTTGAGGGCTTCGCCCAAAGCGGCGAAGCTGGTAAAGCGGGTGGAGGTCGTCGGCTTGGTCATGGTTCGTACCTTTGGCAGGGTGTGGCGGCTAGGGCCGGGGGAGGGTTGCACCCCTCTCCCCGCCCGTCTCGGTGGTGGTTACATCTGCGGGACGAAGTCGGGGTCGTTGACCTGCTCGTCGGTGATCTGGCCATCGTCGGTCGCGTTGCCCGCGAAGTCGTCGGCGGTGTTGACGCGGGTGCGGCGGGTGCTGCGGCTGCCGTCGAGGTTGGACTGGCGCGGCGCGGGGCGGTTCCACACGACGCGGTAACCTTCCTCCTTGTTGCCAAAGAGCATGATCTGCAGCGGCTCGTTGATGCTGGGATCGTCGAGCTTGCCCTGAAAGAAAACCTCGCCGGTGGTGTTGCTCTTCAACTCCCACAGCGCGCCGATCTGCACCCAGCGCTTGGCGACGTTCAGGACCATGATCTCGAAGGCGGGGGCGCGCTCGTTGGTGCTGTCGGTGGCACGAAGGCCGAGGCGCGGCAGGTCGATGGTGGCGGTGGCGATCGAACCGAGAAGCTGACCCTTGACGACTGCGAACTGACCGATGTTCATAGCACTTACTCCATCTAGGCGGGGGCCTGTCCCCCTGTTGTCTGGGCTTGGGGCCTTTCCCCTCCCGACATCTTTCTTTTACCCCCTCCCCGCCAAGTATTGAAGCGCATTGATTTCTTGACACCTTAGTCATCGTACCTGGTGAGTCCGAGCAAATAAAAGCTCCCGACTAGGGAGCGTAAATAAACAAATCAAAGACGCATAGACCGCGTAAGCGGTCTATTCTTTGCTTATCGTGCCGTTGGGCACGCTCGGCCTGTGATCTCATCGCACCCGGAGCCGTCCTCGCAGGGGCTCAAGGTGCAGGCGTGACCGGCGGGGTCAACATGAATGACGGAGGCTCCGCCCCGCTTGCGGGGTGGAAACCGTAGGGCCTTTAGGCCCGGTATTCTTGTTGAGGCGTCTTCAAACAAACAAAAGCATTGCCAGCTCTGCTGGCAATTCTCCTTTGACGCCGACCCCGTCGGGCAGGTCTGCGACGCCGAGACACTGAGAGGCCGGCGATGGGTGCGATGAGATCATTGGCCCAAAAGGCACACATCATGCGCGCAAGCGCATGATTCCCCAGCCGCAGGCTGCCTGCGGTGCCCGCGGGGCTCGACATGACGTGTGAGGAGGGGGCAGGGGGCAGCGCCGCGCATCCGCGCCAGACGCCGTAGGAGCGCCGTGGAGGCGTCTCGGGACCCAGACAAGGGATCGTGACCCGTTAGGGCGGAGACCCGCTCTTGCGGGGCTCCGGTCGGCTCTTGCCGACTAGAGCCCGACCCCGCCCATCGGGCGGGGATGGCCCGCTCAATCTTCTCCCTTGAAGATCCGCATAACGTCAGCGAACTGCTCCGCTGAAAGGCTCGGCCTCGTCGGATACTTCGCTACCGGTGCGAAAGGCTGACGGAAGTCGAGGAGCGGCCTGAAGCCGTTAGGCCAGGTGTCGACGAGCTGGCGCTCGATGACGGCTAATGCGGCCTCCGACGTGAGGCCACTAGGCGATCGTTCGAGCTGAGATCGGGTCACCGTTATCGCGCCACAACGACAGTCTGGGCCGAACGGGGGATGCCAACGCGACCAGAAATTATGCTCAATCGGCAGGATGACGTCGGCGATCGGAAGGTGAGCCGGATCGGTCCTCGAGTCACCGACGACGATGCCCCGCTTGAACGGGATGCTCGTCGCGGTACGCCGCTCGCGCTCGGAGCGACATGCCGCGCGCCCAAGCTTCAGGGTCACCCCAAAGAAGCGCTCCGCTATCTGCCGCTCGACGAGCCTCGACAGCCCCGTGTTGCTCCGCGCGACCAGGTCGAGGAAGCCGCGCTGACCCGCGGCGTTGAGAAGCGTCATCGTCATCGCGTCGTGCAGCTCGGAGGCAAGCACCTCGGCGAACGGGCGGTCCCACTCTGCCGCCACGGCGATTTCGGTCGTCCAAGCGGCGACGAGCAGCTGCTGGCGATCGGCGATCCAGTCGATGATGTCGTCCGCGCCGAGGATCACCTACTGCCCACCGGCTGCCGAGGAAGGCCTGGCCGGCTCTGCTTTGACCCGTTGTACGAACTCCGGCCGCAGCGCGATCTTCGCACCCTCGATGGGGACCGCTGTGACGCCGTCGAGGTTGACCACCCAGACGCGATTATGGTCCTCGGCTAACGGCACGCCCCGGATCGCGGGGCCATCCTTCGGTTGGTAGTCATAGCAACAGCCCGCCTTCACGCGGCCGAGAATCCAAGCCTTCTGCTGCGTCGCTGCAAAGGTCCCAGCGGGCGACGCGGCCATCAACGCAACCCCGACGATGCACGCGGACACGACGTAGTGCGGTCCGGCTCCGCCAAGGCTCATGTCAATTTTCCGATACGCCCCGCCGAAACCGAACCAGCCGCGTCTCGCTCCAACGGCGATCGTGATCGTCACCGCAGCCACGACAGCGACCGAAGCCGTGGCGTGCCAGACGTAAGTAGCGAGACCATCGAATAGCGCGGCGAGCACTACGGTGAAGCCGAGGCCCATCACCTCAACCGTACTCGTCTCCGTTGCGGCAAACCCGATACCGAAGCCGGAACGCAGACTGTCGAGATAGCTGTAGCCGGCGAAACAGAGGAAGGCGGTGCCGGCAAGCGCCAAGGCTGGCACGATCGACAGAAAACCTCTGAGGAGGGTGCCCGTGGTCACCCGGCGGGGCTGAGCGGTGTCCATCAGCGTCGCGGCGCCGGCCGGCGCAGGTGCTGGAAAGCCTGCACGTCGGGGAAGACCAAGCGGGGGAGGTCGAGCAGCCACCCCGACGCCGTCCAGCATCCGATCGAGGCGAGTATCCAGACGCCGATGTAGGACTGCCCGACGACATCGTCGCCAAGGGTGCCGTAGGACTTCATGAGCCAGACGAGGAGAGCGCCGAAGAGGAACATGCGCTTCCAGGTGTAGCGATCGGTGATGCGCCGCAGGCGGCGCTCGAGGTCGACCACAGGATCTCGGCCGGCGTCTTCGCGGTGCTGGTTCATGCTACCGTCCTCCCAGGTGATTGATAGCGTGTGCTGTTGCCTCGAGGAACCCGAGTGCGGCGCTAGCGGGTGCGATTGAGCTTTTTGCAGCGTGGCCCGGTTGCGATCGGCAGACAAAAAAAGGGGCCGGCGAGCCGACCCCTGAAAGTCATTAGGAGAGGATGCCTAAAAGGCCCGAGTATGCTGCATCTGCGAAGGACCGTTCGCAAGCGCAAAACCGGAAATGCTGCGATTTAGCTAACCTTCCGCCCGGTGTCGGAGGCGATCCAGGCGTCGATGTCGCGGCCAGCCTGCTCGCGCAGGTCGCGCATATCGTTGCGGGTGAGGCGGCCATCAGCCCATGCTGCCCTATAGGCAGCGGCACCGTGAGGTCCTGCGCGAGCCAGCACCTGAGCGGCGCGCTCCTCGGATAACGAGACGGGCGTCAGGTTGACAAAGCACAACATGGCGATAGCGACGCAAGCGCAGGCGAGGCCCGTCCCGATGCTGAAGAACGCTTCTCGCCGCATGGCTCAGCTGCTCCGCAGCGCGCCGAGGCGCGCACGCAGATAGCCGAGCCCAATGACGTAGATCGGAACGACGATGATGGCGGACGCTCCCCATACCCACGGGGCGACGTCGGCGTAGATGAGCAAGGCGACGACCGCGAACCAATAGGCTGTGTCGACGAGGTGCATGAGGGCTTTGCGGTGATCCCGACGGGTGGTCTTGGGAGAAGCGAGACGTGCTCTGTCAGGTCCAGCCATGATCGTGCATCCCAGTGGGTTCATTCCGAACATACCGGTTACGGGATTGAAGCCAAGCCGGAACGCCTCCGATCAGACGGCGGTCTTCAACGGCTCTGGCTTCTTCCCGTCGGAAAGGGTCTGGCGGAGATGGCCGTGGACGGTCGTTGCGCTGAACGGCTTCGAGAGAAACGTCGCCTTCTCCGGCATGTCTCCGTCTTCCGGTCGAAGCCGGCCGCTTGCGATGACGATCTCGATCCAGGGATAGGTCTCGGCGACGTGGCGCGCGAGCGCGAAGCCATCGGTATCACCGGGCATGTCGACGTCGGAGAATAGCAGTGTGATGGTGTGTGCGAACTCGGGCAGCATGAGGATCGCAGCGTCGCCATGGTCTGCTTCATGGGTGCGAAACCCGGCATCTTCGAGGATCCCACAGACATCCATGAGGATGAGAGGATCGTCATCCACGACGATCGCGTAGGGGTTTGTTGAGGCTTCCATCCGTCACCAACCGCCTCAAGTCACAGAAGGGCCCGGTATCTCTCAGAATTTCGGCATATGGCGTTGTCCCGCCGTGAGGCGGGAGCGTGCCACGTCCAGCCTTCAGGCGCGATCGTGACCGACGAACCAGGCGTAGGAGCGTCGCCGATTGCGCACTGCCAGCAGTGCGAAGGCGGCCGACCAACCGCACAGAACCGCGAGGAGAGCATTGGTCGGCGCCTGGGCTACCAGAAGGACAATCATCGAGATGGAGGCTGCGCTTCCCAGGATGAGCAGCTGGCTGCCATTCGCCGGCTGCGGGAGGCCCGTTCGGTCGGTGCGCCAGTCATGACGCTGCGAGGCATGCCGGAAAGTGGCAACGACATTCCAGACTCCAATTGCGAGAGCGATCAGCGTGACGCCGGTCAAGACGATTGTCATGCGTACATCCCTTGCTTTTGACGCAACATTGATTGGATGCTTCCACCGTGGTCAAGCCGGCGCCCGCCTTCGCCGCAAAAGCATCATCGTGTGCGCGGATGATAAGAAAAGGACTTGCGCAGCCCGTTCACGTTATGTTCAATGCGCGCCTCAGGAGGACGGCCATGAAGTTGAAGGATGCGATGCGCGGCTATGATTACGATCTGCCGCTGAAGGACGCGTTGAACGATCGCGAGCTGTCGGTGGATCGTCGGGTCATGGCCGGCGCGACGGTCGGGATCGGCCTAGACGTGGCGTACCTGTCGGTGTGCCAGCTCGAGGAGGCGTTCGCCGCGCTTGCCATGGATCTCAGCAACGGGGTGGAGCAGGGCCGCGGCTATGAGGACTTGGCCGACATCCTAAAGGACCAGAGCCCATATCAGATGCGGATCTGGCACCTGCTGGACACGACACCGCTCGAGCTCGCGCTCGACGATCTGGCGTGGCTCAAGAGCCTGACGTACCGTCGCGCGCGCATGGCTCGCGTCGTCAGCGAAGAGAAGCTGGCGATCCGGTACGTCACCGACGAGGCGCTGTGCGAGGGTGTCACCGCAGCGCAGCTCATGGCGCGGGTCTCCGCGACTGACTGATCGCGCGCCGTCAGGCGACCTGGGCGAGCATCGTCTCGGGTGCCTGCGGTCGACGACGCGAGACGCGGAACGGCTGGACCGGGTTGCCGGTGCGCACAACAAACTGGTCGACGCCAGTGGCCTCGCGCAGCTGCACCGCAACGGCATAGGCATTGTCGAACGAGGCCAGCGTGCGCGCGGTGGGTGCGAAGGTGCTCATGGCGTAATCCTTGGTGGTGCGACGATGGGACGCCGGCGTGCGCTGGCGTTCATGGATTGTTGAGCCGGATCGGTATAGCAAAGGGAGCGGACCGGATTCGACGCACCTGCGTTCTTCCAGTCCATCCGCCGTTTTCGACGGAGGATCCTTTGACGACGGGGTCGGGGCCGCTGCTATCGGCTTCGGCCCTGTTTTCGTTTCAGCGCCTGCCGTCGAAAAGATCGGTCCTCGGCGGAAGCTTTCCCGTCAGGCGGGCCGAGACCCCGAGCAGCACCAGGGCGAAGATCTGAGCCACGCCGGCTTTCAAGCCGTCGTCGACCAGAAGCGACATGAGCGCGAATACGAAAGCACCGATAGCCGGCACGACGCCGCTGACAATGTGCTGCATAGTCCGCGCTTGAATGAATGTAAGCCCGAGTGCTGCAACCAGATTGAGCGATGCAACAAGCATCGTTATACTGAATAGTGCGGTCTCGATTGGCATACGACACAGCCTCTACTTAACATAATCTATGTTATCGGTCTTAGATAGTGGCGCTATTCGGTGCGTCCGACAACCTTGACTAGGTTCTTGTCGACCAGCTCAAGCCAGCGATCCCGTACTTTGTTGTAGAGCGCCTCTGGCAGCTGTCCATAGACGACTGTCGCTGGCTTGGAGCCGGGTACAACGCGGGTGTCCTGGTTCGGCCACGGCGTACGGTTCAGCTCCGACAGGACGATCCAAGACCGATCGTCGTCGAGCTTGAGACGCCGCTTTACGTCAGCCGGGATCTCAATCGCGAAATCCGCCTCCGACGGCGGGCTATGGGTGATGGGAAGTACGAAGACCTCGGTTCTGCCATCGCGCATCTGTTGCGCCAGCAGCAGCGCGCACGGACGCTCCTTGCGACCGTCTTCGGCGCCGCGGTCGGCCTCACGCTTCCAGAGGTATTCGTAACGGATGACCTGGCCGGGACGCGGCGTCGGTACGTCCACCGTCAATCCATCTCGTGGTTGAAGGCCTTGGACTCCTCAGGTGCCCTCGACGCGGCGACCGCGTCACGCATTTCCTGGGTGACCTCATCAAGCGACATCGCCACACGGTCACGGCTCTTCAGCCGCGTATACTCCTGCATCGACATAAGGACCAAAGCCTCGTCGCCGCGGTTGGTGATGGTGAGCGGCTCGACCAGCGCACGTCGGCTGAAGCGGCCGAACGCCTTCGATACCTCACCGGATGTCGCGGTCTGCGTCATGGCCAATCTCCTCATCCGTATAATACGGATCTCACCCTCCTCTTTCAATCGCTCGTCGCTCTCGCTCACAACGCAGCTGATCGACGAGGGCGACGTCGGTGTGTGACTGGATCAGCCGCTCAAGAGCAACGTCGGGCAGGCATCGTGGGTTCATGCGCGCCCCCTTCGGCTTGGGCGCCTTACGGCCGAGCGCCAGCACCTGGCGTCTGTTTCGGACCTCGACCAACAGGGTGCCGCGCTCCGCGCGGGTGAAGGCACGGTCGAGACCGTAGAGCCACCCCGCCCTCGCTTCCACCAGCATCGCCTCGCAGCGGGCCAGGTCGTCGTCGTGGCGGCACTCGCGGATGCGCTCCACGGTCAGCGCGCGCGCTGTCTCGCGCGTGCGTGCATAATGCTCGCTGCTCGGCGTCTCGAGGGCAAATAGCCGATGCATGAGCCGGACCCAGGCACCCATGCTTTCCCACGCGAAGGGCTTTGCGGCCTTGCGCGCCGCGGGCCGATAGCTCTTCATCGGCGGGATGGTGCGCGGCGGTTGCTTGTCCTCGTAGAAGAGGTCGGGTTCGCGCCAGCTCACTCGACCGGCTCCAGATCCCGCAGCTCCGCCATCTCGATCTTGGCGGTGCGCTCCGCGCCAACCGCATCGAAAAAGACGTAGCAGTGATCGTCGAAGGGAGCGCCGCACAGCCGCCACACGATGCCTTCGCGCCCGAGGTAACGCTGAATGCCAAAGGCGGGATCGACCGAGCCCGGCGCGTCGACCAGCCGCACGCGTCGGCGCAGGCTGAGCCAGTTTCCGGCCTTGCGCACAATCGCGTCCCGTTCGGCGCGTGTCAGCATCGACGGCCGGTCCGACCTTGGCGGACCGTAGGTAGCGAAGGGGTCGCCCTTGATGCGCTCAAGCTTCTGCTCGATCGTCTCGACAGGCGCTCGCGCCCACTCGGGCGCAGCGGCGTTGCGACGATAGTGCGTCATCGTCGTGGAGGAGAAGAGATCCTGCTGGTAGCCGACGACGCGGCGTCGACGTTGCGCCTCGGCGTAGTCGGCGCGCCAGCGATCATCATCCGTCATCGGCTTCGGCAGCTCGTCGGCCAGTCGCGCAAGTGCGAGCAGCTCCTCGAACTCGTCACGGGACACCGTTGCGATGCGCGGATCATACCTCATCGCGGCACCCCGTCGCCGATCAGGTTTATCGCGATGGCATTCAGCAAGGCTTTTCGATCAGCCCGCACTCTGGCCTGTTGCGCTTCTTCGGCGTCGTTCTTGATCGCCTGCCGCGCCGCGGCCTTGGCTTTGCTTAGGCGGTTCCATGTCAGCCGATCGCCGGGCGTGTAGCTGTCGAACATCGCCTCATGCGAGCTGCGCAGATAGTCGACCGTCCGGGCTCGCAGCGGCTCTGGCAGGGTCGCCAATTCAGTGCGCAGCTGCGAGGATGCGATATCGCGTTCGCCGTAGAAGGCGCAGGACATCAATCCCGCCAGCGTTGCGAAGATGATGATGAGAACGGCACTCGCGATCCGTTGCCCATGATCGAGCCTTGCCATCATGCTTCTCCCCAATCGAGATCCTGCCGGTGGGTGATCGCCGCGACCGGCGCGTGATCGACTGCCAGCGCCATGCGCAGCGGCGACACCCAGATGGCCTTCTCGGACAGCGTGAAGGTCTCGCCGAGCTTGGCGAGCAGCAGCGCCTCGCCGATCTCCTCGGCCATAGCCGGGTACGGCGACGCTCGTGTCCTCCCATCCGAGGACGCCGTAGTGCGCCTGGCTGTTGTAGCCGTGCTGGTCACGCCTGCCGGCACTGAGGCCGACGGGGCGAGGATCCGCGACCGACAGCGCGCCACCCGCAGGGTGAACCGCGCCGGTGACTACCTTGGCCGTGTCGCTGAAGTCGGTGACGGCGAGAATGTTGCGGTGGGTGCCGGCCGCGTAGCCCGGTCTCGGATCGGTGACTGGCTCGCCGGCCTCGTCGATAGGCACGATGCGGAAGACGTTGCCGAGCTGGCCTCCCGCAGCCGCGCCGCGCGGATCCGAGATCGCGTACGGGCCGGTGCCGACCGACACATCGGCCTTGATGCACGGCGACGGCGCCGACCATGGCCGGACACCGAGCTGGACACTCTTCGGGTGAGCATCGAAGCGAGGATCAGCGACCGCGTGCGCGCCGGCGCTTGGCTTGGGGCTCCCGCTGACCGTGGCAGCGCTCTCGCTCCAACGCCTCACGCCGAGCACGTTGCGATGCGTAGCAGGACCATAGTCCGGCCTCGGGTCGGCGACGCTGTGCGCGCCGTTGGTCGGGCCGTTGCGCCCCGTCACGGTGCCGGCATGCTGGTGCCAGTCGCGGACGCCAAGGACGTCGGCGTTCCAATCGGCCGAGACGCGTACGTCGGCGACTGAGAAGCGGCCCTGCGCTGGCGCGCGCGCGGAGGTGAGCGTCCGTGCGGTGTCCGACCAGTCGAGCACTCCGAGTGCGTTCTCGCGTAACGCCTGCTCCGGGACGATGCCGAAATCGCGCAGCCGGCCGTCGATTACGGCGAGGTCGTTCAACGCGCGCCAGTCGCGTCCCGCGGGCACGAAGGCGAGCCGCACCCAAGTCTTCCATTGCAACGCCGGCACACGGTGCATCACGCCCGCGGCCGGGTCTCCAGGCATCGGCAGCTTGCCGATGACCTCGCCGACGCCGCGCAGCCGCTTCTTGGCGGGCTGGTAGATGAAGTTCGGCACCTTCGACGGGTGGCGGAACAGCCGCAGGAAGCGCTTCCGGCGCTGCGCGAGCCCACCGATCGCGCCGCAGTCGTGGATGCTGTCCTCGACGTCGCTGACGACATAGCCATAGGCACGGTACAGCGCGTCGATCTGGGCGAGGAAGCGAGCACCGCGCGCGGTTGCGATCCGCGGCACGTTCTCGAAAGCGACGATCGCGACCGGATCATCGCGGTACGCCTCGAGGCTCAGCATCATGCCGCGTGTCGTCAGGTCGTTGAGCGCCTGGTACTTGGCGGTTTCGGCCGTGCGCGCCGACAGCAAGCCGGAGAAGCCCTTGCACGGGTAGCTCGCGAACAGGACGTCGAGGCGGCCGAAGACCCGGCGAACGTCGAGCGGCGTGGCCTCGCGCCAGCACGGGTCAGGGGCGCGTTGATGGAAGGCGCGGTACTGGGCCTCGGAAAAGAGGTCCATCACGGTGCCCTTCACGCCCGTCAGGCGCTCGAAGTTGCGGATCGCGCCCTCGTCGACGTCGATGCCGCCCGCGCATTCGAAGCGACCGCGGAGCGGCCCGACGCGCGGATTGGCCGCGTTCATGCCGGCAGCGCCGGCACCGAGACCGCACGCCATGTGGCCGTGGCGGATCACCACCTCGGCGGTAGCGTGGCTGAATGCGTTCATGGGGAGGCTCCCGGATCCGGATGATCCGCCTCTCCCCTCCCCCTTTCCTCTCCCGCGCCGGCTCGCCGTGGCAAGGCTCGATCAGCTACAGGATCAGTGCAGCTGGCTCGTCGCTGCGGGCAGCGGCCTCATATCCTCGACGCCATGCACGATCGAGGCGAGTGCCAGCACGAAAGCCGCTCGCGGCATTGCCAAAGACGAAGGCGCGCCAGCCTGCCTTGTCAGCCTCCCACTCAGCGTTCGTTGGGGCTGGACCGAGCAACGTCATGATATCGAGCACAGGTCCCGGACGGGATTGACGTGCCCGCGCGGCGTGAGACTTAATGCTGCGCACCGACGATCTCCTGATTTTGAGAGGTGGGATATGCTCGACCTGGCTGCTGCGCCGACGCTGACCCCGCCCGCTGCTCAACCCTCGACCGTGTCGTCGCTGTGGCTCGTCGCCGGGCTCCTGATCGCGCATCAGGCGGCACTCACCGTGATCCATTACCTCATCGGACCGGCCGTCGGGCTCGACCCGGCCTCGGCAGCGCTGACCGCGGCGACGATCGTGCTGGCGGCGCTGCTGATCTTCGGCCTTGTCGCGCTCGACACGCGGCGCTCAGGCCGCGCGCGCGCCGTGCTGCTCACGACCCCGACCTGGGACGGGCGAACCGCAGTCACGATGGCCATAGGCCTTGCGGTCGCGCAGATCCCGCTTGGGATCCTCGCGCTGCAGGGAGCAACCGTGTGGCAGTCGGGCGCCGGCAGCAACCTCGAGGTCGGCCGGGCGCTCGTCGCGTCGCTGTCCGGACCTGCAGGTCTGGCGCTCTTGATTGCCACTGTGATCGTCGCGCCGATGGTGGAGGAGCTGCTCTACCGCGGTTACCTGCTCGGTACGCTGATTGACCGCGGTTGGCGCATCACTGCGGTGCTGGTGTCGGCCTTCCTCTTCGTGACGCTGCACTTTGAGCCGGCGAACATGGTCGCCTCGCTATGCCTCGGCCTCGGGACTAGCATCTGCGCGCTGCGCACGCGCTCGATCGTGCCCGGGCTCATCGTTCATGTCGCGAGCAACGCCTTCGGCATGTGGTATGCGACCTTGGCCGCTTGAGCCCGATCACGCGGCACGCACGTTCCCCGAGGAACAAAGGGAACAAGCGATGACAACCTATCCACTGAGTGAGCCGGCAACGGTCTATGCGGCCGACGACAACGGCAAGGCGACATCGGCCGTCCTCTCGAACGGGACGCTGAGCGAATGCGCGGCATTCGTCGAGGCGATGCCACACGATGAACGGTTCTCGACGGCCATCAAGATGGACGCGCTGGATATAAGCTTCGGGCCTGCCGAAGTGGACGATCTGCTTCGCTATCTACGCGACGAGGACGAAGGATTGTCCAATAAGGACATCGCTGACATCGCAGAAAAGATAGAGTGATCGGCGGCTCACGGACTGGCTACAGATCTTCGCGCATCATGATCGTGAGCACGCGCCGTGTGATGCTCGGGTTGGCCGGATCTTCTGAGCTATACTCAAGCGCGAGATCGTAATAGTCGATCGCGAAGTAGACGGTGTGGCCGCGCAATTCGAAGCTGCCGCGTTCCCGCTCGCGATCCTGCTCCGGAAATGCATGCGCCCGTAACGCCGCCATAATCTCGACCTGGGCGACGATCGGGGGCACCCCGCCCTCGGCGAACGTCGCTAGACACGAGCGCGTGACCACGATGCGCGCGCGGCGGTCGAGGCCGTACCGGCAGCGATCGTTGAGCGCGCCGATGATCTCGGTGCGTGTGGGTTGAACGGCGGTGTCCATCTCAGGTCCCTTCGAGTAAATGGGTGGAATGCAGATCTTCGCGATCGTCATCGCGCTGCTCGGCGCGGCCGCATTCGAGGGCATGGCCCTGCTCTACCGACGTCAGGTGATCCCAGCCGGTCCGCTCATCGCTCTGGCGACCAGCATCTTCCTCACGATGGCTGGCCTGACGGTCGTCGGCCTCGCGCCGGAACAGCTCGTCATCGTCAACCAGGCGTCTTCGTCGACCGATCAATGACGTTCACGCAGCGGCTGGTTCGTCCATCCTCCGGGTCATCAGTCCGGCATTGAACCGCTCGAGCCAGCTCTGCATCGTCGGCCGCTCGCCAATCGGCACCATGGCAGCGACGTCCTGAAAGCGGATCAGATCGACTGGCGCGTCGCGCCAGATCCGATCGATTTCGCGCGCGGGCAGGAGGCCTTCGGCGCGGATGAAATCGGTCATGCGGCCCGGGCGCGCCTTGGTCGATCGGCGCCACAATCCCTCGACCGTGTGCAGCCGCGGTGCGGCGCGCGCCTCGACCAACACGATCAGTCGCAGGCACCAGCGCGGCAGCTCGCGGATCTCCTGTGGCCTATTGGCGATGCAAAGCCAGCACGCCGACTTCGGCGGGACAGGCAGCCCGGCCGCGACGATGCGGGCTTCGCAGGCCTCTCGATCCCAGCCCCATTCGCGTAGCGGGTAGCGGCAGTCGTAGAGCGGGTCATCGATCGACAGCGCGTGGTTGGCCCGCAGCGTATCACGCGGGCCTGCATCGTAGCCGATCAGGCGAATGACACGTTGGCCACGCGCCCAAGCGTCTTTCGCTGGCTGCCAGCCAGCCAGGAACGCGTCTTGCGGCGCCTTCTTGTATTTCAGGCTGCAGCTCGAGCCGCCCAGGCTCTTGCTCGGTAGCGTGGCATTGGTCAGGCACATCTCCAGCAGCCCATAGTAGGGCGGCCAGTGTTTAAAGCGCTTGGGCGTGTACGAGACCAGCTCGTGCCGGATGTCTTGTGCGTCCATCCAGGGTCGGATTACGTCGAGATAAGCGTAGGTCGCCGGCTTCTCGACCCCGGTATCGGCGCTCAGCACCAAGTCGGGTTTCTGTCCGCGTGCGACGAGCTCGACGAGGAGCGCGGTACTATCCACGCCTATGCCGTAGGCGAGCACGACGGGAGGGGGTGGCATGTCCATGTCAGAGCCCCCGACCGTTTAAGGTGACGACGACGCCGGCGAGGCAAGCGGCCTCGGCCAGCGCAGCGCGGACGACGGCTTCGGCGACCGCCGGCATGCGGAAGGTAATGGCGGTGCCGCGACCGATCGGATCCGGTGAGATCGCGATCGGCCGCCTGCCCGTCCACCCCGCGGCGGTGATGTGCGCGCTCCAACCCTGATGCGCGGCACGTGACCAGGAGCGGACGATCACGTCGCGGCCCGCGAGACTGAAGATGCCAAAGCGCGGCAGTGGGTGAGCGAAGATCGCACCGGGCTCGTCGAGCCCATGGCCATCGTCGCTGAGCTGTAGCAGCCGCTCGCCGACTGCGCCGATTACCGCGACGTCGACACGGGCAGCGCCTGTGGCACGGGCAGCCTGTAGAAGCTCGAGCAGGACGTCTGTCATGCTGTCGGCGAACAGTTCCTGCACCGTAGCGACCGCGCTCGGCGCGGCGGTGGGTGCGATCGAGGCGGGGAGCATGGCGGTCTCCTTCTCGCGGGTTCAATCCCGCGACCCCCTGCTCCCCTCTCCTCTCCCTCGCTCAGGGCTGCGCGGCCTCGGTCAGCTTGACCCGAGCGGCTTTCAGCCGGCGCGCGCTCTCGGCGAGGAACAACCCCTCGGACGATAGCTCCGAAACTGTCTCCATCCGCTCCGCGAGTATGGCCAGCCGACGATCGATCGCGTCCGCGGTCACCGTGATCTCGTCGACGGTGAAGTGGATGGCGGAAGGCGGAGGCGGCAACCGCAGCGGCTGGCGCACCTCGGGTCGGCTCTCGGTGGATGCATGGACGTTCCAGAGGTGCGCTTCCGCATCGAAGAGCTCGTCGAAGGCCTGGCTGGAGTTGCCGACGTTCACGATCCACTGCAAGCCATCGCGCTCCATGAAGCCGGTCGCGTAGATCCGTCCCGGGCTGTCGCTATCGTCGACCCGGCCCAACTCCTCGCCGGCCGCGGCGAGCCCGTCGACATCGCGAGCAGTCAGACGCCAGGCGTCGAACCGCTCGCCCTCTTCGGATGCGGTGAGATAATGCGCCGTGGCGATCTTCCATGCCGCGTTCATGCGCGCGAGATCGTGCTCGAAGGTCGCTGCCTCGGCGGTTGGCAGCAGAGGATGTCCGCGCTCGGCCTCCCAAGCGGCGAGCATCACCATGTTGGCATCGACGAAGTCGTGCGAGGCACAAGTGCCCTCCGGTGCCACCCGGTTGCGCAGTCGCATATCCTGCCACTGCGCAGGCGTGAGCTCGAGGGCGAGTCCGCGCGCGAAGGCGCACGCGAGCGCCTCGACCGCGGCCAGCGTCAGCACCTCATCCCAGTCGGCGCCGGCGTAGATGGTGGTCAGCTCGCCCACGGCATCGCGCCGGCTGAAGCTGAAGCGAGGGGCTTCCGGAAACTCGCGTTTCGACGGGTCGGCATAGTCGATCCATACCTGCGCGGCCTCGCCCATCGGTCCGACACAGGGGCCGAAGCTGGGCGCGGTGTCGTGGTGCCAGCTCATCTCCGACCAGCGCTCCGGGATCGGCATCATGGTTGCGACCGGATAGTCGGGGAATTGCCACGGCCAGTTCCGGTCCACGGCTTCGGTGGTGAAACGGTCGGAGAGCGAGACCATGCTGCCACCCGCCATCTCGTGGTACGCCGCAATCGTGTCCGCGTCGCCGTCGGCGCCGGCGATGAGCGTCCGCAAGACATAGGGCCATGTCGCCATGCTGACGGACACGTTGAGGAAGCCGTTCCAACGGGTGTCGTCGGTGTAGCCCGGGAAGGTCGGACCTTCTCCGAACGTCCAGAGGATCGGGCGCATGAGGTGATTGGCTGACGCGGGCACAGGCTCAGGCATGAGGTAGCTCCTCGCCGGCTCATTCCGGCGTGCCCGCTCCCTCCCCTCTCCCCTTCCGCGGCTCGGATCAGTGCGGCTACGCCGCGTGCCGAGCCGTGGCTGCCATAATTGTCGTGGCGGTCCCGAAGCGTCGCAGCGTCGCGGCCATCTCTGAGCGAAGCTTGGCCTTGCTCGAGACGATGATCTCGGCCGCGATCGGCGTGCCGTTGGCATCGGCGTAGCCGGTCGCGAGTTGCCCGTCGCCAACCTCGACCCGGATCAGTTGGCCGCGCACGGGAGCTGGCCCGACGTGCCGCACAGTGAACTCGCCGAGCTTCCCGACCAGACCCTGGATCAGTTTGCCCCAACGGATATGGCCCGCCGCCATGTTCTCGGTCTCGCCATAGCCGCGATCGAGCCATGTACGCAGATGGGTGCGCTGCTGCAGTTTGGTGTTCCGCGTCCGCTCCATCGTCCGGCACAGCGGCAGCGCGCTGGCAATCCCGTCGAGCAGTCGCAGGTCCTCGTCCTGCAGCGCCACCAGAACGTCATCGATCTCGCGACCGGCGAGTGCTTGCACCAGCTGTTGGCGCAGGACGTCGCCGGGAACCTGCCGGCGACGTACTTGGCTGGCGCTTGGTGCGTAGTCGGCCGCGTAAGCGAAGCCGCCATCCGTCAGGATCAGAATCGTCGCAGCCTCGGCGCCGTGACGATCGCGCACGATCCGCAGGAAATCCCACTTCGCGCGCGCTGGATCCCCGCCGGCGAGGTCGGCATCGCTAAGGATAGCCAGACGCCGCGACCAGCGGGCAGGACGCGCCTCATCGCTCGGCTTGGGCCAGCTGCTCGGCAGTGGCCGCGCCGGTGCGGCCGGGACCATGGGAGCCGGTCTGTTGCTCTGACGGTGCAGCGCTAGATTCGCACGCCTTGCCGCGTCGAACAGGTCTGTGCGGTCACCGCCCCCATCCGTGAAGCCCTGGTCATAGGCCTCGCGGCGGATCTCGAGCGGCGCATTGCACGGGATCCCGTCGGGATAGTGGTGCGGCCATCCGACATGCGCCGCGTACCAGCCATCGGCGTAGCGGTTGGCGACGTCCCAATCGTAGCCGTGCCGATCGCGGCCGTTCAGGATCGCTACGTCGCGTTCGTTCGCCTTGCCCTCACGCACCTCGTTCTCAGTAAAGGCGAAGTTGGTGGCGTGGCGCTCGGCCTCGGCCTCGAGGCGCATCTCCTCGAAGACAGGGCGCGTCGCGATCACGCGCTCGCGACTGCGCGCTTGGCGATCGGCGATAGGCGCGCTGGGTGGCAGATCAGGGAAGTCGCGCCATGCCTTGGCCAATGCCTCGGCGTGAGCAGGCCTGCGGCCGCGCGCCAACCAGGTCGAAGCCTCCGCAGGGTTGAAGTCGGTGTCAGGCATGGTGGCCTCGCTGGTCGACGCGCCCACGGGCGCGAGCAGGTGGTCAGGCGGTCGCCAGGCGCGCACGCGCGATCGCGGCCTCGTCGGGGAAGGCGGTCGCTAGATTGGTGTGCAGCGTCTCGAAGTCTGCGACCGGGAACGAGCCGTCAGGACCGGGGCGCGTGGTCTGCAGCGCGCCGATCACCAGCTCGGTGACGTCAGGCCGAAGGATCGTGGCGACGCTGCCCTCGTAGCTGATCGGCGGAGCGAAACCGCCATCGAGCCAGCGCGCCAAGCCGTTCTCGACGGCTTCGGCGTAGGTCTGGACAGCCTCGTCCGCTTCGTCGTCGATCCGAAGTGACAGCGTGCGATAGACGCCGAAGTCGTGGGGGTTGGCGAGCGGCTTGAGGCGGCACCCGGCGGGCGGCTGACCGTACCGAGCGATGATCGCCAGCTTATAGGCGAACACTTCATAGGCGTTCACCGCTTCGAAGTCGGGCGTGCGGCCCAACTGCGCGCAGTCCTCTTCGGCGGGTGCACCGCCAAGATCGATGATGTCGGACATGGGAGGGTCTCCTTCGATCCGCGTGGATCAGCACTCCCCTCCCCCTCCTCTCCCGCTTGGCAGAGCAGCCGTGTGCCGGCAGGAGGCGCGCATGCCTCAGCACCTCAGCCTCGTTGCCATCGTCGTCGACGAGTACGACACCGCGATCGACTATTATGTCGGCACGCTCGGCTTCGAGTTGCGCGAGGACGCGGTGCAAAGTCCGACCAAGCGATGGGTAGTTGTCGCGCCGCGCGGAGCCGCGACGGGTCTCCTTCTAGCGCGCGCAGCCGATGAGCGGCAGCAGCAGGCCATCGGCAATCAGAGCGGTGGCCGGGTCTTCCTCTTTCTCGAGACCGACGATCTCACGCGCGACTTCATGACCTACCGGGAACGCGGCGTCCGCTTCGTTGAGGAACCACGCCATGAGCCATACGGCGTCGTGGTCGTCTTCGAGGATCTTTACGGCAATCGCTGGGACATGATCGAGCTAACGAACCGCCGCTAGTCCGCTGATGCTACGAAATTGGCGACGTACGCATCAGGCGTCCAGACGATACGACAGAACTTGCAGCGCCATTCCGATCAGAGCGGCCACTGCAACAAACCACCAATTTGCCATCCAGTGTGAGGCGGAGAGGGCGAAGTTGACCAAACCATCGTTGGTCACCGTCGGTGACGGATCCTCCATTTCGCTCAGAAGCCAAATATTTCGCACCGCAATGCCGGCGAAGAGGTAGCTCAAAATGGCGAAAAAGCGGATTGGGTGGCGGAGCATAAACGTAATCATGTTCTTCTCCTGCTGTTCGTGTGTTGCCAGCTATGCTTCCTATTCGCTCGGGTGACGAGCTTCGATGAATCGGCTTTGAACCTCAAGTCGCTCGCGACCTAATGCTTCGCAACCCTCTATGAGCCGCGCCAGCTTTGCGCTGAGACGATCCATTGATCCGGCGTAATCGGCATCGAGCGCATCAGCCTTGTGCGAGGTCGGCGTGGTGGTTGCACGGGCCTGCCGGTGGGCCGCCATGAGATCCGGCAAGTGCTTGCTCTCGATCCTCTCGAACTCGACGCTCGACTCCGGCGAAACCATGTTCTCAGGCATTGACCGAAACTGCGCGATCAACCCGTTCACCTTCCTCTTCGGGGTCGGGTCGCGAGACCTGGACGTAGAATGTGTCGAGCGGCCGGTCCCATCCGATCGCGACACTGACGCCGGCGTCTCCGGCGAAGGTATGACGGCTCATCATGCAATCTCCTTCGAGAGTTAGCCGAGCGTGATCCACTCAGCGTGCCACGGCCGGGGGTGAGGAGCAAAGCGCAACGCGCCCGGCACGGTGAGGTGCGAGGCGAGCCGCTCGACCAGCCAGTCAACGTAAAGCTGCCCCTCGGCCATGTCCTCGGCCAGCAGCTCGTCGAGCATCGCCGACTGGCGCGCCTGAGCGTCGGACAGCATCGACCAGTCCAGCGCGTCGAGAAAGCGCTCGCGGCGCTCGATGTAGCGCGCAATGCGCGCAAGATCGGCCCGCGCGATGGCGAGCGCATCTTGGATCCACATGGGTTGTGCTCCTCAAGCGGCGATCAGTGCGGGCTCGGTGCCGGCGGTCACGGTGGCGATGAGGTCGAGTTCGCGCGTGAGGCGCTCGGCGAAGCGGGCGGTGTTGAGCAGCTCGGCCATGCCGGCATACCGGTTGGCCTGATGAAGACCCTCGACAACGGAGCGGTAGGCGACCTCGCGGCCCTCGTAGCGTCCGCCGACCCGAACGACGACGGCGAGGTCGGCTGCGGCGAGAATGACATAGCCGGACTCGGCCGTGGTGCCCTGTGACGAGATGACGGTGTAGCTGCCGTCGATCAGGCCAAGCGCCTTCGCCAACTTTTGCAGCTCGTCGCGCGCGTCCATGTGGAAGCGTTCCTTGGCGATTTGGTCGTACTCGACGCCGCGGATCGCGAGGGAGAGCAGCGTCGGGAAACGCCGGAGCGCCTCGATGCGGCGCCGGCAGGCATGCAGCAGCACCGAGCGCGGCGCGCGGTTGGTCGACACGATCGCCATATGGCGCGCCAGTAGGACCATGGCGGGGTCGCTGTTGGGATCGACGCCCGCATTGCGGCAGTCGATCAGCGCCTTGGTCATCACCTGCAGGGTAACGGTGATGCTGGGAAGCGAGCTGGTATCGATTGCCTGATGGTGGCGGAACGGCACGTCGAAGGTCATGGCGCCTATCTCCATTTGAGAGGATCGAGCGCGACACCTCACGCCCGCCCCTCACTCCCCCCTCTTCTCCGCGGCTCTGGACTGCCCCGATATCGTCAGCCCCTCGGGGCTGGTCGCCTTGGCGTTTCGCGGGCTCGGGTTTGCTCACCTCCGTCTTAGGCGAACGGAAAGACGTTGCCGGTTTTCGGAAACGTCTTTCCGTGTGTGCTCTCAGTCGATCAGCTCGACCCCGAGGGAAACAAATGTGCTCGATTGGTCGCGCGTATCGTAGCGCGCCGCGTCACACAGCCCTTTGTAGTCGGGCCCGTCGTAGGTGGCGAAGCCGAGATGGCTGCACCCGGTGATCCGTTGCCCGACGACGCCGACCTTGCCGGTCGGCACCCAGTCTGCCCAGTCGCCCCAGGCCGCGCGCACGCCGATCTCGCCAACTACGGCTTCGTAGGCAGCAATGGAGCGCAGTACGTGGCTGTCACTCGGCTGCAGCACCTCGCCGGTGAAGGCTGAGTAGCGTTGCGGACGCCAGTGCCGTGCAGTTTGGCGCGCGAGATCACGTTCGAGGTCGAACAGCGGATTACGCAGCGCGGCGAACTCGCCCTCGAAGGCGAGGATCACCAGCGACCAGTCCACGTCCTCTTCGTAGTAGATGCTCTCGAGACGGAGCGCCTGCGGCATCGCGGCCTGGCGCTCGTCAGACAACACGAACCCTCCGTGTGAGGCGGTGGACACCCACCATATGCCGGGCAAGCGTTGCTCGGCGGTCTGAGGCGCGTCCCAGAGGGTGTGAACCGGCGCGGCGGTCGAGGCGAAAGCGGGCATGGTCGTCTCCTTGATCGATGCCTGCTCCCTCCCCCTCCTCTCTCAAAAAGCGGCATCGTCTCTAAGGATGGCCACATTCGCACGAGTGCGGTTGTGCACATGCGCACCTGCGCGCGATGTGTCGGGCCGACCGGTGATCCAAGTCTCAGCGACTGCGTGTCTCACATGAAAGGCGCTCACCGCGCCGCCACTTCGCGGGATCTATGAAGTAGCCGGCATGCGCACCACGTTGCTGGCGCTGCGCCAGCTCATAGGCCACGACATATCGCTGCGCGCGCGCAGGGTCGCTCTTCAGGTAGCTGGTGGCGGGCACAGCCAGACCGGCTGCGATCATCCTCTCGCCGAGATCCTTTCCGCCGACATCGACGGTACCGATCGGGCGGCCGTAGCTCTGCTTGCCTGTTAGCCGGATCGTGGCAGGGTTCGCCTTGAGCAGCTTCGACGCATAGTCCTGCGCGGCCTTGCCGCACGGCCAGCAGCCAGACGTCGTGCGGCACATCTGGCGCTTCTCAAAGGCGTCGGCGCCTTATCTCGTGTTTTCTGACACCGTGAGATCCGTTACAATAAGTGACGTGATTGGCGACGGAGTCGGCATATGCCCGAGTTCAGTGTTGTCCGTGAGCCGGGGCTTATTCCCTTCGGCGTCGTAGACGCCGAAGGGAATAAGCTGGCGGACATTACCGCATATCTTCGCTGGCTCGTCCTCAACGGTCGTTCCCCGTACACCGTTCGAAGCTACGCCTTCGGCCTGGTTCACTTTCATTCGTGGGTCCTGGCGAGAGGCGGACTGTCAGAGCATATAACTCCAAGCGATATCGCCGAATACATCGCAGCATATCGTAGTGAAGGGCCCTCACCGGGGCCCGCGACGACCAACCATCGTCTCACTGTTCTCTCAGGCTTTTACAGATTCCTGATCGATACCCACATCGACAACCCGGCATGGGCCGGCAAAAGGAACCCTGTTCCAATTGCTTTGCAGAGTGAACGAACTAAGCAGATGCACGTACGTCAAAGACGTGCTCGGGCGGATCTCCGACGACGCGTTCCGCAGCCAGTTCATCGGCAACTCGATGCTTCCGAGATCGCTTCGCTTTTCAATTCCGCCCGGAGTTTGCGCGATCAAGCGCTACTGAAGCTCCTTGAGTGGTCCGGGCAGCGGATTGGCGACTGGAGCGACGTGAATGGTCGTCACGGCATCCTTGGCCTAGAGTTGGGTGATATCGACCCGTTCCGAAGGATGATAACCGTTCAGCTGAAGGGCTCGCGGCGTTCGCATATCATACCGGTCGGCGAGCCCTTTTGGCCTATCTACAGTGAGTATCTCCGGACCGAGCGGCCCCCCGCGGATCACTCAGCAGCGTGGATCAGCTTCCGCAGAGGGAGGGGGAAACCCCTGACCTATGCAACGTTTGAAACACTGCTTCGAGACCTGCGGCGAAGATCCGGCGTACGCCAGGTAACAGCCCATTCCTATCGGCATACGTTCGCCCAAGGGTTACTTGATACGACCGATAATCTGGCATTGGTGCAGGCATTCCTGGCTCATTCCTCCCCGGAAACTACTGCCGCGACTTATGTCCGTGTGCCGCTAGAGAGGATGATCCGGGCGATCCACGATCTCGAACAGCGCACAGCAGTAGCGCGAGACGATCATGATTCACCGGCTTATGCTTTCGCCTATGATAGCAAGTCGCTGTCCGAGCTGGAGCTCCTCTTCAAGGACGCTGGGCATGAGTGAGCGGCAATGGCCCGATCGTGCCCTTGTGCAAAATCTCCGCTCAGCGTGCTACGATCGCGAGGTACTGGAACAATTAGTGTCTGATTGGGCTCGCCATTTAAACACGGCAGCTGTTCGGAACAAGCGCAACTCTGCTGCTTATCTAATCACCCAAGGTGTCGGCCATTTCTTCGACCACCTTGATAAACTTGACGGAAAAACGCTAGCGGATCGCTGGATAAGCTTTGAGGCGTTTTGGATCAAGAACGTCAAAGGCCGGGACTTAACTGCGAAACGGTTCAGCAACAGCATATTCCTGACACCTCTAATGTTACGCCTTGTCGTGCCCTCGGATAACTTTCTCGGCGGATACAGAGCTTTGAACTGGGTGCGCTTGTTGCTTCCTCCGGATGCCCCGCTCCGCGCACTGCTCGAGAGTCTTGCTGTTGCGATCACTACCCTACCAAACATGTCATATTCGCAGACAGTGCGCGCCAGCGCGTTGCATCTTGCGACCCGCACGGTTCTTATCAACGATTACTGGTCACTGGGCGATTTCCAAGACTCAGATCTGCTCCACCGGCGTGGTGAGCGCAAACGCCGCTTCAAGTTTGGATCGGATGCCCTCGATGCCGCCTTGTGCACGATGGGTGTCTTCAACCGAACACCGCTGCGCGGGATTGTGCGTGAACGGCGTCCTGTCGTCGCACCCACCCTGGCGGAGATGGTACGTGCGCGACAACTACCCGAAGAATATCGCGAGGTTACCCGAATATACCTAGAGGCGTATCAGGTCCGCATCTCATCAAGATACTCGACATTGAGGAGCAAGCTGCAGGGACTTGGACGATTTTGGCGCTTCATGAAGGCCTGCTATCCCCAGATAGCCTCCACCGCGGCAATCCGGCCCGAGCACATCCAAGCCTATATACCACACAGCTTGGCATCAGTGCGGGCTAACTGCCGCTCGAGCCCTAGCGGAGTCGGCCAAGGCAGCACGACGGCCAACCACGATCTGACGACTGTCCGCACCTTCTTTAGCGACATCTCCACCTGGTCTATCGAGGAGGCGTCTCCCTTTCGAAAGTACGCGCCGCCCGCACTGCCGTTAAGCTTCCGGGAAACCCAAGTGCCCGAAATCTCACAAGCTTTTCGTCAGCAAGAAGCGGCGATGACGCGCCGGATAATCGATCTGGAACGTGAGATGCCGAGGGTGCGCGCCCTTGCGCACGAACAGTGGCAGGCGGCGCGAGACCAGCTCGCCAATAATGATAGCCGAGCAGCTTGGCGGGCCGAGGCCGTAGCGTTTTGGAACTGGGCGTTTATCGAACTTCTCGTTCAAAGTGGTTTGCGCATAGAGGAAGCGCATAACCTCACCGTCTTTGATATCCTCCGCCGAACCGATAGCTCAGGGCGGGCCTATTTTCTGCTACATGTTGAGCCATCTAAATTCGATAAAGCTAGATTGATCCCGATCGGAGACTCTCTCGGCAAAGTGCTGTCGGAAATTATCATCCATGTGAAGCGCTTCTACGGTCTGGATCACGTACCACCGATCGACCATTTCGATTTCCATCAGCAACAGCCGCTCCCTCGAGCGCCCTATATCTTTCAGGGCCGCACTCGGCCTCATATGATTGGAAGGTCTACAATCAGGGCCGGGCTGGTAGAGCTATCTCGCAACGCGGAAGCTCGCCGACATGACGGAAGCCGGCTCGATATCGCTCCACATGATTGCCGGCGCGTGTTTGCCTCGGAGCATCTCAATAACGGTACCCCGCCACACGTCCTGCGAGCGCTGCTGGGCCACGAGCGGCTCGACACCGTGATGATTTACGCGAAGCTCTATCCTGGTACGCTTGTTGAGGAATACCGACGCCACGTCCGTGGTGTTTATCAAACCGTTCATGGTCCAGAGGTTTTGAAGGCACCGACCGCGCGGGAATGGGAAGCTCTAGAGCGAAGTTGCGGATTGCGTGACATGGGGACTCATCTCTGCGCGCTGCCAGCAGGCGATCATTGCCCAAAAGGCCTTGTGTGCCTCGGGTGCGTGCATGCTCAGCCTAAGAAGGCTGCCCTTCCCCTCTTCGAGAAAATGCGCGCCAGTCACGCACGCGAGCTTACTCGAGCCGAAGCGCGGCACGAACCGTTAGGCCAGATAGCCTCCCGCCGTCTTGAATTGGCGCGGCTTGACCAAGCTGTGCGCCGCGCCAAGGAGTTGTCGGTGGACGTTGCGCAGGCAATGGACGTCGCACTGTTAGCATGATCTCAGCGTCGGTCGGGTCAGAGTGACGCCGTCCGCAATTGGAATGCTGATCCAGAGGAAGCGTTAAATGAGGGCATCATGGGCCAATCACTTGGTCTGCCCCGCCGCCTCGCTCTCGCGCCGACACTGAACCATTCGTGCAACACGATAATTCCCGATATCCATCTCCGAGCGGTCATTTCGGGGAAAGAGCAATTCGGATCAGATCTAGAGAAGAGGTCTCACCTGACTGCTGTCAGTATAGTCGGGTGGGTACGCTGTCTTGCTGAAGTTTGTTTGTTTGTGTGAAAGTAGGACTATTCGCCCTTCGCCTTGGCGCGACATTAAATCCGATCCTAGCGCAAAAGTTCGGCCGTAGGATTCCGGTGCCGGCGACCCGGCTGAAAAATGCGTTCAGATAGTGTCTCAACCGCTTCGATTATGATGCAACCGGACCACTCGTCGGCACCTTCAATGACAAGGCGTCGATCAACCGACATTCGGCAATCGTCGTGGCGTCGCAGCGGCCCCATCTGACGATCTCGCCACGCAACGCCTGGAGATCTGCGAGCTTTCGATCAATCTCAGCAATGTGCAGCACTGCCATCTCGTCGACCGCATCGCACGATCCGCGCGGATCGTCCGCTAGGCGGAGCAGGTCACGCACCTGATCGAGCGTAAAGCCCAAGTCGCGCGAGCGCTTTACAAACGTCAGGCGATCAAGGTGCGACTGGTCGTAAAGGCGGTAATTGCCCCCGCTCCGGCGCGGTGCATCGATCAATCCCTCGCCCTCGTAGAAGCGGACGGTCTCGACCTTCAGCCCGGTGCGTTTCGCAATATCGCCGATCTTCATCGCTGAGCCCTTGACCCTCTAGTGACATGAGGGTGCATATGGGAGGTCCGGCACACGAATCGAGTAGTACAATGGCGGACGACTGCTGTTCCAAAAAGGGCGACACGATCGCGCAGCTTGGCCGCAGGGCCGATCAGCGGCGCGTGCTGATCGCCGTTATGGTCATCAACTTCGTCATGTTCGTTGTGGAGTTCGGCGGGGGCGTGTTCGCGCGGTCCTCAGCGCTCATGGCGGACTCGGTCGACATGCTCGGAGATGCCGTCGTCTATGCACTCAGCCTCTACGCGTTGAGCCGCGGCCCCCGCTGGGAAGCCGGGGCGGCACTGACCAAGGGCGGTATCATCCTCGTGTTCGGCATCACGGTCGTGTTCGAGATCGTCGACAAGGTGGTCAACGGCGTGCCACCCTCTTCCTCGCTGATGCTAGCGTTCGGTAGCGCCGCGCTCGTCGCCAACCTGACCTGCCTGGTCATGCTGTGGCGGTTCCGATCCGAGAATGTGAATATGTCGAGCACGTTCGAGTGCTCGCGCAATGACGTGGCGTCCAACATCGGCGTGTTGATCGCGGCCGGGCTGATTGCAATGACCGGCGCAGCATGGCCCGATATCGCGGTGGGCGGCGTCATCGCGCTCATCTTCCTGCGATTGGCGTGGCATGTCCTCGCAGAGGCGATCCCGGCATGGCACGAAGCTCGGCCGGTACCGCCGGAAGTCTTGCGATGACACTTCGCGCTATTTCGACTAGACGGCCTGCAATGCTGCGCAGGCTCTGGTCCCTTTTGCTCGTCATGATCGCGTCGTCCCTGGTGATGACGGCGACCGTGCATGCGCGTGAGATTCCAGGACCGGTGACTATCGAGTGCAGCGGCACGGTGCATAGCGACGGCGATGCCGATCAATCGCAAGGCGATGCTGACAAGGCAGTGCCGCACCATCATGCCACCTGCCACGGTCAAACACTGGATGTGGCGGCAAGTGATACGTTGCCGTTGATGGCCCGTGTAAGCGGTCTTCGTCCGTTTCCCACACCTGCCAGTGCCATCGCGTCGCATGTGATCGATCCCGCGCTGAGGCCCCCGGCCGCCTGACGACACCCGCTTGCCGGCATCTGCCGGCCCGACGTGTTCTGTCAGGATCAATATTCCATGAAAACAATGCTCGCGGCCATGCTGGTCGCGGCGTCCTGCGCATCGATCGCGCAGGCGCAACAGGGGCAGTCGCCGCAGGCGACCACCCCGGCCGAAACACCGACCGCGGCACAGCCACTGCCCGGTTTCTCACTCGATCAGGCTGTGTCGGCCGCAGGCGGGTCCGCACCCTCGGGTGCCGCTGCAACCGCGTCGGTCGAGGCAGCACAGGCGGCGCGCGCCGTGGCCGGACTGCGACCCAACCCCGTCTTTCAGGGGCAGGTCGAGAACGTCGTCGGCTCCGGTCCTTATAGGGGCGTACGGAGTGCCGAAACGACGGTAGGGGTCGCGATCCCGATCGAGCTTGGCGGCAAGCGCGGTGCACGCATCGGCGTTGCCGATGCTCAGATATCGCGCGCACAGCTCCAGAGCGCGATCGTCGCGGCTGATATTCGTGTGCAGATCACGCAGCTCTATGTCGAGGCGATCGCGGCAGAACGCCGACTGGTGACGGCGCGCGATCAGGCGCGGATCGCGGCAGAAGTGCTGCGCGGCGCCTCGGTCCGCGTCCAGGCGGGCCGCGCGTCACCGCTGGAGCAGCAGCGCGCCGACGTCGCCCGCATCAACGCTGATGCCAATGTCGAGCGCCTGACCCGGCTTGCCGAAGCTGCGCGGACGAACCTTGCACGCCGTCTCGGCCGTCCGATCGACGGTACACTCGACGCAGGATTGCTGGATCGGTTGCCATCGGCGACCTTCGGCCCGGCCGCACCGGCTCAGACCGCCGGCACGCTGGCACTGGCGGCAGCAGATGCCGATCTTGCCATCGCCGACGCCGGCATCCGGCTCGCCCGCGCCAACCGCGTGCCCGACATCAACGTCGGACCAGCGCTCCGGCGACTGGAGGCGAGCAACGACACGGCTGCGGTGTTCGCGATCTCGATCCCGATCCCACTCTTTAATAATGGCCGCGCCGCCATCGCCCAGGCGACCGCGGAGCGAAGCCGAGCGGAAGCCGTCCGGCGTGTCACCGCACTCGACGTCGAGCAAGCGATCACCGACGCGCAAGCCGAAGCTGCGAATGCGGCAACGACGGCGCGTGCTGCGGTCGGACCGGCACTGGCAGCAGCAACGGAAGCCGCTCGGATCGCTCGGATCGGCTACCGCGAGGGCAAGTTCGGCCAGCTCGATCTCCTCGATGCCGAACGCACACTCGCAGAAACGCGCGTCGCCGCGATCGACGCGCTCGCGAATTATCAGAATGCCCGTGCGCGACTGGAACGGCTGACCGCGCCCGCGCCGATCACCAATACCGGGGGAACCGACCGATGAAGACCATCCTGACGGGCGGCGTTCTGCCGTTCGGCCTCGCCCTGCTGCTCGCGGCCTGCGGCAGCAGTTCCGAGGGCGGCAACGAAACCGCCGCCAACGAAACCGCCGCCAGTGCCGAAGCCGAAGCCGGTGGCAATGGCACCGCCCGTGCCGATGAGGGTGCTGTGACGCTTTCGGCGGACCAGATCACTGCGGCCGGAGTTCAAATCGGTCGCCCACTAACGGGCGGTGCGGGTACGATCGAACTGCCGGCGACGATCGAGGGCGACCCGCAGGGGACGCAGGTCGTTTCGGCCGCGATCGGCGGGCGCGTCGTGGTACTCACGCGCAACCTCGGCCAATCGGTCGGGCGCGGGCAGACAATCGCCGTCATTGAAAGCCGCGAGGCGGCGCAGTTGAAAGGTGAGGTCGAGGCATCGCGTGCCCGGCTCGCGCTCGCCAACTCCAATCTTGGCCGCGAGCAGCGGCTGTTCGCGCAGCGCGTGTCGCCTGAGCAGGATTTGATCGCCGCACGGACAGCGGCAATCGAAGCACGTATCGCCTACCGACAGGCGCAGAGCCAAGTGTCGGCCGCGGGCGGTGGCGGAGGCGGGCTCAACCGGCTCGGCATCGTTGCGCCGATCGGCGGTCAGGTCATCGCCCGACCGGTCGTGCTCGGGCAGACGGTCGCAGCGGATAGCGAACTCTATCGCATCGCCAATCTCGGCCGGGTGTCACTGGCGCTCAACCTGAAGCCCGAAGATGCCGGCCGGGTGAAGCCAGGCAATATCGTAACTGTAACCGCACCGGGGCGGCAGGCGAGCGCCCGCATCAGCTTCGTATCGCCAGCGCTCGATCCGCAAACGCGGCAGGTGCCGGTCATCGCGTCCCTCGACAATAGCGGCGGTCAGTGGCGCGTCGGCGAGCCCGTCACGGCTGCGGTCCAGCTCAGCGGCAGTGGCGGCAGCAACGCGGTTCGCGTGCCGACCACAGCTGTCCAGACGGTCGAGGGCAAGTCGGTCGTGTTCGTCCGCACGCCGAAGGGGTTCCAAGCGACCCCGGTCACGCTCGGCGACGCGGCCGGCGATACCGTCATTATTCGCTCTGGCCTGACCGGCCAGGAGCAGATCGCCACCACCGGCAGCTTCACCCTCAAAGCCGAACTCGGCAAGGGTGAAGCGGCAGACGAGGATTGATGTCATGATCGCTCGCATCGTCAATTGGGCGGTCGAGAAGCGCTGGCTCGTCCTGCTCCTCACCGCCATCGTCGCCGCTATCGGCGCCTATTCTCTTTCCCGGCTACCGATCGACGCGGTGCCGGACATCACCAACAACCAGGTGCAGATCAACGTCCGCGCGCCTGCGCTCTCACCGGAACTGGTCGAGAAGCAGGTGTCGTTCCCGATCGAAACCGCGCTCGCCGGTATTCCCGGCCTCGACAATACCCGCTCGCTTAGCCGCAACGGCTTCGCGCAGATCACCGCGGTCTTTGACGAATCCACTGACATCTACTTCGCCCGCCAACAGGTCGGCGAGCGATTGCAGGGCGTCGCGGAAAGCCTGCCCGCAGGCGTGAACCCGGAAATGGGGCCGATCGCGACGGGGCTTGGCGAGGTCTATATGTGGACCGTCCGGCTCGAACACCGAAAGGACGACAAACATCGTCCTGGAGAACCCGGCCAGCAACCGGACGGCAGCTATATCACGCCTGAAGGCGAGCGCCTGACGACTGAGGAAGACAAGGCAACTTATCTCCGGACCGCGCAGGACTGGATCGTCACGCCGCTGCTGAAGAACGTCCCCGGCGTAGCAGGCATCGACTCGATCGGTGGCTATGCCAAACAGTATCTGGTCGTTCCCGACGTCCAGAAGTTGGCGTCGCTCAAGATCACGTTGACCGATCTCGGCACTGCGCTGGAGAAGAACAACACCAGCGTCGGCGGAGGTTTCGTCAACCGCAATGGTGAAGGCCTCGCGGTCCGCTCGGACGCCTTGGTGCGCAATGCGAACCAACTGGCGCGCACCGTCGTCGCGACCCGTGAGGGCGTGCCGATCACGCTCGATCAGGTTGCGACGGTCAAGTCTGGCCAGGCGATCCGGATGGGCTCGGCATCGGAAAACGGCACCGAAGTGGTTGTTGGCACCGCGGTCATGCGGATCGGCCAAAACAGTCGCAACGTGGCAACAGCGGTCGCCGACCGGTTGAAAACCATCAACGCATCGTTGCCACCCGACGTGGTGGTGCAGCCGGTGCTGGATCGCACCGCGCTGGTCAATTCGACGATCAAGACGGTCGCCAAGAACCTGTCGGAAGGCGCGCTGCTCGTCATCGTCGTGCTGTTCCTGCTGCTCGGCAACTTCCGTGCGGCACTGATCGCCGCGGCAGTCATCCCGGTCACGATGATGCTCACCGGGTTCGGGATGCTGCGGCTGGGGGTGTCAGCGAACCTCATGTCTCTCGGCGCGCTCGACTTCGGGCTGATCGTCGACGGTGCGGTCATCATCGTCGAGAATGCGCTCAGGCGTCTTGCCGAAAAACAGCATCACGAGGGTCGCCTACTGAACGTCAAGGAGCGGCTGGAGGCGGTCGCAACCGCGGCGCGCGAGATGATCCGGCCTTCGGTCTACGGACAGGCGATCATTATCCTCGTGTACGTGCCCTTGCTCACCCTGACCGGTGTGGAAGGCAAGACGTTCGTGCCGATGGCGCTGACCGTCATCATCGCGCTGCTCTTTGCCTTCGTTCTGTCGCTGACCTTCGTACCTGCGGCGATTGCCATCTGGCTGTCGCGGAAAGTCAACGAGGAGGATGGGCGGATCATCTCGTGGCTGAAGAAGCGCTACGAGCCGGGCCTGGAAAAGGCGATGAAGCGGCCGACAATCACCATTGGTGCCGGCGTTGTCAGCCTCGTGCTGGCGGCGCTTGCCTTCACGACTCTTGGGCAGGTGTTCCTTCCCCAGCTCGACGAAGGCGATCTGCTCATCCAGTCGCTGCGTATCCCGGCGACGTCGGTCCAGCAGAGCCAGGCGATGCAGGTGCCACTCGAACGGATGATCTCAAAGCAGCCCGAGGTCCGGTTCGTCTTCTCGAAGACGGGCACGGCCGAGCTGGCCTCCGACCCGATGCCGCCCAACGCGACCGATATGTTCGTCATCCTGAAGCCGCATGCCGAATGGCCCGATCCCAAGCTCGAGAAGGCCGCGCTGGTCGAGCGGCTGGAAACCAAGCTCGGGCAGTTCCCCGGTAACGCCTATGAGATCACACAACCGATCCAGATGCGGTTCAACGAGCTGATCGCCGGTGTGCGCGGCGACATCGCGGTCAAGGTGTTCGGCGACGATTTTGCCAGCATGAACCGCACTGCCGAACAGATCGCCGGCATCCTGCGCAAGACGCAGGGCGCGGCGGACGTGAAGGTCGAACAGACGACGGGGCTCCCGATGCTCGACATCCGGGTGAACCGTGACGCGATGGCGCGGGTCGGCGTCACCGCGCAGGACGTGCAGGACACCATCACCGCCACCCTTGGCGGTCGCGAATCCGGCATGATCTTCGAGGGCGACCGGCGTTTCCCGGTCGTCATCCGCCTTTCGGATGCGGAGCGCGCCAATCTGGGGCTCCTCGAACAGGTGCAGGTGCCGGTTGCCGGCGGTGGTTACGTTCCGCTGTCGAGCGTCGCCGATATTGGCGTCGTCGACGGACCGAACCAGATCAGCCGCGAAAACGGCAAACGCCGTGTCGTCGTTCAGGCGAACGTGCGTGGGCGCGATGTCGGCAGCGTGGTGGCAGATGCACAGGCTGCGGTGTCCAGCGGAGTACGCCTGCCAGCGGGCAGTTACCTTGAATGGGGCGGCCAGTTCGAGAATCTGGAGTCAGCCAGCCAGCGGCTTCAGCTCGTGGTGCCGGTCTGTTTCGTGCTGATCCTGTTCCTGCTTTACGGGGCATTGGGATCGGTGCGGGATGCGGCGATCGTGTTCACCGGCGTGCCGTTCGCGCTGGTGGGCGGCGTCCTGTTGCTCTTCGTGCGCGGCATGGACTTCTCGATCTCGGCCGCGGTGGGGTTCATCGCGCTGTCGGGCATCGCGGTCCTCAACGGCCTCGTCATGGTCAGCTCGGTGCAGGACCTGATCCGGTCTGGCATGGATCGGGCCGAAGCGGCGCATACCGGTGCCCTTCAGCGGTTACGCCCTGTCGTCATGACCGCGCTCGTCGCAAGTCTTGGCTTTGTGCCGATGGCGTTCGCCAGCGGGGCTGGCGCGGAAGTGCAGAAGCCGCTTGCGACTGTCGTTATCGGCGGGCTGATCTCGGCAACGCTGCTCACGCTGTTCGTGCTGCCAACGCTCTACGCCCGGTTCGGGCAGCAGGCGGTCAAGGTCGACGACACGGACGACACCGCACCGCTCCCGCAAACCGCATGATCGTGGGGGAGGGCCATCGTGCCCTCCCCCACGCCTCAGGAAAGGGGCTAGCTCATGACGACGATCGACAATGTAACGACCCTCACCGCATCCCCGCTGCGTGTCTGGACGGTCCTCACGGACTTCGCCGGCCACTCGCAATGGAAGCCGTTCATCCAGCTTTCCGGTGCCGCGGTCTGCGGCGGTGATGCCGACTACACGTTCCGCATCGGCGGGTTGGACAAGGCTGTAACAGCCAAGGCGGATATCATCCGCGCCGATAAGCCGCTGGCGTTCGCATGGACGGCAGGCGTCGCCAGGTTCTTGCTGTTCGAAGAATCTTACGCGCTGGAAAGCGACCCTGCCGGGACGCGCCTGCGCCATAGCCTGCGCTTCTCAGGCATCTTCGCCCGTCCACTATGGGCATTGATGCGCCGCAAGCTCCAGGCAAGCCTGGTGCACTCAGACATGTGCCTGGATCGCCAGCTTAGGCGGCTGTCGGCAGTGTCGGCAGCCAAAGGCCGGACCGCACCTGTGCATCCAGGCGCGCGGAGTCCACGCAATCAGCGGAGGCAGCGATGACGAACTATCAGCTTGGATTGGGATTCTGCGTCGTTCTGGCCTTGGCAGGTTGCTCTGAGGAGCCGCAGAAAGGGCCGCCTACCGAACAGGAAATCCATGCCGGCGACAGCGGCGTGTCGAATGGAACACCGGGCCGCCACCTCTACGCTTGCAACGATAAGCGAACGCTCATCGTCGACTTCAAGGATCAGGGGCTCACGGTCGAGTTTCGGCGCGATGGGCGCGCTGCTCCAACCGTCCTGACCGCCCCGTTGCAGGGCCTTCAATATGTCGGCGATGCCGAAAGCGCGACGTTCGCCGGCAATCAGATCAAAATCGAGGCACCGGGCAAACGCGCGGTCGTCTGCACGAAGGAAAATGCATTGTGATCGGCTTCAAAGACACCGGGAACCGCTAGTGATGGAAGCACTAAAATTCTCTTTGATTCCTATGTTCGCGATCGTGACCGGCGCGCTCATCGCTGGATGGCGGACACCCGGTGAGAAGCTGGTCGCGGCGATGCAGCATCTTGCGGCCGGTGTCGTGTTCGCCGCGGCCGCAACGGAGATCCTGCCGCTGGTGATGCACGGTGGTTCCCCGATTGCGACGCTTATCGGCGGTGCGATTGGCGTCGGGGTGATGCTCGGCCTCAAGGCAGCAGAAGGCCGGTTCGAAGGCCCCGTGGCATTGCTCGCCGCGATCGGACTGGATCTCGCCATCGATGGTCTGGTCCTCGGTCTGGCCTTCATCGCTGGTGAGAAGGCAGGCACGCTGCTGGCGGTCGCGCTCACGCTCGAAGTATTGTTCCTGGCCCTCACGCTCACCAACGATCTGACAAGCCGGTATCGCAAGATGAAGGCGATCGGCCTGACCTGCGCGCTGGCGTTGCTGGTGCCGATCGGCGCGCTTGTAGCGCAGCCAGTGGCCCTCCTGTCGGCTGTCTGGATCACCGGGTTCCTGAGCTTCGGCCTGATGGCATTGCTTTACCTCGTCACCGAGGAACTGCTGGTCGAGGCGCACGAGAAGCCGGACTCGCCGCTCATTAGCGCCATGTTCTTTGTCGGTTTCCTCGCCCTGCTGCTGATCGAGGAGATCGCAATGTGATGCACTTGGCCTTGCGCCGTGCCGACGCACGGCGCGCACGATTCAGTAAGGAGAAATCAATGTCGATTATTACGGCGCGGTGGGTCCTTTTGACCGCTGCGGTTGCCCTGTCTGCCTGCACCGCGGAAAAACCTAGAAACTCGTTCATGTCGAACACATCGGACAAGAGCGATGCAATTCATGGGTCGGGTTCGACGCATGAGATGGCGGGCATGGCGTCGACCGGCGACGCCGATACCGATTTCCTGCGTGGAATGATTCCGCACCATGAAGGCGCGGTTCAGATGGCGCGTCAGGAACTCGCCAAGGGCACCGATCCAAAGATACGTGCGATGGCGCAGGAGGTGATCCGAGCACAGCAAGCCGAAATCAAAACGATGCAGACGTGGCTTGCCGAACGGCAGGCCGCCAAGAAGGAAACCCGATAATGGCACATGATCACGGCGAAGCCGGGCATAGCCACGACCATACTGCCGGTGCCAACGCCAAGATGCTCAAATGGGCGCTGGCGCTTACCGCGACCTACCTGGTGGCTGAAGTGGTCGGCGCCTTCGTGTTCAACAGCCTCGCGCTGCTGTCCGACGCCGCACACATGATGACCGATGTTGCCGGCCTCGTCATCGCGTTGATGGCAATCCACCTCGGTAAAAAGGCGGCCGACGACAAGCGAACGTTTGGCTACAAGCGCCTTGAGATCCTAGCAGCAACATTCAACGCGATGCTGCTGTTCGTCGTCGCCATGTATATTCTCTACGAAGCGATCCAGCGCTTCCGCGAGCCGCAGTCGATCCAGTCGACCGGCATGTTGATCGTCGCGGTCATCGGCCTTGTCGTGAATTTCGCATCTATGCGCCTTCTGACTGCCGGCAAGGACGCGAGCTTCAACGTCAAAGGCGCGTATTTGGAGGTGTGGGCTGACATGATCGGCTCGGTGGGCGTAATTATCGGTGCGCTCGCCATCCGCTTCACCGGTTGGACTTGGGTCGATCCGGTCATCGCCGTCGGTATCGGGCTATGGGTTCTACCGCGCACTTGGGTTCTGCTGAAGGGCACGATCAACGTGCTGCTTGAAGGCGTACCCGGCGGGCTGAAGCTACCGGAAATCCGCTCGACGATCGCCGCCATTCCGGGGGTCGCTGGTGTGCATGACCTGCACGTCTGGTCGATGGCCTCCGACGAGATCAACTGCACCGCGCATGTGACGCTTGGCGAAGGCGTCGATCCCGACGGCGTCAGGATCGCGGTGACGAAGACGCTCGATGAAAGGTTCGGGATCGAACATTCGACGATCCAGACGGAGGGTCGCTCGGAACCGTGCGAGGAAAAGGATCACCTGCATCCATGAGACCGCGAGATTGACCGGCAATCGCGGGCGGGTCTGGTCGGACGTGGCCGATGCCGATTTACGCAAGAGGATCGATGCACGCCAGACGGTCAGCCAGATCGCGCGAGACATGGGGCGGACACAGGATGCGATCCGCGGGCGAGCGGCAACGCTGCACCTTTCTCTGCCCTCGACGATGCGCCCGTGGCGCGAGGGGGTGAAACGGGGACCGCGAATGCAGCGGCTGGACCGTCGCGCGACTGGCGAGGATTGAATGGCAGGGATCGGATAGCTTCGGTCGTGGATATTCATTCGCACGATGTAGAAATGTAGCGATGGAATATTGCTATTAAATAGGGGCGGTTGCCCGCCCCTATCCGACTTTTAGCCGTGCTTCATGCCGCCCTTGGCATGATCGCAGCAGTCTGCAGCCTTGGCCTTTGCGCCGTCCTTGCAACAGTCCGCACCGTCCTTGCAGCACGCCATGTCGGCGCAGCAATTGGCGACAGCGGCGAATGCGCCAGTCGACAGGGTGAGGGCGAAGGCAGCGCTGATGAGCTTGAACTTGGTCATGATATTCTCCTGCTGATTTGCTGGCGCAGTCCATCATCGCGGACGCAGCCGGAGGCGCGGCCATCGCCATCGTCTCGCAGAGCGGGCCAAGCCGGACCAGCAACATCACTGCCAGGACGAAAAACGCCATGGAATGCAATATTTTGGAGAGTGGGCGAGCCCGGCGTTTCATCGGATCGCATCTAGAAGCACAGTCGGCGATACACAATGTCGCAGCAACCGTTTGTGATGCTCAGAGACGTTATTCGCCTTTCCGGTAGGTTGGCGAGATTGCGATGCTCGAAGGTCTGTGCTGCTATCATGGCCAGTGATCGGAGCGCCGTTTCTCAACCCTAGTGGGACGGCAACGGTGCTAAGCCAGTTTACGACTTCGCGTGAAAGCTGCTGAGGCGGTTCAGGCCGGCCACCGCCAGCTTTTTGGGATAGCGCGGCGACCGGCCTGAACCGCCTCAGCAGCAACCGCAGGAATAAATCACGAGATAAACTTGCCGAGCAGGCGGATGTCGATCGATACCGTATCGCCGTCGATAGCGCGGCCATCGGCAGTGATTGCGCTGCTCTGGTCCGACCGAGGCGCTGCACCGGTGCAGGCGGCTGCGATGAGAGCAAGGCCGAGGATCAGGCGCATGCCCGCACCTCGTCAGTCGGCGCATCCGCGCGCTCCATCACGCGCCAGGGCTGCATTCTGTCGCCGGTGAGCAGCAGCACGACGTCGAGGCCGTCCGCCTGCATGCGCTGCGCGACGCGCCGAGCGTGGAGAGCGCTGCACAATCGCCAGCGCAGTGAAGAGAAGGGGGTGGTTTCCATGTCAGGCTCCATCAGGCTGGCATTGCAGATGCGGGCGGCTTCGCGAAGAGCGTCGCGTGGACCTTCGTTACCGGCACCACGCTCCAGGGGAGATCGCGGAAGTTGCGGATGCGATAGTGACCGAAGCCCGCGGCACAGCGAACGGTGATCCGGTTGCCGCGCTTCACGACAATGAAATCGGTGCCGGAATGGCCATCCTCGAAGCGGATCGGCTCCGGGAAGTGCACGCGCATGCCGTCGTCAATGCGCCGTGCGCGCAAGCGCAACCGCGTGAGACAGCGACGACGCCAGTCCAGCGCGCCCTCGTTGTCGGTTGCCGGTAGGAGTCGAAGGATGCGCTCCGGGCACTCGTCCGAGCAGGGCCCGGCGTTCTCGGTCATGTCCTTGTAGGCGAAGATGTATCCGTCCGCCGCGTTCGGCGTCCACCTCACCTCACAGATGACGGCGATGACGGAGGTGGCGACACCGTTCTCGAGCAGCTCGACAGCGGCATACCAGGTGCGGTTTCCGGGGCAGGCGCTTGCGATGACGCGTGCACCGCGCGTGCCGCCACCATCCTGCTCGCGCGAGTAGGTAAATTGGTCGTCCAAGTACGCCTTGGGCGTGGCGAAGCCGCCCATGCTGCTGCGAGGCATCGAAAGCCAACCCATGTCGGGTTCTCCTGTGATCGTGGATCATGCCGCGAGCTTCACGGCATCGCGGGTCGCGGCCTCGTCCGAGAAGGCGCGCAGATAGGCGAAGGCCTGCTCTGCCTTGGTCGCGGCGACAAAGATCGCGCTCTTGTCGGCGCGAAGCACCCGCAGCCAGTCGGCGACGTAGTTGGCGTGACTGTCATGGATCTCGGACGGCAGGCCAAGGTCGCTGCAGACCATCGCGCCGGTAAGCTCGGCGACCAGCTCTTCGACGCAGTACGCCTTGTCGCCGAACTTCTTGCCGAAGGTCCGATCCAGTCGGGACGAATGCCCTGTCCAGTGGGCATGCTCGTGCGCGAGGATGGAGGCGTGCGCGTCGGCCGACTTGAAGCTGCCGGCGTGCGGCATCTGGATGTAATCGAAGGTGTAGCTGAAGAAGGCGCGATCACCGCCGCGGCGTACCCTCGACGGAATGGCCGCGAAAAAGGCATCGATGCGATCCTGTCGTGCGGAGAGCAGCGTCGGTGTGGGCGGCGCCGGACGCGGGTAGAAGTAGCTCGGTAGGCCCTCGATCTCGTCGGCGTTGAAGACGGTGTACGAGCGCAGGAAGCGGATCAGCTTGTCAGCCGATATCCCGTCAAGGTTGGGCTGACCGCGCTTGCGAAAGGTCGAGCTGTAGACCGAGAAGGAGGGCTGCGCGTCGCGGCGCACCTGTCCGCCAAGCTCCTCGGCCTGGCGCGCGGTCATCCAGTAGCGGCTCCGGAAGCCGAGGAAATCGGCCATGACCCAGAGCCAGATGGAGTTGATGCCGAGGTACGGCGTGCCCTCGTGGCGCAGCGGACGGCCGCCCTCGCCAGTGACCGACCATGGGCGCTGCCACGGCACGGTGCCGGCCTCGAGTTTGGCGATGATGGTGTCGGTGATTGCGGCCGCGATGTCGCGGGTGCCGGCGGGCATGACGCGGGCTCCTCGTGATGAAGTTTGGAAAAGAAGCTGCCGGCGCCGCAGTGAGGCAGCGCCGGCAGCGAGGTTGCCCAGCGGATGCGCTGTTATTCGGCCGCGACCACGTCGTTCACGGTGTCGTCGTTCTGGTGCTCGGGCGGAGTGACGTCGTCGGTGCCGCTGCTCTCGCCATCGACATCGTCCGTACCGTCACCAGCGGGCTCGCCGGCGTCTTCACCGATCAGCGCTGCCAGATCGTCGTCCTCGCCGGCGCCCGTATCGTCGCCGATCAGCCCGGCGAGCTCGTCCTGCCCGTCGTCTTCGGGTGCCTCGCCGGAGGCGACGTCGTTGAAGCGCATCGCTGCCGGCACCCAGGCGAGTGCCTTGTCCTTAACCTCGGCTTCGACGATCGCATCACCGGCGAACAGCTTTTGGCACGAGGCCGAGATCTCCGGCTTTTTGCTGCTCGCGTTTCGGCTGGTGAGCGACGGACCGCCGACCTCGTCCAGCAGCGACAGCAGCGCTCCCTTGGGAACGCGGTCGAAGAAGTTCTCCGACGTCGGGCGCCACCAGCTGGCGACGTCGACCTCGAGGATCGTGGCGAGGCGGTTCTGGAGCGGGATCTGCTTGGGCGCGCCGTATCCCTCCTTGGCATCGAACGACGTGGCTACGATCCACGCCAGCCACTTGGCCTTGGTATCGTCGGAGAGGATGCGAAACGCCTCGAACCGCGCCACCTTGTTGTCCGGCTCGGACCAGCTCGCATCGAGACCGTCGTATACCTCGGCGAGATAGTCCCGCGCGCGCGAGCCGGGCACGTGGGCAGCGGGCACCGCATCCTGCGGCAGGGGCGCCCGGATGGTAGTGCCGTTGCCCTCGTTGCGGTGATCGCGTGCCTCGATCATGACGAAGATCATGTAGTCGAGCGCTAGACCGGGGTTGGCCTGCAGCGCGGCACCGAGCACGTCGCGACGCTGGATCGCGAGCTGATCCATCAGCACCTGGCTCATCGGCTTGCCGCCCGGGGCGGCGCGGTCAGGCTCGACGATCGACGTGGTGTTACCGCGGCCGATGGTATGGCCCGTCCCCTCCTCGATGCGGAACGTCGCGACCGGTCCACGACGCTCGTTGTCCTCGGCGTCGTCGTCGGCCCGATCGTTCGTCTCGTCATCGCCGTCATGCTCGCCGGCACCGTCTTCCACCGCGTCCGGCTCGACCATCGTCACCGTGATCGGCGTCTCGCTGTAGAAGACATCATCGAGCACCATCTCGCCTGTATGCGACAGCGTCAGGAAGGCGCCGATGCGGGGGGCCAGCTCGGCAGGCATCATGACCGGCCGGTGCTCGAGCGCGTCCAGTTCCGCCGCGAGCGTGTCGTACTGCCCTTCGATCTCGATGTGCGCTTCATCGCTGAGAGTCCCACCCTCGAGCTGCTCCTGCAGCGGCGCCAGAAGCGCCTCGATCTCGACGGCGCGCGCGCCCTGCTCTTCGGTCATCGGCTCGGTCGGCAGATACACGCGGTACAGACCGTGCGCCGCGTTGTAGGTGCTGCTCGACGCGACCGGGCGGATCCAGGCGAGACCGCGCTCGTCGCCGATGCGCTTGGCTTCAGCTTCCATCTTCTCGGCCGCGAGCCTCTGGACGATCTCCGGATTGGTCCAGCGATCGTCGCCGTCGCTGAACAGCTCGCGCTCGATCACGCCACCTGCCGCCTCATAGGCCTCGGTGCCGACGAGCAGCGCGACGGGGTCGCTCGATCGCATGTCGTCGTTGGCGATCGTGCGCCGGATCGTGTCCGGCGTGTTGTAGCTGCTATGGCCGTAGGCGTTCCAGACCTTGAGCTGACGCTCGTGACTAGCGGTCGTGCCATATGCCTTGGCCATCTCGAGGCTGATCTTCTCGTCGGCGAGCGCGTCGAAGATCGGCTCGGCCAGATTGGCAAGCCGCAGGCGCCCCTCGACGAAGCGCCGCGTCACGCCGAAACGACGCGCGAGTCCGTCGATGTCGCCGCCCTGCGAGAGGATGAGCTGGAAGCCGCGGCACTCGTCGGCCGGGTTCATGTTGTCGCGCTGGAAGTTCTCGACCAGCGAGACCTCGGACAACTCGCTCTCGGCGCCCGTCATCAGCTTGACCGGCACGTCATACTCGTCGGCGTTGATCTCGCCGCGCTCGGCGAGCAGCATCAGGCCGCGATAGCGGCTCTCGCCGGCGACGACGCCGTAGTGGCCGCGCGGCTTCTTGAGCGGCGTCACGATGAGGTTCTGGAGGATGCCATTGGCGGCGATGCTGATCGCGAAGCTCTCGGCCTTGTCGGCGCGCCGCTTGCGTACGTTGACGTCGGAGAGGACGAGTTTCGACAGCTTGACGGACTGGATCATGGGAAATCACCCTTATTGCTGAGCATCCGACGATCTGCCGGACACCAGCTCCCCTCCCCCTTCTCTCCATTGCTCGGGGCTGCCTCGGAACGTGACATGTTCTCGGGCCGTTCAGTGTTGCCGCAGGAGCGCTGCGGGCTATGAAGGTCCCGTCGCGCGCGCGACCTTCCCCTGACTACCGGGATCCAACATGACCGAAGAAACGAACCCCGTCGAACTGGCGACCGAGCTGACGATCGCTTGGCTATCGAATCCGAATACGCGCACCTCGGCCGATGACGTGCCGGCGTTCCTCAAGTCGATGCATGATGCCGTCGCGAACCTCAGTAGCGAGCCTACTGCTACCAGTGCCGAGGCTCCTGATGCGGAGTATACGCCCGCGGTGTCGGTGCGTAAGTCGCTGGCGAGCAAGGACCACATCATCAGCATGATCGACGGCAAGCCCTACAAGACGCTGCGCCGCCATCTCGCTGGTCACGGGCTGACCCCAGAGCAGTATCGCGAGCGCTACAAGCTTAAGTCCGATTACCCGATGGTCGCGGAGGCCTACAGCGAGGCCCGTCGCACGATGGCCAAAAAGATCGGCCTTGGGCGTAAGCCTGGCCAGAAGGTAACGGACGCTGCTCCTGAAGCGCCTGTGGCCAAGCCGCGCCGCTCAAAGGCGAAGGCAACGGAGGCAACTGAGGCCTGATCGTTCGGGTCGGTCCAAGCCGCACAGGTCGGACCGACCCTTCGTCACGCGACTTTTAGCAGCCGCTCGAGGATCGCGGTCGCCTCGCTGACCGGCACGAAGACGCGCGTGCGATAGGCGATGATCTCGGTAAAGCAGCCGAGTGACTTCAGGTAGCCGAGCTGCTGCGCGGGCGCGCGCTCGATCTCGATGCGCTGGGTGCCGTTCACAAAGGCGCGTCGGATCGTCATCTCGAACGGCCGCGTGACGTCAACGCTGCGGCCAGACATGACCGAGTGCGCGATGGCGTCGACGGGCAGGTCCTCGCTCTTGGCAATGCCGAGCTTGGTGTAGAGCTGAGCCACATGTTGGCCGAACACGAGGCGGCCGAGCCAGGAGTTGCCCTGCGCGTCAACGATGCGGTTCACCGCGAGATGATCGGATGGGAGCGCCGACCAGATCGGCAGGAGCAGCCCCGTCGCGAGCCGGATGGTCTCGATCTCCGTTTGACCCGCGAGCTCGGCAACCTCCTCGGCCCATTTCGCCTCGAACGTCGATCGGTCGATCTTGTCCCAGGCGGTCTCGAGCAGGTCGGCCTCACCGATATATTCGCGCCGACACGGTCGCTGCAGCTCAAGACGTGGGATGGCCTCGCCCTGCTGGTCCATCCACGGGCGCGCGCGAAGCTGCAGTGCCACTTTGCCCGAGCGGGCGTTCATGACGAACGCAGAATCCCGCGCCCACCGAGCCGTGTAAAGGATATCGTCGAGCGGGATCGGCATCTTCTTGCGCGCGATCTCGATGGTGAGCAGGTGCGAGGTCGCGCCCGATAGCGGATCGGTGCGCAGTAGCGTGTCGTCGACCACGGTCGCTGTGTCGGCAGTGATGGTCTCGACGCCGACGTCGAGTGTGCCCGCCTTGCGTGCCGCGGCGACCCGCGTCTCGACCAGCGACAGGAACTCGTCGAAGATGACGTTCTGCAGCCCGATCGGCAGCGCCAGCAGGCGGTTGAGCCAGCGCTGGATTGGCGGTAGCTCCTCCTTCAGGTTGCCGTCGCTGTCGTAGAGCTCGAGCCCCGTACGCGAGCAGAAGTCGTCCATCGTTGTGCTGGTGAGCTTGCCCTGATCGAGCAGGTTGAACCAGGTAACGAGCGCGTCCTTGGCGTATTCGCTCTCGAGGTTGTCGGCCGGATCGAACAGGTTCTGTCCGCCGGTCTGGCGCTGCCCGCGAGTGAGTGCACCAAGACTGTCGAGGCGACGCGCGATCGTGGAGGTGAAACGCAGCTCGCCCTTGCAGTCGGTGGTCACAGGACGGAACAGTGGCGTCGATGCCTGATGGGTGCGGTGGGTCCGGCCGAGCCCCTGGATCGCGCGATCGGCGCGCCAGCCCGGCTCAAGCAGGAAGTGAACGCGCTGCTGCTGGTTCTTGGCGTCAAGGCTGGCGTGATACGAGCGCCCGGTCCCGCCCGCGTCTGAGAAGACCAGCACGCGCTTGGTGCCGGCCATGAATGCCGCGGCCTCGACCTGGCTGGAGCGGGCAGAGCGCGTCTCGACCTTCTGGCGCCCGTCCGAGGTCGGCACGAGCCGCTTGGAGCGACCGGTCACCTCGGCGACATCGTCGGTGCCGAAATGCTCGATCAGAGCATCGAGCGCCGACTTGATCGGAGGCAAGCTGCAGATGTGCTCGAGCATGGCATCTCGGGCCGCGATCGCGTCCGGGTTGTAGACCGGGTGACCCGCCTCGTCGGTCATCGGCCGCGAACGCGCCGTGCCGGTGTCGTCGCTGTAGGTCTCCATCTGACGCGTCGGGAACGCACGCTGCAGGTAGTCGGCGATATACTCGGTTGGCGACAGGTCGATTGTCGGATCGGCGCGCTCCTCGGCGGACATCTGGCCGAGCCGGCGATCCAGGATCGCCTCAGCCGTTGTCACCAGCTGCAGCACGACCGACTGGTCAGCCTTCAGGTGCTGTTCGATCGCAGCGATGACGGTCGGCAGCTTCATCGCGAGCAGGACCTGGCCGAAGAAGCGTTGCTTGCACGATTCCAGCCGCGAACGCGCTGCTGCCTTGGCGCCACTGTTAAGCGTCCCGCCCTCGAGTGCATCGACGACGTCGGTCAGCTTCAGCGCCTCCTCCATGTTCTGGAGGATCACGCTCCACGCGTTCGCATAGGTGTCGTAGATCTCGATCTGCTGGGGCGTCAGCTCGTGCTTCAGCACGTCATACTCGACGCCGGCGAAGCTGAGCGAGCGCGCGGTGTAGAGCCCGAGCGCCTTCAGGTCGCGCGCGACCAGCTCCATCGCGGCGATCCCGCCCTTGCGGATTTCGGCAATGAAAGCCTCGCGGTCGGCGAACGCCGTTTCCGGTCCCCACAGGCCAAGCCGCACTGCATAGGCCAGGTTGTTGACGTCCGAGGCGCCTGTCGCGGAGGCGTAAAGCACGCGCGCGTCGGGAAGGTGGTTCTGCAAAAGGACCCCGCAGATACCCTGTTGCGAGCCGTCCTTCTTACCGAGTGCGCCCTCGCCGCCCGCCACGCCGCCCATCTCGTGTGCCTCGTCGAACGCAATGACACCGTCGAAGTCAGGTCCGGCCCAGTCGAGGATCTGCTGCAGCCGGCTGTTGTCGGTCCGCATCGAGCGAAGCGTCGGATAGGTGACGAACAGCACGCCTTCGATGAGGCGGATCGGCTCGTCGATCTTCCAGTTCGAGACCGGCTGCACGTCACCGGCCAGACCGCCAAGCGCCGACCAGTCGCGTCGCGCGTCTTCGAGCAGCGGCTCGTTTTTCGTCACCCAGATGTGGCGCCGCCGGCCCTGCAGCCAGTTGTCGAGAACGCAGGCTGCGACCTGGCGGCCCTTGCCGGCGCCCGTGCCGTCGCCAAGGAAGAAGCCCTTGCGGTAGCGGCCGCCCTGCTCGTCGATCGCGAGCCCGACCCCTTCCTTGGCCGGCTTGAAGGTGCCCGGCAGAAGCTGGTTCCAGGCATGGCCTGCATAGATCACCGTCTCGAGCTGAGAGTCCGACAAGAGGCGGTCTGAGACGGTGCGCTCGGGCAGGTGCGGGATGTGCGCCGGGATCGGCGCTGGGATCGAACCCATCGCCACAGATTCCACCAGCGCGGTCGGGTGCTCTCCGGCCGCTTCGAAGCCGATGCGGCTTGGCCGATACGGCAGGTAGACGCCGACTTGATCCGCCAGCGGCGCTGGTGCCGCCAGTGTCGTATAGCCGACCGGCAGTACCGCGTTGCGTATGGGCGCGTGGTAGGTGCGGGCGACAGCCGGCTTCGCCGCGCGTGCAGCGTCGAACAGAGTGACGACGGAAGGCGGCGGCTTTACGGCAGGCGCATCGACCGCCAGGTCGGCTCGGGCGGGCACCGTGATTGCGTCCAGAAAGTCCAGGACGGCGCGGCGCTGGATCACCGTATGCGACGTGCCCCCCGCGACCTTGTCGATGACGTAGAGCCTGACTGCAATGTCGGTGCCGTGCTTGCGGTAGCAGCTCTCGAGACGGAGCGACGTCCGCACGGTGCAACCGGTCAGCACTGCCTCATAGGCGGCCTTGAGCTGAGCGCTCGGGGCGAACCAGTCCGGCATGATGGCTACCACACGTCCGCCCTTGGTCACGCGCCGGATAGCCGCTTGCAGGTGGCGCAGCGCAGCCAGGTTGTCGGCGCCGCGACCAATGCTGCGGGAGAACGGCGGATTCATCAGCACGACGGTTGGGCGCTCCAGCGCGGCGTGAAGACTGACCAGCGCCGCGCCGTCGTGACCGGTGATGATGGCGTTCGGGAAAGCGCTTGCCAGCCGCTCGCGGCGCTTAGGATCGATCTCGTTCAACTGCAGACCAGCGTGATGCGGCACCTGGACCGCCAGCAACCCGTTGCCCGCGCTCGGCTCGAGCACGATGTCGTCGGGTCCGATGGCCGCCATCACCGCTGCGAGCGCGCCGATATCGATCGGTGTCGAGAATTGCTGAAGCTCGATCTGCTCTTCGGACCGCACGGTCTGCGTCGGCAGTCGCTCCATCAGCGCCGCAGCATGCGTAACGCCCGTGAGGGTTGCCAGCGCGTACGGCTGCCGGGCGACGTACAGCGCCAATGCGTGTTCAAGCATTTCGAAGCTGTCGCGCTGGGTCCAGCGACCATCGGCATCGCTCCCGCCGAACGCCGCGATCATGGCGTTGTTGAGGTCGCGCCGCGTGATCGGTGCAACGCCGGCGAGGAGGTCGGCGATCGTCAGCGCGGCAGGGCGGTCGGTTACGGGCGGCAGGTCGAGGAGGTCGGACATGGAAGGCTCCCTTGGTCAGGCTGCCAGTCCGGCAGCTCACCGCCTTCCTCCCCCTCCTCTCTCTTCCGCCGCGAGCGCCTCGGCCCAGTCATTGAAGTGCTCGGGCGGAAACTCCGCTTCGATCACGCGCCCGTCGGTCGCATAACGAGCGGCACTGCGCGCCACGGCACGACGTCCGGCCAGGTCGTTGTCGCCGGCAAGGATCAGCTTCGTCACCGTCGACGGGATCGTCAGCACGTCGAGGCGGCGAGATCCGAGTGACGCCCAGCACGGTAGGCCGCGTAGCAGCGACCACGCCCGGGCAGTCTCGAATCCTTCCGCGAGCCCGAGCGTCGGACCGAGGCCACCCCCGCGCCATGCTCCGGACCCTAATGTCCCAAGCGTCGCCTTCTCGGTGTATGCGGCGGTGCCGGGGTCGAGAAAGATCCGCTGGAAGGCGACGAGCCGCTGCGCCTCGCGAACCGCCACGAGCAGCGCCGGCTTGAACACGGTGCGGGGCTTGGGTCCAAGCGGACAGCGCGGATGAAAGCGCACGTCCGTCGGCAACGGCAGGAGGAAGCGCGAGGCGAGATAACGCTCTGCGCAGGTCCCGGGAACCGGACGCGCCTCGTTCCAGAGCCTTTCGATGTTCGCGGTTCCCGTCGCGCGGGTCGGTTCAGGGGCGTCGTAGCGTCGGCCGAGCGGGACGCGGTCAAGCTCTCGCAGTACGTCGATCGGGTCGCATCCTGCGAAGCACGTGACGAGCAGCCCGCGATCGCCCTGACGAAGCGAGAGGCTGGGTGTACCATCGGCGTGCGCAGGGCACCGGCACGTCGCCACGTTTCCGTGCCAGGTGCCGCCTAAAGCCCCGACGAGATCGACCAGCTTCTGGGAGGGGCGATTGGCGATCAACGTCATGCCGGATCTCCCTCGCGCCGCATCGTCTTGGCCAGTCGGGCGATCAGGTACTCGGCCTCCCGCTCGGCGAAGTAGCTCTCTATCGCGTCGTCATCGAGGAGAGGCACGACGGCAGGATCGTTTGCGGTTCGGCTTCTCACATAGGCGGCGAGCGCCGTCCGGGCGGCAAGCTCGCTGGGATGGACGTCGGTTTGATCGCGACCGTCGTCGTCGCGGATGAAGAGCAGGAAGCGTTCCATGGCGAGCGGGCCTCGTACTTGGCCGCCTGTACCGGCGAACCATTACCGAAAGGGAAGTCGGGCCACCCGAGCAGCCCATCCTTTCTCCCCCCCTCCGCTCCTTCTCTACCCCCGTTTAATCAGGGGTGATTTGGTATGGGTCCCGTTTACCCTACGCTAAGCCCGGCCAAGTAGGCTGTGCAGGAACTAGAATCGACCTGCGCTTGTTGTGGAGGCGCGGTCTCAAGAAGAGGTGTGAATGTCGCAGTTTTCGCCCGTCGAGATTGCCAACTGGGTAGCGATCTACTTGGCGGCCGGGATCTGCTGCGGCATCGCGATGCTGCTATCCGTAAGCGTTACCGCACACGGCTTGTGGAAAGACAAGGTTTGGCAGGACCTGCGCACGATCCGTGGGGCCGCTCTCCTTCTGCCCAAAGCATGGTGGCGCTGGCAGAAGCTTTACCTGCTGTCGACGCCGGTGACGCTTGGTATCGTCGGGTCATTCGCCGCAACGATGAGCTGGACCTGATCGCTAAAGCGCCAGCGCAGCTGCTATCCGCGAAGCCGCGTCGTCGTTCTCGACCTCGGTCGGCGTGATGCTCAGTAACGCGCCCATGTGGCGCATCCTTGGGTGTGTGACAGCTTTGGCGGCGTGATATTCTTCCGTGTCGAAGCCCATCGCTTCGATGACGATCGTTCGCAATTCGCCGGTCACCCGCGATCGACCCTCGAGCACGAAGTCGGGGCGGCACGGGCCGTCCGGCGTCATCGTGTCGAACAATGGCTTGCCAATTGCGAGGTCTATGCCGCGGCGGCCGAGTAACCGCTGCGCCTCGAGGATTCTTTTGAGCACCTTCCGCTCGAAGTCGGACTCGACGGGCACGAACAGGCGTCCACTGTAGATCGGCTGGGCATAAGCTCGCAGCGGCGCGTAGCCATGTGCCTCGGGATATTCGCCCGCGACGACTAAGACGAGGAACGGTCCGCTGATGCGGTTGCCGCGGATTGAAGGCGACTGGACCCGGTTGGCGACATGGACCGGTTGGCCGTCGGGCACATGGATCTCGTGCCCTTGGATCGCCGGCGCGTAGAGCAGAACGAACCCCTGCGGTGCGTGCGCCTTCGGCCATTTAGGTGCTAGGCTGCGCAATGTCGCATAAACGACGTTCGCCTCGAGCGGTTTGGCATGGGTCCAAAGTGCGCGTGCGAGCTCGATCCCCGGCGCGATTTCGATCTTCCCAGCGGCACGAGTGATAGCGGCGAACTCTTCCTTGATCGACCAATCTGGCCCGGCGCCGATCGGCGCGATGCTGTTCGATCCGGCCGTCTCCATCAGACGCCAAAGCAGGCGAGCGAGCCGCGGCGTGGAGGCGTTCCGGGTACGGTCGTCGTTGCTGTCCTCCTCGGGCCTTTGGGCGAGCTTTTCTGGCGCGGGCCGAAGCACCTCGAAGAAACCGGCGGGCGGATCCGTCGGCGTGTTGTGCGAGCGCACCTCGGTGATGCGGTTGGTGACCTGGTCGCGGAAGAAGGGGCACTCAGGTCGATGCTCCGGCCGCTTCTCGCTCGTCAGGCGTCGAAGATAATAGGTCTCTGCCTCCGACAGGAACGCTGGCGTGAGAATAGGCGGTCGTTTCTCTGCCCCAAGGCAGCTGCAGGCGATCCAGCGGTGACCGATGCGCGCATTCTGGACAAGCGTAATACCGGCCTGCTCGTCGTGGAACGAGCCCTCGCCCACATACCATCGCACCAACGCCTCCCGGAGTTCAGGCGGCAGCGGAATGCGATTTGGGCCCTGACCGTCGGTGTCGCGATGGATCAACCACATGCTCGAAGAGACCTTCCGGCGCGGTTTCGGCGGTAGTTTCTGCTCAGGCCGACGACTTGACAAGGTCGAATCGCTTCTGCCCACTTCCTTGGAAAGCGGAATTTGGGAGGCAAATGTGCGGCAAACGCTGGCTTTGACGATATTGATAGGTGTTTCGCTCACGGGCTCGGCGCACGCGGCGCAGCGAAAGCAGAACGCTACTCGGCGCGTTGAGTTGATCTCGATGACGTCGCCTCTTCCTGCCAGCGAACCAGACCCGAGTCCCTCGCCGGATCCTGTCAGCGCCGGCACCCTGCCCCCCGATTTCGCGGTTCACGATCTCAGCCGACGCTATGTCGAGTTTCGCATGAGACGCGAGCTGGCTGGGCTAGTTGAAGGGGCAGCAAGCACCGCCCCGGCGACCGCGACGATCGCGGCGTCGTCCTCTATCGCAGTACCCGGCTGGATGCGATCGACGACTGCAACTGCATCCGCGCCGACGTTCGTTCCAGGGTGCGCTCCGCTGACCTATCGACCGTCCGGCTTTCTGTCACGCGAGGCAGAGGGGCGCCGAGCAGCCTATTACGGGATGATGAGCTCGATTGCCTGTGAGCACGGCATTCCCACTGGTCTGTTCGACGCGATGATAATCCGGGAAAGCCGCTACAACCCCCTCGCGCTGTCGCCGAAGAACGCGTTCGGGTTCGCCCAGCTTATGCCAGACACCGCGGTTGGGCTCGGTGTGGATCGCTTCAACCCATATCAGAACATGCGCGGCGGTGCCCGTTACCTACGGCAGCAGCTCGACAAGTTTGGCAGGGTCCAGCTTGCCCTTGCCGCGTACAACGCGGGTCCGGGTCGAATACGAAATGGTCTAGTGCCGCAGATAGCCGAGACACAGGCCTACGTCACAGACATCATCGCTAATTGGTCGCGTCTTACAGCCGAACCCGGATCTATAACGCTCCGCTCAACCCTTCCTCAACCGATGTATCGAACGGTGGCTCTCGCCCAATTCTAGCGTCTCCTAAAGGATGCCCTTGGTTTGGAAACATGCAGAGGCCGCATGCTCCCATCGGGAGCACCGTGACGGCGGAAGCCGGCACGTCCGACGTCTGGTCTTGTGCTTACGCTGGTAGGCGCGTCGGTAGGCTGCGGCTCGGGTTCAAACGCGTTGGCCGTCTAGGCCAACTCCGCTCATGCTAGAGATATATGAATCTACTAGCGGTTGACCATTTTTTTGAGACTCTTGGCGTTCGACGCCAGCCGCGAAGCGAAGCATGATGTCTCGCAACTCCTCGCCATGAATTTCCTCCTCGACCACCTGGCGGGGCGAACGCCAAAGGCGCATCCTCTCGATCTCGTCGATACGGTCTGCCTCGCTCTGCAGAAGGTCATCCGGCAGCGGGACGGGTCGCAAGGACCGCGTCAGGAAGCGCACCAAGCGGTTGGGGAAGCTCAGCCGGTAGACGTTGGACGTTTGAGCGTTTTTAGCCTTTGGCCGATCGGCCGGTGGGTCGATGGGGACACAGCGTCGCTGTTTCTCGATAAGGCCGTTTGTAGTGAGTGCAGCGAGTGCTCGGCCGACAGTGGCCCGCGACAAGCCCGTGGCCTGCTCGATCCAATTCCACGTCGGAAACACCTTGCCTGCGCATAGGCGCGCTAGGTCCTTGAGTTCCTCCAAAACGCGCAGCGCAGATCCAGTCATCAGGACGACGAGCTTCTCGTCAGCGGTGAGCTCCCGACCCTCGGATCGGGCGAGGCGCCGAATGGCGTTCTTCTTCTTCAACAGATCGCGTGCGCGAGCGTAAATCCGGTCGGGCTCGCCTTTCGCGTACGAATAGAACCAGTCGTCTTCAAACGTGCCCGCGAGCCGACTGTGCGGATGTACGTGTGCCCTCGTCCGGTTCGTGCTCCCGGATCTGGAGCTCTTCTTGCGCTCGACGATGCGATCAAGCGCCATGAAGCTCGCCCTCGCGACAGAAACAGCTTCCACTTTCGTCCTCCTCGACGGAGGCTGAGACCAGACGAACGACTCCGTGGCGCGAAACGCGCTGCCTTGAAACAGGGCTCAGAAGCTCGTATATCGGGAGGGTAGTGCTCTCCCGTTCACGCTTGCCGGCGTGGACATACGAGTTTCAGGGTGCCCGGCCTTCGTGCCGGGCATTCGTTTATGTGGTCACAGCCAGTCCCAATTATTTCCCGACGCAGATTGCGGTTCGGGTGATCGGAATGTGCCGTACGGCAACCATTCGTTAAACAGCTGTTGTTCGTGCTTTTAGCGACACGAGGCGACAAAAGTTCGTGCTTTTAGCGACACGAGGGCGCCGAGGTTCGTGCTTTTAGCGACGCGAGAGCCTCGCTGGCGCGTAGATGAGTGCCCTTTTGCCGCTATCATTCGTGCTTTTAGCGACGCGAGAGGTCAGCAGACCGGTCGTAGCCCGCAAGCCCCGGCCGATTCGAACAACGCCTACGACGCGAGGCGCTTGGGCACGGCCTGGGGAATGATCTTGACCAGATATTCCCTAACGCGGCGGCCTTTGTCAGTGATGGTCGCCTGTTCTTCGTCTTCGCCGATCTCGAAACGAAAGCCGGGGATTACGTCCTCTTCGACAATCTTGCTCAGCGCAAACTTGAGGTGGCGTGAGGTCGCTTGATACCCCATCTGCAACCGCAAATCGCCTAAGGAGATGGTCGTTGAGCCGTCGCTGCAAAGCGAACGGGCGACCTCGTAAAGGCGCCTTTCGATCGGACCAAGCTGGAAGTACGTTGAGGCGTACTCGAGAACTTGGCGGTCTCGCAGGATGGAACGATATAGCCAGTCACATAGCCGGACCTTGACTGCCTTTAGTCGCTTCTCGCCGTTCTCACCCTTGGTATACTGGAGGCGAGCCGCTTCCAGCCACGAGAAGAAGCCGGCCTCGCCCTCTCCCCCGGCCTCGATGTTCGTCTTTATCTGGGTGCCCTGTAGGCGTTCCAGCGCGTCGAACAGACGTTCGTACGACCGCGACGAGCCATTTACACCGGTGACACGAAACAGATCGTGGGCAGTGAAAGTAAACTCCTGGCCAACTTCCTGCCCGGCCTCCAGCTTCGACACCATAAGGCTCGCGATATAGAGCAGAACCTCTTTGTCGTAGATCGTAGCGATGCCTTTTGGCCCAGGCCCGATCTCGATCGAGACGTCCTCAGTCTTATAGGCCAGGGGCTTCATCCAGCCCTTCTTCGAAAGAGCGAAGAAGGGGTATGCCATCAAGGATCGCTCGCCACGAACACCGTTCATAAGCGGGCTGTCGAGCGAGAACAGTTCGCCTTGCTTATCCTCAGCCATGTTCAATCTGCCTTTTTCTCGGGCATTTACAACGCCATCCGTCCCGCTTGTCGGCGTATAGGCCTGCGCTGGGGCGCGCCTCTCGTGTCGTCAAAAGCACGAAGGCCACCGGCTCGTGTCGCTGAAAGCACGAAGTGAGCCGCCTCGTGTCGTTAAAAGCACGAAGCCAGAGGGCTGGTATCGGCGGTTTCGTTGCGATCTGAGCCCCTGGGGCGACGATCGACCACGCAAGACGTGCGCTCTTCGTGCTTTTAGCGACACGAGAGACCGCTTGGGATCGATCAGCGCTGAAGGGGTTCTGGATTACAGTGCCGTAAGCCATCACCCGGCCGTAGCATCAGGCCGCAGGATGCTCAAACGCGATCCGTGCCGATCGGGTTGGGACATGATCCCGATCAGCCATCTTCCCCCACTCTACTCCGCGATTTCAAGCGCCTAGTGCCATGGAGGCACCGACCTTCGACAGGCAAAAAAAAGACGCCACGAAGATGGCGTCCGGTTCTCGTCTCGATCGTCGCCGGGCTTTAGTTGTCCTCGGCTGCCTGCCTGCTAAGGCGCAGGCCTTTCCGCTCCGCCAGATCCGCGTACCCTCGCTCAAAGTTGTCGAGAACGAGCTGCTGGATTTGTTGGCCGTGCTCGCCCTTGACGTCGCTCAGGTCGAGACCGCCAATCGCCGCCACGGTGTTCGCCAGCCGGGGAGCAAGGCCACCGAAGACCGTGGCCATGAACGCAGCCAACCCGGCCGTTTCCTCCAGTGCCTCTCCCGGCATACAGCCCAGGATCTCGGTCCCGAACCAAGCCTCCCATTGCGTGATGCTGAGGGCGGCGCAAACCGCTTGAACCTCGTCAAGAAGCATCGGCCTTCGTTTCGACGGATCCGGATGTAGGATGGAATGTAGCCGCGTCCGCTTCATCATCGGTGTGGCGGCCTCAAGCATGCGGAACGTGATCCGCAGCTCCTTCATCCTCCCACGGAGAAAGTCAGCAAGTTCCGGCTTGTGGCCGCTACCGCTCTCGCCGTCATCGTATGGTTTTGAAACTCCCATCTCAGGGTCTCCCCACCCGCTACCTGCGACTCAGGTAGGCCTCGAAAATGACAGAATAGCAACCCTACCGTTAACGTTAATTTCATGTTCCCAGAGGGCTACCTAATTGGAATTACATTCGTTTCGGTTCTTTTGGCGGCCGCACGGAAGGCTTCGGCGTCTGCAACGTCGAGGCCAAGCTTGTTGATGACCTCCGTGGTGTTCTCTTCGACAATAAAGTCGAAAAGAACGAGTGATACTGCCGATGCGAAGCTCACGGAGCCGCCAACGGCCTTTTCGAGATCTGGAATCGATCCATCGATCGCCTTCGAGCTACTATCCAAGATCGTAATCGAAAGTCCGACGTCGCCATCGGTCGGGATAATGCGGAGGTGCTCCCGCAACGACACAGGCTTATAAACGCTGGTGATGTTGGGTGCGTTAGATGAGCGGTCGTTAACAACGTCGCTTATTGAAACGGTCTGCTTCACCTTATTGGACATCAGGCGAATACTCTCGGTAACCAACCGAAAGAAAGCGTCTGAAATGCTCAAATCGAAGGCGCGTTTCTCCGCCGTCATCTTAGAAGCCATCCTCACCTTGTTCAAACACCCCTGAAATACGCACTCCCAATGGCCGTTTAGCACCATCGAGCCCTCGATGCGTAACACAATCATAGGGCAGAGTCGCTTGCCCGGAGAGCGTCTCGGGAAGCCTGTCCGTATCGGCGGACAGCTGTCCGCCAATACGGACAAGTGTCCGCCAATACGGACAGGCGTTCGCGAGGGAGGACAAGCGTCCGTGATGGCGGACAAGTTGTCCCGGATGGCGGGACAAGACGCCTTGCGAGCAAAGAGACGGGCTCGGTTCGTCGCAATTGTAGAAAAAACTAAGCGTTATCTTAGTTGTTCCCGACGGGGTCGATTGCGCCGATTTTTTTCCCGGACGAGCCTTTGCATGGGCGCGCTGAAATGCGCTCTGTCAAAGGAGACTCTCGTTATGAAGACCCTGCTCAAGATGGGCCGTCGCGCCGAGACGGCCGCGCTGGCCACGCTCGGTGTCGCGGCCGCCGCAGCCGTGATGGCCTCGCCGGCGTTCGCCGGTGCCGACGGCACGTTCAACACCGCGCTGGATGCCTTCACCGGCTTCCTCGAGGGTTCGGGCGGTAAGATCATCACCGTGCTGTCGCTGGCCGGTGGTGTCGTCGGTCTCGCCTCGGGCCGCTTCTCGCTCGGCCAGGTCGCGATCCCGGTCGGCGTGGGCGTCGGCGCCGGCACCGGCGTTCCGATCGTCACCTCGACGGTCACCGCAACCATCTGACTCGACCCGGGGCCGGCGGAGATAGCAGCTCCGCCGGCGCCGTCACTGAAGGTGGCGTGATGTCAGCCGACAAGTACGTAATCCCATCGCACCTCGACGATCCTGAGCTCATCGGCTTTTGGACGCTGGACGAGTTCCTCGCGATGGTCATCCCCTTTACCTGGGGGATCCTGTCCCAACACATCGTCATCGGGATTGGCTTGGCCATTCTCGGCTGGATGGGGCTCCGAAAAGCCAAAGCGGGACGGGCGACTTCTTGGCTGATCCACTTGGCGTACTGGCACCTGCCCGGCGGGTTCCCGTCGCTCAAGGCCACGCCACCTTCCTACCTCCGACTGATGGTGGGCTGACATGGATTTCTCCTACCAGCACGCGCAGAGCCAGCGCGTTCTTCGCCAGCGCAATCTCCTCGGCATGACCGCCCTTCTGCTGGCAGGCGCCGTTGCGCTTCTTCTTCTCATGTCCGCGACGCGCAGCCGCGAGATCGTCCTGCAGCCGGTCCTCGGATCGCCGGTGACGGTCTCCAGCTCCGGCGTGTCGCGTGAGTATCTCGAGCTGGTCACCCGCGACACCGCGGTGCTGACGCTCAACCGCTCGCCCGGCAGCCTCGACTATTGGATGAAGTCGGTCCTCGCGATCGTCTCGCCCAAGGCGCAGGGCGCCATCAAGGCCGACCTCCTCAAGATCGTCAACGAGCAGCGTGGCTCGAGCATGAGCCAGTTCTTCACGCTTGAGGGCATGGAGATTGACGCCAAGCACCTGCAGTCGACCGTGACCGGCAAGCTCAGCACGGTGGTCGGTCAGAAGGTGGTCTCGAGCGAGCCTCGCACCTTCGTCTACGACTGGGAATATTCGGGCATGAGCCTGAAGCTTGTCGGCTTCAGCATGGTCCAGCCCAAGGGCAAGCTGGGAGGCGCGCTGTGACCGCCTCGCTCTATGCCTTCGGCAGCGCCGCGCTCGGCACGTTGCTCGCATCGCGCACGATGTGCTGGCTGAGCCGCATCGCCGGCGCCGCCCTCATCGCCGTCGCTGTCTTCGTCTTTGCGGCTCCCGCCTTCGCGGCCGGCGACCAGACGCTGATGGTGGCCGATGGTGCTCAGGTCGCCTGCATTGCCTCTGCCAAGGACCTCACCCGGATCAGCCTCGTCGGCGACGAGTTCGCAGGCGTGTCCAAGATCAACACGGGCAACCCGTCGGATGACTTCTCGGTCGTCAACGAGCCGGTCCGTGGCGACATATACCTGTCGGTGCCCGAGGGCTTCAACCGCCAGACGCTGTCGTTCTTCGGCACGTCCAAGCGCGGCTACGTCTACAAATTCGCCTGCCGCATCGCCGGCGACCAGGCGGTACAGGTGTTCCTCTCGAACCCCGCGATCGCCAAGGCAGACGCAGCCGAGACGGCGCCGACCAAGGTCGCAGCCGCCTCGTCCCCCGAGGACGCCGCAGTGTCGCTCGTCCAGGCGATGTACGCCAACAAGTCGGTCGACGGCTACGAGCTGCGCCAGCGTTCCTTGAAGCCGGTCTATGTCGGCGACCTCAAGGTCCAGATGATCTCGGAATATCGCGGCGAGGCGCTGACCGGCCGCGTGCTGCGGATCGAGAACAAGGGCTCTCAGGAGAAGGTCCTGACCGAGGCGCAGGTCGCGCCGTCCAGCGCCCTCGCCGTCTCGATCGCCGAGCCCAAGCTCGCACCGGGTCGGGTCACGACCGCCTACCTCGTCTCGCGGAACGGAAACTAAACCATGGCCCTGAAGGACATCTTTTCGCGGAGCCGCAAGCCGCTCGACGGCCCGGAAGCCGCTCCGGCCGGTGACGGCGTCTCGCCGATCGCTTCCGAGCTGGACGGCAACACCGAGACGAAGAAGAAGCAGCGCATGCTCCTTGCGGGCGTCGGTGCGGTGGGGCTCGTAGCCTCGTCGTTCTGGATCTTTGGTGGTGATGACAGCACCAAGAAGGTCGACCCCGACAAGCCCGAGCAGGTGAAGGTCTCGGTTAGCGACATGGCCAACAAGACCCTCTCCGAGCAGGAGTGGATGGCCTTGTCGGAGAACCGCTTCCAGTCGGCCGAGAACCAGCTGAAGAGCGTCGACGGCACCAACGCCCGGGTCGCGCAGCTCTCACAGCAGCTCGACGCGATGCGCGCGCAAAACCAGTCGATGTCGGCAGATGGCCAGCGCGTCGTGTCCGCGTATCAGGCCGAGAACGAGCAGCTGCGCCGGCAGGTCAACGAGCGCGCCGCGCCGCCCCCGGTCCCAGCCGGCCCACAGGCGATGTACGGTCCCGGTAGCGCCGCAGTGTACGGCCGCGGCGCTGCTCCGCCTCCAGGGCCTGAGATGGCTGCGCCTCGCTTGAGCGAGGTCAAGATGGTGTCCTTCAGCTCCACCGATCACGGCACCGCCTCGAAGGTCGCGAAGGGCAGCACGGTCTACACCGACAGCCCCAATTACCTGCCGGCAAATAGCTTCGCGACTGCGAAGGTCATCGTCGGTGTCGATGCAGCGGCAGGCGTGAACAGCCAGACGGATCCACTACCGGTCGTGCTTCGCATCACCGGGCCGGCGCGCTCGGTGCTGCAAAACGGCAAGCTGCTCACCACAAAGATCCAAGGCTGCCTCATCAACGGCGCCGCGCGCGGCGAGCTGTCGAGCGAGAAGGTCTACATCAAGCTGCAGAAGATGACCTGCCCTCAGCCGGGCGGCCGCTACGCCGAGTCCGAGGTGAAGGGCTTCATCGCGTTCGGCGGCAAGACTGGCGTGCGCGGGCGCGTCGTTAGCCGCGAAGGCTCGCTGGTGAGCCAAGCCTTTATCGCCGGTCTGGTGGGCGGGATCGGCAAGGGCTTCGCCGCCAACACCAACATTGCGCTTCAGCCCGGCAACGTCGTCCTCGCCAACGGCAAGCGCCAGCAGCTCGGGCTCGGCGACATCGCACAGGGCGGCGTCGGGAACGGCATCGGCGAGGCCGGCGACATGGTCTCCAAGTACCTGATCGAGCGCGCCGAGCAGTACCAGCCCGTCATCGAGATGCCGACCGGCGTCGACGTCGAGATCGTCTTCCTGGAGGGTGTGTATGTCCGCAACTGATCGCCAGCCGCGCATGCGGCTCACCGCCGAAGGTTGGTTCTACTACGTCGGCCTGCCCATTATCGCCTTCATCGCGACGGCCGTGGCAGCACAGGCGGCCTACGCAATGTTCCGCCCGATTGATCAATCGGTTAGCGCAGCGCTGAAAGCACGCTTGCCGAAGACGCAGGTCTCCAAGGTCGACTGCGGCGTGGTCGACGGACTCTGCGAGGTGACTGCCGGCAGCAACCTCTTCTATGTCGACCGCTCCGGCCGCTACCTCATGATCGGCCGGGTCTACGACATGGAGACGCGGCAGGACCTCACCGCGACCCGCCTCCTCGAGATCAACCCCGACACGCTCATCGGCGGGGCAGCCAAGGCCAACAACGCCGCCAGCAACGACGAAGCGCCCTTGACGCGCGGCGCCGGCGCGCCGCGCTCGGCACCCGCGGCGCCGCAGCACCTCTCGCTCACGAGCCTGCCTGCGACCGGCGCGATCGTGTGGGGCAAGTCGGCGGGCAAGACGGTCACCGTCTTCAGCGACTTCCGCTGCGGCTACTGCCGCGCGCTGTCCAACACGCTGCGCACAATGAACGTCCGCGTCGTGGAGCGGCCAATCTCGGTGCTCGGGAGCCGCGACCTCGCCAACCAGGTCTATTGCGCCAAGAACCGCGAGGAGGCGCTGCACCAGGCCTACGCCGGCGAGCCGCTGCGCAATGCCGGCACGTGCGACACCTCGGGCCTCGACGCCAATGAGAAGTTCGCCCGTGCACATGGTCTCTCCGGCACGCCCGTCATCGTCCGCTCCGACGGCGCGATGATCGAGGGCTACCGGCCCAAGGAGGCGCTGGCCGCCTTCATCGAGGGAGGACGGTCGTGACACCTACCAAGCTCGGCGCGCTCGCGCTCATCCTCGCCGGCACCGGCCTTGCCAGCTGCACGACGCTAGGCGGCAACATCAAGGGCAACTTCTCGTGCGTGGCGCCGGACGGTATCTGCGCGCCGAGCTCGACCATCGACGATCGCGCGCTGGCGATGATCGCGGGCGAGGACGGCGACCGCATGATAACGCCTGCGGGTCCCTACAGCGCACCCGCAACGGACGATCGCGGTGGCCAGAGCATCGCGGCCCGTAGCGTCGCAGGCGGCTTCCAGTCGGCTGCTGCTACGCCGGCCCGCAGCCAGGAGCGCGTGCTTCGCATCGTCTTCCCGGCGCAGATCGATGGCGCAGGCCGGCTGCGCGAGCAGACCGCGATCCACGCCGTCGTACAGCGCGGCGAGTGGCAGCGCGAGCTTGCCAGCAACGTCGTCGCGACGACGCCGGCCGAGGTGGCGACCGCGGCGGGCGGCGACACCCTCCTTGCCGCGGTAGATCGCGTAGATCCTCCGATCACCAGTGACGCGGAGGTCGTCGATCCCGATATGCCGAGTGCGGCCGCGGTCGCGGCCGCACGTGCGCCCGCCGATCCGGTGGGCGACATCAAGGATCAGGTGGCCCGCCAGCTCGCTCGCAACCCGCGACGCATGCCGGTATCGACCACGCCTGCTTATCGCACGCCGCGCGCACCGGTTGCCCCTCCAGCGGCCTCCGCAGCACGTTTCCCTGCCGCCCCACAAGCGCGTACTGCCACCACGCAGGCGGGCGGCACGCCCAAAGCCGCCACTCCTTCCCCTTCCGCGCCCTCCCGCCCGGCGACGGCGCCAACAGCGACGTCGGCCATCACGGTGCCCAAGTACGCCACCCCGGCGGGCCGCACTGCGCTTGCTGCGGTCAGCGCTAATCCGTCGGTCCGCTCCGGGCTGGCGCGTGCCGAGCCTGAGGCTCGTGACGCCGCAAAAGCCAACGGCGTGCTGCCGGTCTTGCGCGCCCCCTCATTCCCCGGAGTGGATCAATGAACTTCCTGAGCGGCCTGCTGGCGACGATCCTGGGCGACAATGCAAAGCCGGAAGATGGCCGCCCGGGCACCGCGGTGCCGCGGTTCGTTCACTGGCTGCCTTACCGGAGCTACGACCCCAAGACGCAGATCTTCTACAACAGCGGCACGCGCGGCTTCGTACTTGAGTGCACGCCGATGATGGGTGCGACCGAGCAGAGCCACGAGATGCTCGCGCAGTTCCTGTCCGAGGGCATTCCGACACCTGGAGCGCTGCAGGTCCATGGCTGGATGAGCCCGCGCATCAGCGAGCTTCTCTCCAAGTGGTATCTGCCGCGCTACTCGGCTGCGGGCGTGTACGAGCGCATGGCGAAGCACCGCACCGACTATCTGCTCGCAGGTGTGTGGAACTCGCTATCGACCGCGGCACCCTTCCACATGCGCAATCACCGCCTCGCGCTCTCCTACTCGACACCGGAGACCAGCCGCGTTTCCAACGAAGAGATCGTCTCCGTCATGGAGGGGCTCGCCTCGACGCTGGAGTCGATCGGCGTCCACTCGCGGCCGATGGACCCCAAGGCGCTCATCACGTGGATTGACGACCTGACCTCGCCGACGACGGCGCCGGGTGACGACACGATCACCTACAATCCGTTCGACCCAATCGCGGATCAGGCGGTGCGTCACGACCTCGAGATGAAGATCGAGCCCGATCGGATCCTGCTGCGCACCGAGCGCTTCCGGCCTACGGGCAAGATGGTCGATGACGCGCCCGAGATTGGCGAGATCTACCCTGACACGTTCGACGTACGCTCCTTCTCGGTGCGCAACCTGCCGCAGCGCTGGGCGCCGTGGGACATGGCCAAGCTCATCGGCGACATGTTCGCCGATAAGCTGCGCATGCCTTGCCCGGTCTCGACCAACCTCTGCCTCGACTTCCCCGACGCGGAGGCCGAGGGACAGCGCGCCGGTCGCAAGTTCATGCGCACCACCAGCCTCGCGGACTCCAAGTCGGCGCGGATGCTGCCGCAGCTGAAGGACCAGTCGGCCGAGTGGAAGTTCGTCAAGGACGAGCTGCGCCAAGGCCGCAAGCTCGTGCAGGCGTTCTACTCGGTCACTTCCTTCAGCCCGAAGGGCAAGGGGGACTCGAACGAGCGGACGCTCAAGTCGGTGTACCGCGCCGCGGGCTGGGACCTGCTCGACGATCGTTATCTGCAGATCCAGGGCCTCCTCGCTGCCATGCCGATGACGATGGCCAATGGCCTGTCGTTCGACCTCAAGAACATGAAGCGCATGCGCACGGTGCTGACCACCACCGCGGCCAGCCTCATGCCCATGCAGGGCGAGTATCTTGGCGGACACCAGCCGCACCTCATGCTGGTCGGTCGCCGAGGCCAGCCCTTTTTCTGGTCGCCGTTCGAGAACAGCGCCGGCAACCACAATGTCGCGGTGTGCGGCAAATCGGGCTCGGGTAAATCGGTCGCGCTGCAGGAGCTGTGCGCCTCGATGGTGGGTGCCGGCGCCAAGGTCGTCGTGATCGATGACGGCCGCTCGTTTGAGCATTCGGCCAAGCTGCAGGGCGGCGCCTTCGTCGAGTTCACGATGGCATCGGGCTTCTGCATCAACCCCTTCGCCATGATCGATCCGACGCTCGCGGGGCAGGACGAGGATTACCTCATGGACTGCTTCGCGATGCTGAAGAGCATCGTGAACCAGATGGCCCGCCACATCGACAAGCTCAACGACACCGAGCGCGGTCTCATCGACGGCGCTATCAACAAGGTCTGGGCCGAGAAGGGTCGTGGCGGCTGCATCGACGACGTGATCGCCGCCCTCGAGGAGACCGGCAATCCGGTCGCAACTGATCTCGGCATCGCTATGCGGCCGTTCTCGAGCGCTGGCACGTATGGCCGGTTCTTTACCGGCGATGTGTCGTTCGAGCTGAAGGCGAACCTCACCGTCTTCGAGCTGTCGGACCTGTCCTCGCGCGAGGAGCTGCGCTCGGTCGCCCTGACCGCGATCATGTTCATGGCGAGCCAAGCGATGCGGCGCGAGGATCGCTCGGTGCCCAAGGCGCTGCTGCTCGATGAGGCATGGCAGATGCTCAAGGGCGGCTCCATGGCCGACTTCATCGAAGCCTATGCGCGTACCTGCCGCAAGTACGGCGCGTCGCTCGTCACCGCCACGCAGAGCATAAACGACTATTACAAGTCGGACGGCTCCAAGGCGGCGCTGGAGAACAGCGACTGGTTCGTCGTGCTGCAGCAGAAGGCCGAAACGATCGCCGACTTCAAGAAGCACGATCGCTTCGAGATGGACGATTACACCGACGCTCTCATGCGCTCGCTCAAGCGCAACGGCGTCGAATATTCGGACGTGCTCATCAAAGGGCCGGAATCGATGGCGGTCGGACGCCTTGTGCTCGACCCCTACTCCGCGACCGTCTTCTCGTCGTCGCCGCGTACCTTCGCCGCGATCCACGACCTGTTGGGGCACGGCCTGACAATGGAAGAGGCGATCGAGCGCGTCGCCTATCCCGACAACCCCGAGAAGTGGAGCGACGTCGCCGACGACGCCCTTCCGATCGCAGCGGAGTGACCCTCATGGCAACCCATGCTGACCGCCTCGTCCCTCTCACCGCGCCCAAGCCGGTCCTCCGGACGGACTATCGCTTTCTGCTCTTTTTCGGCCTGCACATGGCCGGCTTCCTTGCCACCACGCTGCTCATGACGTGGGGCGTGTTCGTCCTCTTCTTCCTTGTGCTGGGCGGCATGTCGCTCGACGGCATGATGAACCACCTCGAGAACATGACCAGCCGCTACCTCGCGGCCGGCCCTGCGCGCGTCGACCAGTTCAAGATCACAGTCGGCATCGTCCACATGATCGTGTCAGGCGCGCTCATCTTCTTCCGCCGTCACGCCATTCTGCCGCGTGACCCGGCCGCCAAGGAGCCGCGCGCATGACCGACGATAACGAGATGGGTGCGCCGATCGCGCCTCCGGCCGCCACTGTAGCTCCCGCCCCTACCTCCGGCGCGATCGCGCGCACGCGACGCGCCGTCTTCGCCGGCTACACCGCGCAGCAGCTGCTCCTCGGCGCGGCCCTCCTCGTCGCGCTGGTCTGGGCGATGTGGATCACGAAGGCGGTGACGGCGGAGAAGCCGCAGCACATCGTCAAGGCGGACCTGTCCAAGATCGTGGGCGAGTACGTCCAGGCGCAAGCGCGCAGCGCGACCCCGCCCGAGCAGGTGCAGGCGCAGATGCGGACGTTCATGGCGACGCTCGACGGCGAGCTGCAGCGCCGCGGCGCGGCCGGCCAGGTGGTGCTCGTCGGTGAGGCGGTGCTCTCCAAGAGTGTGCCCGACATCACGGTCGATGTCGCTAAGGCTGTCTACGCCGCAGGCGTGAAGGTGCCGCAGGCAGCGTCGCCAGCGCAGATGGGCGCGATGATCCGCGGCCAGGCCCCGGTTGCTCAGGTTGCACCTGCCGCAGCCCCGTCTCCGGTCGAGCTCGCGCAGGCGCCTACCAATGTTCCGGCCGGCTCGCCGTTCGGGCCCATGCCATCGACCGATGCGGGCGCTGCAGCGCCTGCGCCCGATATGTCGGCTCAGGGCGCCAGCGTCTCGACCTTTGGTGGCCCCGGTGGCCAGTAAGCCCGCAACCCCTCCGGCGCCGGTCGCCGAAGAGCGCTTTCGTCCGCGCAAGCGTCTGTGGGCGGCGCTCGGGCTGTTCATCGTTGGAGGAGTGTCTCTGAACGCGCTGGCCAGCTGGCGCGACACACACGCGCTGCTCATCAACTCCTCGCAATCTCTGCCTAACTGGGCATTCGTGATCCATAAGACCGCGGTGCCCGCGCGCGGCGAATACGTCTTCTTCGTGCCGCCCAAAGCGCCGCTCGTTGTGCGTCACTTCGGCTCCAAGAAGCAGATGTTCGGCAAGATCGTATACGGCATGCCCGGCGACCTGGTGGTACATCGCGGCGCCGACGTCATCGTCGCGGGCAAGCTCGTCTCCCACATGAAGCCCTTGACCAAGTTCGGCGAGCGGCTCGTGCCCGGGCCGACCGGCGTCATCCCGCGCGGCTGCTACTTCGTCGGCAGCCCGCACAAGGACGGATTCGACAGCCGGTATGCCGCGATCGGGTACGCCTGCACCGCGGCGATCGTCGGCGTCGGAAAGCCGATCCTGTGAAGCGCGCGCTCGAGTCCGTCGCCATCGTGGCGCTGCTCTCGATATCGCTGACCTCGGCTACGCGCGCGAGCGATCATGGCGTGGTCGGGCAGACCTTCCCGATCGTGGAGCCCGATCTGCTGGCGACGATCGAGGCCAAGCTGCAGCGCCTCCAGGCGAACGGCGAAATCGATCGGATGAACGCCGCCTTCGCCAAGCGTACCGAGGCGCGGGTGCGCCGGCCGCAGCCTGTCTCCGGTATCACGCCGGCCGCAGAGGCGCGCACCTGGGCCTACGATCCGACGATCACGATCGAGCGCGACGTTCAGGACCAGAAGGGCAACTACATCGCCCGGCGTGGCCAGACGGTGAACCCGCTCGATTTTACCGCGGTGACCCAGGCGCTCGTGTTCGTCGACGGTGACAACGACGCCGAGATGGCGTGGGCGATGGCCAACTACAGCGACCTCAAAGCCAAGATCATCCTCGTGAGCGGCTCGCCGATCGACGAGATGACCCAGCGCCAGCGCCGCTTCTACTTCGATCAGGAAGGCCGACTGACCGGAAAGCTCGGGATCCGCCACACGCCCGCGGTCGCCGTGCAGGACGGTCGCGTCATGAAACTCTCCGAGATCAAGCTGAAAGGGAACAGCTGATGCCGCTCTGGCTCGACATGATGAGAACCCCGATGGCCGCACCGGAGACGGACGAGCTGCGTGGCATGCGCCGCACCTTCCAAGTGCTCTGCGTGGCTTCCGCACTCGGCGTTCTGTCGATCAGCACGCTGGTGCAGCTGTTCGGTCGGCCCGCCTCCTTTGTGGTGGCTGCCGTCCTCGCCGTGACCGCGCTTCACACGGCGCTTTACGTGTTTCGTAAGAACCGCGCCGACAATGCGTATCTCGACGCCGCCACGTCGTCGGAGGAGGCAGCGTGAAGACGCTGCGCTTCCTCACTCTCGCGCTCTTCGCCTTCGCCCTCTCAGCGGTGCTGAGCCCGCGTGCGGAGGCGCAGTCGAAGTGCACCGGCAAGTTCGTCAACCCGATCACCGATGTCTGCTGGTCCTGCCTGTTCCCGCTCTCCGTTGGTGGCCTGAAGATATGGCCGAGCAACCGCCCTGATACAGATAACCCAAGCCTGCCGGTCTGCGCCTGTGGCTCGCCCGTCCCGCGCATCGGCATCGCGGCCGGCTTCTGGGAGCCGGTGCGCCTCGCCGACGTGTCCACCAAGCCGTGGTGTTTCGTGAACCTGGGCGGCACCAAGATCTCGCCGGGTTTCGACATCGGCCAAGGCCAGCTCTCCGGGCCCTCCCAGAAGGGCGGCAACGGGCAGAACACGTCCAAGTGGCACGTCCACTGGTACGTCTACCCACTGCTTTACTGGATGGAGATCCTGACAGACTTCGCGTGCTTCGAGCAGTCGTCTTTCGACATCGCCTACATGACGGAGGTTGACCCGCTCTGGCAGGATGACTCGCTCACCGCACTCATCAACCCGGAAGCCGTGCTCTTCTCCTCGCCGATCGCGCAGGCCGCGTGCGCGGGCGATTGCATCGCGTCCACAGCCAAGCTGCCGCTCGATGCGACGTTCTGGTGCGCCGGCTGCCAGGGACCGATGTACCCGGTCAACGGCAACATCGCCGCCTCGATCGGCCATGTGCAGGCTTCGCGGCTCGCGCTCGCCCGCTTCGCCTTCAAGATCCACCGCGAGGGCCTCGCATGGGGCACGATGGGCTCGAAGGGTCTGTGCAACAAGTATCCGATGCCGGTGCTGAAGAAGCAGCAATACCGCGTCCAGATGACCAACCCGATCCCGACCGTCAGCGGCAAGGCGGCATGCTCGCCGCTCGGCGCATCGACGATGCCGCCACAGGCAGGCCGCGCCTTCCCCGTGAAGGGCGAGGACATGGGCTACCTCGTGTGGCGCAAGCGCAACTGCTGCGTGCTGTGAGGAGACCCTGATGCGCCGCTTCCTCCTTGTCGCTGCCGCGGTCGCCGGGCTCGTCGGCATCCAGGCCATCGCGCAGACGGTCGACGGACTCGACCTTGACGCGATCAAGCGTCGCTCTGCCGCCATGCAAGGCGATGCCGAGACCTTTGCCGAGCAGGTCCGCAACCGCGGCGATGCCTTCCGCCAGGAGGCTGTCGCGGTGCAGGACAAGGCGACCGGCAACCTCACAGAGCTCGCCAAGGCCGATCTGCCGATGAACGGCGATGGCACGTTCGACTTTGACGAGATCATCAAGGGCGCCAGCCAGAACGTCTCGTCGACCGGCCGCGGTGACGCACCGCAGTTTATCGCCTTCGCGAGCCTGTCGATGCCCGCGCCAGCGCTACGCCAGCTGATCGCCGACACGGCCAAGGCGGGCGGCGTCGTCGTGTTCCGTGGCTTCCCGAACAACTCGATGAAGGCCTTTAGCGAGGCGCTGAGCAAGGTCGTGACCGAGAAGGACCAGCTCTCCAACGTCGGCATCGACCCGCGCCTGTTCCGCGCCTTCGACGTCCAGGCGGTGCCGACTTATGTAGCAGTCTCGTCCGACTTCAACCTCTGCTCCGGTCTCAACTGCCGTACCGCGGTCCCGGCGTACGATCGCATCACCGGCAACGTGTCGGTGCGCTACGTGCTCGACACCTTCAAGGATACGCACGGACCTGGTGCTGGCGTTGCGGCCGTAGCGCTGCGCAACATGGCCAAGGGCGCGTAGGTGAAGCGGCTCGCCGCCTCGCTCTTCCTCGCCGTCATCGCGGGCGGCGCAAGTGGCGTCATCGCGCAGACGACGATCGAGCAGGCGCGCCAGGAAGGCAACGCCATGGGCAAGGCGATGCGCGCGGACGACAGCCTCGGTCCAAGCGACGCCAAGCTGCAGGAGTTGCCGGGCTACGGGGGCACCGACCTGCCGGAGAAGGCCTATTTCGACGATCCCGACAAGCTGACCATCGACGGCAAGGGCGCTGCGCCCTCCAGCGACGCGTACGGCACCGTCGTGGACACCGCCGGTACGCGACCGAGCTTCAGCAATGCGGAGATCTTGGCTGCCACCTCGCGCGGCACCGCGATCGAGCAGGATCCGGAAACCTACCTCGGCGGCCAGAACATCGGCGGCACGACCGGCACCTGCAGCCCGCTCCCTCCGTCGGTCGGCTTGAAAGGCTATTACGAGGCCACCTGCAACAAGGGCTCCAAGGTTACGCAGGCCGACGAGGTCTGTCGGGGCACCATGGTGCCCCATGTCGTGAACACCTCTCGCTGGTTCTACTATGGCGCGCCCGACAAGAACGAAGGCAACGGCTTCGCGCGCAACACCGTGATGCATGCCAAGGTCGCAGCCGGCGTGTGCCGTGCCGAGCCGGTCTCGAAGCACGTTTGTGACGCGCAGATCGAAATGGGCGCAGGCGGTACGAACGTCGAGGATTACCGGAAATGGTGTAAGGGTAAGTTGAGCGGCACCGCGCAGCTCTACTCCTGCTCGACCGAGATTCCGCAGAGCGAGATCCCTGCGCATTTCAACTCTGCCAAGGGGACCGTCTTCCTCAAGAAGGAGGGCGAGACCACCGTTTCCGTCAGCCGCAATGAGGGCACATGCCCGGCGTTGGCAGCGGACACGAGTTGCACATCTCAGACGGCGGAGGTCTGCACCGAAGGTCCAGAGACGCGCACGATCGAGGGCGTGCCAGTGACGCAGAGCTGCTGGGCTTGGTCACGCACCTTCACCTGCCAGCGGCTCCAGCCGGCCAGCGACTGCAGCGCGCTTGACGACAACAAGCAATGCAAGTTCCTGCGCGACGAGTGCCTCGACGACCCGCAGTCCGGTGCGTGCAAGGTATCGCAGCGCGTCTACAGCTGCCCGCTCCCGGACGATCCCGCGTCCACCGACAAGCAGTACGTCTGCGGCAACGACGTCTACTGCATCAACGGCGACTGCGAGCAGATCGAGCGCGAAGCCTCGACCGAGTTCAAGGACGCTCTCGTGGCGCTCCATGCGATCGGCGATGCCGGCGCACAGTTCGACCCAGACAAGCTGACCGTCTTCTCCGGCGAGCGGAATACCTGCAACAAGAAGATCTTCGGCGCCTCCAACTGCTGCTCAGGCAAGGGCGTGCCGCTGCTGACGCCTTGGCTGTGCAGCTCGGCCGAGAAGCAACTCGACGAGAAGGACGACAAGGGGCTCTGCCACAAGGTCGGTTCCTACTGCTCTGACAAGGTTCTCGGCATCTGCGTTACGTCGAAGGACGCCTACTGCTGCTTCGGCAGCAAGCTTTCCCGAATCCTGCAGGAGCAAGGTCGACTGCAGATCAACAAGCCATGGGGCAAGCCCAAGGACGAAACCTGTAAGGGCTTCACCATCGAGGAGTTCCAGCGCCTCGATCTGTCGCGAATGGATTTCTCCGAGGTCTACGCCGAGTTCATGGATGCAGCGAAGCTGCCGGATGAGGTCAGCGTAATGACCGATATCCAGCAAAAGATTCAGGGGTATTATGACCTTCACGGGGGCAAATGATATGGAGGGTCCGGGGGGACCTTGCTCGGTCGACATGTCGGTGCTCGACCTGGCGATCTTCTTGCGCGTCCACCGTTCTGCGCGGGGTACGTCGGCCGGCGAGGTCGCTCAGACAATCGGACACTGGTTCCAGTGCGACATCGACCCGCGGGAGATCGAGCGCTCTTTCCCGCGCATGGTCGACGCTGGCTGGCTGGTCCGCCGGCCAACCGGCATGCGCGCCACGGTCAAGGGCCGCAAGCACGGCCGCACCCACCTGCGCGGCATTGTCCGCATGCTCGATCAGGGCACCAAGATGCTCGACGTCGCGCGGATGATGTCGGTCCTTCAACTCGCAATGATTGAGCTCGACGGGGAGCATGACGATGACGACGATCAGGGATAACCGCCGCGGCCGGGTTGCCGCCACGCTCCTCATGCTGCTCGCCGCGGCCGCGCCGATCGCGGCACCCGCGCAGTCGCTGGACCTGCAGTCGTCCGCCATGGCGGACGCCGGCGAGGACGAGGCGACGGAGATTCAGCCGCAGCCGGAGATCCTCGAGGCGAGCACGGCCGCGCCCGCGCAGGGCGGTGACTTCTACTGCGGCCAGCGCCGTCTCGGGCAGTGGTTCTATTGCGAGCGCCCTAAGGCACCACCCAAGAGCCCGGAGGCCGCACAGCAGGCTCAGAGCTCGGCGACCGACCGAATGAAGGCGATCTCAAAGCAGCTGAACGAGCTGAAGAACCGCGCCATCCTCGAGCCGACCGAGGCGAACGTGATCGCCTATGTCCGCTTCCAACGTGAGCAGCTCGATCGCGCCTCCGTTTTCTCCGACACCTGGCAGCGCGCGCTCTGGCAGAACCCCGATATCGACTACACGCTACAGCGTCCGGTCTCGACGGTCGGCAAGCGCGCTTGGACCGACAACCGCAGTGCGACCCGCGACCAAGCGCTCGCGCGCATTGGCCAGCGGTATGGCATGTTCTATTTCTTCGCGCAGAGCTGTGCGGCGTGTGAGGTGTTTTCGCCGATCCTGCGCTCGGTCGCCGACAGCCATCGCATGACGGTGATGGCGGTCTCGACAGACGGCGGTCCCAGCCGCTCCTTCCCCAACTATGTCGTCGACAGCGGCCAGCGTGAGCGCATGGGCGTGCCCCTCGCCACGCCGGCGCTCGTGCTTTTCGACACCGTCACCCGCAAAACCGTCCCTATCGGCTTCGGCGTCATGTCGGCCGACGAGATCATGGAGCGCATCTTCATGCTCACCAACACCAAGCCGGGCGAGGACTTCTGATGTCGGCTCCCTCCCCTCGCCCCTCACGCATCCGCGCCTTCCTGCGGCGCACCGCCGCGACCGTCGCGGTGCTCGGTGCCACGAGCATGATCCCGGTCGACATCGCGCGAGCGGACGTCGCCGGGCAGATGAATAGCTTCTTCCAGGATGCGGGCGGTGCAGCCAACGTGACGGGCCCTAGCGCCTATCAGGGGCAGACCGCGGGCTATTACTCGATGGGCAACGTCTGGACACGCTTTCCGCAGAAGAGCGTCCAGCCCTTCAACCTGCAGATGCCGAGCGTGCGCGCCGGCTGCGGCGGCATCGACATCTTCACCGGCTCCTTCTCCTTCATCAACGGCGCCGAGATGGTCGCCATGCTTAAGGCGACCGCCAACAACGCGCTCGGCTTCGCCTTCCAGCTCGCCATCGACAGCGTGTCGCCGGAGATTGGCAAGGTCATGGACGGCATGGCCAACAAGGCGCAGCAGATGAACCAGATGAACATCTCGTCCTGCGAGGCCGCGCAGGGCCTGGTGGGTGGCCTCTGGCCCAAGATGGCGGGCGCGCGCTCGAACGTCTGCGCCGCGATCGGCAACAGCGAGGGCATGTTCTCCGATTGGGCGCGCTCGCGGCAGGAATGCGGACCGGGCGGCAAGCAGGAAGCGACGATTGACGCCAGCAAGGACCCCAAGATGGCCGAGAACGCGGCCGGCGCGGCGCGCAACTACACCTGGGACGCCATTCAGAAATCGAACAAGTTCGGCACCTACGATCAGGCGTTCTCCGAGTACCTGATGACGCTGGTCGGCACGATCGTCGTCGATCCCAAGGGTGCGCCAGACGGCGGCCCGCTGGTCGGTTTCCACGGTCCCGCCGAAGAGGCTGTCGTTACTGCTTTGCTCGACGGGACCGGCAACGGCGGCACACCGGTCAAGTTCCTGAAGTGCGATGAGCAGCTGAAGTGCCTCAAGGTGACGGAGCAGCAGCTGCAGATCGCCGTCGGGCTGCGAACCAAAATCAAGGGAATGATCGACTCGATTAACTCAAAGATCCGTACCGACAGCGCGCTCGACGTGGCGGAGCAACAGCTGCTCAACATGACCTCGCTGCCGCTTTACAAGATGCTTGCGGTGCAGGCGATGGCGCATCAGAGCTTCAACCCTGGCGAGACCAGCGCGCTTGCCGAGATCGTTGCGATCAACCTGCTCTCGGCGATGATCGACAACATGCTCGACCGGATCAGCCAATCGTCGGTGCAGGTGCAATCGGGCGATGTGGACGTGAGCAAGGCATGGCGTGAGCAGCTTGCGGCTGCGCGCGAGCGCTATGCGCAGCGTGACTTCAAGCTGAAGGACACGCTTAACCAGACGATCTTCCTCATCAACAAATCGGTGATGCTCGAGTCGACGCTGCAGAACAGCATGTCGCCGGCGATGGCAGCGTCGCTTAACTTCTCGCGCGGGCTGAGCGCGCAGGGCCTCAACTAAGGACAGCGAGCGATGGTCGAGGTCTTCACGATTGGTGGCGGCGAATACATCGTCAACACGTTCAATGCGGTTGCCGCGTGGACAGGCGGAGGCGGCTACCGCGCGCTGCTACGCGTGGTGATGATCCTCGGCCTGATCTACACGCTCATGTCCGTCGCGTTCACGATGAACTGGCGCGTCTGGATGAACTGGTTTCTCGGCTCGACGCTGATCTACTCGTGCCTCATGGTGCCGACCGTTAGTGTGAAGGTCACCGACCGGATCAACCCGTCGCTTGCACCGGCCACGATCGCCAATGTGCCGCTAGGGCTTGGTGTGATGGCAAGCTTTACCAGCCAGGTCGGCGACTGGCTGACGCGGACGGCTGAAACCGTCTTCACGATACCAAGCCAGCTCAACTACTCGACCAACGGCATGGTCTACGGCGCGCGCTTGTTCGACGCGACGCGCAACTTCGAGATCCGCGACGCCGAATTCGCCACCAACCTCTCGGCTCACTTCAAGAACTGCGTTTTCGGCGACATCATGCTCGGGCAGAAGTCGATGACCGACCTCGCCAATGCGAAGGACCTGTGGAGTGCCATGGGGCCCGGCTCCGTTGCGCGATCGCAGCCGTGGACCAGCCGTGCGGGCGCGGCAGTCACGACCGACATCATTACCTGCAACAACGCCTACAACCTGTTGTCCGATCAGTGGACACCCATGATCGCGGCACACACGCCGCTCTGGTCAAAGCAGGCCTACCCGAAGCTGTCGACGGCAGTCGCCTCCGCCAAGCTTCGGGAGGACGTGCCCATCGTCAATCAGGCTTTCACTGCCGCGAGCCCCAACTTCGAGGCCGTGATGCGCCAGAACACGGCCATCAACGCCTTCATGCAAGCCCGCGACGGCATGGCGGGAGGTCCGGGCGCGGCCTCGATAGACACTTTCGCCACCACTCGCGCGGACATCCAGGCGCGCAATACGTATAACTCGATTGCGCAGCAGGCGATGAGCTGGGTGCCGATTCTCAACATCGTGCTGACCGTCGTGTTCTACGCGATGTTCCCGGTCATCTTCCCGCTATTCCTGATGCCTCAGACAGGTGTCGGAGCCCTCAAGGGCTATTTGACGGGTTTCTTCTATCTCGCCTCGTGGGGGCCGCTCTACGTCATCCTGCACATGATCTGCATGACACGCGCCACGATCGCGGCGAAGGGCGTGGCCGAGGGCGGCATGTCGCTCGGGACCTATGCCGGGATCGGGGCCGTCAATGCCGAGACGGCGACGATCGCAGGGTTCATGCTGATGAGCGTGCCGTTTTTGGCAGCGGGCCTAGCAAAGGGGGCCATGAGCATCTCGGGTCAGGCGACATCGATCCTAAGCCCTGCACAGAATGCCGCGGAGGCCGCAGCCGCCGAGCAGACGACCGGCAATTACTCGTATGGCAATACAAGCTTCGCTAATTCTACCTCGAACATGCGGCAGAGCAGCCAATGGCAAGATGCTCCGATGTTTTCGTCTGGTGCCGCTGGCTCGTCGTTCAGGTATGACAGCGGCGCAACTGCTAGTAGTTACGGCAATGGCCATTCGGTTATCGATACTGGGGGAGCCATTTCCAAGTTCGAGAGCACTCCTTCTATAAACGAAGGCTTCCTTTCCGATATGAAGACCGCAAAGAGTGCTTACGATCGCTCGGCTGAAAGCGACGAGGCTTCTGCAGCGGCCTTGACCACTTACAGTCAGACCGGGCGATGGACTCAAGGATCCTCAGCTGAACGCTCGCAGGGTTGGGAGAATGGCTCAGGCTTTCAGCATGCCGTGTCCACCGATCAAAGTGTTCGCAACAGCAGCGGCACGTCCACGGGACTTGAGGATCAGAGTGCCATATCTCAGAGCGCGAGGCTTACTGATGGGCATAATCGTAGCGCCGAGACGGTTGATACTGTTCGCGGGACGATTGGTGCCAGCATCGGGGGCCCTCGGCGCGGTAGTTCCGGCACCGATGCTCGGGCGTCTGCGACAGACGGCGCGCCTCAGCCTGGTACGGGTCGCGGGGGGCTGGTCGGAAGAGCTCTTGGAGCTCTCCCGTCCATCGGTGGTGAGGTTTCTAAGGCTGGGATTCAGGGCGAGCGTTTGAACCAGAACGCCGATCGGTCGCGTGGAACTGATGACCGGAGCTCGAGCACGCAGGGCGTTCGGGACGACACCACGGTGGCCAACGGTGCCAGCATCGGTGACACGGAAACCACCCGCGCAAGCGAGTTCAGCCGCGGTAGCACAACTCAAAGTTCCTCGCTCTCCCGCGAAGAGGCGCTGGCGCGGGCACACTCCTTCGAGCAGCGGGCACGTCAGTCTCGCGAGAAAGCTCAGCAGCTGTCTCAGGATATTAGCTACGCTGAAACCCACAGCATGCAGATGGGCACTAATCTGAGCGCCGAACTCGGCGATTGGTATGCACGAGAAACCGCTAAGAGCCCCGGCCTCGACGCACCCGGACTGCACGAGGTCGGTCTCACGGGTCACCGGCGGATAGTGCGCGACAGGCTTATCGCTCAGTTTCTCTCCGAGCGCCGCGAAGGGATGTTCGATGAGGTTCAAAGTCAGCTGCATCTGAACAACCCTCACGAGTTGAACGGTCCCGCACTATCCGGTCCCGGCGCGATCGAAGCGATGTATCGTCCGGGTGGCCTCATCAATGCTGGCAAACCGGGTGGAAGCACGACCGCAGTTCCAGCGGCGGAGGCTATCGAGGCAGGCTCCATCAAGGTCCAGGACGCCCACACTTTAGCGACATCCCAGCGAGCTTCGTCGATCGCAGCAGCGCAGCCGGTGAAAGCCGAAATCGACGAAAAGCTTGGGAAGGGATTTTTTGTTGATCCGTCTCTTAGAAAATGATGTTCAGCTCCAGAACCAACATAGCAGCGCGACAAAGCAAGCTGCGTACACCGCTAGGTAGGCCAGCTGCGAGCTTTTGGGTGCATCAGCGTCAGGCGCATCTACGGTCGGAATGTCTGATGACGGTGTGGCGATCACACCGCCCGACCCATCGGCGTCGCGCGTGATGAGATACTGGGTAAGGTCATAAGCCATGGCACATCGCTCCCGGAGGAAAGCTACAGCCTTAATGGGCATCCATCAAGGCCCCGCGATCGGGAGACAGAATGTCGGTAATCAAGCTAGTTGTGAAACAGCCGGCAGTCCGATCTTGGGATTTTCTTGGTTTCTGGTGATAGCGATAGGAGTCATGCCGATCGTAGAGGCTTCGCTGGACCGATCACCCTCTATTACAATGCCGGCAACAATAGCGTTTTTCGTGGCTGTAATTAGTGGCGCCGCTCTAAAGCAGCGCCTTTCTTGGGTAGGCGTAGTCCTGCACATCTACGGCCAGATAGCGATCTGGCTGTCACTATTCGTGATGTCACTTGCCGCTGTTCTCGCATTGATCGGTTCCCGCTAGACGGCTTAGTCTAACAGGGCACAAGCGGGTCGGGTTCGTGAAGCCAGTTTTTGAACTGGTCTAATGGCCTGGTGATGGCACGTAGGGGTGTGCCTGCCGCACGATCTCAGCCGCCTTCGCAATAGCCTCCAATTCAGCTGGCTTTCCCTTCGGCTCGATCCTCCAGTTGGACCGCGGATGGAACACGACCGGCAGCGCGGTCACCTCGCCAATTAGCTTTTTCCAATGTGCCTCGGTTTTGCCCGCAGCGCCGGCGAGCAGATGCGCGAGGAGATCTCGGATGTCGTCGGTGCTCTCCGGCGCGTCGTGCTTGGCCATACGTCATGCTATCTCGCATTGCGGAGACGCGCGATAGATTGCACCAAGTTGGCCGCTACCGCTTGCGGCGGGGAACACCGCCGTCTGGCGGCTGTTCTGCTGATGACCGACGCCGACCTCCTAGCGCCTGGTCCGATTGGCGCCCTGCTGCTCCCTTCCCCCCCCCCCCCCCGAGGCAGCGGGGCGCCACTCACCTGCGATCTCTCAGTCTTCGGCGTCTGCTTTGCGCGCGCGACCTCGCTCGGTGGTGTCTCCCCTCTGGGCAAGCCGCTCCCAATTTGCGGCCGCGGCTAGATGTCGCTCCTGCACACGCTCGAGGGTCGTCTCGGCCGCGGCGCGACGCTCAACCTCTGCCCTGTTTCGGCAAAACGTAGCGGATTCCATCATGTTTGTTCCTCCCGTGTCACAAACGCGTTCGAGAGGAACTTGGTTCGCCTGATGTGGAGCGAGATCGATGTCAGACGTTTTGAGCTTACCCAACCAGAGAGGCCACCTGTGAGCGACACCGCCGCTATCAACGTCAACGAGGCTACCGCCGAGGAATTGGATGCCATTCCGGCGCTGAAAGGCCACGGGTTCGAGATCGTACGCTATCGAGGCGAGCGCGGCCGCTTTACCGATTTGCGGCAGCTCGACGAGGTGCCCGGACTGACTGGGAAGGCCGACGATGGTCGCGCCGCACTGACCGTGGGGGACGCCTGAGGATCTGTAACTAGGCCTTCTTCTCGCCGGCTAGCTCTTCAAGCATCTGCACGAGGGCACGCGCGCCGGCGAGGGCCTCCTCGGCGCGGCCGTGAACCTCACCCAGGTTCTCGACATCGTGGCTCTGACGCATGGCAACGAGCTTGGCGTGAGCCTGATCGAGCGCCGCCTGCGTCTCCTCGATCTCTTTGAAGGTGTTCATCGGCTAGGCTCCCACGAAGCGCCAGCAAGCCGGATTGCGCTGTCATTGCAATGGAATGAGACCAGAGCGGAGGCATCTCCTCGCACCCGGTTTACAGACGACGTGCGCGCGCTCCAAGCCGACTAACGGCGCAGTCTCGGAATTGCCGAAAGGGAGGCATGGCCGCGCCGACCGCAGCCACGACAGCGTAGCCGGATCATCTTGGCAGCGACCTCACCGTCACCCTTAAAGCGCTCGAGGATCCTCTCCGCCGGGAAGTTAATGGTGCGGCCACACGCGCAGACGATCCGCATGTCGGCGCGATCGGCCGCCCACTCGCCAAGCGTTCGATAGGAGGTGTCGTTCGTCCGTCGGCTGCTCACAGCGGCGAAACGTCCTCGTACCTCCCTGCTTTCCGCAGCTGCCGCACAATGCCGTTGAAGGCCGCGGTTACGCCCTGGGCGCGCCCAATCTCGTTCGCCTGCGAGGCGGCGTCCCAGTAGAGCTCAAGCGGCCAGCGCTCAGGGCAGTGCGGCAGCAGGCAGCGCAGCGCCAGGCGCACCTCCATCCCGTCGACCGTCGTCTCCGAGCATTTCGCCACACCGGCGCGCAGGATGTGCACCGACAGCGCGATCACAACGCGCTGGTGCCGAGGCAACGTCGACACGGATCAGTGGAAGTCGTGCGACTTGAAGCGCACGACGTCCTCAGGATCCATGCCCTCGGCATGCGGCGGCCAGTAGCAGTTGCGCGGCTCCGGGCTCCACTCTTTGTCACCGCGATCGGGCGAGCCGGGGTGCTGGGCGGCATCGCCGCGGCCGGTGCGATGCGGGAAGGACATCTCACCCACACGGTGGAGCAGGTCGCCGTGGTCGACGATGCGGTCGCAGATGACGTGGATGACCTCGCCTTCCTTCTGCACCCGCCCCTTCAGGCCGACCATAGACGCCGACATCACGGTGCGGCGCTGCGCTTCGAAACGGTCGGGCCACAGGATGCCGTTGGCGATTCCGGTCTCGTCCTCGATCGTGATGAACAGCACACCCTTGGCGGATCCGGGCTTTTGCCGAACGAGGATGATGCCGGCGACCTCGACGTGGCGTCCGTCGCGGACGCTGGCAAGATCCGCGCAGCGCGTCACACCACGGCGCGTCAGCTCGTCGCGCACGAACGACAGCGGATGCGCGCGGAGGGAAAGCTGCAGATTGCGGTAATCCTCGATCACCTCACGCCCGTCGGTGAGCGAGCGGAGCTGCACCTCGGGCTCGATCCCCTCGGCGCTTTGCGTCTCGGCCGCTCGGTCGGCTGCAGCGAACAGCGGTAGCGGCGCCTCGCCGAGCCCCCTCACCTTCCAAAGACCCTGCCGGCGATCGGCACCGAAGCTATGGAAGGCATCGCCATCTGCCAGCTTCTCGATCGCGGCGCGCTGCGCGCCGGAGCGGCGCCACACATCCTCGACGCTCTCGTAGGGGGTGGTGCTGCGCGCGGAGACGATCTTGGCGCCGTCTGCGTTGGACAGCCCGCGGATCTGCCTGAGACCGAGCCGCACGGCCAGGTATCGTCCGCCTGTCCGTTCAAGCGTGCAGTCCCACCGGCTCGCGTTAACGCAGGGCGGCCGCACCTCGACACCGTGCTCACGCGCATCGCGAACGATCTGGGCGGGCGCATAGAAGCCCATCGGCTGAGCGTTCATCAGCGCGGCACAGAAGACGTCCGGATGGTGGTGCTTCATCCACGACGAGGCGTAGGATATCTTGGCAAAGCTGGCGGCGTGGCTCTCGGGAAAACCGTAGGAGCCGAAGCCCTCGAGCTGGCGGAAGGTGCGTTCGGCGAACTCGCGCGGGTAGCCCCGCTCGACCATGCCCCCGATCAACTTCTCGCTGAAGTGGCTGACGCCTCCGGTGAACTTGAATGTCGCCATGGCGCGGCGCAGCTGGTCCGCCTCGGCCGGCGTGAAGCCGGCGCCGACGATCGCCACCTTCATCGCCTGCTCCTGAAACAGCGGCACGCCGAGCGTTTTCTCGAGGACCGCACGTAGCTCGGGCCGCGGGTACTCGGGCCGTTCGAGACCCTCGCGTCGGCGCAGGTACGGGTGGACCATGTCGCCCTGGATCGGACCCGGCCGCACGATCGCGACCTGGATGACGAGGTCGTAGAAGCGTCGCGGCTTCATGCGCGGCAGCATGCTCATCTGTGCGCGGCTCTCGATCTGGAAGGTGCCGAGCGTGTCGGCCTTCTGGATCATGGCGTAGACGTCGGGGTCATCGTCCTGCAGGTCTGCGAGCCCGACGCGGATGCCCTTGTCCTGCTCAAGCAGGTTGAAGGCGCGGTTCATGCATCCAAGCATGCCCAAGCCGAGGACGTCGACCTTCATAAACTTGAGCGAGTCGATGTCGTCCTTGTCCCACTCGATGATCTGCCGATCTTCCATCGCCGCAGGCTCGATGGGCACCAGGTCGTCGAGGCGGTCATGCGTCAGCACGAAGCCGCCCGGGTGCTGCGACATGTGCCGCGGCACGCCGATGAGCTTGCGCGCGAGGTCGAGCGTCAGGCGCAGGCGTCGATCGGCGATGTCGAGGTTGAGCTCGTCGACCTGCTTCTCCCCGACCCCCTCGGCCGACCAGCCCCACACGAGGCCGGCGAGCGAGGAGGTCAGATCCTCTGGCAGGCCGAGCGCCTTGCCCACGTCGCGCACTGCACCGCGCGCGCGATATCGCGTCACGACCGCCGTCAGCGCGGAGTGGTTGCGACCATAGGTCTCATAGATCCACTGGATGATCTCTTCGCGGCGCTCATGCTCGAAGTCGACGTCGATGTCGGGTGGCTCGCGGCGCTCGCCCGACACGAAGCGCTCGAAGAGCAGCTCGTGCTTGATCGGGTCGATCGAGGTGACGCCGAGCACGAAGCACACGCAGCTGTTCGCGGCCGAGCCGCGGCCTTGGCACAGGATCCCGCGCCGGCGCGCCTCGCGCACGATGGCATAGACTGTCAGGAAGTAGGGCGCGTAGCCAAGCTCGCCGATCAGCCGCATCTCATGCGCGATCTGCGTGGTGTAGGCTTCCGGCACGTTGCCATCGAACATCCGCTCGACCGCCTCGGTCGCCAGCTTCTGCAAGGCCTCCTGTGCCGTCAGCCCCTCGATCAGGCGCTCGTGCGGGTATTGGTAGGCCAGCTCGCCGAGATCGAAGGTGCAGAGCTTGGCGATGTCGACGCTCGCCTGCAGCGCGTCGGGATAGGCGCGAAAGCGGCGCACCATCTCGTCGGGCGATTTCAGCGCGCGATCGGCGTTCACCTCGCGGCGGTAGCCGAGCTCGTCGACGGTGCATTTCTCGCGCACCGCGGTGACGACGTCCTGCAGCAGCCGCGCGTCGGGCGCGTGGTAGAGCACGTCGCCGGTCACGACGGCGCGCACGCCGGCGCCGCCCGCCTGCCGCGCCAGCGCATCGATGCGCACCGCGTCGCCAGGCCGGCGCCGCTGGTAGAGCGCCATGTAGCCACGGCGCCCATAGACCGCCTTCAGATCCTTCAGCGCCGCCAGGTTCTCCTCGTCCGCCTCGTGCGGCAGCAGGATGGCGATGACGCCCTCGGACCATGGCTCGAGGTCGTGCCAGTGGAGCAGGCACGCACCTTTCCCTGCCCGCTTCTTCCCGACGGTGAGCAGCCGTGTGATCCGTGACCAGGCGGGTCGATCGGTTGGGTAGAGCAGCAGGCGTCGACCGCACGAGAGATCCACGCGCGTGCCCGCGATCGAGCGAACGCCGGTCGCCTTCTGCGCCTCCCAGGCTCGCACGACGCCCCCGACGGTGCCGATGTCGCTGATGCCGATCGCTGGGTAGCCGAGCAACGCCGCGGCCGCGAACAGCTCCTCGGGCGATGACGCGCCGCGTAGCAGCGAGAAGTGGGTGAGCACCTGCAGCTCGACATAGTGGGTCATCCGAAGACCCCGTGCATCCACCAGCTGAGATCGCCGGTGTCGTCCTCGAAGCCGTCTCCGCGACGAAACACCCAGTAGCGGCCGCCCTCCTCGTCCTCGACGCGGTAATAGTCACGCACCGCCCACACCTCGGCGTCGCGCCGCCACCACTCGCCATGGACGCGCTCAGGTCCATCGCCCGCGACGACCTTGTACGTCTTTCCGCGCCACTCGAAGCGGCGGGGGGGTTGGTCGGGCATCAACGCCATGACGCGCGCGAGCGGTTCCGGCCGCGGAAAAAGGCGGATCGGCCGCGGCCACTTTGGCCAGGGTCCGGGCGTTGCGTTCGGGTCGGAGCGGGCGACGGCTCGCTCCGGCACATGGCTCTCGACCGGCGCGACGCGGAAGACGGCCCGTGTGCCAATCCTGCCGGCGATGACGTCGACGAGCCGAGCGGGGTCGCGCACCAGCGTCTCGCCGGCAAGCACCGCGCCGAGGTCGACCGCGTCGAGCGGCTCAGTGTGCGGCGCCACGAGCCAGAACTGCTCGAGACCCATGCCGGGGTCGATCCGCTCGATCTTGAGCTTAAGCAGTCGCAGCAGGTGCGGCACCTCACGCGTCGGTCGTGACGTGCCAACGGCAATGACCTGCTCGGTGCCGTCGACGCGCAGGCCGGTGAGCCGCAGCGCGCGCGCGCCGAGCCCGCGTTCCTGCAGCACGCCGGCAAGATCGCCGAGCAGATCGCCCATCACCTGCTCGATCGCCTCGGCCGTGCCGATCGGCTCGAGGAGCCGGCGCTCGACGAGCGGCACCTCGGCGTCCTCACGCGGCGTGATCGGCTCGGCGACCGCGCCAAGCGCTTGGTCGAGCCGCGTAATCGCCGGCAGGCCGAGCCGGCGCGCGAGCGGCCCGCGCGCGACCGGCAGCAGATCCGCGACTGTCTCGAAGCCGAAGCGACGCGCAGCGCTAAGCGCATTCGGAGCGAGGCGCAGCGCCACGATCGGCAGCTGGGCGAGCGCGCTAGCCGTTGCGCCGGGCTCGGCGCGGATCAGGTCGCCGCGGCCGAAACGTGCGAGCGCGTGCGCGGCGCCGGGGGTGTCTGCGACTGCCACCCGTGCGGTGAAGCCCGCCCGCCGACAGAATGCGAGCAACCGCCGGCAGAAGCGCTCCTCGCCGCCATGCAGGTGCTCGCAGCCAGCGAGATCGATCCATAGACCATCATTCGGGCTGACCGCGGCGATCGGCGACCAGCGGCGTACCGCCAGGAGCGCGAGCCGATCTAGCAGCGCGACGTCGGCCTCCGGCTCGGCGGGGCGGAAGTCGAGGTCTGACACGAGCGCGCGCGCGTGGGTCGCCGCCATGCCGGGATGCACGCCGAGGGCGCGCGCGCCGTCACAGGCTGACACCACCTCTTCGCGTCGGCCAACCTTGCCGATGAGCGCGAGTGGCGCGTGCTCAAGCGGCTTGGCGGCAGGCACGCTGATGCGAGGGGCTGGTGTTGCCGCCTTGTATGGGTGGCTAGCAACCTCTGAGCGCCGGCCGAGCTCGCGCATGGGTGGCTGTGCGTGCGTCGGCAACGTCGCGATCTGCGCCTCTACGTCGCCGCGTGACGGCAGGCTTTCCCGCGCCCAACGCGCACCTGGCCGCCATCCCCCGCCCCGCGGCACCGAACAGGCGCCGGGGTCGTCGTCTACCGGCAGCTCGAGGACAGGCCGTTCAGGCTGCCGCGAAGCGGACCGTTCCAACCGTCTCAACCGCTCCACGGCCAAGCTCGGCAGGAACAGCGAGACGACCCGTCTCATCGCTGCCCTCCACAATTAGGGAGAACCCCTCACCCCCACGCTGGCGAACGCACTCCACCGCCCACCTCGCCCTTCCCACTCCCGCGACCTCCAGCCGTTCGGACGGCGCTGCGCCGATCCGCCAGCGCGTCCATGCGGCCGAGGGTTCAGCGAATGCGTCTTGGCTGGGCCCACGCACCCGGCGAAGCAGCAGCACCGGCATGTCGGCGTCGGCCGCGACCAGCTGCAGACGGCGTGTTGCTACCATCGAGATCTTGCTCGCCTCCGCCACGATTGCAGCCGGCGTGCCGTCCCGCACCGCATCCTCGACAACCGCCAACAGCGCCGCGTCGTCGTGTGGC
>Ga0308163_10000413_pt1 | contig 81962 bp, 76 predicted proteins | sample PhyTR1_FD_201037 | JGI IMG/M metagenome (GOLD analysis project Ga0308163, IMG submission 201037) | Phyllosphere microbial communities from UC Gill Tract Community Farm, Albany, California, United States - DLSLT.R1 | ecosystem: Host-associated > Plants > Phyllosphere > Unclassified | place: USA... | reverse complement strand
CGACGCCGCCGGCCTGCTGAACAAGACCTTCAGCACCGACGCCGTCAAGCCCGGCCTCCTCGTCGGAATCGCCAAGATCACCGTCAACACCAAGTAACACCCCGCACAACCCGAATGGCCCGCCGCTTGCGCGGCGGGCCATTCTGGTACCCCCGAACATTCCCAGCCCGATGATGCAAGGATCAATCAGTGAGAACAGTCCTGACCCTTGCCGCCACCGCCGCCATCGCGGTAGCCATCGGTTTCGCGACGACCCAGTTGCAACTGTTCACTCGAGCTGACGCTCCCGCTTTCGTCGTCGTGATCGGAGCGGCCTGGCTCTTCTTCGCCCTCGCCTTTCTCGCCCTGAGAAAAGTCCCGGCCCGCCATGTGACGGCTGTCATCATCGCCGGATCCCTCGCCATCGGCGGAGCCGCGCTGCTCGGGCCGCCGAACACCAGCACCGATTCGGCGCGCTACGCCTGGGACGGCATCGTCACCAACGCCGGAGTCTCCCCCTACGCCCACATTCCCGTGGCCGACTCCACGAAGGAGTTGCGCCCCGACTGGCTCTTTCCGACCCCCGCCGGCACGGCCGTCGCCGACAGCGCCGCCGCCGGCAAGAACGACGTCGATCACGACGCGGACTGCCCAGGCGTCGGAAACCGGTACAACGACACCAAGTCGTCGCCCTCGCGAGAGCTGCTCTGCACCGCGATCAACCGACCACACGATCCCACGATCTATCCGCCGATGGCCGAGCTCTACTTCGCCAGCGTGCGCTGGTTCGTCGACCCGAGCGTCCAATACTGGCCATTCCAGGTCGGTGGTCTCGTGATCTCACTCGGCATCACCTGGATGCTCCTCGTCGCCCTCCGCCGCCGCGGCATGGATCCGAGATGGGCGGCCCTCTGGGCCTGGTGTCCCCTGGTCGCGACGGAGGCGATCACCAACTCGCACGTAGACGTTCTCGGGGTGGCGCTCGCACTCGCGGCCAGCCTGCTCGTGGCATCCGGCAAGCGGGTCTGGGGCGGAATCGCGCTCGGCGCGGCCATCGCAACCAAGCTCATCCCCGTGATCGTCGCACCACCCCTGTTGAAAAAGCGGCCCCTCACGCTCATCCTGGTCTCGATCGCCACCTTCGCCGCGCTCTACGTTCCCTACGTGCTGACCTCGGGAATCAAGGTTCTCGGCTACCTTCCCGGCTACCTATCCGAAGAGGGCTACGAAGACGGAACCAGCTTCGCCCTGCTCTCGACCGTCCTGCCGGGCAAGTCCGCGGTAATCGTGGCCGCGATACTCATCGCCGTGATCACGGGGCTCACCTGGTGGCGCGCAACCCCGACCTCCCCCTGGCTGCCGCAGCTGGTCCTCATCGGCAGCATCCTCATCATCGTGAGCCCCCGCTACCCCTGGTACGCGCTGCTGCTCATCCCCTTCATCGTTCTCAGTCAGCATTGGGAATGGTTCGCCGTAGCGCTGGCCCTCACCGTGCGTCTGTTCGTTCCCACCGTCGATGTGATGCGCGGAGGGCTCGCGCTGGCCACGCTGATCGTCGTCGTCGCGTGGTTCTACCGGCAACACCTCGCGAGAGGCGGCGGTCTGCACCTGCCGGGCCGAGGCCGACTCTCGAGCCAACCCAGCGCATCCGGTCGCATCACGGAGGTATCGTCGTGACACGCATCACAGCACTGCTGTCTCGGCGCATCGAGATCCCTCTTCTGGCCCTCGTGGCCATCGTGGTCGTCGCCATCGGCACGGATACTCCGTCGATCTGGTACGACGAAGCGGCCACGATCGTCTCGGCTACTCGCACCTGGCCCGAACTGTGGGCGATGCTGCACACCGTCGACGCGGTGCACGGGCTGTACTACGCGTTCATCCATGTCTGGTTCGACATCGTCGGGTACTCGCCGTTCACGCTGCGGCTGCCCAGCGCGATCGTCTCCGGCGGCACGGTCGCTCTCACGATGCTGCTCGCCTCGCGCTTCGGAACCCGCGGCTTCGCGCTGCTCGCCGGAGTCGTGCTGATCACGATCCCCCGGTTCACCTGGGCGGGTATCGAGGGGCGCTCGTATGCGCTGACCGCGCTGCTCGCCGTGGCTCTGACGCTCTTGTTGATGCGGGCACTGGCGGCCGCCCGCGAACCGTCCAGCCGCTGGTCGGCCGTCTGGCCCTGGCTCGCGTACGCCGCCGTGGGGCTCTTCTCGGTGGGAATCTTCGTCTATCTCTCACTCGTTGTGGTGGCGCACGCCGTGACCGTGGTCGTGCTCACTCTCTCGGGCACCCTCAACCGTCGACAGCTGTTCGCGTTCGGACGTACGGTCATTCCCCTAGGCCTGGTCTGCATTCCCTTCGTGCTCATCGTGGCCGGGCAGTCGGGCCAGCTCTCCTGGATCGACCCGATCAGCCAGCGCACCCTCACCGGAATCCTCGTCACCCAGTTCGCCCCGCGCAATACGCCCTTCGCGATCTTCACCTGGGTCGTCGTGCTCGTCGGCATCACCACGTTCATCGTGGCCAGACATTCATCTGCGGCCCGCGCCCGCGCAGCCCGCGATCTCATGGCCTGGGTGCTGCCGTGGCTGGTCGTGCCGACCGTCGTGCTCGTGCTCACCTCGGTGCTGATCACCCCGCTGTACTCCCCGCGCTACCTCACGTTCCTCATGCCCGCTCTGGCCGTGGCCATCGCCGGCGGCATCGTAGGCCTCGGCCGCTTGACCCGGCGGGCCGCTCGGCTCTCGAAAGGGCCGGCTGCGGCCCGGATGCGATCGGTTCCCTGGACCGCGTTGGCCGCGGTCGCCGGGGTGCTCGTTCTAGCCCTGCTCACGCAGCCGAGCTATGAGGGTCAGCGAACGACTGGCGCGAAGCAGAAATCTTCGTGGTCGCAGGCGGCCTGGCGCGTGGGAGAGGTCTCTTCCACTCTGCCGGCCGACACACACCCCGCCGTCGTCTTCGGAAGCGTGGCGTGGCATCCGACCGCCACAGCACGGGTCGTCGAGTACTCGTACCCGTGGGCCTTCACCTCGCTCGACGATGTCGCCCTCGACAAGCCCGTGGGCTCGCTGCCCCGGCTCTGGGAGACGTCGAACCCCGTCGACACGCAGATGCTCGAGGGCCACGACACCGTGATCCTGGTGTCGAGCGGTCGCGATCGCGAGCTCAACGAGCGGGCGATCGAGGATGCGGGCTTCGCCGAGTCCGACAGCTGGCACTACCCGAACCTCTGGGTGAAAGTCTTCACGCGCTGACGTTCGGCGCGCTGATCGAGTGCACCTCGTCGCTACGACAGGACCGATCAAGAGTTCTTCGGCGTGCCACCGGCTCAGCAACGGAGTGTCGACGATTCATCCTGTCGAACGATCCAGGTCAGGAGGTACTGAGACAGGAGGTCGCATTCAGGAGGTCGACGTTACGACGGAACGGGTCCCGTCGTCGATCCCACGTGGAGTTCGCACGTGAACCCGATCGGGGTGTCGGGGCGCTCTCCCGACAGCAGCGCGGTGACCGCGGCTCCCGCAGCGTGGCCCTTCGCGCTGGCGGGCTGCACCATGGTCGTGAGGTCGTGTGCGAAGCCGTCGATGCGGATTCCGTCGAAGCCGATCACACTCACGTCGACCCCGACCACCAGGCCGAGCTCCTCGACCGCCTGGATCACTCCGACGGCGAGCAGGTCGGCCTGCGCCACGATCGCTGTCGGCCGCTCCGCAGCACCGAGCAGGGCTAGCGCCGCGCGGCGACCGTCTTCGGGAGTGTTATGCACCGAGGAGTAGGCCGGGGCATCCGGGTACACCTCGCGGGTGCCGAGGAGTCTCTCGCGAGTGACCGAGACGGCGATCTCGACATCGTCGATCACGGGGCCCGCCTCGTGCCCGTCGGCGATGCCCAGGGTGGCGATGCCCACGCGCTCGTGGCCCAGCGACTGCAGGTGCCGCGCCGCGACCACCGAGGCGGCGCGGTTGTCGAGGGTCACCTCGACGAGTTCGGGCCGCGAGGGCCCCTCGACCGAGACGACGGGAATGTCGCGACGACCGAAGACCTCGATCGAGTGGTCGACGCGGGTCGAGCATCCGAGCAGAATCACGGCGTCGACGGCGGCCGTGTCGATCGTGGCCGCGCCCTCTCCCGAGTCGGTGAGCAGCAGAATGCCGGCGCCCTGCGGTCCGAGGGCGGTGGCGACTCCGTCGAGAGTGATGGATGTCACGGGGTCGCGGAAGGCGTAGAGAAGGCTGCCCTCGAGAACCACGCCGATGACGCCGCTCCGCCCCTGACGCAGCGAGCGTGCCCGAGGGTCTGGACCGTCGTAGCCCAGCGAAGCCGCGGCGGCGAGCACGCGCTGGCGCGTCGCATCCGACACCGGGCCCGAACCGCTGAACGCGATCGAGGCGGTCGAAACGGACACGCCGGCGGCCTTGGCCACGTCGGCCAGGGTGGGACGGCGGGAGTGTTGATCGCTCGCAGTCATGTTGGTAGCGTAGTCGAATCGATTCGATCTCGCGCGATACCGCTCCTCCAACTCTTCAGGACACCCCATGACCACTCCCACGAGCGACGTCGCCGTGCACCCTCCGCGAACCCTCATCTCCTGGCGCAACGCGGTCTTCGTGATCTTCATCCTGAGCGGCGTGAGCATCGCCACGTGGGTGGCACGGCTCCCCGCCATTCGCGACGGACTCGAGCTGAATACGGCTAACGTCGGCGTGCTCATCTTCGGAATGTCGGCCGGTTCGGTGGTCGGACTCATCGTCGCGCCCGCCATCCTGCGCCGCTTTGGGCCCCGCGCCGGCATCACCGTCTGCATCTCCCTGGTCGCGACGGGCCTCGTTCTCATCGGCATCGGCGGAGGCCTCGTTCCCGCCGTGACCATCGCCTTCATCGGCCTGGTGCTCTTCGGCTTCGGCAACGGCGCCTGCGACGTCATGATGAACGTCGAGGGCGCGGCCGCCGAGCGGGCCATCGGCAAGACGCTGATGCCCCTGATGCACGCCATGTTCTCTGGCGGAACCGTTCTCGGCGCCGGCATCGGCGCCCTCGCCTCGGCCCTCGCCATCCCGGTCTTCGCGCACCTGGTCACGATCGCGGTCATCCTCGTCGTCGCCGTGATCGCCGCCGTCAGGTTCATCCCTCACGATCTGGATGCCGCAGACACAGCCGATGCCGCCGCCTCGGCCCCGCGCATCCCGCTCGGCCAGCGACTCAAGGCGAGCCTGGCCGTATGGGCCGACGCCCGCCTGCTGCTCATCGGAGCGGTGATGCTCGGAATGGCGTTCGCCGAGGGCAGCGCCAACGACTGGATCGCGATTGCGACTGTCGACGGACACGAGCAGTCCAACACCACGGGAGCCATCGTCTTCGGCATCTTCGTCGCCGCCATGACCGTGGGGCGCGTCGCGGGCGGTCCTCTGCTCGACCGCTTCGGACGCGTTCCGACGCTGCGCGTCACGGCGGTCATCGGCATCGCTGGGCTCCTGCTCTTCATCCTCTCGACCGACATGTGGGTCACGATCGTCGGAGCGATCCTCTGGGGCATCGGTGCCTCGCTCGGATTCCCCGTGGGCATGAGCGCGGCCGCAGACGACGAGAAGAACTCGGCCGCTCGCGTGAGCGCCGTGGCGATCGTGGGCTACACCGCGTTCCTCGCGGGTCCGCCGCTGCTTGGATTCCTGGGCGAGCACTTCGGCATCCTGAACGCCCTCTACGTGATTCTCGCGCTGCTGGTGCTGTCGTTCTTCGCGTCGCCGGCGACCCGCGAGCGCACGTACTCGAAGTAGGGCGCGGCTACACTCGACGGGTGCGTCTCGTCATTGCGAACTGTTCCGTCGACTACGCAGGCCGCCTGAGCGCGCACCTGCCGCTGGCCACCCGACTCCTCATGCTGAAGAGCGACGGGTCGATCCTGGTGCACTCCGACGGTGGCTCGTACAAGCCGCTCAACTGGATGAGCCCGCCCTGCTACATCACCTTCGACGAGCCCGATCAGACGCAGGCGGATGCCGGCATCACCGAGGTCTGGAAAGTCACCCAGAAGAAGACCGACGACGTACTGGTCGTGAGCATCTACGACGTGCTGCACGACTCGTCGCACGAACTCGGCATCGACCCCGGCCTCCAGAAAGACGGAGTCGAGGCGCACCTGCAGAAGCTGCTGGCCGAACAGATCACCCTGCTGGGCGACGGGCACACGCTCGTTCGCCGCGAATACATGACCGCCATCGGGCCCGTCGACATCCTGGCCCGTGATTCGGGCGGGGCGGCCGTGGCCGTCGAGATCAAGCGCCGCGGCGACATCGACGGGGTCGAACAGTTGACGCGCTACCTCGAGCTCATGAACCGCGACCCCCACCTGTCGCCGGTGCAGGGAATCTTCGCGGCTCAGGAGATCAAGCCTCAGGCGCGCACGCTCGCGCAAGACCGCGGCATCCGCTGCGTGGTGCTCGACTACGACGCCATGCGCGGCCTCGACGACAGCGACTCCCGACTCTTCTAGGAGCCACCTATGGCAAAGCGCCCCATCCCCTTTCCCCGCAGCTACGTCAACACCGCCGTGCGCGACGCCCTCGCAGCCTTCGAGGCCGAGCCGAGCGTGGCCGGCATCCAGAAGGTTCTCTCGCTCGCCACCCATGGTGGGCTCGTTGTGGATGTGACGGGCTCGACCCCCGAGTCCGGCCCGCGTGTGCGCACACTCACCTCGACAGACGGCCAGCTGGTGCTGCCCCTGTTCACGAGCCTCGCCGAACTCGGACTCGCGGTGCCCGAGGCCGAGCGCGCCGAGGTGCAGGGCACGATCCTGGCCGGTCGCGACGCCCTCGCGATCGTGCAGAGCGCCGACATCGTCGCCGTGCAGTTCGATCCGGGCAGCCGCCAGGTCATCGTGAAGCGCAGCTTCGTCGACGAGGTGCTCGGCTCGAGCTAGTCCAGGGCGTCAGACGAAAGTAATGCGCAGCGTCGACGGCGTCAGGGTCGAGCCGGAGAGCAAGAGCCTGGTGCCAGGGATATCGTCGTTGCCGCCGACGTAGCCGAACATCTCGCCCTCGTCGAAGTCGGGCCTCGCGTCGTCGAAGCCCGCGGCCTCGATGGTGGCACCGGAGCCCGAGCCCTCGACCTCCGCCGCGCCCCCGCGAAGCCACCATCCGGCTCCCTCGTCGGAACCGCCCAGCGCCTCGGCCCCGCTCACCGCGAGCTCGCCGTCGAACACGAGCTCGACGGCGTAGCGGGTCGCCACGCCCTCAAACGCGACGTCGAGACTCACCCCGTTCTCATCGACGGTCGCCGTCACGGCCGTGGTCAGCGATATGGCATCGATCGACCGATTCTCGAAGTCCATCGACGCGAAGTAGCGGCCCTCGGAAACGGGCTCCGACAGATCGCGTGGCGACCCGACGACCAGGGGCTCGTTGTAGCCGGAACTGCGCGTTTCGCGGAGCACCGCCCCATCCTCGACGCGCTCCAGGCTCTGCGGCCGGACGCATCCCATCGAGAAGAAGGTCGGGGCGATCCGCACCGAACGAAGAACCACACCACCCCGGCGCGCCCTCACCAGCGTCGCCGAGTTGGCGAGTCCGGAGGCGATGCGGCCGGTGCGCGAGAAGTCGCTGCCGGCGAAGAGCGAGGCCGACACCCGCCCCCGGCGCACACGCAGGAGACTACTCTCCGGGTAGAACGTCTCCTCGGCGACCGCTGCACCGACGACGGCGGGCAGTCGCCGAGCCAGCTGGGGATGGCGAAGGACCTCGGCGAGGTGCCGCCCTGGGTGCTGCATCCCCCTCGAGACGATCCCCGAGGCCAGCGCGGCCAATCTGCCGTCGCCATGATCGATCGCCAGCTGGCGAAGCGGAGAGAGGAACAGTTCGACGTCGTAGGCGAGTCGCTGATCCTGTCTGCGCGAGTGCAGGTTCTCGACCTCGCCGTCGTCTTCGACGAGCCCCACATACGCGCGCAGATTGCGCAGCACGATGTCGCGCAGCTGCGGCCGGTCGAGGTCGCGGGCGATGTTCAGAAGGCTTGGGTTCGTGACCTCCGCGGCATAGATTCCGCTTCGTTCGGAGTACAGGCCATCGGCATCGATGTCGATGCCTTCGTCCAGCCACAGCTCGGCTCGGGCGCGCACCCGGCCGTCGGGCCAGAGGGCGTTGAGTCCCGCGAGCGCGCTCGCCACCTCCCAACGATGGTTGGGGGTGTGCACACCACCCGTCGCCAGAGCCGGGGCGGCGCGCAGGGCGATGTCTTCGAGCTGCTGCCGGATGCCCGACCAACGGTTCCGCACGGTGTCGTCGGCCCCGTCGAGCAGCGACACGGTCGAACAGAGGTCGTTGATCGTGAAGGCGGTGTCAGGAGGCGAGTCGATGTTGCCCTCGCTCGAGAACAGTCCCCCAGTACCCTGCATGCCCGCCAGGGCATATACATAGCGCTCCGACGCTTCAAGCCAGGCAGAGGCTCGTTCTTCTGCGCCCGCGATCTCTATCGCCACAAGCACGAGCACCGCGCGCATCAGCTCGCGATGTCCCCAGCCGGCCACGTCGGCGGCGTCGGTCGATGCCAGATCGGCGGACTGCTCGAGAGCGCCATCGAGCAGCGTCGAGATGAAATCGTGGTCGAGTAGAGCCTCGTCTTCTCCGAGAACCCTCAGAAGGTTCGTGCTCGTCGTGCTCGCACTCATGCGTTCTGGCTCCTTCGGATGCGGAGGGTGACGACCTCGAACGGTCTCAATTCGAGGTGGAACCCGCCGTCGGGTTCGGCGGTGACCGCCGGGCCATCGACCCGTGGCCGCTCGAGGAGATCGACGATCGTGCACGACTCGATGGCGAAGCCCGCCTCGATTCTGGCATTCGATCGCCGCCCCTCGCTCTCGTACAGCCGCACGATCACGTCGCCCGACGCATCCGCCGCCAGTTTCACGGTTTCAACGATGACCGATGTCGGCGTGGCACCCGTGGGTGCGGTCGCAGCGATGAGCCGAGGCGGAACGTGACCTCCGCGCACGACTCGCGTCGGCGCATCCGCTGCTCGCCCGGCCCTGATCGCGTCGGCGATGTCGGGGGCCACCGAGAGGGTGCTGGTGATGACGTGGATGCCCTGGTCCGCCTCGGGGTCGGGAAAGGTCGGGGCGCGCAGCAGCGACTGGCGCACCACTGTGACGACGCGACCCTCGTCGACCTGACGCGTCACGTCGTGACCGTAGAGTCCGTCGTTGGCCACGGCTGCACCGAATCCGGGCTCGCCGACGTGCACCCAGCGGTGGGCGCAGACCTCGTAGCGGGCGGCATCCCACGACGTGTTCGTGTGAACGGGGCGCGTCACGTGGCCGAACTGCGTCTCGTAGGAGGCAGCGGGCGCGTGCAGATCGAGCGGGAAGGCGAGCTTCAGCAGCTTGCGACGCTCGTGCCAGTCGATCTCCGAGCGGATGCGCACCGTGGGCGCGTCGCCGTCGAGCTCGATGCGCTGCACGACGCTGCTCGAACCGAACTGTCGGCGAACGACCACGGCGTCACCGTCGAGCGACGCGGTTCCCTCGACGAGGTCGTGGGAACTCGTGCGGTAGGAGGCGTCGAGATCCCAGGCATCCCACTGGTTCGGTTCGTCTCTGTGCAACTGCAGAAGATTCGCCCGGCGTCCTTCGGCGATCAGATTGCGGCCTGTGGCCTTATCGCTCATTCGACTGATCGTGCCGTCTCGCTCGACCACGACGACGACCGCGTCGTTCTCGAGCACGAACGGGCCTGCGTCGCCGCGAGCCTCGGCGCCCGAGACTCCCGTCGCTGCCGAGGCCTGATCCGCGTCTGCGTCGATGACCCGTCCCGTGCGCGCGTCGATGCCCCGCACGGTCACCGGCGACGCGTTCAGCGCGATCGCGATCTCGCCTTCGCCGGTGAGGTGTCGCAGCGCCGCGGCGATGATCTTCTCGGCCCGCTCGGTGACATCGGCGTGGCTCGCCTCCGCCTCCCTGTGCACCCACGCGATGGCCGTTCCGGGCAGGATGTCGTGGAACTGCAGCAACAGCACGGTGCGCCACAGCTCGTCGAGCTCTGTGCCGGGATACGGCGCGCCCGTTAGTACGGTGGCCGCGGACGCCCAGGTCTCCGCCTCGGCGAGCAGGCGCTCGTTGCGGCGGTTGCCGCGCTTGGTTCGTGCCTGAGAGGTGAAGATGCCCCGGTGGAACTCGAGGTACATCTCTCCCGACCACACGGGCGGCTCGACGTACTCTGCCTCGGCCTCCGTGAAGAAGTCACGAGCTGTGGCGAAGCGCAACTTCGGAGATCCTTCGAGGTCGGACTGAAGTCGACCCGCGGCCATCATGTCGCGAGTGGGTCCGCCGCCGCCGTCGCCATAACCGAACGGCATCAATGAGGTGCTCGCCACTCCGTGGTCGCTGAAGTTGCGGTTGTCTCGCGCCAGCTCGGTGGGGCGCATGTCGCCGCTGTACGTGTTCACCGGGGGAAAGTGCGTGAAGATGCGCGAACCGTCGATGCCCTCCCATACGAAGGAGTGATGCGGCATCGCATTGGTCTCGTTCCAACTCATCTTCTGAGTGAAGAACCAGCGCAGACCGGCCTGACGCAACAACTGCGGAAGCGCGCCCGAGTAGCCGAACGAATCCGGCAACCAGCCCACGTCTGCGGCCTCGCCGAACTCCTCGACGAAGAAGCGACCACCCTCGAGGAGCTGACGCGCGAGCGACTCTCCGCTCGGCATGGTGACGTCGGACTCGACCCACATGTTGCCCACCGGCACGAAGCGCCCCTCGCGTACGCGAGCGGAGAGACGAGAGAACAGCTCCGGATCTGCGGCCTTCACCCAGGCGTACTGCTGGGCCGAGGAACAGGTGAAGTTGAGTTCGGGGTCGCGATCCATGAGGTCGAGCACGTTCGAGAACGTGCGGATGCACTTGCGCACGGTCTCGCGGGTCGGCCACAGCCAGGCGGAGTCGATGTGCGCGTGACCGGTCGCCACGATCCGATGGGCGGAGTGCGCCGCGGGCGCCGCCAACACCGGCTCGAGAACGGCTCGCGCCGCCGAGACACTGCCACCGAGGTCGTCGGGATCGAGCGCATCGAGCGCGGCGCCCAGCGCGAGGAGGATACGGAGTCGGCGCGGATCGGATTCGGCCAGTTCGGCCATCAACCCCCTCAGCACCCTCAGCTCGAGCTCGAACGACTCGAGCTCGACGTCGATCAGTCGCAGCTCCAACCGACCCAGCGTGTAGAGCTTACCCGCGGGCGCCGTGCTGCGGTCGCCGAACGGGGTCGGAGCGAAGGCCCGCTGGCTCTTGAAGTCGTCGCCGCCGGAGAGGTCGGGATTCGACGCCGCCTCGACGTAGAACTCGAACGCCTCACCCGGGAGCACGTCGAGCGGCACGTGATGATTGCGCGGTTCCAGCCCTTTGACCGCGCGACCCGAGGGGGTGCGCACGAGTCCCTCGCATTGGAAGCCCGGTTTCGACTGCGAGAAGCCGAGATCGAGCGAGAGTTCGAGCCGGTAACGGCCCTCCGCTGTGTTCCAGCTTTCGGGCACGGTGCCGGTGACATGCAACCAGGTCGTGCCCCACGGCTCACCCCAACGGGCACCCCGTGCGATCGGCGTGAAGCTGGCGTCTCGGGCATCCCCGAACGGCACCGGTTCGCCGGCGACCCTCCAGGCGCCGGCCTCGACCGGCATGGCGTCGAAGACGATGGCGGGTGGCAGGAATTCGCCGAGGAAGCGATCGACGCGGGCGGCGGACTTGTCTTGATCGAGGTGCATGGAGGTCAGTCGCGGAGTCCCGTATTGATATCGGAACTGGTGATGTATTTCTGAAACACCAGGTAGAGCAGCACGAGCGGAATCATCGAGATGACCGAAGCGGCCAAGAGAATGGCCCAGTCGATGTTCTCCGACCCGAGCAGGCTGCGCAGCGCGATCTGAAGGGTGAAGTTCTTCGGGTCGCTCAGAATGATGAGCGGGAAGATGTAGTCGTTCCAGCGCCACTGGAACGAGATGATGGCCAGCGTCAGCATGATCGGTCGTGCCAGCGGAAGCATGATCCGGAAGAAGATCGACAGCTCGTTCGCGCCATCGATTCTGGCGGCGTCCAGCAGCTCGTCGGGCACCGTGATGAAGAACTGCCTGAACATGAACACGCCTGTCGGCGTCAGGATCGAGGGCAGGATGACACCGATGAGCGAGTTGTAGAAGCCCAGGTCGCGCACCACGGAGAAGGTCGGGCTCAGGATGACCTCGCCGGGCAGCATGGTCATCGACAGGATGCACAGAGCGAACACAGAGAGCCACGGCGCGCGGTACTTCGCGAGCGCATACCCCGCGGTCGCACAGAAGAAGACGGTGAGAGCTGTGGTGATGGCGGCGACGACGATCGTGTTTCCGAAGTAGCGCACGAAGTCGATACGCTCCCACGCCCGCGCATAGCCGTCGATCGTCCACTCTCGCGGCAGGAAGGAGAGCGGATAGGTGAAGAGCTCGCCGCCTCCCTTGAAGGAGGACAGCAGGAACCACAGAAGCGGAAAGGCCATGAGGATGGCGAGCACCCAGAGCATGGTGGTCGGCAGGATAGAACGACGGATCTCGCCGGACTTCTTGCGCATGACAGCTCGGGGCAATCGAGAAAATCGTGAACCTGTCGACTGCGGCATCGTCTCGGTCGCCATTATCGAGTGGCCTTCCTGTTGATCGCGATCTGGATGAGTGCGATGACCATCAGAATGACGAGAAGCACCATCGATGCCGCGCTGGCGTAGCCCACATTGGATTGGGCGAAGCCCGTCTGGTAGATGTACTGCACGATGAGCTGGTTCGAGGTACCGGGGCCACCGTTGTTCAGCGCCTGGATCATCGCGAACTCCTTCATCTGACCGAGTGTCGAGAGGAGGATCACGAGGACAGACGTGGGCGCGATGCCGGGAAGGGTGATGGAGACGAAGCGCTGCCAGCCGTTCGCCCCGTCGAGCTGAGCGGCCTCGTAGTACGACTTCGGCACGTTGTTGAGGGCAGCGATGAAGAGAAGCATGTTGAACGCGGCACCGGCCCATGAGGACGCCACGATGACCACCATGAGCGACAGGTTGGGGTCTGACGACCACGGCACCGCGCCCCCGCCGAGCGCGGTGATCACGTAGTTCACGAAGCCGAAGTTCTCGCCGAACATCCAGCGCCAGATCACACCGGTGACGATGGGCGACACGAGCCACGGCAGGAAGAAGATGATGCGGGCGGCTGTCTTTCCCCGTGCCCGCACGTTGGTGAGGGCGACCGCGAGGGAAAGAGACAGCGCATATCCGAGGGGAACGGAGAAGACGGTGTAGATCAGGGTGCGACCGAGCGCTGCATAGAACGTGGGGTCGCCGGCCAGCTTCGTGTAGTTGTCGAGGCCGACGAAGTTCATCGGCCCGAAACCCTTGTACGAGGTGAACGAGTAGGTGAGGCCGAGCACACCCGGCCAGATGAAGAAGAGCGCCATGAGAACGATCACTCCGGCCGAGAGCAGCAGGGGTGTCAGGCGGTATCGCCGTTTCGCTCGACCACGTCGACGAGGCGGTGTGACGGCACCCGCGACTGTCGGCGCATCCTCGGCCTTCGGGGCGACGACGCTGCGCATCGTGCTGGTCATGTTCTCTCCTCGGGTGTGGTGTTCAGATGGCTCAGGCTGCGCGTCGTGCTGCGCACGGGTGAGACCCGATCCCGGTGCGCCGACAACGGCGCACCGGGATCATGAGGTCAGCCCAGCGCCTCTTTGGTCGCCTTGGTGATCGCGTCGATCGTCTGGTCGATCGACTGCTCACCGCTGATGTACTTGATGGTCTCGTCCTTCAGCGGTTCGACCTCGAGGCTCTTTCCCTCGTAGCCCTGGCGCAGCTGGTCGGTGGTCTGCACAGCAGACACGTCAGGCGATGCTGCGATCTCTGCGTTGTACAGCGCAAACGCGTCGGCGTTCTTCGGGTACGAGACGTTCAGACCGCTCACCGACGGCAGGCATCCGGCGATCTCGCAGTAGGCCGTGTAGTTCTCGGGCTGGTAGAGCCACGAGATGAACTTCGTCGTCGCCTCGTCTTTTCCCTGCCCGCTGAAACCGACGATCCACGATGCGGCACCGTAGTTCGTCGCCTTGACCGGCTGCTGCGGGGTCGGAACGGAGGCCCAGGCGAAGTCGGTGATGTTCGCCTGGAAGTCCGCGATCTGCCACACGCCCGAGTAATAGGCGGCGACCTGTCCGCTCTTGAAGGTGGCACTTGCGTCGTCACCGGCGGTCCACACCGACTTGGGCATGAAGCCGTCGTCGTTCATGGTCTTGAAGTACTCGAGGGCGGTCTTGCCCTCGTCGTCGATCGAGAAGTCGTCGCCATCCTGCACGACGCCCTGGCTGCCGAACTCGTAGAGGAACGAGCGAAGGCGGTGCGCCGACGCGTCCATCGTCAGGCCGTACTGGGCTCCCGCGCCGGACTGGACCTGCTTGGCCTTGGCGACGAACTCGTCCCAGGTCCACGTCTGGCTCTCGTCGGTCGGGTAACTCACGCCGGCCTTGTCCCACAGGTCTTTGTTGATGAACATGCCCACCGAGGTGAGGCTGGAGGGAAGAGCCTTGACCTTCTTGTCGGCCGGGTCCTCGACGGTGAGAGTGGGCAGCACGTTGGCGTCTTTGGCGACGCTCGTGAGGTCGAGCAGCTGATCCTTCCACAGCGGATCGACGTTGGCCGCCGCGGCGATGTTGGGAAGGTCGTCCGCCTGCGCGCTATTGCGCAGACGCGTGGTGAGATCGTCTCCCGGCACGTCGACGATCTCGACCTTGGTGCCGGTCTCCTCGAAGTACTTGTCGGCCATCTTCTGGTAGCCGCCGCCCTGCGTCGCGTCGCCCGAAAGCACGAACTTGAGGGGGGCCGATTCGTCATTCGAACTGGAGCAGGCGGTTATGGATGCCAGCAGCGCTCCGACCGCGACAACCGTCGCAGCGACGCGAATTCTGTGATTCACAGTGAGCCTTTCATGGGGCGGGTGAGGGCGAAGCGCTGTAATACATCGCTTCTCAGTTGATCTTTTGTATCAGTGCAAGGGTTATCTGGTCAACGACCAAAACCACGTGAGTCCCCGAACTTCTTCGGCTTGAAACAGGCGTTTACACACGTGAAACATTTGATTCCCTCTCTGCGGGTCTCACCTTCAGCAAGCTTGCAGTGAGCGCGAGAGCGTGCTTTATTATCACTATGAGGCAATGATGCAGCCGATCGCCTCGCGAAAGGATGGACCTCCTCACCCGCTACTGACGAACGAAGAGAACCGGAGAGTCGTGCTTTCAGGCGCCCAACCACCCCGCCATCCGTCGTCGACCCCGCATGCGCGTGGCGACGAGGTGTCTCTCTCGGTCGTCGGCATCGATGTCGGCGGAACGAAGACCCACATCCGCGCCATCGACGGGAGCGATTCGACGACCGAGATCGTCGTGCCCTCCGCAGAGTGGCGACGTGGCTCGCTCTTCTCCGACGACGACAACTTCGTTCGGCTCAGCGCGACCGTGCGCTCGCTCGGCTCCATCACCCGCGACACGGTCATCGTCGCCGGCGTGCACGGATGCGACACCGACGAGCAGATCATGCTGGCCGAGGCGAGGCTCGGCTCCTTGTTTGAGGCCGAGGTGACCGTCGTGAACGACGCCCTTCTGCTGCACCACGCCACGACGATCCGACCGACGATCGAGATGATCGTCGGAACCGGCGCGGTGATCAGCGGAACGACCGCGACCGGAGCCCGTGTGACGGTCGACGGCTATGGATGGCCACTCGGCGACAAGGGGAGTTCTCACGATCTGGTCTCTGCAGCCCTGCGCGCCACGCTCGCTGCCTCAGACAGCGACGAGGTCGATCATGATCCCCTGTTCGCCGCCATGCTCGGCGCTTTCGGCGCCCGCGGTGCAGCGGAGCTGGCCGAACAGGCGTCGTCGAGCGCCAGCGGAGCGGCCTGGGGCCGGCACGCATCCATCGTCTTCGACCAGGCCGCGGCCGGTTCCCCCGCAGCCGCGGCGATCATCGACCGCGCCGCACTCGACCTCGCCGAGGGCGCTGCTCACGTGATCAGACGAGGCGCCATCGGCCGCACTGTTGTCGCGGGTGGTGGAGTGATCGTCAATCAGCCGAGTTATGAGGCGGCGGTCCGCACACACCTCGAGCGGATTCTGCCGGGCATAGAGCTTCTGGTCGTCCGGACCCCTCCCGTGCAGGGCGCCGTGCAGTGGGCCGGCGAATTGCGGGCCGCGCTCGTCGAGCGATCGGTGCTCGAGTCATGAGCTCGCCCTCGCTCGCCCACCCGCTCACCTCGCTGAGAGTCTGCGTCGCTGCAGACGCCGAAGCCGCGGCCGAGGTGGCGGCCACCCGCATCCTGACCCTGCTCAGAGAAAAGCCGACGGCAGCGCTCGGCGTGGCCACCGGGTCGACGCCCTCGCCCGTGTACCGCGCGCTCGCGCGGTCACTGCAGTCGGAGCCTCTCGACCTTTCGCGAGCGCGAGCCTTCGCCCTCGACGAATACGTGGGCATCGACCCCCGTGCGCCGCAGAGCTACCGGAGTGTCATCGACGCCGAGGTGACCGAACCACTCGGGTTCGACCGCCGTCTCGTCGCTGTGCCGGATGGCTCGGCTGACGATCTCGACGCGGCCGCCAGGGCCTACGAGGCAGGCATCGACGCGATAGGCGGGGTCGACCTGCAGATCCTCGGCATCGGCCACAACGGCCACATCGGATTCAACGAGCCGGGTTCTCCGCACGACTCGCCGACCCGGGTGGTGGATCTGGCCGAGGAGACCCGAGAAGCGAACGCGCGGTTCTTCGACGGCGACATCGACCGTGTGCCGCGGCAGGCCATGACCCAGGGAATCGGAACGATTCTCAAAGCTCGTTCGATCGTGCTGCTCGCATTCGGCTCCGGCAAGGCCGAGGCCGTCGCGCGGGCACTCGAGGGTCCGATCGGAGAGGCGAGTCCCGCATCCGCACTCCGCCGGCACGCCGACGTCACCATACTTCTAGACAAGGCTGCGGCGTCGTCGCTGAGCTGAGACCGCCGAGACCGGGCACGCTGTCGAAAGAAGAGATGGATGAACATGAAGAAGCGAACAGCAACGACCCGTGTCGTCACGCAGATCAATCGAACGGCGATCCTCGATTGCCTCGAAGAGAACGGTCCCCTCTCTCGCAAACAGATCGGTGAGAAGACCGGGTTGAGCCCGGCCACCGTCGAACGGCTCAGCGCCGCCATGCTCGCCGAAGGCATTCTGGCCCACGAGGGCATGCAGCAGTCCTCGGGCGGACGCCCATCCAATCTCTTGCGAGCCGCCGGAGAGTCTCGGGTGATCGCAGCCGTCGATGTGCGCCGCGACTCGGCTCACGGACTTCTGCGTGACTTCGGCCGCAAGACCGTGGTCACCGAGGTCGTCGTCTTCGACGACGATCCGGCCACCGGCGCCGTTTCGGCCTCCACCCGACTGGCGGGCACGCTCGCCCTGACCCAGAGGCTCGTCGAGGCGGCCGCGGGCGAGAAACGTGAGCTGATGGGGATCGGCATCTCCGTTCCCGGCATCGTGCACGACGGCCGGGTGATGAACACGGCCGAGCTGGGCTGGCGCGACATCGCGCTCGCTTCGATCGTCGCGAGCGCGACCGATCTCCCCGTGCACGTCGAGAACGATGCGAACTGCATCGCCTTCGGCGAGTGGGCCCTCGGTGCGGGCCGGGGAACTCAGAGCGTGGCGTCGTACCTCCTCGGAGAGGGCGTCGGCGCCGGCATCGTGAACAACGGAGAGATCTACCGCGGGTTCCGCTCCGCGGCTGGCGAGGTCGGCTTCCTCTTCACCGAGCGCGGCGCCCTCGCTCGCTACTTCACCGACCAGGGCGACCTCGAATCGAGAATCGCGGGCATCGCGAGCACACACGGTCAGGTGCGACTGGCTGCGCCGGAGGCCATGCAGCGACTCCTCGACGACGCGGCCGAGAAGATCCCCTCGGCGAAGGATGCCGCCGACGAGCTGTTCGACCTGCTCGCCTTCTCCTGCGGGGCGCTTGCGACGGTGCTCGACCCCGAGGTCATCGTTCTCGCCGGACACCTCGCTCGGCATCCGGCCTTCGCCATCCGCGAGATCTCGGCTCGTCTGGTGGGACGCATCCCGTTCCCCCCGCGTCTCGTGGCCGGAACCCTCGGAGATGACGGCGCGCTCCTGGGCGTGGCGGAGATCATCACCAGACAGGTAAGAGGGTCCACCTATCTTGCGTGAATCGACCGCCAAGGCGCCCTTCACTCCCGTGCGCCTCGGCATCCTGCTCGCCTATTTCTTCAACGGTCTCGCCCTGTCGTCGTGGATGGTCCGGCTTCCCGGAATCCGCGAGGGTCTCGACCTGTCGGTTTCCGACGTCAGCCTGTTTCTCAGCGCCGGGGCCATCGGCACCCTCGTGATGGTGACCTTCGCCGGTGCAGCCGTCATGCGCTTCGGCCCCCTCCTGACCTACCAGCTGGCCACCGGCGCTTTCGTGCTGGCGTATCTGCTGCTCGGACTCTCGATGGAGGTCGGCGGCCTGCCCGTCCTCCTTCTCGCGAACGTGCTGCACGGCGCGGCGTTCGCGCTCACGAACGTGCCGCAATCGATCCTCGCAGCGGCGAACGAGCGCTCTGTCGGGCGCACGATTCTGCCCCAGTTCCACGCCGGCTACTCGATCGGTTCGGCCGTGGGCGCCGCCACCGGAGGGGCCGCTGCGGCGCTGGGCGTGACGGTTCTCCCCCAGCTCTTCGGACTCGCGCTCGTGGCCGTCATCATTCGCACACTGGTCGCTCGGCTCGTGCGCCCGCTCGCACTCGAGGTTCGACAGAATCACCTGGCCGCCGCACAGGCGCTTCCCATCGCCAAGGGCGCCTCGCTGCGGGTCTGGGCCGAATCGCAGACGCTGCTGCTCGGGGTGATCGTCTTCGCGGCTGCCCTCTCGGAAGGCACGGCGAACAACTGGGCCGCCCTGTCGGTGGTCGACGCCTTCAGCGCACCCGAGAGCGAAGGCGCCATCGCCTTGACCGCGTTCCTCGTCGCGCAAACGGTGGTTCGCCTCGTCGGCGGGCCGGCGATCGACAGGCTCGGTCGGCTGACGATGCTCCGCCTCTCCGGAGCCGTCTCCATTCTGGGCCTCGGCGTCTTCGCCCTGGCGCCGTCGCTGCCCCTGGCGATCTGCGGGATGGTGCTGTGGGGCGCGGGATCGGCCCTGAACGTGCCGATCGGAATCGCGCTCGCTGCTGCCGATCCTCTGTGCGGCCCCGCGAAAGTCGCGGCTGTCACCTCGCTATCGTCGATCGCGAACATCGTCGGCCCGCCGGCGATCGGAGCCCTGGGCGAACGGATCGACATCCGGCTCGCCATGGCGTCGATCATCGCGGTCATCGCCGCCGCTGTCTCAGCCTCCGGCCGTGCCGTGCGCTCGCTTCCTCGACCCTGACCCCCTCGCCCGCGTCCACCACCACGTGAAAGACTCTCGCCATGACAGCACCCCTCGACCTCGAAGCCTCTCTCTCGTCTGCCGAGGCGTTCGTCGCGGAGCTCTCCGATCCGGGCCCCGGCCGCGGATCGCTCGCGCCCCGCGCGCACCTCTCGAGCGACGCGCCGACTCTCCGTCTCGACGGCGAATGGATGTTCCGTCTGTCGCCCTCCGCGAGAACGGCTCCCCAGGACGACTGGATGAGCGGTGCTGCCGCGAATGACGGCGCCTCATCGGGCTCGTGGTCGACGATCACGGTTCCCGGTCATTGGAACCTGCAGGGTTTCGGCTCTCCTGCCTACTCGAACGTGGACTTCCCGTTTCCCGTCGACCCGCCGCACCCGCCCGAGGCCAACCCCATCGGTGATTACCTTCTGGTCTTCGATGCCGACGAACCCTTTTCGGCCTCGCGCAGCATCCTGCGATTCGACGGCATCGAGTCGGCCGCCACGGTCTGGCTCAACGGGGTCGAACTCGGCACGACACGAGGCAGTCGACTGACCCACGAGTTCGAGGTGAGCGGCATCCTCCGAACCGCCGCGAATGTGCTCGCCGTTCGGGTGGCACAGTTCTCTGCCGCCACCTATGTCGAAGATCAAGACATGTGGTGGCTTCCCGGCATCTTCCGCAGCGTCACCGTCGAGGCGCGGCCCGCCGACGGCATCCGCGACGCCCAGGTGCACGCCTCGTTCGACGCCGCAGATGGCTCCGGCCGGCTGCGAGTGGATGTCTCGCTCGAGTCGGGCGCGCCGGAGCAGGACGTACTCGTGTGGGCGCCGACCCTCGGCATCCACGGATCGCCCGCGGGCACGGAACACGTGATCCCGTCGGTCGAGCCCTGGACCGCCGAGACGCCGACGCTGCACGAGGTCGTCGTGCGAACGCCCGGCGAGACGGTCACGCTGCGAGTCGGATTCCGCTCGATCTCCGTCGAGAACGCCGTCCTGCTGGTGAACGGCGCCCCGATCACCCTGCGCGGAGTCAACCGGCACGAGCACGATCCCGAGAGGGGCCGCATCGTCCCTCTGGAGGCGGCACGCCGCGAGTTGGTCTTGATGAAGGCGCACAACATCAATGCGATCCGCACCTCGCACTATCCGCCGCACCCCGACTTTCTCGATCTGGCCGACGAACTCGGGTTCTGGGTGATCCTCGAGAACGACCTCGAGTCGCATGGCTTCGAGCCGGTCGGCTGGCGAGACAACCCCAGCGATGACGACCAGTGGCGTGAGGCCTACCTCGACCGCATGCGCCGCACTGTAGAGCGCGACAAGAACCACGCCTCGGTCATCATGTGGTCTCTCGGCAATGAGGCAGGCGTCGGAGCGAACCTCGAGGCCATCGCGGAGTGGACTCACCACAGGGATCCGTCGCGGCTCGTGCACTACGAGGGCGACTGGAGCAGCACCTACGTCGACGTCTACTCGCGCATGTACGCGTCGGTCGCAGAGGTCGAGGCGATCGCTCTCGAGCACGACACTCCGGCACCGTCTGACGCCACCCCCGAGGAGCTGCACCGACGTGGGCTGCCCTTCGTGCTCTGCGAATACGCGCACGCCATGGGCAACGGACCGGGTGGGCTGACCGAGTATCAGCGTCTGATCGACGAGTCTCCTCGTGTGGCGGGCGGGTTCATCTGGGAGTGGGTCGAGCACGGCCTCGCGGTCAGAGCCGCCGACGGACGACGCGTCATCCGCTACGGCGGGGATTTCGGCGAGGCGGTGCACGACGGCAACTTCGTGATCGACGGACTCGTCAGCGCAGATCGTGAGCCCCGACCCGGTCTTGCCGACTTCGCTCGGCTCACGGCACCGGTGAAGATCGACGTGGATGCCGAAGACCTCTCGGTGACGGTCGGCAATCGCTATGACACTCTCGGGCTCGACCACCTCGAGTTCCGGTGGCAGCTCGAGACCGACGAGGGAGTCGTCCGCTCGGGAACTCTCGCGGTTCCTCCGACAGCGGCGCACACGAGCAGCGTGGCCACACTGCCTTCCGAAGCACGCCTCACCCCGCTCGACCGGGGCCGGATGCATGCCGTGACGATTCTCGCGACGCTGCGGCAGGCGACATCCTGGGCCCCCGCGGGCCACGTCGTGAGCTGGGGCCAATCGCCCGTTCGAGCCACGGACCGCGACACTCCGGTGCCCACGGGCGACGCGAGTCCCTCCGTCAGCGCCCCGACCGCGAGTGCCGACGGCATCGCTCTCGGCAGCAGTCTGATCGATCCCGCAACCGGACGACTCCTGCGGCTGAACGGCGTTGCCGTGAGCGGCCCGTCGGTCGGAGTCTGGAGGGCACCGGTCGACAACGACCGCGGCGTCGGCTGGGACGAACCGGAGCTTCCGCCCCTCGCCGATCGCTGGAGGGACGCGGGCCTCGATCGCATGGTTCCGCGCCTGCGCGGCATCCGCCTGGACGGCGACACGATCGTGGTCGACACCCGCTGGGCCCCGCCCATGCGCGACGTCGGAATCGACACCAGCTTTCGATGGAGTCAGACCGCGGAGGGCCTGCTGCTCGACGCGACATTCGAGCCTGTCGGCCCCTGGCTCGTCGACTGGGCACGGCTCGGAATCGACCTGATCTTCGACGGGCAGACGAGCCGACTCGACTGGGTCGGGCTGGGTCCGGGCGCGGGCTACGCCGATACCGGCCAGGCCAATCGCTGGGGGCGCTGGTCGGCGGGTCCGGATGCGCTGCGCACCGCCCATGTGCGCCCGCAGGAGAGCGGCGCGCGTCAGGGCGTCAGCGAGGCGCAGCTCCATCTTGCCGACGGAAGCGTGATCGACGTGCGGGCGCACGACGCGGAAACGCCTGATCACGGAGTGATCGTGACGGTCTCGCCCTGGTCGCGGCAGCAGCTCGACGCGACTCTCCACGTCGATGAGCTGCCTTTCAGCACCCAGACCCACCTGTCTATCGACGTGCTGCAGAACGGCGTGGGAACCGCCACGTGCGGTCCGGGCATTCTGCCGCCGTATCGAGTCGCACCTCAACCGGCGCGCCTTTCGGTCACCTTCGTCGCGCAGGGCGTGTGACAGTAAGCTCCCACCCATGGAACCAGACAGGAGCGCGCTCAAGCTGCTTCCGAAACCGAGCGTGAACAGCGCCGCCCGGGTCGCCACCGTGAACGCCACACTCGCGGGGGCTCTCACCGCGATCGGCTTCGTCGTGCTCTGGGCGCCGCTCTACCTGCTGCGCGAAGACGGTCAGCTCGTGCTCGCGCCGTTCGTGTTCCTCTGCATCCCGGTGATCTGGTACTTCGCGATCCGAGCGATCGTCTTCGCGCGGCGCGGCCTGCGCTGGGCAGCGACTCCCGCGGCCGATGGCGCCACAGGTCTGGGCTCAGTCGCTGCCCGCCGCAGCCTCATCGGGGGAATCGCCGCGGTGGTTCTGCCCCTGCCGCTCTTTATCTTCGGCGGTCTGCCGATGACGCTGCTCGGCCTCGCCTGAACTGGGCTCAGCTCACGTGCACGTCGGGGCGCCGCGCGGGCTTCGGCTCGGCCCGCCGCAGCACCTCCCGCGTCACCGGGGCCACCTCGCCGCCGCCCGTAATGAGGTACTTGAACATGTTCGAGATGGGGTTTCCCTCTGTCCACTCGAAGTAGATGTCGGGCACCGTCCCCGTGAGGTCGCGGATGGAGAGCAGCACCGTGGCGATCGTGTTCGGAATATTGCCACTGTGCACCTCGAGCACCCGGTTGCCGTGCCTGACGACGCCGCGCACCTCGAGGTCCTCCTCGAAGTTCGACGAGTCGGTGGGGTACACCTCGAGAAAGATCACCGGTCGCCGCGACGGGATTCCACTGTCGCGACGCTCGTCTGAGATCTTCTGCCGGTATTCGCTCGCGCTGCCGTCGTCGGGCTCGTTGGCCACGATGAGAACCTGGTCGTAGGCATCCGCGTCGGCGAGCACGAAGTCCTGCGCCGTCGCATCCAGTGTCACGCTCGTCGCGCGCAACTGGAACGAGCGCTGCACGCGCGACACGATCGACACCACGAGAATGCCGAGGATGAACAGCGCCGCGATGCGCACACCGTCGGGCCGCTCGAAGACGTTCGTGATGGTCGTGTAGACGAAGACCACGGCGATCGCGCCGAATCCGACCGTGCGCTTGCGCTGCTTCTTGTGCAGAGCCGACAGGGTCACGGCCACCGATGCCGAGGTGATGAGCACCAGCACGCCGGTCGCGTAGGCACCACCCTGCGCATCGACGTTCGCCTGGAACACGATCGTGATCACGAACGCGATCAGGGTGAACACGATCACCATCGGTCGCACGGCCCGCGCCCACTGCGGCGCCATTCCGTAGCGCGGCAGGTAGCGGGGCACCAGGTTCAGCAGTCCGGCCATGGCCGAGGCGCCCGCGAACCACAGGATGCAGATGGTGCTGATGTCGTAGGCCGTGCCGAACGCGGGCCCGAGGTATTCGTGCGCCAGGTAGGCGAGGGCACGCCCGTTCGCCTCGCCGCCGGCCTTGAACTCCTCCTGCGGAATCAGGAACGTCGTCACGATGCTCGAGGTGATGAGGAACGTCGACATGATGATCGCGGCCGTGGTGAGCAGCCGCTGCGCGCCCCGGATGCGACCGGCCGGGTTGGCCTCGGTGTCGCCGGGCTTTCCCGAGATCTGTGGCATGACCGCCACGCCCGTCTCGAAACCGGAGAGACCGAGTGCGAGCTTCGGGAACACGATCAGCGCGATACCGACCATCACGACCGGATTGCCGTGCTGAGCGGTGAGCGCGGCCCACCAGTCGGTGATCACCAGGGCGTTCTGTGCGACGTGCCCGATCGACACGGCGATGACGATGGCGTTAAGCACGAGGAACACGGCGACCAGTACCACCGCGATGTTGATGGCCTCCTTGAAGCCACGCAGGAACACGGCCGCGAGCAGCGCCACGAGAACGAGCGTGATCAGCACCTCGTTTCCGTGGAACCAGCTCGGGGCGAACGGATTCTCCACGGCGTGCGCCGTCGCATCCGCCGCCGACAGGGTGATCGTGATCATGAAGTCGGTGACCGCGAAGCCCAGCAGCACGAGTACGAAGAGCTTTCCGCCCCACCACGGAAGCAGACGCTCGAGCATGGCGATCGAGCCCTCGCCCCGGAAGCTCTCGCGGGCGACTCGTCTGTATACGGGAAGTGCCCCGAACAGCGTGAGCAGCACGAGCACGACCGTGGCGAAGGGAGAGAGCAGGCCCGCAGCCACGGCGGCGATCGCGGGCTGGTAGCCGAGGGTCGAGAAGTAGTCGACACCGGTGAGGCACATCACCCGCCACCACGAGTGGGTCTTCTCGATCTTCGCCGCGTGCGGACCCTGGTGCGCGCCGGAGTCGTCGGTCAGGCCGTCGAGAAGCCAGGCCCCGAAGCCGCGCCGTCGCGCAGAGGTAGTCGTCATGAGTACAGCTTGCATGGTTCTCATGAAGCGAACGCGCTCAGATGCTCAGCATCACTGCAGTCCTAACGAATTCCTAACGGGCCGATGAGGGTAGAGTTCCTCGCCTACGCTTGGCTGATGGGCGTCGAATCTACAGCCGCACGAACACCCCGGCGCCGTGTGACCCTCGCTCAGGTCGCTGAACGAGCGGGTGTCTCTCGCAGCGCGGTGTCGTTCGTATTGACGGGCCGAACCGACCAGCGTCTCTCGGTGGAGACGACCGAACGCGTGCGCAAGGCGGCCGAGGAACTCGGCTATCGGCCCAATGTCACGGCGCGCACCCTGCGCACGGGCAGGTCGGGCACGGTCGCCCTGGTATCCGACTTCGTGAGCTCGACGTCACACGCGAACTCCATGGTTCGCGGAGCGCTCGACGCGCTGCGCGAGCGGGACACCATCCTGTTCACGGTCGACACGCAGGGTGACGCCGACCAAGAGAAGCAGGTGATCGACAGCCTTCTCGACCGCACCATCGACGGGGTGATCTACACCTCGATGTTCACGCGCGCGGTCACGCCGCCCCCGCTGCTCTCGCAGGTTCCCTTCGTGCTGTTGAACTGTGTCCCGGCCGAGGGCGTCGCGCGCTCCGTGATACCGGACGAGGTGGCCGCCGGAAGAGACGCGGCCAACGAGCTTCTCGAGTTCGGTCACCGCGATCACATCTGGTTCATCGGATGCCTCGCTCCCGGTGTCACCGGCGGCACCTCCTGGAGCGGGTGGGCGCCGCTCGCCCTCACCGATCGGCTCGAGGGAGTGCGACAGGCTCTCGCCAGTGCCGGCACGGAGCTTGCTGGAACCCAGATGGTCGACGACGACTGGACCACCGAGGACGGACGCGAGGCGGTGACCCGGCTTCTCGCGACGGGTGCCCGACCGACCGCGTTGATCTGTGCAAACGACGCCGTGGCGGCGGGCGCCTACCAGGCGCTGCACCGGGCCGAGTTGCGCGTGCCGGAGGATGTGTCGGTCATCGCCTTCGATGGCAGTCCGATCAGCCGGGCGATCGACCCGCCTCTCACCTCGATCGCGCTGCCCCAGGTCGAGCTCGGCCGACGTGCCGTCGAGCTCCTCTTCGATAAAGAAGCGAAGCCGACCGTGCATCGAATCGCGATGACGATGGTGCGCGGCGGATCCGTCGGCCCAGTCCGCTGAAACTGCCCGAAGATTTTCCTGCTTAATTCTCAGCTATATCGATATAGCCTCTGATCTGACGCGGATTGCACTGAGCACTCAGGCTGCGGCGCGACGTATACAAAGGGGTATGACATGACGACGACGGCACCGACGCGAAGCGGCCCGAATGCGTGGTGGGTGGGATTCGTCTGCGGTATGGCGACGTTCGTCGACGCCGCGGCGACCACAGGCATCGGCATCGCGCTCGTTCTGTTCCTGGCTCCCGGGCCAGGCGCACCAGGCCTCACCAACGATCAGCTGGGCCTCCTTACTGGAGTGCTCACCGCTGGCGTCGCTGCCGGAGCGCTGATCGGTGGTCGGCTCGGCGACCGATACGGTCGCCGAAAAGTGTTTCTGGTCACGATGTCGATCATCGTGATCGGCGCGGCCACACCGTTCTTCGGGATCTCGCTCGCCGTGCTGCTTCCCGGGGTGGCGCTCATCGGGCTGGGCGTGGGTGCTGATCTCCCGGTCGCCCTCGCAACCATCTCGGAGGCCGCCACCGATAAGAATCGCGGAAAGATTCTCGTCTTCTCGAATCTGCTCGGCGGCTTCGGCATTCTGCTCGCCGTTCTCATCGGCATCTTCTTCGGATCGGCTGGAGCGACCGGCGGTCACATCATGTTCGCCTCCTTCGGCATCGTCGGCGTCGTCGTGCTTGTGTTGAGACTCACGATCCCCGAGTCGGCAGCCTGGTCTGTCGCCAGGGAGGAGCGCACGGAGGGCGTACGCACCGTGCGGGCCCAGCGCGGTCGCATCGCCGACTTCGGGCGACGTCCCTATCGCAGGGCCTTCATCACGCTGCTGATCTTCTACACGCTCACGTCGATCGCGATCAGCGTTGCCGGCAGCTTCGGCACGTTCGTCGCCGTCAGTGTCGCCTCCATCCCGGTCAATGAGTACCAGTCGTGGACAATCCTCGCCATGCCCGCGGCAGTGCTCGGTGCCCTCTGGTTCATGAGCGTCGCCGACACGCGGTTCCGCATGGCGTACTTCGTCATCGGCTCGATCGCCGTGGTCGTCTTCAACCTGGTGCCCGTCGTGTTCGGGTTCAGCCTGCCCACGCTGGTCGTGTCGGTCGTCGGCTCCACATTCGCCGGGGCCTTCTGCTTCGAGACGATCATGAAGGTGTGGACCCAGGAGTCCTTCCCGACGCTGCTGCGCTCCACCGCGCAGGGCACGATCTACGGCGTGGCGCGCTTCGCCACGGCGGGCTTCAACGTCGTGACGCCCGCGCTCATCATCCTCAACCCGCAGGCCGTCTACATCGTCGTCTCCGCCATCGCGCTCGTCGGATTCCTCGTCGGCTGGATCGGCTTCCGACGTGGAACCGGCACCGTTTTCGACACCGAAGACCAGACCGTGCCTCTGACCGCGGCGACTCCAGCGGTTCACGCGACCGCGTAGACACGTGACGCAGCATGATCGACACAACAACCGATAGAGGTAGCACCATGAACATCCGTCCGTTTGAAGCCCGAGTTCGCGGTCTCGTGCTGCGCGGTTCCCAGTACCTCGTCGAGGAAGAGGGGCAGCACCCCACCGCCGTGTTGATGCACGGATTCGGCGGCTCTCGGGTCGAGACGACCGGTGTTTTCGTCGAGCTCGCTCGTCGACTTGCGCGCTCGGGAATCGGCGTCGTTGCATTCGACCGCGCTGGTCATGGAGAGAGCGACGGCGACTTCTTCGATACGAGCGCGACAGGAGACGTGGCCGACACGCTCACGGTACTCGAGCAGATCAGCTCCCTGCCCGAGGTCGACGCACACAACCTGCACCTCGTGGGCATGAGCCTCGGTTCGGTGATCTCTGCATCGGCGGCAGCCCGTGTGGCCGAAGGATCGGGGCTCGGTGGTCCAGGCATCCGGTCACTCACGATGTGGTCGACGGCGGCCGTTTTCGTCGACGACATTCGAGCCGGCACGATTCAGGGGCGTTCGCTCGACAGCCTCGACACCCTCGGCTATTTCGACTTCGCAGGAATGCGCCTGGGCCCGGCGATGCGAGACGATGCACTCGCATTCGACCCCTACGCCAGTGCGGCCGCCTATCAAGGACCAGCGCTGCTGCTGCACGGCACGGCAGACTTCGTGCCGGTCTCCTACGCCGAGGGATACCTGGCGCCAGACATCTTCGCGGATCGGGCAGAACTCGTGGTCGTCGAGGGTGCAGACCACGGATGGGCCGAGCTTCCTCAGCGCGACGAGGTGCTCGACCGCACCGTCGAGTTCGTGCGCGCGCACGCGTCTTCGGTGGCCTCATGACGGGCGAGACAGCACCGGCGACGTCGGGTCTGGTCGTCGAGCTCGACGGGGGATCCGTTCTGCTCGAGGGACACCTCGACGTGATGACGGTACCGGGCGGCGTGCGACCCGTTCGGCTTCCGCTGGATGCCTGGACATTCTTTCCGCCCGCAGGCGAGCTGCTGGGCGCGACCGTCTCCAGCGCCAGCGGTGTGCGCATCCTCTTCGACACCGAGGCGCAGCAGATCCAGCTGCGTGTGCGCTGCACCCGGCTGCAGTACGACGAATTGCCAGGGCCACTCAATACGTTCGTGGCCGAGGTGAGCGGCATCGATCGCGAACCGGTCGAAGCACCCGTCGACGCCGTGCGCCGGATCACGATGCTGGGCGACAAGGCGACGGATCTGCCGCGGGGCGAGTCGTCACTCGTTGTGTTCGATGGCCTCGGCGCGGGCTCGAAGAGCGTCACGGTGTGGTTTCCGCAGGGCCTGATCGTCGACCTGCTCGACATCACCGCCACGGCACCCGTACGAGCATCCGCACCGTCGACGGCCGCCCGTTGGATTCATCACGGCAGCTCGATCAGTCACTGCGTCGAGACACCCCATCCCACCGGAACCTGGCCTGTGATCGCCGCTCGGCGCGCGGGCCTGCATTTGGTGAACCTCGGCTTCGGCGGTCAATGCATGCTCGACCCCTTCGTCGCCGACGCCATCGCTGCCCAGCCGGCCGACATCATCTCTCTCAAGGTGGGTATCAATATCGTGGGGGCTCGATCGATGGATCAGCGCACCTTCGCCCCGGCACTGCACGGCTTTCTCGACCGGGTGCGCCGGGGTCACCCAGACACACCGATCGTTCTGGCCTCGTCCATCTTCTGGCCCGGCAGCGAAGATACGCCCGGCCCTCCCGGGCTGGAGTTCGAGGGAGAAAACGTGCGCTGCTTCGCCGACGGCGACCCGGCAGATGTGGCCAAGGGAGCGCTCACTCTCGCGCAATCGCGACTCCAGATCGAGCACGTCGTTCGCATCAGACAGAACGCGGGCGAGAACACCCACTACCTCGACGGACTCGAACTGTACGGCCCCGGCGACACCGAGCGCTTTACTCTGCCCGATGGCCTGCATCCCGACGCTGTGCTCTACGCCGAGATGGGCGAGCGCTGGGCCGAGCGCGTCTTCGGCCCACGCGGACTGGTGCCGATGACGGCCACCTGATCGCGTCGGTCGGGCTCCCTGCTCGCTAGCTCCCGGCGGTCAGCCACAGCGCTACGGTCGCCAGCGGCACGGTCAACAGCACCACGCCGAGGCCGGCCAACATGAACTTCGGCCACGACAGAGTCACCCCGAGGCCGGTGATCTTCTGGTGCCAGAGCAGGGTGGCGAGCGAGGCCCACGGCGTCACCAGCGGGCCGAGGTTCACGCCGATCAGCAGCGCCGCGAGCCGCACCGGCGAGTGGCCGATCGGCTCGAGCACGAGATAGGCCGGCAGATTGTTGATCGCGTTCGACGTGACCGTTCCGAGCGCCGAGAGCTGCAGCAGGCTCAGCAGATCGGTTCCATTTCCGCCGATGTTCGAGATGAAGGCCGTGAGTCCGCGCGCGTGCGCCGTCTCGACGAGCACGAAGAGCCCCGCCGCAATGCCGAGAGGCTGCCACGGCACGAGATTCACGCTGAGGGCGCCGGGGCGCCGGATGCCGAACAGCACCACGATTGCGACGGCCGCGGCGGCCGCCGGTATCCAGACGGGAAGGCCCGACACCAGCAGCGGAAGCAGGGCCGCCACGACGATCGCGCTGACCAGAAGAAGGGTGCGGTCGGGGGCGCGCTCGACGGGCGGCGCCGAGTATCGTCCGCGGAGTTCCTTGCGGAACATCAGGCTGAGCACGATCACAGGCACCAGGATGCCGACGGCGGCAGGAGCCGCCACGAGGGCCGCGAATCCGGCCGGGCCACCGACATCCATTCGCCCTTCGGCGAGCAGGTTCGTGAGGTTCGACACCGGAAGCAACAGCGACGCCGTGTTGGCCAGCCAGACCGTGGCCAGGGCGAATGGCAGCGGTGGCAGGCCGGCGTGCAGCGCGAGCAGAACGACGACCGGAGTGACGAGAACCGCCGTGGTGTCGAGCGAGAGGAAGATCGTCGAGACGACCGCGAGCGCCAGCACGAAGAGCCAGAGCAGGATGCGGCGGCCTCGACCCCAGAGCGCCAGCCTCCCGGCGAGCGCCGAGAAGACACCGGCCTCGGCGGCGAGCTCGGTGACGATCGTGATGGCGGCCACGAAGCCGAGCACGGGCACGACGCGGTCGGCCAGCACCAGAGTGTCGCGCCAGGGCAGGATGCCTGTGGCGATGACCACGAACGATGCCGCCAGAAGTGAGACGACGACAATGAGACCGCGGCGGCCGGGCGGCTGAGGCGCGGAGGCGGAATCCGACGCGGCCGAGGAGTGCTGTTCGATGTCGCGATTCTATGACGCTGTCCCTGACAACAGGGTGAAGCGTCGGCAAGGAGGTGGTTGGCGCGCCCTCGACCGTTTCGACGGAACAGCGCCACCTCCTCCCCATAGGATGTCTGCGATGACTAGCCACGCCCCCACCAAGCCCTGGTCGACGATTCTGTTCGATCTCGACGGCACGATCACCGACTCGGCCCCCGGCATCCTGAACCGACTGGCGCGCACCCTCGAGGCCCTCGGCCACCCTGTGCCGCCGCCCACGGAGCTGGTCAAGTTCGTCGGGCCGCCGATTCTCGATGGCTTCCGCGCCGTCGCCGACATCGATGCCGAGGGCGCCCAGGAGGCGCTCGTCGTCTATCGCGGACTGGCCGCATCCGACGGGCCAGAGGGCGACAGCGTCGTGTACCCGGGAATTCTCGGGATCCTGCGCGAGATTCACGCCGCGGGCATCCCCCTCGCCATCACCACCTCGAAGTCAGAGGTGCAGGCCGTGCGCATCCTTCAGCACCTCGGTATCGCCGACCTGTTCGCCACGATCACCGGCTCGAGCGAAGACGAGACGCGCAGCGCGAAGGCCGACGTCGTGGCAGAAGCCCTGGTGCGGCTGCGCGCTCAGAACGTCGACCTGTCGAACACGGTTCTCGTCGGCGACCGCCACCACGACATCGAGGGTGCGGCCGAACACGGCATCCCCACGATCATGGTCGAGTGGGGCTACGGCTCCCCCGCCGAGGCCGCCGGTGCTATCCAGGTTGTGCACTCCATGGAGCAGCTGCGGGCGCAGCTCATCTAGTCAACTACCGTCTCCGGCGCGGATGCGCAGGGTCGCCACGACCGGGCGGTGGTCGCTGCCGGCCGCGTCTTCGGTGCTCAGCACCTGGGCCGAGTCGGCGCTCCACCCGCCCGTCGTCAGCACGTGGTCTATCGGTGCCGACAGGATCGACGGCAAGCTGGTGGGCCAGCTGCCCTCGGCACCCGCGCCCGCCTCGGTGAGCGCGTCCGAGCATCCGCCCAGCGGACCGAGGTGGTCGAGGGTCGCATTGAGGTCGCCGCCGAGAATGAGGTCGGGCTGCTCACAGAGCGACAGCACCCAGTCGAGGTCGCTGCGCCACAACGACATGATCGATGGCAGCGGGGGCATCGGATGCGCCGCGACGATCACCGGCCCGGTGCCGTCGGCGGGCCGCACCACCACGCTCGGCATCGTGCCCGTGTCGCCGAGCTCGTCGGTGACCTCGTAGTCGCCGAGCTCCTCCGAGACGAACAGCGCCGTCGGCGGAGTCTCTGACGGGTCGCCGCGCTCGGCCGCGAACACCTGCATCGGCCGGCCCGCGGCATCCAGTGCACGGGCGACGGCCTCGGCCGTCTCGCGCGAGGTCTCGGGCAGAGTCACCACCATCGACCGCTCGGCGAGGGCCACGCGGGCGATGTCGTCGGCGGCCACGGTGCCGTATGTGTTCCAGGTGAGAACGCGGATGCTCGTAGCCGAGTCGGCCGCATCGGCCACGGATGCCGGTGCCGCGTCGGCTCCGAACCCTCGGCCTGCCTGCACGGCGACGTTCGCGCCCCCAGCAAGAAGCGCGATCGCGGCCAGCCCGGCGACGACCGGACGGGCCTTGCGCGCCCGGCCCCGGAGCATCCAGAACAGCAGCGCCCCGACAAGACCGACCGCCACAAAGCCCAGCGCGAGAAGACCGCGGAACGCTATCAGCTGCGCGAACGCGAGCTGGCGCTGCAGCCCGAACGCCCCCGGGGCGGTGACAAGCAACGCGACGGCGGCACCCACCACGAGCAGAACTATCCGACCCCACATAGGCCCGACCCTAGCGAAGGGAGGTGGGAGGTACTCGCCGAGGTCGCCGGGTGACAGCGATCAGATGGCGTCGAGTGGCTGCCAAGCGTCGATCGCGAAGTCCTCGCCGGTCTTCGTGACAGTGAAGCCGCCGTGGCCGCCGAAGTGCGCCGGGAACATCGGAACACCCCTCGACGCGGCATCCGTGAAGATCCGATCGCGAGTGGCGTACGCGGTCGTCGTGTCTTCGTCGAAACAGCTCGACGTGTGCACGTCGACGACCTGCGCCGGGTTGTGCAGGATGTCGCCGACGAACAAGGCCTCGGCGTCGCCGGAACGGAGACGCAAGATGCTCGAACCGGGCGTGTGCCCGGGGGCAGCTTCCAGCGTCAGCGCACCATCGATCGCGTGCTCGCCGGTCCATGAGGTGACGAGTCCCGCGTCGAGCAGCGGCTGGACGCTGTCGGCCCAGACCTCGTGAGCTCCTGGGCCCATAACGGTCGCGCTGCCGGTCTCCGGGTTCCAGAAGTCGAGATCCTCTCGAGCGATCAGGTACTGCGCGTTCGGGAACGTGGGAACCCAGGTGCCGTCGACGAGGGAGGTATTCCAGCCGACGTGGTCGGCGTGCAGGTGAGTATTGACCACGACGTCGACCTCCGACGGAGTGACACCGGCTTCGGCGAGCCTGTCGAGGAAAGCCGTCTGCAGGTGATCCCAACTGGGTACGTCAGGACGTTTTTTGTCGTTACCGATCGCAGCGTCGATCAGGATTGTCTTCCCTCCCGAACGAAGGATCCAGGTCTGGAACGCAGTCCGCGCCGTGCTCGTCATCGTGGAATCGCCGTCGGACTCGAGGAAGAAGGGTCGCAGCCACGACTCGTGACCCTCCCAGGCAGACGGGTCCGTACCGGGAAAGAACTGGTCGGGGGTCATGCCGATGCTGCCGACGCTCTCGACGGCGCGTGTCACGCTGACGTCACCGAAGATCAAAGTGGGGGTGGTGGATAGAGGGACGCTCTGGTCGATGTCATTCATGGGCTCTAGCTTCGAGCGCACTCACCGACCTAACCAGCCCCGGTCATGCCTACCCCCGGCAGGGGTGGTCACAACACGGCACTCTTGGCGAGACTGGACACATGACGACGAACGGCACCACCGCGTTGGGTTCATTCCTGCAGGCCAGTCGGGCTCGTATTACGCCGGAGCAGGCAGGCCTCGGCAACTATGGAGACCGACGCCGTGTCGCCGGTCTTCGCCGCGAAGAGCTGGCGATGCTCGCCGGGGTCAGTACGTCCTATTACACCCGTCTTGAGCAGGGGCAGTCGAGCAACGCCTCGCCCCAGGTTCTCGATGCCCTGGCCGGAGCCCTGCATCTCAACGACGCCGAGCGCTCACATCTGCACACCCTGGCGGCCGCAAACCTCAAACGAGGCCCCAGAAGACGGCCCGCGCCCGAGCATCCCGACCACGCTCTTCTCGAACTGCTGGGCTCCCTCGGCGACGTGCCCGCCCTGGTACTCGGCCGACGCTCGGACGTTCTTGCCTGGAATGCCACCGGGCATGCGCTCGTCGCCCCACATCTCGACCCGACCTCGCCGTCCAAGGTCTCCACCCGACCGAACATGGCGGCACTGGTGTTCCTCGATGCGCACACCCGCGAGCTCTACAAAGACTGGCGGGCCAAGAGCCGCGCCGTCGTCGGAAATCTCCGCCTCACTGTCGGAAGCCATCCAGACGACCCGATCCTGGCCTCGTTGATCGGGTCGCTGACGATCGCGAGCACCGAGTTCGCATCGCTGTGGGCCGATGTTCGCGTGCAAGCCTGCGCCACCGCAGTGTACGAAATGGAGCATCCGCTGGTCGGCAGCTTGGTGGTGACGCAGCAGACGCTGCGCTCGATCGATCATCCAGACCAGACCTTGGTCACGCATACCGTCCCTGCAGGCTCCGGTTCCGCGCTCGCCCTTCGGCTGCTCGCCCAGACGGTCGGGGACCTCACTCGTTCTTCGCTCGCGACCTCCCCCCGGCATTGAGCGCGTCGAGATGAATTGGCCGCGACGCCGACGAGGGGCGCCGTGATCACGCCGTTCGCTGAGCATCCGCGCCTTTTCGGTGCATCCGCTGCTGGTCGAGCAGGCGCGGATGCACCTCAGCGGCGCGGATGCCGCTATGCCTCGCTCGGCTTGTCTTTCTTGGAGCGGGCCTCGCGGGCCTCCTCGTGGGCGGCCCGACCTTCGGCCTGCACCTCGCGGAGCACGGCGATGCGCTCCCGGTACTCAGCCGCGTCGATCTCGCCGCGAGCGAAGCGCTCTGCGAGAACGACCTCGCCGAGGTGACCGCCGAGTCCTCGTCCGCCGCGAAAGCCGCGCGGTCCGAAGTGGCCGCCGCGCCCGCCGAAGCCGGGGCCGCCGAACGGGAAGCCGGGGCCGAAGCCGGGCCGCTGTCCACGGCGATCGGAGTTGTTGTTGTCTGTTTCGGGCTCGTGGCCCTCATCGAAGTTGTGAGTCATTTCTCTTCCGTTCTAGGGATCGTGGGCAGCCGTTGTGGCTGCTGAGATCGATACTCCTCCGATCGCTCGAAAACGGAATCCTCCCGCGGGATGCACCTCGCGCACTCCCCCGGCGGTAGCTGCGCCGCTACTTCTGAACGGCCGGGCGCAGGCGCAGCTCCTGCATGCCTCCGTCGACGGCGAGATTCGTGCCGGTCGTCGAGCGGCTGCGAGGGCTGGCCAGGTAGCAAACAGCATCGGCGATCTCGGATGCCGTCACCAGGCGGCCGTGCGGCTGTCGCGCCTCGAGGGCCAGGCGTTCGGCCACCGGATCGTCGGCGCTGTCGAGGAGGCGTCCCACCCAGGGAGTATCCGCGGTTCCCGGCGAGACGCAGTTGACTCGCACGCCCTCACGGAGATGGTCGGCTGCCATCGCGCGGGTCAGCGAGAGCACGGCTCCCTTGGATGCCGTGTACAACGCGCGCTCGGGCAGCCCGGCGGTGGCGACCACCGAGCAGGTGTTCACGATCGCCGCGGCAGACGAGCGTCGGAGGTGAGGAAGGGCGGCGCGACTGACTCGGGCGACTCCCACCACGTTCACGTTCAGCACGCGCGCCCAGTCGTCATCGGAGTTGGCTTCGACGGTTCCCTGGGCGCCGATGCCCGCGTTGTTGATCACGATGTCGAGCGCTCCGTACTCGGCGACCACGGCATCCACCGCCGATCGCACCGACGCGTCGTCGCCGATGTCGGCCTGCACGGCTAGGGCGGCGGGATTCGCTCCTTCGGTCGCGAGGTCGAGCACGGCCACGCGGGCACCGCGATCGAGCAGTTCGGCCGCGATGGCGGCTCCGATGCCCGAGGCCCCTCCGGTGACGAGCGCCACGAGTCCGTCGAATTCCTGTGCGGCGAGGTTCTGCGACATCATTCGCTCCTACGCCTGGCCGAAGAGCTGGCGCTGGCGGCCCAGCCCGTCGACCTCGACCTCGACCACGTCGCCCTCGGCGATGTAGGGAAACCGACCCGAGAGCGCGACGCCCTCGGGCGTGCCGGTGAGAATCACGTCGCCGGGGTCGAGCGCCAGATACTGGCTGAGGTGCCAGACGAGGTAGTCGACGTCGAAGATGAGGTCGGCGGTGGTCGAGTCTTGACGCGGTTGGCCGTTGACCCAGCTGCGCAGTCGCAGCCCGCCGGCATCGACCTCGTCGGCCGTGACGAGCCAGGGCCCGAGAGGCGTGAAGCCCGGGGCCGACTTGCCCTTGCTCCATTGGCCGCCCGACTCCGCGAGCTGGAAGTCGCGCTCAGAGAGGTCGTCGGCCGTGACATAGCCCGCGATGTGCCGCGCTGAATCTGCCGGCGAATCGAGGTACAGCGCACGCCTGCCGATGACCACGCCCAACTCGACCTCCCAGTCGGTCTTGACGCTGCGCCGAGGAATGTCGACGTCGTCGAAGGGGCCGCTCACCGAGTTGGTGGTCTTGAGAAAAAGGATCGGGCGCTGCGGCGGCTCGGCGCCCGACTCGGCGGCGTGAGCGGCGTAGTTCTGACCGATGCACAGGATCGCGCCCGGCCGCGCGACCGGCGAACCCACACGCAGATCCGCCGCTCCGTCGAGCACCGGCAGCGTGCCCGCGTCGCGGGCGGCGGCGATCTCATCGAGCACGGTAGATGCGAGATGGGCGCCATCGAGATCGGTCACGATGCCGCGCAGGTCGAGGTAGCGATCGCCGTCGACCAGCACGGGGATCTCCTGGCCGACGGGGCCCAGTCTGGCGAGTTTCATCGGTGCTCCCTCTTCATCAGTCTCGACGGCCGAGCAGGTACGACGTGATCTGAGCGGAGAGCTCCACGTCGATCGCGCGCTCCATGCCGTCGAGCCTGTTGATCGGCACGGCCTGTCGCACACTCGACACCAACCACAGCGCGTCGGCAGAAAGGAGATCGGCGATCGGGATGACCGCGTACTCCGTCTTCATGCCCTCAGCTTGCGCGAACTCGAAGACGCTCGCCTGGGTTGTTCCGGGGAGAATGCCCTGATCTGTCCGAGGGGTCACGAGCGTGTCGCCTTTTCTCAGGATCACGTTCGCCGTCGGGCCTTCGAGAACGAAGCCGTCGCTCGAGGTGAAGATCACGTCGTCGGCGTCGCGACGCTCAGCCTCGCGCAGCGCGGCGCGGTTGATGGCGTACGACAGGGTCTTGGCACCCTGGAGCAGCCACGGCGAGATGTGCGCGACATCGTGCCTCAGACCGCGATCGAGGGTGACCACGCGGATTCCCTCGGTGCGCTCGCGCGTGAAGTCGGCCGCTGCGGCCGCGTAGACCCAGCCGGTCGGCACACCGGTGCCCTCGATGCCTCGGGTCATCACGGTCTTGATGTAGAGCTCGGGCAGATCGTCATGTGCCTCGATCGCCGCGAGGATCCCTTGGCGGTAGAGGCCCAGATCTGGTTCGGGCAGATCGAGGAGACGCGCCGAGCGCGCGAAGCGATCGAGGTGTGCCTCGAGAGCCTGAGCACGGCCATCGCACACACTGATGGTCTCGAAGATGCCGTCACCGCGGGTCACACCGAGATCCATGACGGAGACGTGCGGTGCGTCGGGATCGGCCCTCACGCATCCGGAATCGACAGAGACGAGAAACAGAACGGGGCGCGACGAACTCATACCAAGAAGCTACTCGCCCCGGGCGACACCCGGGGCTAGCATCGAGCCATGATCGTCGTGACTACCAATGAGATTCCCGGCCACCGCATCGATGCCGTCTTCGGAGAGGTGATGGGCCTCACCGTGCGATCGCGCGACATCGGCGCGCAGTTCACCGCCAGCTTCCGCGCACTCGGAGGAGGTGAACTTCCCGAGATGACCAAGGCCCTCTACGAGAGCCGCCAGGAGGTCATGCACCGTATGGTCGTCGAGGCAGAGTCCAAGGGGGCCAACGCCATCGTCGCCATGCGCTTCGACACGTCGGAGATGGGCACCAACTGGACAGAGGTCTGCGCCTACGGCACCGCCGTCTTCGCGATTCCGCTCGGCCGAGGAGAGGCCGGCTCCACCGGTCAGTCGGCCTACCTCGTCGACGCCGCCGCCGGCGCACAGACCCCGCCAGCCGCAGATCAGGCGTGACCTGCCCATATCGAGAGGCGCCGCGGCGTCGTTCGGCGTAGCTTTGTCATCATGCGCGAAGAACAGGCCCACATCATCGAGGCCCTCACCGTCTTGCCCACGATCGACGCCGCGGCAGAGGTCGAACGCCGCACGTCGTTTCTCGTCGACTACCTGCGCCGAACGGGAGCGAAGGGTCTCGTGCTCGGCATCAGCGGCGGGCAGGACTCGTCGCTCGCCGGGCGTCTGTGCCAACTCGCGATCGAGAGGCTCCAGGGCGAGGGCGTCGAGGCCACGTTCATCGCCGTGCGTCTGCCCTACGGTGTTCAGGCCGACGAAGACGACGCTCAACTCGCTCTGAGTTTCATCAAGCCCGAGCGCGTCGTCACCTTCGACATCAAGCGCGGTGTCGACGGCATCGCCGCGGAGTTCGCCGACGCGGTCGGAACGCCCATCACCGACTTCAACAAGGGCAACGTCAAGGCTCGCACCCGCATGATCGCCCAGTACGCCATCGCCGGAGACGCCGGTCTGCTGGTCGTGGGCACCGACCACGCCGCCGAGGCGGTGACCGGCTTCTTCACGAAGTTCGGCGACGGCGGCGCCGATATCCTGCCGCTGTCGGGCCTCACCAAACGACAGGGCCGGGCGCTGCTCGAAGCGCTGGATGCGCCCGAGCGGCTCTACCTCAAGGCCCCGACGGCGGATCTGCTCGACGACACCCCGGGCCAGACCGACGAGGCAAACCTCGGCCTCACCTACACCGACATCGACGACTTCCTCGAGGGCAAATACGTCGAGGCCCGCGTAGCGGACGCCATCATCGCCCGGTACGCCGCGACGGAGCACAAGCGCTCCCTGCCCGTCGGACCGGCCGATTCGTGGTGGAAGTAGCACACGGCTACTCAGTCGCTGTCGTCGCCTGCTCAGTTCGGCTCGCCTTGTTGCTCAGGTGCGTGACGAGAGCTGTGAGAGACCGATCGTGCCTGCCAGCATGGTGATCGCCCCGCGGAGCAGGGCTCGGACCGATTCCGATCCGACCCCGACGATCACGAAAGGCCTCACCAGCTCATGTCCACCACCACGCATCGCAGACTCACACCGGTCGCCGCCGCCGCATCCTTGATGATCGGGCTGTTCGCCCTCACCGGCTGCAGCGTCCTCGAGACGGTCTTGCCGAAAGACGAGGCCGTTCGCGACGACAAGACCAGCGAGGTCACCGAAGCCGGCCAGGCCGATGTCTTCACGATCGCGGTGGGCGACTGCTTCAACGACGTCGACGCCGAGGAGATCAGCGAGGTTCCCGTGGTTCCCTGCGACCAGCCGCACGACTACGAGGCCTACAGCGCATTCGACCTCGCAGGCGACGAGTTCCCCGGCGACGAGGCAGTGACGCAGCAGGCCGGCGACGGCTGTACTCCGCCCTTCGGCGAGTTCAACGGCGTCGGCTACGACGACTCCACCCTGTACCTCGGCTATCTCCTTCCCACCGAAGACAGCTGGAACGAACAGGCCGACCGTGAGGTGCTCTGCTACATCTACGAAGAAAACGTGCAGACCACGGGCACCCTGAAGGGCGCGGCCCGCTAGCGTAGACGGGCCGCCTGCTCCTGCCGCTTGCTCCTGCCGCTATTGTCAGTGCATGGCATCCAGTTACGACTTCTTCATCTCCGGCGATCACGATGCGGCGAAGACCCTTATCGGTGACGCGCTCACCGCCGAGGGTTTTACCATCACCATGAACGTAGACGGCGGCTTCCACGCCGTTCGCGGCAGCACCGCCGCCACCGTTCTCTGGGGAGGACTCGCGGGCAAGAAGCTGCACATGGCCTTCGACACGCAGTTCTTCGTCGACGACAAGGGCCAGCTGGTCGCGCGCCTCTCGCGCGACCTCGCCGTCGGCGCCCTCAAAGGCGGAGCGATCGGTGCGACGAAGACGGCCAACGCGTTCGAAGCCACGTCGCACGCCGTCGGCACCGCCCTCACGAATGCCGGCGTCCTGACCGGGAGCCTCGCCAACTAGTCGACGAGCCCCGCCTCACAGCACGAAGCGGTATCCCATGCCGGCCTCGGTCAGCAGGTGCCGTGGTCTGGCCGGCTCCTGCTCGAGCTTCTTGCGCAACTGAGCGAGATAGACGCGCAGATATCCGGAATCGTTCGTGTGGTTCGGCCCCCAGACCGCGGTCAGCAGAGAGGCTCGGGTCACGAGCCTGCCGGGGCTTCGCACGAGCGTCTCGAGAATGATCCATTCCGTCGGAGTGAGCCGCACGGTCTCGTCGCCACCGGCATCCGTTCTTCTCGTCACCTGCTTGGCCGACAGGTCGATCGTGACGTCGCCGAACGTCACGAGCGCCTCATCGCCCGCGGTGGGCACACGTCGCGTCAGGGCTCGGATGCGCGCGAGCAGCTCGTCGATCGCGAACGGCTTGGTGACATAGTCGTCGGCGCCGGCATCGAGGGCCAGCACCTTCTCGGCACCGTCGGTTCGCCCCGACACCACGAGAATGGGAACCTGCGACCAGCCGCGGAGCCCCTCGATCACCTCGATGCCATTCAGCTTCGGCATGCCGAGATCGAGCATGACCAGATCGGGATGCTGGTCGATCGCCGCGTTGAGCGCCTCGGCTCCGTCGTGGGCCAGAACCACGTCGTAGCCGCGCGCGCGAAGCGTCACAGAGAGCGCTCGAAGGATCTGCGGGTCGTCGTCGGCTATCAGAATCTTCATGGTTTCCCCTCGACGTGCTCCTCGGACGGCTTCGCGGAGTCAGGCGCCATGGGCAGCGACACGACCATGGTCAGACCACCGCCCGGGGTGTCTTCGGCCTCGATGGTTCCGCCCATGCCCTCGACGAACCCCTTCGAGAGGGCGAGACCGAGGCCCAGGCCTGTGGAGTTGTCGGTGTCTCCCAGTCGCTGGAACGGCACGAACACCTCGTCGCGTCGGTCACCCGGAATACCGGGACCGGTGTCGACGACGCGAAGCTCCACCCGCCCCTGAAATCCGCTGGCAGAGAGTCTGACCCGCGTGTCGGCGGGGGCGAATCGCACCGCATTAGACAGCAGATTCACGAGCACCCGCTGAAGCAGCACCGGGTCGGCGAGAACGGGCGGCAACGTGTCGGCGGCGAGGGCCAACTCCACCGATTCCGGGCCGAGTCCCAACTCGTCGAGGGCAGGCACGATCACATCGTCGACGTCGAGCGGAATGAGCGATACGGCCAGCACCCCCGCCTCCACCCGGCTCACGTCGAGCAGGTCGGTGACGAGTTCGGCCAGTGTGTCGAGGCTCTCCTGAGCCGTGTCGAGCAGCTCAGCCTGATCAGCGCCGCTCAGCTCGACCTGCGTGGAGCGCAACCCGCTCACGGCGGCCGTCGCAGCCGTCAACGGGCGCCGCAGATCGTGGCCGACGGCGGCGAGCAGAGCGCTGCGCATCCGGTCGGCGACGGCCAGCGGCTTCAACTCCTGGGCCGTGGCCGAGAGGTCGCTGTGCTCGAGGCCCTGTTCGATCTGTGCCGCGATCACGCCCAGCAGCCGTCGTTCGGATGCCGCCAGGTCGGGCCCGCGCAGCTCGAGCACGGCGCGATCGCCGACCGGCACGGACGAGACGAGCCCGTTCGTCGAGCCCGTCGAGACGGCATTCCCTTCGACAGGCTCGGGGAACGGGCCCGTAGACACCGCCAGGATGCTGCCGTCCGATGCTTTGAGGCGCACCTCGTCGAGCCGGAACGCCTCGCGGGTGCGAGCAAGCAGGGCCTGCAGCGCATCCTCGCCACGCAGCACGCTTCCCGCGACCGTGGCGAGCAGCTCGGACTCGGCGGCCGCTCGACGCGCCTGCCGCGAGCGCCGTGCGGCCGTGTCGACGACCACGCTCACGAGCACGGCGTTGACCACGTAGAGCGCGAGTGCAAGCAGGTGGAGGGGTTCACTGACCGTGATCGTGTAGAGCGGGGAGACGAAGAAGAAGTCGAGCGTGAGACCCGACAGCAGGGCCGCGAAGAGCGCGGGCCAGATGCCACCCAGCAGTGCCACGAGAACGACGAGCAATTGGAAGGTCAGCACGTCGGAGGTGATCGACTCGTCGCTGCGCAGAACGACCAGCAGCCAGGTCACCAGGGGGCCGCCGACGAGGGCGAGGGCGAAGCCCAGCAGGCGGCGACGCATGGTGAGCGAGCCGCTGAACTTCGGCAGAGAAAGGCGGCCCCCGGCGGCAGCGTGGGTCACGATGTGCACGTCTATATCGCCCGAGGCGCGAACGACCGTGGAGCCGATTCCCGGCCCCGAGAGAGCTGCGCTCAGCCTGCTGCGACGGCTGACGCCGATCACGAGCTGGGTCGCGTTCACCCCGCGCGCGAAGTCGACGAGTGCAGCCGGGATGTCGTCGCCGACGACCTGGTGGAACGTTCCGCCGAGCGACTCGACGAGCACGCGCTGGGCGGCGAGCGCCCCCGGATGCGCCGCGCGGAGGCCATCCTGGCTCGTCACGTGCACCGCGAGCAGGTGTCCACCGGCCGACCGGGCCGCGATGCGCGCGCCACGTCGCAGCAGGGTCTCGCCCTCGGGGCCGCCGGTGAGCGCGACGACGACGCGCTCTCTGGCCTCCCAGGTGTTCGAGATGCCGTGGGCGGCACGGTAGTTCGTGAGCGCCGAGTCGACCTCGTCGGCCAGCCAGAGCAGGGCGAGCTCGCGCAGCGCCGTGAGGTTGCCGAGCCGAAAGTAGTTCGAGAGCGCGGCATCGATGCGCGCGGCGGGGTACACGCGTCCGTCTGCGAGGCGGTCGCGCAGCGCCTGCGGGGCCAGGTCGACGACCTCGAGCTGATCGGCCGAGCGCACGACCTTGTCGGGCACGGTCTCCTGCTGGCGCGCTCCCGTGATCTGCTCGACGACGTCGGTGAGCGACTCGATGTGCTGGATGTTGACGGTCGTCATCACGTCGATGCCGGCATCCAACAGCGTCTCGACGTCTTGCCAGCGCTTCTCGTGCCGCGACCCCGGCGCGTTGCTGTGCGCCAGTTCGTCGACGAGGGCGACACTCGGATGCCGCTCGAGCACGGCGTCGAGATCCATCTCGCTGAGCGTCACTCCCCGGTGCGTCACCGACAGGCGCGGCACGACCTCGAGGCCGGCGAGCATGCGTGCTGTGGCTGAACGTCCGTGGGTCTCGACGACCGCCACGACCACGTCGCGACCCTCGGCGGCGAGCCGGGCGCCCTCCTCGAGCATCGTGTAGGTCTTGCCGACACCGGGCGCAGCGCCGAGCAGCACGCGCAGACGGCCGCGCCCCATGATCAGCCGGCCATCGACGAGAGGGCGAGGTTCAACTCGAGCACGTTGAGGGTCGGGTCTCCGAGGATTCCGAGATCGCGACCCTCGACGAACGACTCGACGAGCGCCGCGACCTTCGCCTCGGGCAGGTCGCGTGCCTCGGCGACGCGGGCCACCTGCAACCGCGCATACTCAGGGCTGATCTGGGGGTCGAGACCGGATGCCGACGCGGTCACGGCGTCAGCGGGAACCTCGGACTCCGACACGCCTTCGAGTTTAGCCACCGCGGCTCGACGGTCGCCGATCGCCGTGATGAGGTCGGCGTTCTCGGGGCCGAGGTTGCTGCCGCTCGACGCGGTGCCGTCGTATCCGCTGCCCGCAGCAGACGGCCTCGACTGGAACCACTGCGGAAGCGCATTGCCGTCGGCGTCGGTGAAGGACTGCCCGATGAGGGCCGAGCCGACGACCCGGCCGTCGGCATCCGCCACCGGCTGGCCGTCGGCCTGCGCCGGCAGCGCCAGCTGGCCGATGCCGGTCACCACGGCCGTGTAGCCGACGCCGAGAACAAGGGTGAACACCGCCATCGCCCGAATGGCCACCCAGTACTGACGGCCGGAACGTGAACGTGAACTCATTTTCGTGCTTCTTTCTTTGTATGCGCTGGTCGAGTAGGCCGCCTGCGGCCGTAGCGAGACCTAGAAACCAGGGATCAGGGTGACGACGAGGTCGATCAGCTTGATGCCGATGAAGGGTGCCACGACTCCGCCGAGTCCGTAGATCAGCAGGTTGCGGCCGAGGATGCGCGAGGCCGACAGCGCCCGGTACTTCACGCCGCGGAGTGCCAAGGGCACGAGCACCACGATGATGATCGCGTTGAAGATGATCGCCGAGAGGATCGCCGAGGCGGGCGAGTGCAGCTGCATGATGTTCAGCAGCGCGAGCCCCGGGAACACCCCCGCGAACATCGCGGGAATGATTGCGAAGTACTTGGCCACGTCGTTCGCGATCGAGAAGGTGGTGAGCGCACCACGGGTGATGAGCAGCTGCTTGCCGATGCGCACGATGTCGATGAGCTTGGTCGGGTCACTGTCGAGGTCGACCATGTTGCCGGCCTCCTTCGCGGCCGAGGTGCCGGTGTTCATCGCGACTCCCACGTCGGCCTGGGCCAGCGCGGGCGCATCGTTGGTTCCGTCGCCGGTCATGGCGACGAGGTTGCCGCCCTCCTGCTCACGCTTGATCAGCTCGAGCTTCTGCTCGGGCGTCGCCTCGGCGAGAAAATCGTCGACCCCGGCCTCGGCCGCGATGGCCTTCGCCGTGAGCGGGTTGTCTCCCGTGACCATCACGGTGCGGATTCCCATGGCACGCAGCTCGGCGAACCGCTCGGCGATGCCCTCCTTCACGATGTCCTTCAGATAGACGACACCCAGGATGCGGGCTTCGCCCGGCTGCTTTCCGACGGGCGGCGCCTTCACGGCGACCACCAGGGGCGTGCCGCCCGCGTTCGAGATGCGGTGCACCTGCTCGTCGAGCTGCGCCACGGTCGAGGAGGCTGCTGTTCCCGACTCCTCGACCCACGCGAGCACGGCCGAGCCGGCACCCTTGCGGATCTGCGAACCGTCGGGAAGGTCGAGTCCCGACATGCGGGTCTGCGCGGTGAACGGCACGATCACGCCATCGATATCGTCGGGCGTCACGAAGCCCTTCGTCTCGGCGAGCACCACGATCGACTTGCCCTCGGGGGTGGGGTCTGCGAGCGACGAGCTGGCGGCCGCCTCGATGAGCTCCAGCGGGGCGACACCGTCGAGGACCGAGAACTCGGCGGCCTGGCGGTTTCCGTAGGTGATCGTTCCGGTCTTGTCCATGAGCAGCGTGGTCACGTCGCCCGCCGCCTCGACAGCGCGGCCCGACATGGCGAGCACGTTGTGCTGCACCAGACGGTCCATTCCGGCGATGCCGATGGCCGAGAGCAGCGCGCCGATGGTGGTCGGAATCAGGCAGACGAGCAGCGCCACCAGAACGGGCACGCTCACCGAGGCCGCGGAGTAGCCCGCGATCGGGTTGAGCGTCAGCACCACGACCACGAAGATGACCGACAGACTGGCGAGAAGGATGTTGAGGGCGATCTCGTTCGGCGTCTTCTGCCGTGACGCGCCCTCGACGAGCGCGATCATGCGGTCAACGAACGTCTCGCCGGGCTTCGAGGTGATGCGCACGACGATGCGGTCCGACAGCACGCGGGTGCCGCCGGTCACGGCGCTGCGATCGCCGCCCGACTCTCGCACGACCGGTGCTGACTCGCCTGTGATCGCGGATTCGTCGACCGAGGCGATGCCCCACACGATGTCGCCGTCGCCGGGAATCAGCTCGCCGGCGGTGACCACGACGTGGTCTCCGAGAGTGAGCTCGGCGCTCGAGACGGGACTCGTCTCAGCACGCAGGCCACCGGCATCCGATTCGCTGTCGTACGACGCGATCACGTTCGCGGTCGTCGAGGTGCGGGTCTGGCGCAGGCTGTCGGCCTGAGCCTTGCCGCGGCCCTCGGCGATGGATTCGGCCAGGTTCGCGAAGACCACGGTGAGCCAGAGCCACACGGCGATTCCCGCGGTGAACGTGGCCGGTACGGGCGAGCCGCCGGATGAGGCCGGCCCTCCGAGAAACGGCTCGGCGACGGCCAGCAGGGTCGTGAGCGCGGCGCCGACCTCGACGACGAACATCACGGGGTTGTGCCACATCTGGCGCGGATCGAGCTTGCGCAGGGCCCCGGGAAGCGCGGGGATGACTGTTGCGGTGAGCATGGACATAGCTGTGGTTACAGCCCTTCAGCGAGTGGAGCGAGTGCGAGAACGGGGAAATAGGTGAGAGCCGACACGATGATCGTGACGCCCACGAGCAGGCCCACGAACTGCGGACGGTGCGTGGGCAGAGTTCCCGCGGTGGAGGGGATCTTCGGCTGCGCCGCGAGCGAGCCCGCGAGCGCCAGCACCAGCACGATCGGGATGAAGCGGCCGAACAGCATGGCCGCACCGAGAGCGGTGTTGAACCAGGGGGTGTTCGCCGTGAGGCCCGCGAAGGCCGACCCGTTGTTGTTGGCCGCCGAGGTGAACGCGTAGAGCACCTCACTGAGGCCGTGCAGCCCGGGGTTCAGGATCGACGTGCCCTCGACATCGGCTCTGACCGCCGGAATGGCGAAGCTCAGAGCGGTGCCGGCGAGCACCAGCGTGGGGGTGACGAGGATGTAGAGGCTCGCGAGCTTGATCTCCCGCGGGCCGAGCTTCTTGCCCAGGTACTCGGGGGTGCGTCCGACCAGCAGGCCGGCGATGAAGACCGCGATCACCGCGAGGATCAGCATTCCGTAGAGGCCCGAGCCCACGCCTCCTGGTGCGACCTCGCCGAGCATCATGTTGATCATCGGCATCATGCCGCCGAGCGAGGTGAACGAGTCGTGCATCGAGTTGACCGCGCCGGTCGACGTGAGTGTCGAGGCCGAGCCGAAGAGGGTCGAGGTGGCGATGCCGAAGCGCGTCTCCTTGCCCTCCATCGCCGCACCGGCGAGTTGCGGAGCCGTGCCCGCGCCGCCCAGCTCGAACAGGGTCAGCGCCGTGAGCGACACCACGAAGATGGTCGCCATTGCAGCCAGGATCGCGTAGCCCTGGCGCTTGTCGCCCACCATCGCGCCGAACGTGCGGGGAAGGCTGAACGGAATGGCGAGCATCAGCACGATCTGAACGAGGTTCGTGAATCCGGTCGGGTTCTCGAACGGGTGCGACGAGTTGGCATTGAAGAAGCCGCCACCGTTGGTGCCGAGCATCTTGATGGCCTCCTGGCTGGCGACAGGCCCGCCGGGGATGCTCTGCGCCCCGCCGCTCAGCGTGGTCACATCGGTGAAGCCGGCGAAGTTCTGGATGACGCCTCCCGCGACCAGCACGATGGCGACCAGCACCGCGAGGGGCAGCAGAAGACGCAGGATGCCGCGGGTCAGATCGACCCAGAAGTTGCCGAGGGTCCCCTGGCGGGTGCGGGCGAGGCCGCGCACGAGGGCGATGGCCACGGCGATTCCGACCGCGGCAGAGACGAAGTTCTGCACTGCGAGACCGGCGAGCTGCACGGTGTAGCCCATGGTCGCCTCAGGCGAATAGCTCTGCCAGTTGGTGTTCGTGACGAACGAGACGGCCGTGTTGAACGATAGCCCCTCGGGAATGGCCGGCAAACCGAGCGAGTATGGCAGCACAGCCTGCGCCCGCTGGATCGCGTAGACCAGCAGTACACCGATGAGCGAGAACGCGAGCACGCTGCGGAGGTAGGCCATCCAGCTCTGCTCAGCACGGGCATCCACACCGATGAGCCGGTAGAAGCCGCGCTCGACGCGCAAGTCCTTCGTCGACGAGTAGATGTGGGCCATGTAGTCGCCGAGCGGACGGTGAATGACGACGAGAACGAGGGCGAGGGCGCCGACCTGCAGGATTGCGAGAAGTGAAGAGTCCATCTAGAACTTCTCCGGCTTCACGAGTGCGTAGACGAGATACGCGAGGGCCGAGACGGCGAGCACCGCCGCGAGCGTGTCGAAGACGATCACAGCTTCGACACCCCCCAGGCGATGACGCCGACGAGCGCGAACGCGGCGAAGATGCCGAGAACGTAGACGAGGTCGAGCACGGAAAACTCCATCGGATGATGTGACGTGACGCGCCCCGGCCGGGGTCGCTCATCCGAGTAGATACCTGCTTTCGAGCGTCATCCCGCGCCCTAACGGATTCCTAACGGCCGTCCCGGGCATCCATACGATGTCGATACGGCTGTGCCTGTTCCCTGAGCCTGGCGAACGGGAGGAGATACGCCAAACCGACGCAGTATTTGCGTCGGATGTGCTCATCTCCTCCCGTTCCGCTGGTCGAGTAGGCCGCCTGCAGCCGTATCGAGGCCACCGTGGCGGATTTCGATACGCCAGCACCCGTTCCCTGAGCCTGTCGAAAGCAACCCCCGCACACCGCGCTGGTCGACCAGCCGCCCTTCGACAAGCTCAGGGAACGACTCCTCTTCACGACGAAGGCCCCGGGTTCGTCACCCGGGGCCTTCGTTCGTTTTTGTCGCTTCTAGTCGCGCAGCTTCTCTTTGTATTCGTTCTTGGCTTCAGTGGCATCGCGCTCGGCTTCGGCTCGCTTCACGTCGCCCTCAGCACGCTTGACCTCGGCCTCGGCGCGAACCTCGTCGGCCTTGTCGCTGAGGCGCTCTTTCGCCTCGTCGACCGCCTCGCCGATCTTCTTACCGGTGGCCTCTGCAGCATCTTTGGCGTTCTCGAGAAAACTCATGGTTCGTTCCTTCCGGTTGAGTGCCTCCACCGTATGAGCGGGCGCTGAGAATTCGCGGAAAGCATGCTGGCCGCACGCTTCACGCGTCGAAGCGACGTCGACTCTCCTCGATCTCGGCCTGGTGAAGCTGTGTCCATCCGATGAACGCGCGCACGGGTTCGCTGAGCGTCTCGCCCAGTTCGGTGAGCTCGTACTCGACCCGCGGAGGCGACTCCGGGTAGCTCGTGCGACTGACGAGACCGTCTCTCTGCAGGGAGCGGAGCGTGCGCGTCAGCATCCGGTGCGAGATGCCCTCGACGTCGTGCATCAGAACGGTGAAGCGCACCGGCCCGTCGTCGAGGGCGCGGATCACGGGCATCGACCAGCGGTCGCCGGTCATGGTGAAGATGTCGCGCACGAGGTTTCGAGTGGAGGGGACCTCGCACGCCTTGTCGAGTCCCTCGACGGATTGCGCAGCGGTTGCGATCGACAGTGCCGTCATAACGCGAGACTTCCCTTCGTGTGCGTGACGCACTCGAAAGTGCGCGGTCGGAGACGGGACTAAATCACGCCCTCGACCTCTTCGTATGACTGACAACGTGCGTTAGGCACGAAAAGTTCCTAAGGAGAGAAACCCCGATGACCAAGATCGCAATCATTCTCGGCAGCACGCGCCCCGGACGCAACGGAGAGGCCGTGGCGAAGTGGGTTCGCGACATCGCCGTGAAGCGCGACGACGCGACGTTCGAGCTCGTCGACCTGGCCGACTTCCCGCTGCCGCACCTCGATGAGCCCGGCTCCGCCGCGTGGGGTGTCTACCAGAACGAGCACACCAAGGCCTGGTCGGCGAAGATCGACGAGTTCGACGGCTTCGTCTTCGTGACCCCCGAGTACAACCACTCCACATCCGGCGTGCTGAAGAACGCACTCGACTACCTCTACAAGGAGTGGAACAACAAGGCGGCCGCCTTCGTGAGCTACGGCGGGGTCGGCGGAGCCCGCGCGGTCGAGCACCTGCGTCTCATCGCATCCGAGCTGCAGCTGGCGACGGTCCGCGCCCAGGTCGCGATCTCGCTCATGACCGAGTTCGAGAACTACACGACCTTCACACCCGGTGACTACCTGCTGCCGCAGGTCGACACCATGCTCGACCAGCTCGTGGCCTGGTCGAAGGCGCTCGAGCCGCTGCACACCGCCACGACGGCCGACAAGGACGACGTCGACGAGACCGTCGCCGCCTGACCGAGTGACTCGGGTCGGCCCATCACCGGATGCGATGGGCCGGCCCGGTCAGCCCCGAACCTTCTCGACGCGGCGCCGCAAGCCCGCGCGCACCGACGGCCACTCGCTCTCGACGATCGAGAACACGACGGTGTCGCGCAGAGTTCCGTCACCCATGCGGGTATGGCTGCGCAGTACGCCGTCTTGCTTCGCACCCAGCCTCGCGATGGCCTCGCGCGACTGCTGGTTCATCCAGTTCGTACGGAACTCGACGGCCACGCATCCGAGTGTCTCGAAGGCGTGCCCGAGAAGAAGCAGCTTCGAATCGGGGTTCGTGCCCGTTCCGTGAGCCGAGGCGGCGTTCCAGGTGAAACCGATCTCGAGCCGGGGCGTCGAGTGGTCGATGTCCATGTACGTGGTCATGCCGATCACGCGGCCCGGCTCTCCCGTCTCGCGGTCGCGCAGGCGAGTGACGAACGGCAGCATCGAGCCCTCCTCCTGCAGCCGCAGCCTCCGATCGATCTCGGCCCGCATCCCCTCGGGTGACGGCACCGTCGTATAAAAGAGCTTCCAGAGCTCGCCATCGCGCACCGCATCCACCAGCCCGTCGTGGTGGTCGTGGCTGAGCGGCTCGAGAACGACGTGGGTTCCGGTGAGAGTGACGGGGGAGATCGTGAGTGTCATGCATCCGATACTGCTCGAGCAAGTGGATCAGAACGTATGCCACTATGGGCGAGTTCCATAAGACCAGTTGGGTGGGGATCGCCATGCGGCACGCACGCGCATTCGACATCGTCGAGATGATCGCACCGGATGGCCCCGGCTCCCCGCGCGACCGCCTGTCCGCGGGGCTCCGCGCGGCCATCCTCAGCGGGCGGATGCGCCCGGGCGACGCGGTTCCCTCGAGCCGCGCCGTCGCATCCGCCGTCGGAGTCGCGCGCGGCACCGTCGTTCGCGTCTACGACGAACTCTCGGGCGAGGGATATCTCGATACCGTTCACGGCTCGGGCACCTTCGTGTCGACGAGCGTGCCGATGCGAGAGCTGCACGCCCGGAACGATCCGGGCGAACGAACGGCGAGCGCAGACAAGGCCACGCCGACGACCGACCCCTCGAGCCCGCCCATCGAGCTGCGCCCCGGCATCCCCTCGACCGCGTCGATCACGCGTGGCGACTGGGCCGCCGCCTGGCGTCGCGCAACCGTTGGCGAGGTGGCGGCCGTGTACCCGCCCGCGGCAGGGCTGCCGGCCCTGCGCGAGCAGATCGCCCGGCACCTGTTTCACTCTCGCGGGCTCGCGTGCGACCCCGACGAGGTCATCGTCACCTCCGGGGCTCGGGAGGGGCTCGCGCTTGTCGCGCTAGGGCTAGCGGCTCAGCACGGCCGACGGCTGCGGGTCGGATGCGAGAACCCGGGTCACGTAGGCAGCCGCGCGGTGCTCGCGCGGCTCGGCGCCGAGCTCGTGCCCATCGATGTCACCGACGGCGGAGTCGACCTCGACGCCGTGCAGAGCGCGAGACTGACCGCGCTGCTGGTCACGCCCAGCCACCAGTATCCGCTGGGCGGGAGCCTCGACGTCGGGCGTCGGCTGCAGCTGCTCGAGTGGGCGGCGCGAACGGGCTCGATCATCATCGAAGACGACTACGACAGCGAGTTCCGGCACGCTGGACGCGCGCTGCCGTCGATCGCGTCGCTCGACGACTCCGGCCTCGTCGTGCACGTCGGCAGCTACTCGAAGGTCATCACGCCGTGGCTGCGATGCGGGTACGTGGTGGCGCGCGATCCGGCTGCGCGCGCCGCGATTCTGGATGCCCGGGCCGACGTCGGAGAAACCGTGTCGGGCATCCCGCAGCAGGCTCTGGCGCACTACCTCGAGAGCGGCGGACTCAGCCGGCACCTCGCCCGCACCCGCCGCGCCTACGCGCACAAGCGCTCCCTGGTCGTGGATGCGCTCGACGGCGACGTCGGGTCACCGCTCGTGCTCGGCGCCCTCGACGGCGGACTGCACGCGGTGCTCTCGTCACCCGCGGGCACGGGGAACGCAGATCTGGCCGAGCGCCTGTCGCGCCGCGGCGTCGCCGTGACCGAGCTCGCCAGGCACTACTTCGGGCAGACCGCTGCCGGCCGCGAGGGGATCGTCTTCGGCTACGGCGCTGCGACCGACCTCGATCTTCAGTCGGCGCTCGTCGCGATCCGACGCGAGATCGTCTGATTGGTCGGCTACTCGCTCGGCTTCTGAGAAACCGTGATGGTCACCGTCGGTCGCCCCCGACTGCCGGCGCCGGGGTCGACGGCGTCGAGCGCCACGGTGACGCCATCCGACAGCTCGATCGGCTCCCCGACGGTCGCCGTGACGGCCCGATCACCAGATGCGGGACGCAGAAGAAGGCGGGCCTTCGAGACGCCGTCGCGCGTCGCCGCATCGATGATCCCGATGCGCAGCCCCGCGATTGTCGGCTGCGATCCCTGCGTCACGGTCACCGTCTCACTGTTCTCAGAAGTACTCATCGCATCCTCAGTTCGTCGAGCCGGTGAAGGCCTTGTCGAAGTTGTCTTTGTATTCCTGCTCGGTGAGCCAGACGTCACCGTATCGGTGATCGCCCTCTTCGCCGGTCAGACTGCCCCCGTTGGGCCCCCACGGATTCAACAGGTGGATCATCTGTTCGGTTTCGCCCGTGTCCGGGTTCACGCGATCTTCGACGACGTCGACGATGTACGCGTGGTCGGGCACTATGCCATCGTCGTCGATCTCCTTGTCGAACCACCAATCACTGGGACGGCCTTCCGTGGTGACCGAGACCGGCCCATCGGCGAGATGTTCGCGGATCTCGTCGAGGTTCGATTCACCGAGGTTGGTCGACGAGCTGCCCGTGATGGCCTCGAATGCCCGATCCGGCCAGTCGCTGTCTATGTCGTCGTAGCTGCCGCCGAAGTATTCGGCCGCAGCCTTCTCGTAGATGGAGAGCCAGTTGTCATTGCCGTCAGCGTCCTTCACCGATCCCGTCGGCACGGTCGGCTCGACCTGAATGTAGTTCGGCTCACCGTCTTTGTAGAACTTCACCGTCCACGTGCCGTCGGGGTTCTGCCACATGTGCTCGCGAATCCAATCAGGATCATGGGCCGCGACTGCGCCCGCCGCCGCGAGGAACCAGCAGTCACCGACACGGCCCTGCTCCATATTTCTCGGATCGAGTGCCTCGTCATCTAACGGAATAGGGCCATCGATGTCCCTGTACTCGCCCATTCCGTCGTGAGGATCCGGGTCGCCCGGCTTGTCACCGACGCCGCCATCCCTCGGGTGATCCGACGTAGAGCCGGAGCCGCCCGGACCGTCGCCATCTGTCGACGTCGTCTCTTGCTGGTCAGCGTTGGTGCGCAATGCGACCGCGGCGTGCATCAACCCGCCACTCGCCCGGTGAAGACTGCCCTTCAACGTCGAGTTCCACAGGCTTGTGAACTCTGCACCGTCGGGACCGTGCCATGGCGTCTGGGCCAGACATCCGGAGAGCGTCGCCAGAGCACCGTCGAGTTGCTGGCCGCTGGAATCGACGAGCTTGGCGAGGGCCCTCAGCTCCGCAACGTCTGCTCCGTAGAACGAGCCCATCGCATCCTCATCTCTCGCCCGACAAGCGGTCGGCGGTGGTCATGCCGGCTGGTGCTGCCGGATGGAGCGAGCGTAACGAGTCATACAAGACGGGTCGATGGGTAGATCTCCCCATCCGCCGACATCCTCGCCCTGAGTACGCTGGCTGCATGACTCCCGTGCCCCGACTCGCAGCCGCGCTCATTGTGACCGCCGCCCTGGTGGCCCTGTCGGGATGCGCGGCCTCCGACCCCTCCCCGAGCATGGATTCCGCGGCCGCCGCTGAACGCTACGAACCGGTGATGGACGACGTCGTGGCGGCACTCGAGCAGAAATACCCCGACATCGCATGGAGCGACGACGACGAGACCCGCGTCGTGGCCGACGGTGACCGGTGCACCTTCGTGGTGGCAACGCAGCGAGGCGAACCGTCGCTACAGGAGACGGCCGGCGGGTGGGACGCGGTGGCAGACGTGATCAATCCCGTGCTCACAAGCCACGATCTCGATTCCATGTCGGAACAGAAGCTCGAGGGCGGCTGGACCGGAGTTGCATCTCGCGACGACAGTGGGGCCACGCTGGACATCTCCGACAAGACGTACACGCTCATCGAGTTGTCGGTTCCCGTAACCGACACCGACTGCTGAGAGGACCAGTCCTGTGTCGCCACAACGACCGCGTCGCCGCGGCTATGCCTTGGGCGTCGTCATCGGCCTGCTGGGTGCACTGCTGATCGCTGCCACGATCATCTGGCAGTGGCGGCACATCCCCTACGGGCTGGGCGTTGCCGCGCTGGCTATCGGATGCGCGATTCTCATCGCCGTGGCCATGCGCCGAGTGGTGTGGAAGATGATCGCCGGCGTTGCCGTGGGCGCCCTCGTCGTGGCCGGTGGCGTGGTCGCCCTGACCGGCATCTCATCGATCACCCTGCCCCATTGGGATAGGAGGGTCTTCGAAGGGGTGTCCGGGTTCTCTGCCCGCTCGGGCGATCTGCTCATCTCTGGAGGAACCGCCTATGACGCAGCCTCCGGAGACATCGTGTGGAGCATCGATCGCGGGATTATCGATCCCATGCTCGTCCGCTCCGACATCGTTGTTCTGACCACCTCCGATGAGACGATCGCGGTCGAACCGTCGACCGGAGACGAACTCTGGCGCTCCCCCGTATCCGCACGAGGAATTGCCGCAAGCGGTGACATTCTCGTGGTCTCGCATGCCGTGTCCGACACGGAGTTCGAAGCCCTTGGGCTCGATCTGACGACCGGCGAGACGGTCTGGCAGCGCCCCGGCCGCCCGGTGATGGAGTGCGATCTCGGACCGATCGATCGATACTCCGTCGCCCCCGAGGGATCTCACGTGATCGTCGACCACGAGGGCGGCCCGGCGGAGCTTCTCTCTGTGGCCGACGGCAGCACCACAGTCGCGAACGTGGACTGCTCCGGATCCTCGAGGCTGGTCGGCGACGTTCTGCTCGAGACGAACGCAAAGACCCTCCTGGGCAGGTCCCCCTCAGACGGCACGCAGCTCTGGTCGACACCCATCGACGAGCCGTGGATGGTGGAAGGCGACGGACCCGAGATCTTTACCACCAGCGAGGCACTCGGGGACTCGATCGAACTCACGGCGATCGACGTCGCCAGTGGTCGAGCACACACGGTGGAACCGCCGGCCGGGAAGATCAGGTCGTTGTCGAGCACAGAACGCTACCGTTCGGCCGATGTCTGGGTCGTCGTCGACCTCGACACGGGCGCGGCGATGTGGAACCCGGGCACTGACGCCTTCGTCACCATCCCCGACGCCGAGTCCATCGACGACTACAACATCGACGCGTACTCGGGATGGATTGCGCTGAGCGGTCGGACTCGAGACTTCACGGGCGACGTGACCCGCCTCTGCTGGGCACTGTCACCCGACGGAGAGCTCTTCGGCCCCGCACCAGGACCGGGATGCTACGTCGACGAAGGCATCATGGACGCCGGTCACGCTGTCTATCCTCTGACGTGAGAGTCGGCGCCACGGCAAGCCTGTAGCGCGCCGGCGTCGTGCCGAACCGCGCCTTGAACGCCGTGATGAAGCTGCTCACCGATTCGTAGCCGACCGCCCGCGCGGCGTGCTGAACCTCATCGCCGTCCCCCAGCATCCGGGCCGCCGCATGGAGCCGCGCCCGCACGCGCCACTCGCGGAACGAACTGCCCGTATCGGCCAGGAACGCTCGAGCCAGTGTCTTCGAGCTCACACCCAACGAGAGCGCCCACGCCGCGAGCGACCGCTGGTCTGCCGGATGCGCGAGCAATGACGACGCGACGGCTCGGGCGCGCGGGTCGCGAGGCAACGCCACGGCGTCGTGCTGCGCCGGGGCGTCCGCGAGAAGATCGGCAAGCAGTTGTCGAACCTGCTGGCGCCGCGCGGCCTCCGGCGACGCATCCACGAGGTGCAGCATCAGCGCTCCCGCGAGCGCCTCCCCCTGCAGGGCGCGGGGTCTGCTCCACGAGTCTCCGCTCGGCCTCAGAGCCGTGTCGGCGTAGACGCTGATCAATTCGCCTGGCTCGTCGAAGGCCATCTCGTGGCTGATGCCGGCGGGGATCCATGCGAGGTGCTCTCGACGGAGGTGCCAGCGTTCGCCTTGGACGGAGAGTTCCATCGAGCCGGAGACCATCCAGGCGAGCTGATCCTCCTGATGCTGGTGGGTGGCGAAGAGGGTTCCCTGGTCGACCCGAGAGCGAGAGGCGAAAAAAGGGGCGTCTGTCTTATCGGGAACATCGGGTGACGCATCGGTTGCCTTCTCGGGCAGCAAGTATGTGGCAGCGGACATGGGGATGTCGTTCCTCGGATAGTTCTGTCTTCTCAGGGCGATGGCGCGTCAAGCTTAGGCAAGGCTAACCTGTGTTCGCATCACGACGCACCCGACGATGCCCCTCACGACGAAGGACCCATGAATACGATCTCCCCGGCCCGCCCGCGCGCAGCCTCCCTCGCCCGTCGACTTCTCGCACTCTCCGCAATCATCAGCCTGAGTGGCGCCGCTTTGACCGGCTGCGCGACGTCTGCCGAGGCCGCCGCCGACAACCCGAACTACACGACAGAGCCGAGCGACAGCTTTCCCGTGACCGTCGAGCACCAGTTCGGCGAGACCGTCATCCCGTCCGAGCCACAACGCGTCGTCGTCGTCGGCCTGACCGAACAAGACATCCTGCTCGAGCTCGGCGTCGCTCCCATCGCCACTACCGAGTGGTACGGCGAGCAGCCCTACGCCGTGTGGCCGTGGGCCACCGATCTGCTGGGCGACGCCAAGCCGACCGTGCTCGACCAGACCGACGGCCTCGAATTCGAGAAGATCGCGTCGCTGAAGCCCGACCTCATCGTGGGAACGAACGCGGGTCTCACCGAAGACGCGTACAAGAAGCTCGCCGCCATTGCACCGACCGTCACGGGCGTCGAGGGCTCAGGCCTCTACTTCTCCGATTGGCAGGACCAGACCCGCCAGGTGTCCAAGGCGATGGGCCGCTCCGCCGAGGGCGAGGCGCTGATCGAGGGCGTCGAGACGGCCTACGCCGATGCTGCCGCCGCGCATCCGGAGTTCGCCGGGCTCACGGCCAGCTTCTCGCAGGGCGTTCCTTACGACGGCAACCTCTACGTCTACCCCGACGGGCTCAACACCGACTTCCTCACCGACCTCGGCTTCGTGATGACACCCGGACTCGAGAAGTACGCTCCGGAGGAGGGCCAGCAGGCGCTCATCTCGCCCGAGAACATGAGTCTGATCGATGCCGACGTGATCGTCTTCGCCACCGAGAGCGATGACGGCGTCAAGGAGATCCTCGACTTCGGCACCACCTCGAGCCTCAGCGCGGTCACCGGCGGACACGCGGTGTTCAGCAACCCCGAGCTGTCGGGTGCCATCTACTTCCTCACTCCCCTGAGCCAGAAGTACGTGCTCGAGAAGCTCGTTCCACGCCTGGTCGACGCCGTCAACGGCACGGCGCCGCAGAGCGTCGAGGGCTGAGCTGAGCACCCTCGCGGTGCGCACTCCCCGCGCATCAGACAGGCGCCGATGCTCGGCCTGGCTGCCGCGGTCGGCGCACTGATCGCGGCGGTCGTGCTGAGCATCGTCGTCGGCTCGAACCAACTCGGGCCGGCCGAACTCTGGCACGCGCTCACGGCCTACAGCGGAACGACGACTGATCAGGTCGTGGTCGACCTGCGAGTGCCGCGCACCGTCGCGGCGCTCGTGGTGGGTGCCGGACTCGGTGTGGCGGGAGCCGTCATCCAGGCACTCACCCGCAACCCGCTCGGCGACCCGGGCATCCTCGGTGTCGATGCCGGGGCCGGGCTCTTCGTCGCGATCGGCGTGCTGCTGGGCGCGGCAAGCCCGGTGCAGTATCTGCCCTTCGCATTCGTCGGCGCCTTCGTGGTGACGGTGCTGGTCTACGTCGTCGGTTCGGCCGGTCGCGGCGCACCCGATCCGATCCGCCTCACGCTCGCGGGCGTGGCGGTGGCCGCTGTGCTCACGGGCATCACGACCGCTATGACGTTGCTCGACCCGGTGACGTTCAACAGGCTGCGCGCCTGGAGCGCCGGCTCGTTCATCGAGCGCGGTTTCGACGTGATCCTGCCCGCCCTTCCGTTCGTGGTGGTGGGCGTTCTGCTCGCGCTCTTCTGCGCACGGCCGCTCAACACCATGGGGCTCGGTGATGACCTGGCATCGTCGCTCGGCACGAACATCGTGCGCACCCGCGTCATCTCGGTGGTCGCCATCACGCTGCTCACCGGCGCAGCCACCGCGATCGCCGGGCCTGTCGCGTTCGTCGGGCTGATGGTGCCGCACATCGCCCGCTGGATCGTGGGGCCCGACCAGCGCTGGATCATCCCGTACTGCGTCGTGATCGCTCCGGTCGTGCTCCTGGTCTCGGATGTGATCGGCCGCGTCATCCTGTGGCCGAGCGAGGTACCCGTCGGCGTCGTGACCGCGTTCGTCGGAGCGCCCGTGCTGATCCACCTCGTGCGCCGGGCGAAGGCGAGTTCGCTATGAGCCGCGTCGATTTCGGCTCGCGCACCGCCGTGCTGCGGCGGGGCCCTTTCTCGATTCGGTTCCGGATGCGCACCGCGCTCATAGGCGCCGCACTGGCTCTCGCGACGGTGGTCGTCGCCGTTCTCGCCCTCTGCCTCGGCGACCTGCCGCTGAGCCCGGTCGATGTGGTGTCGGCACTGCTGGGCTCGCAGGAGGGGCTCGCGCACCTCGTGGTGTTCGAATGGCGGCTGCCGCGAGTGCTCAGCGCCGTGGTGTTCGGTGCGGCGTTGGGCGTCTCGGGTGCCATCTTCCAGTCGCTCACTCGCAATCCGTTGGCGAGTCCCGATGTGATCGGCCTCTCTGCCGGGTCGTACGCCGGCGGTCTCATCATGATCATCGTGTTCGGAGTCGGGGCGGGCTCTGTGCCCGTGGCGGGCGGGGCGATCATCGGAGGCCTGCTCGCGGCCGCCGCCGTCTACGTGCTCGCGTACCGCAACGGCATGCACGGGTTCCGTCTGATCGTCGTGGGCATCGGCGTCTCGGCCATGCTCGAAGCGCTCGGCGTGTACCTGATTCTGCGCGCGAAGCTCGAAGTCGCCATGGTGGCGAGCGTGTGGGCGCTGGGCTCGCTCAACCCGGTGGGCTGGGCGCAGTTCGTTCCCGCCGTCGTCGTGGTCGCCGTCGTCTTCGTCGCGCTGGGCACTCTGGTGGGGCCGATGCGACAGCTCGAGCTCGGCGATGACGCGGCCCGATCGCTCGGCTCGAGGGTGGAGCCGGCACGGCTGTGGCTCGTCGTGTGCGCGGTCGCGCTGACCGCGGTCGTCACGGGCGCCGCTGGCCCGATCGCGTTCATCTCGCTGGCCGCACCGCAGATCGCGAAACGAATCACCCGAACCGCCGGGATCGCCCTCGTACCCTCGGCGCTCGTCGGAGCACTGGTTCTGACGGCGTCGGATATCGTCGCCCAGTTCGCGCTGCCCGACAACCTGCCCGTCGGGCTCGTCACCGTGGTCGTCGGCGGCGGCTACCTGGTCTGGCTCCTCATCCACGAAGTCCGGAGACGACGTTGACCCTTCATTCCCCCGCTTCCATCTCCGTGTCGCCGAGGCTCGCGGCCTCGGACATCACCATCGGCTACGACCGACGGGTGATCTCCCGAGAGCTGTCCGTCGAGATTCCCGACGGCTCGTTCACCGTGATCGTCGGACCGAACGCGTGCGGCAAGTCGACACTGCTGCGAGCGCTGTCGAAGCTCATCGTGCCGAGTGCCGGTCAGGTGGTGCTCGACGGGCGTTCGATCTCGTCGTACAAGGCTCGAGAGGTGGCACGCGTGCTGGGCCTGCTGCCGCAGACGTCGCTGGCGCCCGACGGCATCACGGTGGCCGACCTCGTGGCTCGCGGGCGGCATCCGCACCAGGGGTTCATGCGGCAGTGGTCGCCGGCCGACGAGGCCGCCGTCATCGCGGCGATGGATGCGACCGGGGTGACCGAGCTCTCGGGTCGGCACGTCGACGAGCTCTCGGGCGGTCAGCGACAGCGAGTGTGGGTGGCGATGGTACTCGCGCAACAGACTCCCCTGATGCTGCTCGACGAACCCACGACCTTCCTCGACATCGCGCATCAGATCGAGCTCATGGAGCTGTTCACCGACCTCAATGAGCAGGGCACCACGCTCGTGGCTGTGCTGCACGACCTCAACCAGGCGGCCCGCTATGCGACGCACCTGATCGCCATGAAAGACGGATCGGTCGTGGCACAGGGAGCCCCGTCTGAGATCGTGACGGCATCGCTTGTCGAGGAGGTGTTCGGGCTGCGCTGCGTCGTGGTGCCCGACCCGGTGACGGGCATGCCCTCGGTCGTGCCGATCGGGCGCGAACGAGCAAACCGGTGAACCCACACGCTTCCGGCTCACGTCGGCGTTGGGCTCCCCGGATGCTGCTCCAGGCGCCCGGAGAGCCTCCTCGCACACGACCCCTCCGCGTCGACGACGCCACGACCGCGAGGCGCCTTACTCTTCGGGTGATGACGGCTGCACCGCGCTATTCCGTTCCCGCGGGAGCGCTCAGCGTCACCCATCAGATCGGCGAGGCGCTCGTGCCCGTGCTCATGGGTCTCGCGATCGAGCGCGCCGTGTCGACCGGCGACCTCGGGCAGCTCATGCTCTGGCTCGGGCTGCTCGCCGCCGACTTCGCGCTGCTGTCGTTCTCCTGGCGCTTCGGCTCGCGCCTGGCCGAACTCGGCATGCTCGCCGTTCAGCACAGCCTGCGCACGCTCGTGACGGAGCGTCTGCTGCTGCGCGCATCAGGCGCCCGCCGCGCCTCCGCCCAACCCGGCGTCGCCCTCTCGCTCGCCACCTCCGATGTGAACCGGCTTTCTTCGGCGGTGGAGATCGGCGTCTACCCGGTGGGGCAATTCGCAGCTGTGCTGTTCGGTGGCGGACTCTTGCTGGTGATCTCGTGGCCGCTGGGAATCGCCGTACTCGTCGGGGCTCCGCTGCTGCTGTGGTTCACCGAACGGGCCGGACGCACGTTGCGCGACCGCAGTGGTGACGAGCAGGAGGCCGCAGCCGTCGCCGCGGGCCAGGCAGCCGACCTCATGACGGGCTACAGGGTGATCCGTGGAATCGGTGCCGAGGCTGAGGCGTCGCGGCGCTATAAGCAGACCAGCCGCGCGGCGCTCGCCAGCACGCTGCACGCTCGTCGCGCCGAGGGGGTGTTCGGCGGAACGATGGACGTGGCCAGCGGCGTCTTCTTGACCGGGATCGCCGTGGCTGCCGCGCTGAGTGCCGTCACCGGTGGCCTCGGACTCGGCGAGTTGATCGCTGTGGTCGGGCTGGCGCAGTTCCTCATCGATCCGTTGCAGTACGCGGCACGCAATGCGGGGGCGCTGTGGGCCTCGGCGACGGCGTCGTCGGCCCGTCTCCTCGCGCTGCTGCGCGAGGCAGATCCGGATGCGACGGGCGCCGCCCGAAGCAGGCGTCCCGCTGCCCGTGGCATCGGTCGCATCGGCGAAGGCGAACTCGTCGGTGTCGCGGCCGATGGCGTCGAGGCCGAGAGGGTGATCGCGGCGCTGCGGCAGACGCATCCGGATGCTCTTGCCGTGCCCCACGCGGCCCATCTCTTCACGGGAACGGTGTGGCAGAACGTCGCGTTGCCCGGAGTCGAGGCGACGCGCGCCCGGGCAGCACTCACCGCTGCGGGCTGCGACGAGCTCCTCGATCTCTTGCCGCAAGGCTGGGACAGTCCTGTCGGCGAGGGCGGCTCCGCACTGTCGGGAGGCCAGCGGCAGCGCGTCGCTCTCGCCCGCGCCTTGGCTCAGGATGCGCCGGTACTCGTGCTGAATGATCCGACGACGGCGGTCGACGCCGTCACCGAGGCGGGCATCGCCGATCGCCTTCGGTCGGCGCGCGCCGGGAAGCGCACGGTCCTAGTCACGCAGTCCCCCGCCCTGCTGGCTATCGCCGACCGGGTGGTGCGCGTCGACAGCCCCGGATCTCGCACGAGCTCCGCAGCGTGAGCGCCACGAGCTCCTCCGCGAGCGCATCCGGAGCCCGCCAAACTGCCGACCGGCTGCCGGTCGCCGACACTCGAACGGTCTGGCGAGAGGCCAGGCGCTCGATCGCCGGTCGATGGTGGCAGCTCGCGGGTGTCGTCACTCTTCTGACGGGCGGCGCCGCTGCCGGCGTCGTGTCGCCGCTCGCATTCGGAGCCGTTGTCGACATCGTCCAGTCGGGCCGCGCGTCTGGCGACCCGGCAGCCGTCTGGATGCTCGGTGGCTGGATGGCCGCATCCATTCTGCTAGCCGCGCTTCTGGGGGCTACGGGAGTGATCGGGGCGTCGCGTCTGATCGAAGTAACACTGGCCGATCTGCGGGAGCGGATGGTCGACACGGCGTTCCGTCTGCCGCAGTCGCGGGTCGAGGTCGCCGGCACAGGCGACCTCATCTCGCGAGCAGGCGACGATGTGGCGGTCGTCGCCGAGGCGATTCCGAGTGTGGTTCCCGCACTGGCGGGCTCGTTCTTCACGATCGCCGTGACGCTCGTGGGCATGGCCGTGATAGACCCCTGGTACGCGGTGGTGCTGCTTGTCGTGGTGCCCGTGCACGCACTGGCCGTGCGAGGCTACCTCCGACACGCTCCTCAGGTGTACGCGGGCGAGCGTGCGGCGGTGGCCGATCGGGCTCACCACCTGCTCGACAGCCTGCGCGGCCTCGAGTCTGTGCGCGCCTACGGTCTCGCCCCCGCGCACATCGTTCGGATCGCCCGCGTCTCATGGGCCGTCGCCGGCTGGACCATGCGCGCCCGCGCCATCCAGAACGTGTTCTTCGCGCGTCTGAACCTGGCCGAGCTGCTCGGCATGGGCGGACTGCTCGTGGTGGGTTTCGTTCTCGTGTCGAACGGTTCGGGCAGCATTGGAGGTACGACGGCCGCAATGCTGCTGTTTCTGCGACTGTTCGGGCCCATAAACGAACTGCTCTTCGTGGTCGACGAGTTGCAGTCGGCACTAGCCTCGCTCGGTCGCATCGTGGGCGTGATCACGAGCGCTCCGCAGCGGCGGCCCTCGCGCGCCGAGAGCGCCGCGTCGGCGGGCACCGTGCGTCTGACGGGCGTGACCCACTCCTATATAGAGGGCCCCGACGTGCTGAGTGACATTCACTTCGAGCTGTCGCCGGGCGAGACCGTCGCGGTCGTCGGCGCGTCCGGCGCGGGCAAGAGCACCCTCGCGGCGCTCGTCGCCGGAGTTCACGAGCCGACCGAGGGCTCGGTACAGCAGGAGTGTTCGGTCGTGCTGGTCACGCAAGAGGTTCACGTATTCGACGCGACCCTGCGGGCGAACCTCACGGTGGCCCGAACTGATGCGACAGACGAGACGGTTCTGGATGCGTTGGGCCGGGTCGGCGCGGCGCCTCTCGTCTCGAGACTGGCTGGCGGGCTCGACGAGCCGCTCGGCTCGTCGGGCACGACGCTGACACCGGCAGAGGCGCAGCAGCTCGCCCTGGCGCGGGTGCTCCTGGCAGATCCGGAGTTGGTCATTCTCGACGAGGCGACCGCCGAGGGCGGATCCCGCGACGCCGACAGGCTCGACCGAGCGGCAGCCGAGGTGGGGCGCGGTCGAACCGTGCTCATCGTGGCCCACCGACTCAGCCAGGCCGCCACGGCCGATCGAGTGATCCTGATGCACGATGGCCGCATCCATGAGCAGGGCTCACACGCCGAGCTGGTCGCGGCCGGAGGCGGCTATGCCCGACTCTGGCGAGCCTGGTCGCGTGAAGGCGAGGCGTAGGCCCTGGTACCGTGACTCGATGCCATCCAAGCGCCAGATAACCGAGTTCTCCGATGAGCCGGCCGCCGGCAACCCCTGGGTCGTCGAGCCCATGCCCGCGACGATCGACCTCGTCGAATACGACCCGGAATGGCCTGCGCAAGCCGCAGAGATCAGCGAGCGACTCAACGATGTTCTCGGCCTCCGGGCTCTCCGCATCGATCACGTCGGTTCGACCGCCGTAGAAGGCCTGCCCGCCAAACCGGTCATCGACATCGACGTCACGGTCGCCGACCCCGCCGACGAGGCGGGCTATGTACGAAGCCTGCAGGACGCGGGATTCGTTCTCACCGTGCGCGAGCCCTGGTGGCACGAGCATCGTCTGTTCCGGGGCGGCCACAGGTCAGACGATCGCGTCGCACCGACCGACGGCGGGCCGGCCACCAACATCCACGTCTTCGGACCCGACAGCCCGGAGCTCATCAAGCATCTCGTCTTCCGCAACTGGCTGCGCTCCAGCGCGAGCGATCGCGAGCTGTACGCCGACACGAAACGCGCCGCCGCCGCAGCGCAGCGGGAGGACGATGCGGTCATGGACTACAACGCGAGAAAGCAGGCCGTGATCCTCGAGATCTACCAACGTGCGTTCCGCGCATCCGGATTTCTGAGCTGACGCAGACTCGATGGTCTATATACAAGGAGCCCCCATGGATATCTCTGAGGCCCAGGCCGATGTGCGGCGCGTCTACCGCGCCGGCTTTCCCGGCCCCGCGGTCTCGGCCGTGGTCTGGGCAGCATCCAATGCCGTCTTCCTCTGGGGTTCGACGGCGGCGGGCATGCTCGTGCTCTTCGTGGGCGGCATGCTGATCTTTCCCTTGACCACTCTTGTTCTCTCGGTCATGGGCGGCCCGGCATCCTTACCCAAGGGTCATCCGTCGACATCCCTTGCGATGCAATCGGCTTTCACCGTGCCCTTCGGCCTGCTCGTCGCGATTGTTCTGGGAGCGTACGAGCCCGCTCTGTTCTTTCCGGCGTCGCTCATCATCGTCGGAGCCCACTATCTGGTGTTCGTGTCGCTGTATGGAATGCGCCTCTTCGCGGTTCTCGCCGCAGTTCTGATAGCTCTCGGAACGCTCGTGCTGTTCCTGCTTCCGTCGCTCGGAGGCATCAGCGGCTGGCTCGGCGCTGCCGTCTTCGCGATCTTCGCGGTGATCCTCTTTCGCGCGGCGCGCGCCCACTAGGCGTCCAGGGCCAGCCGCACCTCCGAGGCGAGCCGCGGAACCGTCTCCTCCTCGAACCATGGGTTACGCGAACGCCATCCCCTCGCCAACGGCGACGGATGAACCAGCGGAAAGAACGGCAGAAACGACTCGGCCGCCCGCACCGTCTCGGTCACGGACTGACGCTTCTTCCCGTGCAGGTAGTACCGCTGCGAGTACGCACCCACCAGCACCGTGAGGCGCACGTCCGTCAGCGCGCCGATGATGCGCGGATGCCACAGCGGAGCGACCTCGGGTCGAGGCGGCAGGTCGCCGCTCGGCCCCTTGCCCGGAAAGTAGAAGTCCATGGGCAGCAGCGCGAACTTCTCGGGGTCGTAGAACGTCGCATCCGTCACGCCGAGCCATGATCGCAGCAGCCGCCCGCTCACATCGCTCCAGGCCAGGCCCGTCTCCTGCGCAACTCGGCCCGGAGCCTGCCCGATGACCAGCACGCGAGCGCGCGCGGATCCGGTGAACAGGGGCTCCCACCCCTGTTCCGTTGCCCATGCATTCGACGGGTCCCCGATGATCTCCTCACGAATGAGCTCGAACTCATCCACGGGTCGCGATGTCACCACTCGATCTTCGCATTCGCGGATCAGAAGAAGAGGTCTTGGAGGAGGTTGTAGAACCCGAAGAGAGCCAGCAAGGCGCCGATGATCCACCACCAGTCAGCTCGACGGGCGAGCCTGCGCCCGTGGGACGCAACGCCCTCTCGCCGAGCGTAATTCGGAACGGCCGCGCCTTCCGGCCATGCCGCGCCACCGGCATCCAGACGCTCATCACGCCACCGCGCCCACTGCCTCACCCTCTGCGACAGCGCCTCGACGGTAGAGAGAAGCTGCTTCCAGAGTTCGGGATCGAGAGTCGACAACTCGCCCTGCGCGTAGAGGAACAGGTAGTCATCGACGATCTCGATATCGAACGAAGCGGCGTTGTCGATGAACCGCGCCATGATGTCGGGCGTGAAGAGGTAGAGGGCGTCGGCTTCGTAGCCCGCCGGGCAGTAGAGGGCGAAGTGCCGATCGAAGTCTCCCTCGAGCGACAATCGCTGCCGGGCCGCTAGGGCCACGGGTAACGCTGCTCTGCCCCAAGAGTTGTTCTTCTGGGCATCGAGAACGATGTTGGGCAGCGGCGTAGTCAGGCGCAGCGCGACGTAACCCCACCGGTGCACTGTCCTGTTCTTTCCCGATCCGACGACCGAGGTGTGGTTCGCGATAATCGTCGGCGCCTCGCCGTCACGACTCACCATGTCGGTTGAATACGACGACGACTGCCCCTCGCGCTCAAAGATCATGCCCGGAAGCCACGGCCGCTCAACCCGCGGCGAGTAGCTGAACGAATTGGCCCGAGCGAACTCGGCTATGCGAAACTGCCTCACTCCGTTGCGCTGCCGCAGAGCCCTGACGAGGAGTGTGATCGCGACGACGGGCATGGCGATGACCGGCACAAACGCCAGGATGCTCGACAGGCCCTTATCGCGCAGGATGAACTGATCGACACCGATCGCCGTGAGCAGCGCGATCATGAAGACAAAAGGAACAGCGATGAGGGCGACAGGCAGAAGCACCGTCACCAACTTCGGCCGCACCGTGGAGGGCAGTGTGCGCCGGAAGGCCCGGAGTGCCCGGCGGTCGATGCGATCAGTCAGCGGCCTGGTATCCAGAGTCACCCGACCACATTAGTTGCAGCGATGCGGGGTGGTGTGTGGAAAGCAAAAGGCCGGACAGGGATTTCTCCCGATCCGGCCTTCATTCGTTCGCGTGCGCGAGGGGGGACTTGAACCCCCACGCCCTTTCGAGCACTGGCACCTGAAGCCAGCGCGTCTGCCAATTCCGCCACTCGCGCGAACTTAGAGAGATTAGCACGAAGCGGCGGCACGGGGGAATTCGAGGCGGGATGTCGTTGTCTCGATACGCGATACTCGTTCCTCGCGGGCGCTACTCGACCAACGCAGAGCAGCTGTGCTTTTAAGAGGTACGAAATCCACCGGGCAACAGGCCCAGAACGCGTACTAGGTGGATTTGCACGCAACACAAGTAACATCTACCTGAGCGTCGCCGCCCGGACTGTGGCGTGCGCGCAAGAAATAGGGAGACACGTGGGACTGCTGGACAACTTCGAGAAGGGTCTCGAGCGTGCCGTCAACGGCGCATTCGCCAAGACCTTCCGCTCGGGGCTGGCGCCGGTCGAGATCACCTCTGCCCTGCGCCGCGAGCTCGACACCAAGGCCGCCGTCATCTCGCGCGACCGCATTCTCGTGCCCAACTCGTTCCGCGTCATCCTGGCCCCCGGCGACTACCAGCGCATGCAGGCCATCGGCCCCACACTCAGCGACGACCTCATCCAGTTCGTTCAGACCCACGCCAAGCAGCAGGGCTACCAGTTCGCCGGTGGCATCTCGATGGAACTCGTGCAAAATCCACGCCTCACCGACGGCCTCGTGCAGATCGAATCGGCCAACGCGGCCGGAGAGGTCACCTGGACCCCTGTGCTCGACGTGGCCGGCAAGCGCTACCCGATCACCTCTTCGCGCACCGTGATCGGGCGGGGCTCGGATGCCGACATCACCATCGACGATCCCGGCACCTCGCGCAAGCACGTCGAGATCCTGTGGGACGGCAAGCGCGCCCAGGTCAAAGACCTCAGCTCCACGAACGGATCGCAACTCAACGGCGTCGCCGTCTCGAAGGCCGCGCTCGAGCCCGAGTCCGTCATCCAGATCGGCCGTACCCGCATCGTGTTCCGCGTTCTCGCGCAGTCGGCCAGCGTCGACCAGTACTCCGATCTGCGCACTCAGCGCCAAAGCCGCGCGCCCGAGCCCTTCCGCGAACAGCGCCCGCTGCCACCGCGCCCCGATCGGCCCCGGCACGACCCGGGTGGCTTCTGGAGGGACAACAGTTGAGTGAACTCACCCTTCTGATCCTGCAGTTCGCGTTCCTCGCCCTTCTCTGGATCTTCGTCTTCGTCGTGGTCTACGCCATGCGCAGCGATCTCTTCGGTCGCCGAGTCAAGAAACTTCCGGATGCGCAGGCCGCTGGCGCGGCCGGCTTCCCCACGGCGGCCCCGGCCGCCGCCGTGAGCACAAACACCCCGCCCCGCCAGCAGGCGCCCGTTCCCCAATCGAAGGTGCCCACCTTCACCCCCCTCGAAGGCTCCTCAGCGGGAACTCATCCCCGCGCGACCACCGGTAACGCGTCGCGCCTGGTCATCACCGCCGGCACGAAGAGCGGCACCGAGATCCCCCTCGGCACCATGCCGCTCACCATCGGCCGCTCGACCGACTCGAGCGTCGTCATCCGCGACGACTACACCTCCACCCACCACGCCAGGCTCATGGTGTGGAACGAGGAGTGGATGCTTCAGGATCTCGACTCCACGAACGGAACCTTCCTCGACGGCAAGCGCGTCACCTCTCCGGTGAACGTTCCACTCAATACGCCCATCAAGATCGGCGCGACCAGCTTCGAGTTGCGGCGCTAACCGATGGCCCTTGTCACATCGAGCGCCGCCATCTCCCATGTCGGCAAGATCCGCTCGAACAACCAGGACTCCGGGTTCGCCGGGCAGTCTCTGTTTGCGGTGGCCGACGGCATGGGCGGCCACGCGGGCGGCGACGTCGCATCCGCTCTCGCCATCACGCGCCTGCGCGAGATCGACGGCGAGTACGGGTCGGCTGTCGACGCAGAATTCGCCCTGCAGGAGGCCATCGTTGCGGCCAACGCGATCCTGGCAGAGACCGTGTTCGAGCATCCAGAACTTACAGGCATGGGCACCACGCTCTCGGCTCTCGTGCGCGTCGGTCAGAGCGTGGCCCTCGCCCACATCGGCGACTCGCGCGTCTACCGATTTCGCGACGGCACTCTGACTCAGATCACCGCCGACCACACCTTCGTACAGCGGCTCGTCGACTCGGGTCGCATCACGGCCGAGGAGGCCAAGACCCACCCGCGACGCTCGGTTTTGATGCGCGTGCTCGGCGACGTCGATTCGACACCGGATGTCGACCTGCAGGTCATGGACACACGTCCCGGCGATCGGTGGCTGATCTGCTCCGACGGCCTCACCGGGGTCGTCGACAACGACCACATCTCGGAGGCCCTAGCCAGCGAGATGACGCCGGCCGAGGTCGTGTCCGACCTGGTCAAGCAGGCTCTCGACGGCGGTGCGCCCGACAACGTCACCATCGTGGTCGTCGACATCAACTCCTCGTTCGACGAGCACGGTGTCGAGCCCGTCACCGTCGGCTCCGCGTCTAAACCCGTCGCCTTCGAGGGCACCCTGGGTCGCCGCGTCTCGCGACTGCCCGGCCTGCGCCTTCATCAGCGCGGCCCCGCAGACCCCAGCCACTTCGAGCCCGAGTCGGAGGACTACCTCGACGAGCTCATCGAAGAGAACCAGCGTCGCTCACGGCGACGCAAGACAGCCTGGCTGGCCGGCGCCCTCGTGGTCATCCTCGCCATCGCGGCTGCCGCTTTCGCCGGCTACAAGTGGACACAGACCCGCTACTACGTCGGCGATGTCGACGGGCAGGTCGCGATCTTCCACGGCGTGCAGCAGAGCGTCGGACCGATCGCCCTGTCGGAGGTCTACCAGACCACCGACATCCAGCTCGACGATCTGCCGTTCTACACCCAGGAGCAGGTGCGTGACACCATCAGCGCCGACTCGGTGAAGGCCGCCCTCGAGATCGTGAAGCGCCTCGGCGCCGCAGTCGAACCAGAGCCGACGCCCACTCCCACGCCCACCCCGTCTGTCACCCCGGCACCCGAAGCACCGGCGGCCCCCGTTGGCTGACGTGAACGGATCGTCTCCCGTGATCGAGGCCTCGCCGCGGGTTCCGGATGCCGGTCGCGGCATCCGTCGCATCCGCGTGCCCCAGAAACTCCGCAATCTCGAGCTGTTCCTGCTCGTCATCGCCTGCGGAATCAACGCGTTCGCCGTCGTGCTCGTGCAGCTCGGGGCGATCGGCACCGTGGACTCGACGGTCATCACTCTCTGCGCAAGCCTGTCGGTGCTCGTGCTGGGCATGCACTTCGCGCTGCGCTACGTGGCGCCGAACGCCGACCCGTTCATCCTGCCCGTCGCCTCGATTCTCAACGGCATCGGTATCGCCGTGATCTACCACATCGACCTCATCAACGGCGATACGGGATGGGATTCGACCGCCATCAGGCAGGTCGTGTGGAGCGCGATCGCCCTTATCTGCGCGATCGCCGTCGTCGTCATCATTCGCAATCACCGCGTGCTGCAGCGCTACACCTACGTCTTCATGTTCGCAGCCTTCGTTCTGCTGCTGCTCCCGATGCTCCCGGGAGTCGGACAGGAGATCTTCGGCGCCCGAGTATGGATCCACATCGGGCCGTTCTCGTTCCAGCCCGGCGAGATCGCCAAGATCCTGCTGGCCATCTTCTTCGCCGGCTTCCTCGTGCAGCGCCGCGACACCCTGTCACTCGTCGGACGCAAGATCCTCGGCGTGCGCTTTCCCCGGGCGCGCGACCTCGGTCCCATCCTCGTGATCTGGGCACTCTCGATGTCGGTCATCGTCTTCCAGCGAGACCTCGGAACGGCGCTGCTCTACTTCGGCCTCTTCGTCGTCATGCTCTACGTCGCCACGGGCCGCACGAGCTGGATCCTGCTCGGAGGCGGTTTGTTCCTCGCCGGCGCGATCATCGCGAGCCAGACCCTCACCTACGTCAACGACCGCTTCAGTGCGTGGCTCGACCCGTTCAGCCAGAAGAACTACGGCGAAGACGGCGGCAGCTTCCAACTCGTGCAGGGAATCTTCGGTCTCGCCAACGGTGGATTGATCGGCACCGGCCTCGGTCGCGGCCGACCCGACATCACACCCCTGGGGCAGAGCGACTTCATCATCTCGTCGATCGGTGAGGAGCTCGGACTCGCGGGGATCTTCGCGATCCTCTGCCTGTACCTGCTGCTCATCGCGCGCGGTCTGCGCATCAGCTTCGCGGGACATGACGACTTCGGTCGGTTGCTCGGCGTCGGACTCTCTTTCGTGATCGCCCTGCAGTGCTTCGTCGTGATCGGTGGAGTCACCCGGGTCATCCCCCTCACAGGCCTCACGACACCGTTCCTGGCATCCGGAGGCTCATCCCTGATGGCCAACTGGATCATCGTCGCGCTGTTGCTTCGCCTGTCGGACACAGTTCGCAACCAGCCAAGGCTGGTGATCTAGTCCGATGAGCAAAGAACTCAAACGCGTCGCGATCGTCGTTCTGCTGATGTTCGGGGCACTCTTCATCGCGACCACGAGCATCCAGTTCTTTCAGACGGATACCCTCGCCGCGGACACCCGGAACACGCGCGCCCTCTACGCCAGCTACGACGCCGAGCGCGGGCCGATCCTGGTCGACGGCCAGCCGATCGCCATGTCGGTCCCCATCGACGACGACTACAAGTTCCTGCGCACATACACGAACGGCCCGCTGTACAGCCAGGTCACCGGCTACTACACGCTGGGCCAAGGCTCGACGGGCATAGAGAACTCTCTCGGCGACTACCTGTCGGGCACCGCCGATTCCCAGTTCCTCGCACGCATCAACAGCATCATCACGGGGCAGAAGCCCAAGGGCGCGTCCGTCGAGTTGACCATCGACCCGGTGGTTCAGCAGGCCGCATGGGATGCGCTGGGCGATCTCAAAGGCTCCGTCGTCGCCATCGAGCCGTCGACCGGTCGCATCCTGGCCATGGTGTCCAAGCCCTCGTTCGACCCGAACACCCTCGCCGTGCACGACAAACAGGCCGTGACAGACACATATACGACGTTGATCGACACACCCGGCGATCCTCTGATCAACCGCTCGATCGACGGCAACCTGTATCCGCCGGGATCGACGTTCAAGATCGTCACCTCGTCGGCCGCCCTCGAAAGCGGCATCGCAGCCACCGACACGCAACCGAACCTCTCGCGCTTCCCCCTGCCAGGATCGACCAACACGGTCTCGAATGCCGGCGGCGGAACCTGCGGCGGCGGCGACACAGTCTCTCTCGAGACTGCCTTCGTCCTCTCGTGCAACATCCCCATGGCCGAGTTCGGCGTGCAGATGGGCGACAGCACCCTCGTCGACAAGGCGAAGGCCTTCGGGTTCGACAAAGAACTCGACATACCGATGACCGTGCAGCCCAGCACCATTCGCTCGCCCATGACCGATGACAAGCTCGCGCTGTCTTCATTCGGCCAGGACGAAGACAGGGTCACGCCCCTGCAGGTCGCGATGTTCTCCGCCGCAGTCGCGAACAAAGGAACCATCATGAAACCGAACCTGGTCGACTCCATCACGGCGCCCGATCTGACGGTGCTGCAGCAGTTCGAACCCAAGGTCTTCGCCGACCCGATCACCTCTGCAACATCTTCGACACTTTCGCAGTTCATGGTCTCTGCGGTCGAGAATGGCGCGGCCACTAATGCAAGAATAGATGGGGTCAGCGTGGCCGGTAAGACAGGCACGGCGGAGAACGGCGAAGACGATCCGTACACTCTCTGGTTCACCGGTTTCGCCCCCGCAGACAACCCTCGGGTAGCCATCGCGGTAGTGGTGGAAGACGGCGGAGGCGAAAACCAATCCGGCTCGGGGAACTCCATCGCCGCGCCGATCGCAAAACAAGTACTTGAGGCGGTGCTGAGTAAATGAGACCCACAGCAGGGCTCACCTTCGGGGGGCGCTACGAACTCTCCAGTCGCATTGCGATCGGAGGCATGGGCGAGGTCTGGAAAGCCACCGACCTGGTCATCGGTCGGACCGTCGCGATCAAGATCCTCAAGGACGAGTACCTCGGAGATCCGGGCTTCCTCGAGCGCTTCCGCGCCGAGGCGCGGCACGCCGCACTGGTAAACCACGAAGGCATCGCCAACGTCTTCGACTACGGAGAAGAAGAGGGCAGCGCCTACCTCGTCATGGAACTCGTTCCCGGCGAGGCGCTCTCCACCATCCTCGAGCGCGAGCATGTGCTCTCGACCGACCGCGTGCTCGACATCGTGGCGCAGACCGCGTCTGCACTGCAGGCCGCACACGCCGCGGGCCTCGTTCACCGAGACATCAAGCCGGGCAACCTCCTAATCACTCCCGATGGCCGGGTCAAGATCACCGACTTCGGCATCGCGCGCATCGCCGATCAGGTTCCCCTCACCGCCACGGGTCAGGTCATGGGAACGGTGCAGTACCTGTCGCCCGAGCAGGCGTCGGGTCAATCGGCATCGCCGACCACCGACGTGTATTCGCTCGGAATCGTCGCTTACGAATGCCTCGCTGGCAAGCGTCCATTCACCGGCGAATCGCAGGTCGCCATTGCCATGGCGCAGATCAACGAGACGCCTCCCGATCTGCCGATCACGGTGGCGGAGCCGGTGCGCAACCTGGTTCTCTCGTGCATCGCCAAGAAGCCCGAAGACCGTCCGTCATCGACCGCGAACCTCGCCCGCGCCGCCACGGCCCTGCGTCGTGGCGACATCGCGGCGGCCGCCGCCGCAGTACCCGCGGTTCTCGGCGGACGAGCTGCCCCGCAGACCCAGGCCACCAGCCTGATGCCGACGGCCAATACTGTCGCCTACGGCGCCACACAGGCGACGACCGTGATCGGTGCGGCCGGTGGCGTCGACGGGCTCCCGCCCATCGATGCAGAAGGCGCCACTGCCGTCGAAGAAAAGAAGAAGAAGCGCAGCCCCTGGACGTGGCCGCTCATCGTTCTCATCGCCATCCTCGTTCTCGTGTTGGGCGGAATCATCACCGCGCTGGTCATCGGCCAGAACGGATCGAATAACGTTCCGGTGACGACGAGCTCCTCGGCTCCCCCCACCAAAGACACGCCGACTCCCAAACCCAGCACCCCCACTCCGACCCCGACGGCGAACACCGTCGCGATCCCCGAGAGCGAACTTCTCGGCAAGACGTTCGACGAGGCGGCGGCCGTCCTGGACGCGCTGAAGTTCGAGTTGAGTGCATCGAACGTCACGGGAACTGCGGCGACGTCGGCGGAGCAGGTGGGAACCGTCTACAAGGTGAACCCGGTCGGCAACGTCCAGCGCGGAACCAAGATCGAACTCACCGTCTACGGCCCGCTGCCCACGGTGAACGCGCCTACGACGGCACCGAAGCTCGTCAGCGTCGATGCTCCGAATCCTCCGCCCTCTGGCCAGGTTCCTGCGGGCACCGGTTCGTTCACGGTCTCGTGGAGTGCGTACAGCTGCCCGTCGGGAACCAGCCTCGGCGCGTACTCGATCGTGGCCACCAACGCCACGGTTCTGAGCGAGCCGGGCATCGGCACCCAGGCCACTCTTCAGGCAACCGCCGCCGGCCCGGTGACGGTCGCCTACACCGTCACCTGCTCCGGAATCGTCTCGCCCGCATCCCCTGCGCTCAGCCTCACGGCGCAGGCGCCGCCTACCACCGCGCCGAACGGCAACGGAAACGGCACGGGGAACGGCACCGGCACCGGCGGCTGAGTCACAACCAGCCTGTGCACCTAGACTGAGAAGCCCCCGCCCCACCGACCATGGAGTATCACTGTGACCGATGAACATCGCCTGCTTGCCGGGCGGTATCGAATCGGAGAAGTCATCGGCCGCGGGGGCATGGCCAATGTCTACTCAGGAAGAGATGAGCGACTCGGGCGACAGGTAGCGATCAAGCTCCTGCGCTCTTCTCTGGCGAGCGATCCGGTGTTCCGCACGCGGTTCAAGCAGGAGGCTCAGGCCGCGTCACGCATGGCGCACCCCACTATCGTGCGGGTGTTCGACGCGGGCGAAGAGAAGGTACGCGAACCCGGCGGCTTCGAAGGCGTCGTACCGTTCATCGTCATGGAGTACGTCGAGGGACGTCTGCTCAAGGACATCATCAAAGAGGGTCCGGTCGCGCCCGCCGAGGCGATCCGCATCACCGAGGGAATCCTCACCGCGCTCGAGTACTCGCACCGTGCAGGGGTCGTCCACCGCGACATCAAGCCCGGCAACATCATGCTCACCACCTCTGGCCAGGTCAAGGTCATGGACTTCGGTATCGCCCGCGCGATCTCCGATTCATCCGCAACCGTGGCGCAGACGACCGCGATCCTGGGCACTGCGCAATATTTCTCGCCCGAGCAGGCGCGGGGCGAGTCCGTCGACGCGCGCACCGACCTCTACTCGACCGGTGTCGTTCTGTTCGAGTTGCTGACGGGCCAGGCTCCCTTCCGCGGCGACACGCCCGTGGCCGTGGCCTATCAGCATGTAAGCGAGACCCCTCCGGTACCGTCGTCGATCAACCCCGCCATCTCGCCCGCGATCGATCGCGTCGTTCTTCACGCGCTCACCAAAGACCGTTTCTCCCGTTTCCAGTCGTCGGCCGAGTTCCGCTCCGATCTACAGGTCGCCGGCGCAGGCAAGATTCCCTCGAAGCGTCCACCGGTCGAAGACTTCCAGTCGTCGCTCTTCGGAGCCCCTCCGAGCCTGACCGCCGCATCAGACTCTGCTCTCACGCAGCTCGCCGGCGACGACGACTACGCGGTCCGCACGCAGTCGAGGCCGCCCGTGGTCTGGATCTGGGCGGGAATCGCCAGCGTCGCGGTGATCATCATCGCTATCGTCTTCTGGATCTTCACGCTCCAGCCCACGACGATCGTTCCCAACAACTCGATCACGGTGCCCAATGTGGCCGGCCAGACGTTCGATGCGGCTGACAGCACATTGCAACAGGTTGGCCTCGTGACAGCCCGCCAAGACATCTTCGACCCTGATATTCCGGAGGGTCGTGTCATCCGCACCGACCCCGAGCCAGGAACGGTGCTGAACCAGAACTCCGACCTCGTAATCGACGTCTATGTCTCTCTGGGCAAGCAGACCGTGTCGATTCCGGATGAGACGGGCAAGCCCGACGCGGAGGCGACGCAGGCTCTCACCGCTTTGGGACTGAGCGTGGGCACCACGACGAAAGAGAATCACGCCACGGCTCCGACCGACACGGTCATCCGCACGACTCCCGCAGCAGGCACCGCGAGCTTTGTCGGAGACTCGGTCGACCTCGTGATCTCGTCTGGACTCGTCACTGTTCCCGACGTCACCGGCCAACCCCTCAACGTGGCGAGCACGACCTTGCAAGACCTCGCCCTTCAGGTGAGCGTCGATGGAGATCCTGGCTGCAAGACCGTCGCAGGAAACCCGGTTTCGGGCCAGTCGGTCGCGGCGGGAGATGCCCCACAGAAGTCGGCCATCGCCATCCGGTATTGCACAGGCGCGTAGCGCCCGACGCAGCCCTTCGTCTAGCTCGTGCGCATGAGCGGGCTGAGGCTACGCGCCGCTTCTGGCGCGCCCTCGAGACCCGCGGCACCGAGCCAGTTGCCGAGCATGCGGTAACCGCCCTCGGTCAGAACCGACTCGGGGTGGAACTGCACCCCGAATACCGGCGCCTCTGCATGGCGGAGACCCATGATGACGCCACCCTTCGTACGGCTCGTCACGATGAGCTCAGCAGGCACCGTTCCGTCCACGACGGCGAGGGAGTGGTATCGCGTAGCCGTGAAGGGATCGGACACACCGTCGTAGAACGAGCTGCCGTCGTGCTCGATGAGGCTCGTCTTGCCGTGCATCAATTCGTCGGCGTACGTCACCGTGGCGCCGAGCGCTTCAGCGATGGCCTGATGCCCTAGGCAGACACCGAGGAGCGGTGTACCCGAGGCGAGCGCCGCGTGCACAACGGGAATGGAGACGCCCGCGTCGTGCGGAGTACCCGGACCGGGCGAGACGAGAACGGCGTCGTAGTCCGCGATGCGCGCAGAGGCGTCGGCCGACGAGAAGTCGTCGTTGCGCACGACCTCGGTCTCGGCCCCGAGCTGCAGGAGGTATCCGTTCAGCGTGTAGACGAAGCTGTCGTAGTTGTCGATGACGAGAACGCGCGTCATCGGTCGACGGTGACTTCCTGCGTGGGGGTGATCAGCACGTCGATCCACGGGAAGACCCAGGCGGCGAGCACGAAGATGACCGCAGCGACCATGATCAGAACGAAAACGATGCGCAGCCACACGGGCCCGGGCAGAACTCTCCAGAGAGCGGCGTACATATCAGTTCCCCGATCCGACGACAGATGCGATCTCAGCGGGCGGCCCAGCAGAACGGGGCTGCCACGACTCGAATGCTCCGTAGGCGATGATGCGCTCCGATGCAATGTACAGCGGATTGCAGCTCGTGAGCGTGATCAGACGATCGACGGCGGTCGCACCCTCGACCTGGGGAACGGGATCGATGACGCCCACGCCGTACGGAGTCACGTATTCCGTGTCGCGGTAGCGGTAGGTGTACCAGCCGTCTTGCGTCTCGACGTAGATGGGATCACCGATCTGCAGTTCGTTGATCTTGATGAACGCGCTGCCCCATCCGTCGCGGTGAGCGGCAACGGCGAAGTTACCGACCTCGCCGGGCATCTGGGTGTCTTCGTAGTGGCCGGCGCCTCCCTTGTTGAGCACCGTATGCGGATCGACTCCCTCGGAGATCGTTCGCTTGAAGTCGGCGCCGAACCGGGGAACGTAGAGGATCGCGAAATCGCTGCCGGCCGACGGTGACCCCATGACGGCGGGATCGCCGTAGTTCACGGGTGCCGCGGCGGCATCCGGGGTGGTGGGAGTGGGGGTCGGGGTCGTTCCGGTGACGACCGGGAGCTTCCAGTCGTCTGCCAGAGACGAAGCGTCGGAGGTTTGCTCGTTAGTCAGCACGATGCTGTTCCACCACAGCTGCCACCCCAGGAACAGGAGCACGAAAACGCCTGCCGTAATCAACAGCTCGCCGAAAACCCCCACCACTTTCGTCGCGAAAGTGCGCTTCACCGGCGGGCGCGGGGCGGCCTTGGCGGCGCGAGTCTTCGACCTCGACGGGCGAGCGGATGCGGCTTCGCCGGCGGCGACCGCAGGTTCGTCGCCGGATGCGGGCGGCACGGAGGCGGCGACGTCGTCCAGATCCGAATGAGGGGTGGTCGACGCGGCGGGTGTGGGCTCCACCGTCTGGGCAGCGTCGGGCTGCTGCGTCGAGTCGGGTTGCTGCGTCGACGAGGACGAGCTCTTCAATGCTTCTTGCTCGGCTTTTCGCGCCTCGCGACGTGACAGAGGCGTGGCATCAGAACCTGGCTGAATATCCCCCGGCTGGTATTCGGTCATTGTTGCATTGTAAGCGGTCGATGCGGGCCTTTGCCCTGAGAGCCAAGCCGTTACTAAGCATTCCGGGCTAGAATCTCCCCTATGGCCCGCGAGAAGACCCGTTCACCCCGTTCCGAAGTCGCAAAGACTGCTACCCGAAGCGGAGATGAGTCGACCAAGCCGAACCCGGTGTGGTTCAAGCCGGTCATGTTCGGCTTTATGCTCGTCGGTCTCGCCTGGATCATCACGTTCTACGTTAGCCAGGCCAAGTTCCCGATCGCCGACCTGGGCGGCGGCAACATTCTCATCGGATTCGGAATCGCTTTCATCGGCTTCCTGATGACCACTCGGTGGCGCTGATTAGTTCTTCTCCACTGCCTGTGGATAACTAGGAATTACACCCGTGTAATTATCCCCAACTGTGGATAACCCTGTTAATAACTTCTGCAGCAGGGCGCGGAGAGTCGCTTAGGCGATCGCTTTGACGACCGTGAGGGCGACGAGCCCGACGCCCGTGGCCACCAAAAGCAAGATCTGGGTGTTCTTCTGACGCACGTTTCGGGTCTTCGTGAAGATCAGCCCGATCAGAGCGCCGACGGCTAGGCCGCCGAGATGGGCCTGCCACGCGATGCCGAAGCCCGGGATGAAACCGATGACGAGGTTGATGCCGACCAAGACGAGCAGCTGAATGTTGTTGCCGCCGAAATGGCGCTGGATGACGAAGAACGCGCCCATCAGCCCGAAGATAGCGCCAGACGCACCCACGACGGGTTGAGCCGGCGACGCGATCAGATCGACCGCGACCGAGCCACCGAGGCCGGCCAGGAGATAGAGCGCGAGGTAGCGCGCGCGCCCCAACGTGTGCTCGAGCATCTGCCCGAAGATGAAGAGCGCGTACATGTTGAACAGAAGATGCAGGATGCCGGCGTGCATGAAGATCGACGTGATCATGCGCCACGGCTCGAGTGGAAGCCCGAGCGCCGGCTGCGTATACGCGCCCGCGTACTGCAGCGCCTGCGTGACGGTCGACCCGATGCCGGGGACGCTCTGCAGAATGAAGAAGAAGGCGGTGACGCCGATCAGAGAGTAGGTGACGACCGGTTGCGTCGATGTGCTGCGAAATGCCGTGACGAAACGCGGTTTGGGGCGTGGAGGCCGGTTAGCTCGTGCACAGTCGACACAGTGCACGCCGACGGCCGCCTGCACCTGACATTCGGGACACACGGTCTTGCCGCAGCGCTGGCAGAGAATGTAGCTCTGTCGCCCGGGATGCCGATAACAGAAGTTATCGGCATCCACTGGAGCCTGTGACACCCGGGTTCGCCCCTATCTCGTAGAAGAAGCTCAGACGGCTTCGATGGTGACGCTCTCGACAACGACGCTGTCGAGGGGGCGGTCGCCCGCGTCGGTTGCGACGGCGCCGATCTTCTCGACGATGCGCTTGGACTCGTCATCGGCGACCTCGCCGAAGATGGAGTGCTTGGCCTGCAGCCAGGTCGTCGGGCCCGTCGTGATGAAGAACTGCGATCCGTTGGTGCCGTGGCCACCGCGCTGGCCCGCGTTGGCCATGGCCAGAACGTAGGGCTGCGTGAAGTTGAGCTCGGGGCTGATCTCATCGTCGAAGGCGTAGCCGGGGCCGCCGGTGCCCTGTCCGATGGGGTCGCCGCCCTGGATCATGAATCCCGGGATGATGCGGTGGAAGATGGTGCCGTCGTAGAGCTTGTCTTTGGAGACCTTGCCGGTCTGCGGGTGGGTCCACTCGATCTCGCCGGTGGCGAGGCCGACGAAGTTGGCGACCGTCTTCGGCGCGTGGTTGCCGAAAAGGTTGACCTTGATGGCGCCGTGGTTGGTGGTGAACGTTGCTACGTGGGTGTGTGCGGGCATGTATTGATTCTCCCATACACCCTCAGACATCCAGACGAGGCACAGGGTATGTGCGGGTGATCGCCAGGGCAAGCCGTGCGCGCCGAGTGGTGCGCGTGGCAAGATTAGGGGGAACCGCGCTCGTTCCGCTGATGGAGGTTTTCAATGAGTCTTACTCGCAAGCGTCGCAAGGCGCTCAAGAAGTTGAAGGGCAGTGCTGAAGAGCTTTGGCTCGACCAGCAAGAGATCCTTGATCGCGCAAACCAGATCGCCCGCGTCGCCGCGGGTCACGCCTCCGACCTTACGCGTGAAGAAGTCGTGCCTCGCGTTCGCGGCGCCGTCGACTCGATCGGCCCGGTCATCGGCCGCAATGTCGCCGGAGCCAAGCTCGCGGCGCAGGAGGTGCGCAGCCGTTTCGCCCACGACGTGCTTCCCTCGGTCGGCACAGCTCTGGGGTCAGCCGCCACCGTGCTGCACGCGGCCAACAATCCGACCGTCAAGCGAGCAATCGCCAAGACGCAGCCCAAGAAGGCTCCGGTCGGCGGCATCGTCGCAATCGTCTTCGGTCTCGTCGCAGCGGTCGGTGTCGGATACGCGCTGTGGCAGACGCTGCGTGCCGATGACGAGCTCTGGATCGCCGACGACGAGGCAGTCTCGGAGACGCCCGCCGGCTAGGCATCACCCCAGCTAGAACGACAAGAGCGGCATCCCACTCGGGGTGCCGCTCTTGTTGTTCCTGTGGCCCGCCGGCGGCGTGTCAGCCTGCTCCGCGGACATTCGAGGCGGAGCTCATCCGGATACCGATGTCGACGAGGTCGACACGGTCGAGTGTGGCGACGTCGTCGAGCGCGAACCATGCGGCCTCGTCGGTACTGCCGTCGATCTCGTTGGTGAGATCGCCGTCGACCACCTCCGCCGTGTAGACCACCCGCATCGCGTGCAGGGGCACTCCTGAGCCGCTTATCCGCTGCTCCGCGGGGATGACCTTGGAGTCGACGCCGATCAGGTCACCGAGCACCGCCCTGTAGCCGGTCTCCTCGGCGATCTCGCGTATGGCGGCGTCGGCCGGATCTTCACCCGGATCGATGCCGCCCCCGGGCAACGTCCACCCCGAGTAGTCACCCGCGCGCCAGTGGGCCAGCAGAATGAATCCGTCGCGAACGATGACGGCATAGGCGGCGACACGGATATCCATGACTCAGATGTCGTCCATCTGCTGTTTGAGGGCGGCGAGATCGACATCGATCAGAGTGCGGATGCGACGAGCTCGGTTGCGCGCGTAGTCGGCGTCTCTCACGGGTGGTGTCGGAAGGGTGTCCAGACGCATCTCGACGGCCCCGCCCAGGTCGGCCCAAGCATCCTGTCTGGCCGTCTCGACGATCTCGGCGACGTAATCGACGTCGTCTGCCAGGAGTCTCAGCCGGGCCGCCACACGGGAGTACACGGCGTGACGCAGGTCGAGACTGGCCAGGTCTTCGGGGTGGTAGTCGTGCTCGTGCCTCACGCTGCCTCGTGCCCGGGCCGCACGCTCGCGCAGCACGTCTGTGACGCGATCGGCGTAGTCGGACTGCTCGGTCGCGAGACGCACCAGCGACTGCCTCACCTCGCGTGCTGTCACGTCGGCGTCGAACGGCTCATCGTGACGCAGAGCGGTGACGATGATGTGATTCTTCACGTCCATCACGACGGCGAAGCGGGCGATCAGCAGACCTTCGTCGACCGCGCGCTGAACCGCTTCTTCAGAAACAGAAATGGCCTCGGACGAAGCCGACGGGCGCTTTCGCTTCCGATCGGATTTTCGCCTCAAGGCCATTTCGATCCACCAGTTTTATGGACTGCTGTTTGTTCACTGCGAATGATCTCGACTTCGTTGAGATCACTGCGGTGGAGCCTAGGAGAATCGAACTCCTAACCCCCTGCTTGCAAAGCAGGTGCTCTGCCAATTGAGCTAAG